>Ga0206827_1012_pt1 | contig 58942 bp, 60 predicted proteins | sample Alteio_BWOrgCont_77_FD_152852 | JGI IMG/M metagenome (GOLD analysis project Ga0206827, IMG submission 152852) | Enriched cells from forest soil in Barre Woods Harvard Forest LTER site, Petersham, Massachusetts, United States -... | ecosystem: Environmental > Terrestrial > Soil > Temperate forest >...
CGCCCGCCATGTTGTTGGCGCCGCCGTTCTGCGCTTGCGCCATCATGAGCGCGGCCATCGAGACGGTTCCGGATGGGTGGATGTGGGCGAAGACGGCGCCGTCCGTCTTGACGAACGCGGCGTGGCCCACCATGCCCATATATAAGCCCATATCTTTCGGTGGCTGGCCCTGCGCGTCGAGCAGGGTGAAGGTGAAGTCTTCGGGGGTCTTCGCGGTCAGCGTTGCGGGACGCTCCCATACCATGGTGTATCCGTCGGGCAGCTTATAGCTGGCGCTGGTTTGAGTGCCTCCGCCGTTCCATTCGAGGGCGGTTGTGGTGCCTTCGGCGTCATCTCCTGTGAGTACGCGGCCGTGTATGAAAGGCACGGTGATGGATGTAACGAGCGTTTCCGGGAAGCCGTTCGCGTGGACTACGTCGGCGTAGAGCCGATATGTTCCGGCGGGCATTTCGGGCAGCGCGAGATGGAAGTCGCCTGATCCAACCTGGTCGGGGTGCAGGTGGAAGACCACATCCATTGCGGGCCAGCGGATGGCGTAGAGGTGCATGATGTGGTTGTGGTCGGGGACGAAGTCGTCGAGTTTGCGGGCGCGCAACCAGCCGGGGTCGACCATTTTCAGGTCGAGGACATTGTCGGACTGCACGGTCGCATTCATCTGTAGCGGCTTGTAGATGTAAGAGGCGTAGGCGGCGGCTTCGGCGTCCCACCACTTGCCGCCGAGAATGACTCCGACGACGAGGATCACAAACGCAACCGTCATGGCTACATAAGCGCGGCGACGGCTTGTGGGCGGCGCGACTTTTCCCGGCGGGAGCTGCGCGTCGCGCGCGGCGGCTCCGATGATGCCGACCATTCCCAGGACCAGAATCACGCCGAGAATGGCCAGCATGAAGCCCATGCCGTGCTGCATTTTGCGCGTGCCGGTGGCGGTGGCGGGAACGGGGATGGAGAGCACGCCCTGCCCCTGGCTTCCGTTCGCGACGAAGCGTACCTGCCAGGAGCCGGTGGCCATGATCCAAAGATGGCCGGTGAAGAATTGCGCGTCATTCGATGGCTTGGTCATCGCGTCGGCGACGGGAGGATGCTTTGAGGCGTCGCCGGTGAGGAGCATCGGCGTGATGGTGATGTTGTTGATGCCGGGAGTGCTGGAGCGCACTTCGATTTCAGCCACGCCGGGGATGACCAGCGGCGGCCTTATTACGACGAAGAGCTTGTATGGACCAGCATGGCCTTCGGCGTAGACGTCGGGGCTGCCGACGTGGGCGCTTGCGGGGCGAGCAGAAAGCAGAACAGAAAAACAGACGAGCCAGAAGAGTGATCCGAGCTTACGCATCAGCGCTGCACCTTTCGCATCCATTTGCCGAGCGCCAGGCCAAGCCAGGTGCTGATGGCCGCGTAGAGCATCGCGAAGGCGAGGCCTTTCCATAGAACGAGGCCGTGTTCCGGGTTAAGGAAAACGCGCCTGGCAGCGTATGACCACGATGGAGTGCTGTAATCGAGATAGCCTGCTCCGAAGAAGCGGTTGTTGGCTGCGCTAGTCATGAGGAAGCTGGCGAAAGGCCATTCGGCGCCGACGAGCGCGAGGACAAAGACCGGGCCTGAGACGAGGGCGATGAGCCACGACTTCCAGGCTTGAGTTTTTTGCAGAATCAGGTCCATGAAGAAGGCTGGAACGATCAGCAGCAGGGGAAAGAGCGGCGGGATGAATTGATGGACGGGCTGATAGACGGGGCCCAGCTTGGGTTCGGCGGGAAAGAGCGGCAGGATGAGGACGAGCCCGATCAGAACCAAGGTGTAAAAGGCTGTGCAATACGTTGCGGCCCAGCGGTGACGCGAGCACTCCCAGAACATGGCCAGGTACAACGGTACGCCGATGGCGACGGAGATGTAGGCGGCGGCGGTGTGCAGTTTGATGTCCCACGTGTATTCCATGCGGAAGAACATGGTGAGGACCATCATCAGACCGCCGAGGTACAGCAGCAGCCATTGCAGCTTTTTGAAGAGAACGCCGTCTGCGCGGTTCATGGCGGAGGCGATGAGGAAGAACGTTCCGACGTCGATCGCGAAGATGCCGAGCATGAGCAGAGTATGGGGCGGGCTGATAATTTTTACGTCGAGGCCGTAGGCGTTGTGCCACCAGTTATCGAAGGGCGCGGAGGCGAGCATCGCCACGCCGCCCCATGCCGCGAGAAATGCGCCGAGAGGCGCGCGGAAGCCGAAGACGCTTACGGAGGACGTAAGCAACTCCGGGACTCGCCGAAAAGTCGTGTTGAGGATCAGATAGCCGCAGCAGATGCCGGCGAGAATGCCGCAGGCGTAGATGGCCAGGTGAGCCGGCGTCCAGAAGGTGTCGCGGCCGATGGAGCGGTGCCATGAGACGTCCCAGTGCGCGCCGATGGTGACGGAAGTGACGGCAAGCGCCGCGCACCATAAATACCAGGGGATATTGCTCTTCTTCGATTCGTAAACTGCGGGACTTGCTGTAACCGCCGGATTCGCTGTGGCCATGCGAGTTTCCCCTCGATGTGCTTCTGCGCTCAGGATACGCCAGGGAGCGTGGATTTTTCGTCAAATTGACGTCGATTGGGGAAAGTCGAATTGACATTATTAAACTAAACCGTTCAGTATTGTTGATGCGGAGGAGATCGATGATTCGTGCCGACAATCTGGTGAAAACGTTCGGTGACTTTACTGCCGTGAGCGGCATTTCCTTCGATGTGAAGCAGGGTGAGATTTTTGCCTTTCTCGGGCCGAATGGCGCGGGGAAGACGACCACCATCAAAATGCTCACGACGCTGCTAAAGCCTACGAGCGGGACGATTGAGCTGGACGGCTTGAATCCGATGCTGAAGCAGAATGAAGCAAGGCGACGCTTCGGCATTGTCTTCCAGGACCCGAGCCTCGACAACGAGCAGACTGCCTACGAAAATATGGAGCTGCACGCCGTTCTCTATAGCGTGCCGCGAAAGGTTCGAGCTGAGCGGATTGAGAATCTGCTGAAGATATTTGAGCTGTGGGACCGGAAAGACGACTATGTGAAGCAGTTCTCGGGCGGCATGAAGCGGCGGCTGGAGATTGCGCGCGGCTTCCTTCACACGCCGAAGATCCTGTTTCTCGATGAGCCGACGCTGGGGCTTGATCCGCAGAGCCGAAACCAGCTCTGGACAATTGTGAAGCGGCTGAATGAGGCGGAGAAGACGACCGTTTTTCTCACCACGCATTACATGGATGAGGCCGACCGCGTGGCGCATCGCATTGCGATCATCGATCACGGCAAGCTGATTGCGCAGGGAACATCGGCGGAGTTGAAGGCGAGCACGAACAGCGATTCGCTCGAAGAGGCCTTCCTCGCGCTGACAGGAGAGTCGATACGCGATGAAAGCGCGAGTTCCGCGGACGGTATGCGCCAGATGGCGAAGATGTGGAGGAGATAAAAGATGAGCGCGATTTATATTCTCTGGCTGCGTGAGTTGAAGCGCTATATGCGCTCGCGCGTGCAGATTATTGCCTCGCTCGGCCAGCCTGTGCTGTATCTGCTTGCCCTCGGCTTTGGGCTTGGGCCTGTCTTTCAGCGCGCGGGGAATGGTAGCTATGTGCAGTTCATCGCTCCCGGGGTTATCGGCATGTCGATTCTCTTCATGTGCGTCTTTTCCGGCATATCGATTCTGTGGGACCGGCAGTTCGGGTTTCTCAAGGAGACGCTGGTGGCTCCGGTGTCGCGCATGCAGATCATGCTGGGGCGCACGCTGGGATCGGCCACTGTGGCTACGTTCCAAGGCGTACTGGTCTTTCTTGTTTGTCTGATTGCCGGGTTTCGGCCACATAGCTGGACCGCCTTCCCGCAGGCGTTCATCTTCATGGCCCTGGTCGCGATTACCTTTGCCGCACTTGGCACTGCATTCGGATCGGTCATCAAGGACATGCAGGGCTTCCCCATCGTGATGAACTTCATGGTGATGCCGATGTTCTTTCTCTCGGGCGCCCTCTATCCGCTTACGCATCTGCCGAACGCGCTTACGGTGATCACTCATCTTGATCCGCTGACCTACGGCATTGACGGCCTGCGTGGATCGCTGATCGGCGTGTGGCATTTCGGCTTTGCGCTGGACGTCGCTGTCATGTGCGCCATTGCTGCAGCTTTCCTCAGCCTGGGCGCCTATATGTTTTCGAAGATTCAGTTATAAGAATGGCAAGACCACGAAGTGTTGCTGCACATCGTAAAGTACTGGACGCCGCGCTCAACTTGTTTGCCGAGCGCGGCATCGATGCCACCAGCATGGATGCAATCGCCGAAGCATCGGGCGTGAGCAAAGCGACGATTTACAAGCACTGGCGCGATAAAGATGAGCTGTGTCTTGAGGTGCTGGGCTATCTTCACGGCGTGGACGAAGAGGCGCCTGTTTTCGACTCGGGCGATCTGCGCGCCGACCTGATTGCGCAACTGAATTATCAACCTGCGGCGCATCGCAAGGAGATGAAAGAGCGCATCATGCCGTACATGATTGCTTACTCGGCTCGAAACCGGGCGTTTGGCGAGCAATGGCGATCGCGTGTGCTGGAGAGGCCTCGCGCGCAGATACGGGAGATGCTGAAACGCAACATGCAGCGCGGCAAGCTGGTGAAGTCGCTTGATCCCGAGGTTGGCATTGCCCTGCTGATTGGTCCGATGCTTTACCGGCACGTGTTTGTGAGCCGCTTCGGGGGGAAGTTGCCTGCTGATCTGGCAACGCCTGTGGCGGACGCGTTCATTACGGCGTTTGGCTTGAAGGCGGAGAAGCCGGCTCGTAAGCTGAGAAGCTGAGACCGGTCATTCTGAGCGAATTGAAGAATCCATGCAGTACAGTTCTCAGAGATTTCGGGCACTGTTAAGTTCTTGGATGTCAGTCCCTGAAAACTTCGGAATTGTACAGCACCGCGAATAGCGCATGGATTCTTCCTCCCGCTGGTTGTCAGAGTGACGGCATTTCCAGTTGGTTGATAGCTCCTATTGAACCTGACCCATGTAGACGCCGAAGGGCGGCAGCTGGACGTTGTCGAGAGATGAGGGATCGCTCGACCCCGGCGTCTTCATCAGCGTCTTTGCCTGCTTGCTGGTGATGCCCTGCGCGGAGAGATCGAAGCTGACCTTCTGTGGTTGCGCGGTGAAGTTGCATGCGACTACGACGGCTGGCTGGCCCGGAGCGATTCGTAGCCAAGACAGGACGTTGTTGTCGCTGGTGTTGAGCATGATGTTGTTGCCATCGCGAAGGGCTGGGGTTGAGCGGCGGAATTCGATGAGCTGCTTGTACCAGTTCAGCATCGAGTCGAAGTCCACGACCTCGTTCTTCACGTTGACGGTCTTGTAGCTGGACGGGATCGGCAGCCACGGCTTTACGTTTGGACCGGTGAATCCAGCGTTCGGGCCATCGTCCCACTGCATCGGAGTGCGGTCGCCGTCGCGGCCTTTGTCCTTAGGCCAGCCAGTGATGCCGACGGGGTCTTTCACATCTTCCTTGCGCGTGGGTGGCGTGGTGACCATGCCGATCTCATCGCCGTAGTAGAAGAGCGCGGTGCCGCGGGTGGCGAAGAGAATCGTTGCGATGACACGGCCAATGTCCTGATTATGCGTGCCGTCGCCGTAGCGGTCCCAGCGCGGGTTGTCGTGGTTGTCGAAGACAATCATCGGCTCGTTGCCGTTGATGTCGTTCTGCACTTCATTGATGCGCTGGCGGAAGAGGCTTACATCGAGCTTGTTGATGAAGCCGATCTGCATGTCCATGGGCAACTCCAGCTCGTCATCTTTGGCTCCGTACATTTTTTTCAGGTCATCTATGCTCTTCAGGTAGGTCTCGCCGATGAGCACCACGTCGCGGCCCTTGTAACTGTCGGTGACCTGCCGAAGTTCGCGCAGGACATCATGCACTTCGGGCAGATTGTTGGTCATGGCGTCGTCGAGTTTCACGTCACCATAATTATTCGTTGTGGTCTTGCCGTTGGCGTCTTTGATTTCGGCATCATCGTGCCACTGCGGATCTTCAAAGAGCGTGGTGATGGCGTCGAGACGAAATCCGGAGACGCCGCGGTTGATCCAGAAGCGCAACACGTCATACATGGCTTTACGCACTTGCGGATTCGTCCAGTTGAGGTCTGGCTGCTGGATGTAGAACTTGTGGTAGTAGTACTGACCGGTTTTCTGGTCGTATTCCCATGCCGAGTGGCCGAAGTCCGACTGCCAGTTGTTGGGTGGCTGGCCCGGGCCTTTTCCATCGCGCCAGACGTACCAGTTGCGCTTCGGGTCTGTCTTCGAACTGCGCGAAGCGATGAACCATGGATGCTTGTCGGAGGTGTGGTTGAGCACCATGTCCATAATGATGCGGATATTTCGATTCTTCGCTTCCGCGACCAGGTGATCGAAGTCTTTAAGCGTGCCATATTGCGGGTCGATGCCCTCGTAGTTGGAGATGTCGTAGCCGAAGTCGACCTGCGGCGAGGGATAGATGGGCGAGAGCCAGATGGCGTCGACGCCGAGTGTCTTGAGATAGTCGAGGCGCTGCGTGATTCCGTTCAGGTCGCCGATGCCGTCGTTATTGGAGTCCTGGAAGCTGCGTGGGTAGATCTCATACAACACCGCACCCTTCCACCACGGTTGGGCGGGCGGCGTATTCGACGTCTGTGCCCACAGGCAACTCGTGAGCACAAGCACAACCAATGCGCAAAGATGTTTCGTCCAGGTGCGCTTCATAATGTTTGTCCTCCAGGGGAATTAGATTGCGCGCTCTTCATGCAGTTCCGTCAGAGAAGCTAACACATTGCGGGGACAGTCTGCATCGCTGGCTTCGTCGCGCGCCTACATTACGTGGCGTGTCTAGTGACTGGCCTTATCGTGCGAATCGTTTTTCTTCTCATCTTTGCGGCCGAAATCGAGACCGAACTGTGGCTCGGAGCGCGTGCCGGTGATTTTGATCGGGACCTCTGTTCCGGCGCCATGTTTGGAGAAGAGCGGATCGATCGGCATGAGCAGGATGGACTTCCATCCTGTCACCATTTCCGACACCTTGGCTTTGAGCTGGGCGGTTCCATGGAAGTCAAATTGGTTGCCGTCGAGACTGTAAACGCCCTGGAGAGCAATGTTCGCGCCCGGAACGTTGTATTGCAGATTACTGAATGACAGCTTCGAGTCGCCCAGTTCGAACTGACCCTGCATTTCCGATTGGATGGACTCCGGGTTCTGCTTATCAATTTGCCTTGCTTTTTCCGCTTCGCCTTGACCGCGCAGGCTCAGTTCATCCACTCCCGCCTGAACTTTGACGCTGGAAAATGTGGCGTTCGTGATCTCAAACTGCCCTTTCAGGTGCAGTTTCTGGGAAACCGGCACTTTGCCTGGAGGCAGAAAGAGCCTGGTCTTCATCTTCAAGGCTCCGGACATGACTGGAGGCTCGGTCTTGACGCCGAGCTCCAGCATGTCTTCAATACGCGCTGGGCCTACCGTCACATCGAGCGTGATGTTATGGCCTCCCTGCGGAGCGCGAACCACGTCGCCGACAGCGAGTATGTGGGACTGCCGAAGTTGTGCGTCGACCGGCTGCAGATACGTATCGCCATTGGTGCCATCTACGATCGCGTGAAATTTTGTGTGCAGCGGCATGGGATGCTTTCCGGAGTCGATGCTGAAGTCGGGTGTATCGGTTTCGCCATCGACGACGATTTGGTTCAATTCGCCTTCATATTTGCCGGTTGAGGAGAGCATGCCGCCGATCCCTTTGATCGTGTTGAGGTCCGCGTGGCTGAAGCTGTAGTCGCCGCGGACGGGCGAATCACCCGGGCTCTCCGCGTTGAATGGGCCGAAATAACCGGAGGAATCGATATCGCCGACGGGCTTGGGGTTGGTGAGGATGGCGTGGAACCTCATCGGCTGGTCTGCCCCTACTGAATGCAGTGTCAGGTGGCTGATCTCGAAGTCCAGAGGAATCTTGCCGGGTTTGTTGGTTTCAAGCACCAAGGCGGCGTTTTCGATCTGTATCTCGCCGACGTGGATTTCTATCTTGCCGGTGCCGCCTTTCCCTCCCAGCTTTGGCATGTTGTGGCGTTCTTCTTTCGGCGGCATATGAATCTGCATGCCTTTCAGGTTGACCCGGTCCACGTACATGGGCGTGTGCAGAAGGCCGTGCCAGGTGGTGCGGAAGGAAAATTCGTCGACGGCGAAGAGCGGCTTGTCCATCTGGACCTGATTGGCGTAGAGCCGGAGGCCTGAGCCTGACACCTGAAATCCCTTGAGGAAGTAGACGTTGAAGTGCGCGAGTTCAACGCGGCTGTCAAAGCGGGTGCTGAGCGTATCGATGACACGAGAGCGCAGGATGGGTTCCGCGCGGTGCAGCGCTACTTCGACTGCGATAAAGCCGGCAACCAGCAGAAACAAAAAAATAGCGGCGATCCATAGCAAGATGCGCTTTGAGCGACTATTCTTCTTTGTTGTTGCAGGAAGACTTTGCAAGGGCTTGTGATCGTGCACGTTCAGGGCCTTTCAAAAAATACAGGTGCGCTATGAGCTTAGAGGCAATTCTTGCCCTGTGCGTTGGTTCGACGAGCATTCGTATCGCAATAAGGCAACTCTGCCGCGGCGTTGTGATTCTTGCATTTTGCCAGGGGGCGGTGCTGGCACAGGTAGCCGCGGCTGCGAATCCCCCCTCGGCACCGGCCGCGGTGACGATCGACCAATACATTCTCCAGGCATGGGACACGCTCTCAAGGTCGATGACCGACTGCAACTCACTCATCGATCCCAAACTGAAGACCGCGCCGGTGCTGTACGTTCCTGAGGAGATTGAGGTGCCGCCGCAGGTGGCTGCGCTGCATTCAAAATGCAATGTCGACGTGGAGCGCCTGCCGCATCGCATTACCCACATCGGAGAAGTCGATCCGCGGTCGATTAAGGTTCCCGGCCTGCTTTATCTGCCCAACAAATACGTCGTGCCCGGCGGGCGCTTCAACGAGATGTATGGCTGGGACAGCTACTTCATTCTGCTCGGGCTGCTGCGCGACGGCCGCGTGGACCTTGCGCGCGGCATGGTCGAGAATTTCTTCTTCGAGATCGAGCATTACGGCAGCATTCTCAATGCGAATCGAACGTATTATCTGACGCGGTCGCAGCCTCCGTTTCTTTCCTCGATGATTCGCGACGTGTATGAGACGCAAGTTTCTTCCATGGCCAGCAGCCCGAAGCGAGCCGATACGTGGTTGTACCGCGCCTATGGATATGCGGTGCGCGACCACAACCTGTGGCTGAGCGATTTTCACCGCGCCGGCGATACGGGCCTGGCGCGATATTTCGATCTGGGCGAGGGCCCTGTTCCTGAGCAAGAGGACGACAGCTCCTACTATCCGGATATCATTCGCTGGGTGTTGGCGCATCCGGATGTGCATTCGGATTATCTGGTCGATGGTCCGGATCAGCCGAACGCGGCTCAACAGGCTGAGCTGGCTAAGACTAGCTGCGACATAGCTGTCTCGCATGTGTGCGCCCACGCGCATGTGGACGGACACTGGCTCTCGGCGGACTATTATCGCGGCGACCGCGCGATGCGCGAATCGGGATACGATCCCAGCTTCCGCTTCGGCCCCTTCAGTGGTTCCACGCATCACTATGCGCCGATCTGCCTGAACAGCCTGCTTTACAAATATGAGCGCGATCTGGCGTGGATGGCGGATAAGCTGGGCAAGGCGGACGAGGCAAAACAGTGGAATGAGCAGGCTGATGCGCGCAAGGCAGCGATCAACAAGTATCTGTGGAACGCAAACGAGGGCATGTTTTTCGATTACGACTACATGACGCACACGCAGTCGACGTATCGCTACCTGACGACGTTCTATCCACTGTGGGCCGGCTTCGCGGACGAGAAACAGACGAAGGGATTGGAGAAGGCGCTGCACTGGTTTGAGCAGCCCGGTGGGCTGGCGATGAGTACCTTCAATTCCGGCACGCAATGGGATCTGCCATATGGCTGGGCGCCTCCGACGTGGATTGCGATTGCCGGTTTGTGGAAGGTGGGCGATATCCCGGATGCGCGGCACATTTCTGAAAGCTTCAGCCGGACGATCAAGGCGAATTTCGATCGCGATCACACGATTCGCGAGAAATACGATGTCGTCAGCGGCTCGTCGCAACTTGATCTCGCCACGGGATACAAGACGAATGAGGTGGGCTTTGGCTGGAGCAATGCGGCGTATTTGAAGATGCAGCAGTTGCTGGCGGAAACGGCAGGCAAGAAGTGAGCGTGGCGCCAAAGCTCATCGTGGGCCTGGGTGAGCTGCTGTGGGACCTGCTGCCGGGCGGCAAGCAGCTTGGCGGCGCGCCTGCAAACTTTACGGTGATGTCGGCGCGTTTGGGAAACCGTGGAGTGATCGCAAGCCGCGTGGGGCGCGATGCGCTGGGCGACGAGGCTCGCGTCTATCTTGCACCTCTCCCTGCTGATCTGGACTATCTGCAAGCGGATGAAGAACACGCGACAGGAAGCGTCTCAGTTACACTGCAGGATGGTCAGCCGGAATACGTGATTCACCAGCCCGTGGCATGGGATTTTCTCGACAGCACGCCAGAGTGGCTGGAGCTGGCGCAACGCTCCGATGCTGTCTGCTTCGGCAGTCTGGCGCAGCGGCATCTCGTTTCCCGCGAAGCTATCCACTCTTTTCTGGCAGCCACACCAGCGAATTGCGCACGCGTGTTTGATGTGAATCTGCGCAAGCCTTTTTATGACGCGCGGGTGCTCACAGATTCGCTGCAGCGTGCCACGCTGCTCAAGCTTAACGAGATTGAAATGCCGGTAGTGATGTCGCTCCTCGGTCTCGAGGAAAATTCCGGATCGGATGAGGCTTCACTTCTGAGATGCTCCCATACATTGTTGGACCACTTTCCTCTGCGACTGGTCTGCGTGACGATGGGCTCCCAGGGCAGCCTGCTGGTGACGCGCGAGGCACATCATCGTCATCATGGAATCCCAACCAGTGTCGCCGATACGGTCGGCGCGGGCGATGCATTTACGGCGGCCCTGGTTTGCTTCTATCTGCGGGGCGCTCCACTGGCTGTCTTGAACGAGGCTGGAAATCGCTGGGGTTCCTGGGTCGCGTCCCAGCGGGGCGCGATGCCGGCGCTGCCTGCCGCAGTGCGGGAAGATATCGAGGCGCGTATCTTACGCGCAACCGTAGAATAAATCTCAATCGAGATTTCTCGAAAGAGGCAGAGGAAGATGATCGAGCTGTCCAGCTCTCAGGAACGGCGCGCTGTCGGGCAGTCACGGCGCAAACAGTTACGTCGCCAGGACCATTCCACTTGGCAGCCGCAGCTGAGACGGCATAATCCAATTGCCTTGCTGGAAGATTCGATGCGCGGGCGGGTGCCGTCGCTGATTGCCTTGAAGTACGAGCGCATGGCGGCATCGCCTTTCGGCTTCTTTCGTGGCGCGGTTCCGATCATGGCCGCAGACCTTTCGCTGCTGCCGCATACGGGGATTGTGAACCAGATCTGCGGTGACGCACACGTGCGCAATCTGGGCGCATACGCCGCTCCGGATGGACGGCTCGTCTTCGACATCAACGACTTCGACGAAACCATCCGCGGACCATTCGAGTGGGACCTGAAGCGCCTTGCTACCAGCCTTGTGCTCGCTGGACGCCAACTCAGCATCAAGCGCGCGCAGTGTGAAGAAGCTGTATACGGTCTTATCGCGCGCTACCGCAAATATGTGGAGATGTTTGCGAAAATGCCGGTGGTGGAGATGGCGCGCTACCAGGTACATCGCCTACAACGCATCACACCGGTTTCGACGGCGCTATTGAAGGCCGAACGCTCGACCCCGATGCTAACGCTGGAGCAGCTGACTGTTCCGGCAACGAATAGAGGCGCAGAGACAGGCAAACGGATATTCAAGGAGGAGAGGCCGCTGCTGACGCGTCTCTCTTCGGCGCAGGCGCGCGCGGTCCTGGCGTCGCTGCATGAGTACAGGAAAAGCCTCCTGCCCGAGCGCCAGCACTTCTTCGCGCAGTATCGGCCTGTAGATGTTGGGTTCAAAGTAGTAGGCACAGGGTCGGTTGGGCTACGCGATTATCTTGTGTACCTTGAGGGAAACGGCCGCGGCGATCCATTGTTTCTGCAGATCAAGGAGGAGCCGGCTCCGGCGTATGCGAGATACATCGAGTATCACGGGCCTCATCATCAGGGGCAGCGCGTCGCCGATGGACAGCGCGCCATGCAATTTCAGTCCGATCCTTTTCTGGGATGGACCACGATCGGGCACCGGGATTATCTCGTCCGGCAGCTGAATGATCATAAAGGGAGCATCGAGATCGAGGATCTGAAAGGCCCCGGCCTGCTTGAATACGGCGAAATGTGCGGTGAATTGTTGGCGCGCGGGCACTCGCGCTCGGGCGATGCCTGCATACTTGCTGGATATATCGGCAGCGGCGGGCGATTTGTTGCGGCGATCATGAAATTCGCTGAAGCCTATGCCGATCAGACGGAGCGCGACTGGCAGGCCCTGCTCAAGTCGCGCCACGCGCCCAAGAGCAGCCAGCCGGCGAGTAAGCCAGTCGGCAAGTCGGCGTGAGACTCTCTGCTTCTGCGATCAGATTGCGAGCCCGCGCCGGGGTGGTCGGAATGACGGCGCGTGACTTTGTAGATCATTTACAGTGAAAATATGACGAAGGCGTCAAAGGTCGATCTCGTCGGTGTGGGGCTGAATGCCACCGACACGCTTATCCCCCTCGCCATCTATCCCGCTCTCGGCTCCAAGGTGGAGTATCAGACCGCCACGGTGGCGCCAGGCGGACAGGTCGCCACTACCGTGGTTGCCTGCCAGCGCTGGGGCATGCGCACTCGCTATGTTGGTAAACTGGGCGATGACGCTGCCGCTGCGCTGCACCGCGAGGCGTTCGCCCGCGCGGACGTGGAGACGCAGATCATCACGGTAATAGGCGGAGCGAGCCCGCAGTCTTTGATACTCGTGGATGGCGCGGGAGAGAGGACTGTCCTTTGCCGGCGCGATGAGCGGCTCGTGCTTCAGCCCGGAGAGCTTGATCGAGAGTGGATCGTGAATGCGCGCGCGCTCCATGTCGATGGTCACGATACTGCGGCAGCAACCGTAGCCGCCCGGTGGGCGCGCGCGGCGAGCATTCCGGTAGTTGCCGATCTGGACGAGCTTTACCCGGGCGTCGAAGAGCTTCTGGAAAACATCGATTACCTCATTGTGAGCAGGGATTTTCCCTGCAAGCTCACTGGCGAGGTCGACCTGGAAAAAGCCTTGCGCCGCATGCAACGCCGTTACCGATGCCTTCTTACCGCCGCAACTCTGGGGCCGGATGGCGTGCTGGCCTGGGATGGGAAGCAGTTCCATCACACCCCTGCCTACCGCGTTCCTGTGGTGGATACGACTGGAGCCGGAGATATCTTTCATGCCGGGTTCATCTATGGTCTGCTTCAGAACTGGCCACTCGAACGGCAGCTTGATTTCGCCTGCGCTGCCGCCGCGCTGAACTGTATGGCCTCCGGAGCCAGGGGCGGTATTCAGACGGTCGAGGAGATTGAGAGCCTGATGGCAACCGGCTCGCGATATTACGCCCCGTATTGTGTATCGAGTTCGGCGGAATGATTCGCTGCGCCTGGCAGAATGATGCGTTTCAGTCTGCTCGCGTTGAGATAAGAGCGAAAATGAAAAGCGCACGGTAAATCCGTGCGCTTTCTGTTTTTTCGAAGTGTTGGATCGCTAGCTGGCCGTAAGTTCCGCCGCGACTTTCTCCGTCACAAACGCTTCGATCGTATCGCCGACCTTGACATCATTGAAATTCGACAAACCGACACCGCACTCCATGCCGTTTGTGACTTCCTTGACATCGTCCTTGAAGCGCTTGAGCGACGTCAGCTTGCCTTTGTAGACCTGCTCGCCATCGCGCATCAGGCGAACCTCTGCGTCGCGCCGCAGCACGCCATCGAGGACACGGCAACCTGCGATCGTGCCCACCTTCGGAATCCTGAAGACGTCGAGCACTTCGGCACGGCCAAGGTAGTTCTCCTTGAAGACGGGCTCGAGCAGCCCGAGCATCGCCTTGCGAATCTCATCCTGCAGTTCGTAGATGATGGAGTGCAGGCGAATTTCGACTTCTTCCTGTTCGGCCAGATCAGCGGATTTGCGATCCGGGCGCACGTTGAAGCCGATGATGATGGCGTTTGAAGCCGAGGCCAGCAGCACATCGCTTTCTGTGATTGCGCCGACACCCGAGCGGATGACCTTGATGCGCACCTTCTCGGTCGACATCTTCTGCAGCGAATCAGCCAGCACTTCGACCGAACCCTGCACGTCGCCCTTGAGGATGAGCGGCAATTCCTTTACGCCAGCCTGCTTGATCTGCTCCGCCAGACCTTCGAGCGAGACACGCGACGACTTGGCCAGCTGCGCTTCGCGCTCCTTCATCTTGCGGTACTGTGCAATACTCTTCGCCTTATCGCGATCGCTGACGACGAGGAAGGTATCACCTGCATCCGGCATGCTTTCGAGGCCGAGAATTTCGACCGGCGTAGATGGCCCGGCTTCTTCTATGGCGCGTCCGCGATCGTCGAACATAGCGCGGATTTTGCCGAAGGTGTTGCCGACAATGAAGCTGTCCTGATTCTTCAGCGTTCCGTTCTGAACAAGAACCGAAGCCACAGCACCGCGTCCGCGGTCGAGCTTCGCTTCGATGACGGTGCCGACAGCCGAACGTCCCGGCGTCGCCTTGAGGTTGCCGAGATCGGCGACGAGGCAGATCATTTCCAGCAGCAGGTCAAGATTCTGCTTCTTCTTCGCCGAAACATCGACGAAGACCGTTGAACCGCCCCAGTCTTCAGGAACCAGTCCGCGATCGCCTAGTTGCTTCTTCACGCGCTCGGGTTGTGCTTCCGGCTTATCGATCTTGTTCACGGCCACGATCATCGGCACATTGGCTGCCTTGGCGTGGTCGATGGCTTCGAGCGTCTGCGGCATCACTCCGTCGTCGGCTGCAACGACGATGACGACAATGTCTGTAACCTTGGCGCCGCGGGCACGCATGCGAGTAAAGGCTTCGTGACCCGGCGTATCGAGGAAGACGATCTCCCGGCCAAACGCGGGCGAATCCGGCTTGCTGATACGGACCTTATAAGCGCCAATGTGCTGCGTAATGCCGCCTGCTTCGCCGCCCGCAACATCGGTTTCGCGAATGGCGTCCAGCAGCGATGTCTTGCCGTGGTCGACGTGACCCATGACCGTAACGACTGGCGGACGCGGTACCTCCAACTCGTCCGGGTTTTCCGTCGAGAGCATGCTTTCGATGGCTTCATTCGCCATCTGGTCCTCAAAGGTGATGAACTGCGTGTCCGCGCCAAACTGATGCGCTACATCCTTCACCAACTCGCCGTCGAGCGACTGGTTGACGGTGACAAAGACCCCGCGCATCAAAAGCGTTGCAATGAGATCCTTGCCGCGCACACCCAGCTTTTCGGCAAGGTCTTTAACGCTGATACCTTCCGTCACAGTGATTGTGCGGGTGATCGGTAAGGGTTCTGAGGGAACCTGCGCTCCGCCAAAACGCGATGGCGGCGCAAAGCCCTTCATCGGGCCTTCCTTGGTCTTCGGGTATTGCTGACGGCCACGGCGCTGCTGACCACCACCTGGCCGCTGCGGGCGAGGCGCTTCTCCCGGAGGCGGAACTAAGCCGCCCGGGGCGCCACCCATTCCTGGACGGGGAGGACCAAAACCGGGACGCGCGCCGAAACCGGGACGCTGTCCAAAACCAGGGCGAGCTGCTCCCGGAGGACCACCTGGAGCTGTTCGCGTCGGGTGCATCGGACGACGACCGCCGGGAAATTGTCCGGGCGGTCCGCCCTGTGGACGCTGGCCCGGAGGGCCGCCAGGCCGACGATCAAAAATGGGGCGACCACGCTGCAATCCCCCCTGCGTCTGCCCGGCGGGAGCGGCGGACGCCTGTACTGGTGCAGGAGGGGGAGGCGGGGGAGCCGTGTATACAGGGCGCGGCCCCGTCTGCGGCATAATCACACGACGAGCAGGCGCGGATGACGCGGCGGCGGCCACGGGTGCATCCGCTTGCGGTGCCGGAGCGGCAGGGGGCGCCTGTGGCTCGGCTGCGGCTGAAGCGACGGGAGCCGTCGGTGGCGCCGCGCTTACGGGAGCCGGAGATGATGGAGGCGGATTTACGGGCGCGGAGGCAGTGGGCGGCGCAGCCGGCTTTACGACGACGGAAGCAACCGACGGGGCAGATGCAATCGCCGGTCTGGCTTCTATTGCTGGAGCAACAGGCGGCTTCGCCACGATCGGACCTGCCGGAGGTTTAGCGGCAATTGCCGGAGCCTGCGGCGGTGGCGGCGCTATGACTGCGGATGCCTGGCGCGGCTGCGGAACAATCTTGCGCGGGGCGGGGCGGGCGGCCTCTACCGGAGCCGTCGGAGGAGCCTGGGGGAGAGGCGGTCTGGACGGGACGTTCGGCGCGACGCTGGGCGCAACGTTGGTGGCAACTGGTGGGGCCACAGGGGCTGCAATCGGCTTTGCAACTGGCGGTTGGGGCGCTGGGCGGCTGGCGGCGAGCGCTTCTTCTTCCTTGCGCTGCTGGATAGCCCTCAGCACGTCACCAGGCTTTGAGACGCGCGACCAGTCAATCTTCGGCTTTGCCTCGGCTTCGGCGCGGCCTGTTGACGCGCCACCCGCCTTGCCGCCGCGGTTGAAGTGTGTGCGCACACGCTCGGCTTCATCCAACTCCAAAGAGCTGGAGTGTGTTTTCTTTTCCGTCACGCCGACATCTGTAAGTACGTCCAAAATTGCCTTGCTCTTTACTTCCAGTTCGCGTGCTAGATCGTTGATTCGAACTTTGCTCATCCGCCCCTTTTGCTTCTCACGTCCCAAGCGCTCAGCTGTTCATAGCAACCTCATGCCTGTGGGAATCGATCCTGTTTGTATTATCGCCTGAAATGACGCGCCTCGCGCCCCATATCTCAGGCTTGTGCATCTGCAGACGGCGCATCTTACGCGCCGCCCTCATCAAGCTTTTCTTTCTCGACAGCCTCGTCCTTCGGCTCTTCGAGATTGCCTTCGCCTACCGCATCGCTGTCCGCATGCGGATGGTGCTCGGCAAGCACCTCACTGGTATCTTCACGCCCTGGGTCAAGCGACTCGGCGCCCTCGTCTTCCAGCGCTTCGCCCGTTTCAGTCACTTCGGCCAGACGTTCTTCGGCCAGCTCATCGCTGATCAAACCGGAACCGTCTTCACTGGGCCGATCTTCGCCAGCCTGGGTAAGGTCCTGCTCCAGCGCTTCGATCTCTTCCTCAGCCTGCACATCTGCAATGTGCGCAGCCTCGGCGAGAGAGGGCTCTGCCGGTACCGGACGCTCCTCGCCCTCTTCATACTGCCCGAAGTAGTGGCGGACAGCTGTACCGATCTTTTCGAGCGTCTTTTCGCCGATGCCGGGAATTTCTTCCAGCTGCTCCGGCGTCATGTCGGCCAGCGCTTCGACGGTCGTGATGCCAGCGGCGACCAGCTTCTGGATGATTGCATCGCCCAGTTCATTGACCTGCTCGATCGGCGTAGAGGGGCCGCCCGACATGGCCTGCATCTGCTGCTCGACCTCCTGGCGCTTCTCTTCCTCGCTCTTGATGTCGATCTTCCAGGCCAGAAGCTTGGCCGCGAGGCGGACATTCTGGCCCTTCTTGCCGATGGCCAGAGAAAGCTGCGTGTCATCGACGATGACTTCCAGTTGCTTCTCGCCCAGATCGGTGATGCTGACGCGACTTACCTTGGCCGGCTGCAGTGCTTTCTCGGCGAAGGTAGTGATCTCTTCACTGAACTCGATGATGTCGATCTTCTCGCCACGCAACTCGCGGATGATCGACTGCACCCGCATTCCCTTCATGCCGACGCAGGCGCCGACAGGATCGACGTCCTTGTCGCGCGACATGACGGCAATCTTGGTGCGCTCGCCTGCCTCACGCGCAATGGCGCGGATCATCACTGTGCCGTCGTAAATCTCGGGCACCTCGCTCTGGAAGAGGTTCTGCACCAGTTCCGGCGCTGCGCGAGAGACAATCACCTGCGGACCCTTGGCTGCGCGGTCGACGCGCTGCAGCACAACGCGCACACGCTCGCCCACGGCAAACTGCTCCAAACGCGACTGCTCGCGCTTGGGCATGCGTGCTTCAGCCTTGCCAAGATCGAAGATGACATCCTGAGGCTCCAGGCGCTTCACGGTGGCGTTGATCACTTCACCGACGCGGTGGTTGTACTCCTGAAAGACGGTGTCGCGCTCTGCCTCGCGGACTTTCTGGAAGATGACCTGCTTGGCCATCTGCGCGGCGATGCGCCCCAGCACGTCGGTCGGCTTGTAGTAGCGGATTTCGCCACCTATCTCAACCTCAGGCGCAAGCTCGCGCGCCTGATCGAGGGCGATCTGGTTCACCGGGTCTTCGATCTGCTCCGGCGCCTCGACAACCGTCTTATAGACGTAGGCGCGAATTTCACCCGATTCCTTATCGAGCTCGGCGCGCATGTTTTCCTGCGTCTTGTAGTACTTGCGTGTCGCCAGCGCGATTGCGTCTTCAACAGCGGACACCACCACGCCCGGGTCGATGCCCTTGTCGCGACTTAGCGCCTCAATGCTTTGATACAGCACACTTGCCATGTTTCTCTCTCTCAATACTTCAGCAATCGCGCATTCCAGGCGCTATCGCAATCTGCTGCATCTTCGTCTCAAAATTCCGGAACGAGATTCGCCTTTTCAATGTTGGCGAACTCTATCTCGACCGTCACGTTTGCTGAGTCCTTTTTCTTGCTCTTGCCTCTTTGCTTCACAGCCGAAAGGTCCAGCACAAGAAAATGCTCCTTTACTTCTGTGAGCCTGCCATGCCAGTGACGGTTGCCCGCAACCGGCTCAAAGGTCTGCAGCTTCACCAGGCTGCCGGCAAACCGCCGGTAATCCGGCTCACCATAAAGCTGGCGGTCCAGACCAGGCGACGAGACTTCCAGACTGTAATCTGCTCCGGGGACCAACTCTTCCACGTCCAGCACGGTACCGAAATCCTGACTGAATTGCTGGCAATCCTCATGTGTGATGCCGGCCAATTTGTCGATTTCCACTCCTGATGGCAGAGCCGCTTCGGGATCTCCCGTTTTGGCTGCTTCGGCCAGCTTCGCCCGCCCCTCGGGGTTCTTTTCAATAAACACACGCAATATGCGATGCTTGCTGCCGCCCTGGTACTCAACTTCAACTACATCAAGGCCGTACGAAGCGGCAACACGCTCCGCGACGGCGCGAATTTGGTCTAGATTCAAGGCCATTGCGACGAATGAGTTTGCCGCAAAAGAAAAGTGGGCTTTCGCCCACTCATTCCTCCGCGCCTCGGCTCGCTCACGACAGGCACGGACAAACTCGTCTGCTATTTCAGGATACTCCTCTTCTGGCGTGATTTCAAACATTCTCAGGCCTGCGGGCCTGCGGAACAAGAAAAGGGGGCCCCCGGCCTCAGTCTTCACCCTGTGTTTGCAATGGTGGACAAAGGCATCTACCATCGTCACAGGATGGCGCGAGCAATAAATGTCGGTGCGGCAATACTTTGCCTGATCTGCGTGATCGCGCTGTGTATTGCGCCTTCCGTCGATATTCCTGACACAACTCTCAAGTCCCTGCAGATCTTTTTCCTCATGATGCTTACCCTTATTGGGGGAGTGTTATTGCTTGCAGATATCGTTCATCTGGCACTCCTTAGTCGCCGTTTCAGCGTAGGACGCCAGGCCCCGCTTGCCCGATACCCGCTTGCTCCGATCCAGGCAAACTGCGTCCAGCGGTGCTAGCGGTCTGATATTTCCTTTTCGATTTCGTTACACGCATGTCAACGTCGATAAAGAAGCCGCCAGTGGCGAGCTTCAGAGGAATACATGAAGGCCCAAGAGATCCTGCAGTCGTGGTCCACCATCCTAAGCGGTCGAAAACCCCTGCTTTCTATTGAAATTACGCGGGAATGCCCCCTCCGCTGCCCCGGCTGCTATGCCTATGATGAGGCGCATTTGGGGGGCAATGGCGTCACCCTGCGTGTTCTTTCTGACTTCAAACAGGACGCCCTGGTGCAGGGAGTGCTCGACCTGGTCGACGAATATCGCCCCCTGCATGTCTCTCTGGTTGGGGGTGATCCGCTCGTCCGCCATCGCGAATTAGAAAAAATCTTGCCAGAACTGGAAGAGAGAGGTATCTATGTTCAAGTTGTAACTAGCGCGTTTCGGCCAATCCCCGCGCATTGGGCAAAGTTTACGCGGCTCAACACGGTCGTATCGATCGATGGACTTCAGCCCGATCACGATGAACGGCGCAAACCCGCTACCTACGAGCGTATTTTGCAGAATATCCGGGGAAGCAGGGTGACGATCCACAGCACCATTACCGGCCAGATGACCAAGCGTGAGGGCTACTTTGAGGAATTCCTCACTTTCTGGAGCCAGATCCCGGAAATCAAACGTATCTGGATGAGCATCTTCACGCCCCAGCAGGGCGCTGTTGGCCCTGAACTCCTGACCGCGCATGAGCGCGTCAAAGTAGTCGAGGAACTGGGGCGGCTGCGCACTCGCTTTCCCGTCCTGGACATGAGCGAACGAGTGTTGCGCGAGTTCCTCAATCCGCCAAAGTCTCCGGAAGAATGCATTTTTGCCCGCACCACACAGATTGTCTCCGCTGATCTCAAGACTCGCGTTAGTCCCTGCCAGTTTGGTGGCAATCCAGACTGCTCGCAGTGCGGCTGCATGGCGTCTATGGGCCTGGCGGCCGTAGGGCATCTCAAGCTCGGAGCCGGCATCAACCTCGGAAAGATATTCCGCGTCTCCGAGCGTATCGGGGAAGGTATCGACAAGCTCAGAAATTCTCAAAAAGAGGTCGCATGAAATGACGTCTCAGCCTGCAATCACGCTCATGGAACCACATGCTCCGGCTCGTCAGGGCTCAGTCGTCAACATCGAACGCTCGGAGCGCGAACTCCGGCGGCAACTGACCCGTTTTTCGAAGTGGATGTATCGGCTTGGTTTTGCACCTGGCACCTCGGGCAACCTCTCCGCGCGTCTGGACGGCGAATGCATCCTTGCCACTCCCACGGGTTGCAGCAAATATCTGCTGCGGGCCTCAGATATGGTGGTGGTGGATCTCACTGGCAAACTGCTGTCCGGGACGCGCAATGTCACCAGTGAAATTGGCATGCATCTGGCCGTCTATCATTCCCGCCCGGATGTGCAGGCTGTGGTCCACGCGCACCCGCCCATTGCGACCGCCTTCGCCTCCTGCGGCCTGGCGCTTGATATGCCGCTTTGCGCGGAACTGATCATGACTCTGGGCAAGATTCCCCTGGCGGCATACGCGACCACCGGAACCGATGAAGTCGGCGCCAGCCTTGCGCCCTACTTACGCGATTTCGACGCGGTTCTGATGGCAAATCACGGCCTCGTCACCTATGGCAAGGATCTGCTCGATGCGTTCATGAAGCTGGAGACCACTGAGCATTTTGCTCAGGTATGCCTTGCTGCACATGAACTCGGCAGTCCCCGGCTGATCGAAGAAGAGGCCATTCGAAAGCTGCAGCAGGCTCGCGTGCGCTATCGCTCGAATTGCGGGATATAACGTCCCAGCCACGCAATCGAAAGTGTGCTACAACGGTGCAACTCTACTCGGTGGTATTTGTGCTCAATCCTTACGAAAAGTTTCTCGCTGGTCGCGATGCACAAGAGGTCATTTCTGACACTCCCGCACGGCTCGGCGCCATCTTCAGAGAACTTGGTCCTGCTGGCATCGAAAAATCACCCGCTCCCGGCAAATGGAACGCCCGGGAAATCTTCAGCCATCTGGCAGATTGCGAAATAGCCTTCGCCTTCCGTCTAAGGCAGACTCTGGCGGAAGAGAACCACGTGATCCAGCCCTTCGATCAGGAGAAATGGGCAGCGGTTTACGCGGCCTATGATGGGCCTTCCGCGCTGGCTGTCTTTTCCGCGGTGCGTCGATGGAATCTGGCTCTTATCAAAGGCACGCAGCCTCAGGATCACACCAAGGCAGTCACTCATCCGGAGCGCGGACCGATGACCTTTGGGACCATTGTGGAAACGATGGCCGGACATGACTTGAATCATCTGCAACAGTTGGAGAGGATCGCCGGCCAGTTACTGGCTTAGTCCTGCACCACATTTACGTCGCCTATGCCCACGGTAGCGTGCAGCTTATAAACTCCCTGCAACGAACTGTGCAGCGTCTTGGGAAAGAACCCGCCCGAGTGCTGATGAAAGATACCATCCTCTGCGTCGCCAATCTTCGTCGCGGTGCGAATTTCGTTGTACTTTGCGCCGTCTGCCACACCAACTCTGAGATCACCTATACCCACGTGCAAATCTTTGTTGCCTTCAATTCCTTTTACCGATAAGTCACCGACGCCCAGTTCCAGCTTCAGGTCCGTCTGCTCAGGAACACTGATCGTGATACGGGCGCCTTCATGATTGTCCTGGTGCTTCGGCAACTTCAGGTCGATGGAAGCGCGATCGCCAGCAACGTCAAACCGTCTCACCCACGACTGGACGGTGGCGTTGTCGTAAGAGGCGTGGGGCTCAATGGTGAGGCGAATCACCCTGAGTTCGTCGCTGCGAATAACCCGGACCTCGCCGACATTCATTTCCATCACGAGGGTTCCATTTGCCGGAAGGTTCTTGCTGATCACCAGCGGCTTCGGCGCAGGCAGATCAAGCTTCTGCCGCGAAGCTTCCTGTGCTTGCGCCGCCCCGGCGCAGGCTAGAAAAATAGCCATCCAGATTGCCGAGCCCTTCATATGCGTCCTCTATTCCTGGGCAATATCCAGACTGCCCATGCCGACATTCACCTGCAAGGAGCCGACACCGCTTCCGCTGTAGCTTTTGCTCACAATAAAGTGCCCATCGTGTCCGCCTGGTCGGTGATCGTGAAGCGAGCCCATACCGATATTGACCTGCATATCGGAATAGCTCTTGTCACCTTCAACCAGCAGCTTTGCATGGCCGTAGCCCACGTTGATCTCCCGCTCGCCAGCGCTACCAATCGCATTGAAATTCAAGTCGCCTCTGCCGAGATTGAACTCACTCTCAAGTCCCTTATTCATTGGCAGGGTTAATGTCACGATGGCATGTGAATTGTTGGGGAATTTCAGCTGAATCGTGGCGCTCTCCGGATCGACGCGCAGGATGTGAATGTAATCCGCCGCAGCCTTATCACTCTTGTCTCCCAGGTCGACAGATAGCTTCATATCTTTCGCATCCGGTCTCGTACGCACGGTGAACTGCGCATTGCAGACACTCACGTTTAACGAGCCGGTTCCTGCAAACGAACGGACGATCTCAAGATGGCGATGCTCAAGCACATCTCCTGCCTGCTGCTGATATTGGCGCTCGGAAACCGCTACAGGGTCACCATCGCAGTCCATGTTATCGGCCTTCTTCGCGTCCGCGCGCATCGTGCCTGCTCCAAGAATGATCCACACCAATACCCAGGCCAGCCTGCGAGCCGATGGAAAAGAGTACAAATAGGCCATGGCAACTCCCGTTGGATGTCAAAATTCGATACGGACGAGAGCGCGCTCCAGTTCCAGTGAAGTTTGCGGTACTTTTTGACCCCCTCTACAATCTAATGAGTTAAATAAGAAAACGCCGTTATTCACCGGCCCTTTAGCCCGCGGAGACTCCTCTTCGCACCCACGGATAAGAATGATTGAACATCCCGTCCCCGAAGCGCTGACGTTTGACGACGTTTTGCTGGTACCTGCCTATAGTGAAGTTGTCCCTGCATTGGTCAGCACGCAGACCCGGCTCACTAACCGTATCTTGTTGAATACACCTCTCTTAAGCGCGGCCATGGACACCGTGACCGAGTCGCGCCTGGCCATCGCCATGGCCCAACAGGGAGGCATTGGCATTGTCCACCGCAACTTGACCGTCGAGCAGCAGGCGAGTGAAGTCGACAAGGTAAAGCGCTCGGAGAGCGGGATGATCGTCGATCCGGTGACCATGACGCCAGACCAGCTCATTTCTGACGCGCTCGAAGTCATGCGGAAGTACAAGATCTCCGGCGTGCCGGTGACCAAACACCGAAAGCTGGTCGGCATCCTCACGAATCGTGACCTGCGCTTTGAAACCCGCACCGATGTCCCGATCGGCGACGTGATGACGAAGGAACATCTCATTACAGTCCCTGTAGGAACAACCCTGGAAGAAGCCGAGCTGATCCTGCACAAGCATCGCGTCGAGAAACTCCTGGTCGTCAACGATCAGTACGAACTCAAAGGCCTGATTACCGTAAAAGACATTCAGAAGAAGCTGAAATACCCGAGCGCCTCGAAGGACGATCAGGGACGTCTCCGCGTGGGAGCAGCCATCGGCGCCACAGGCGACTTTCTGGAGCGCGCCGCCGCTCTGGTTCAGAACCGGGTTGACATTCTTTCCATTGACTCAGCTCACGGACACTCCTCACGCGTTCTGGAAGCCGTCCGCGAGGTTAAGAGGCGCTTCCCCGATGTGGATCTACTTGCGGGCAATATCGCCACGTATGACGGAGCGAAAGCATTGATTGACGCCGGCGCCGACGGAGTTAAGGTCGGCATCGGGCCGGGCTCCATCTGCACCACGCGCATGGTAACCGGTGCAGGCATGCCCCAGATCACTGCGATCAGCGAAGCTTATAAAGCGGGCCAAGAGCACAATATTCCGATCATCGCCGATGGCGGCATCAAGTATTCCGGCGACGTAGCGAAAGCGATCGCTGCTGGAGCCAGCAGCGTCATGATCGGGTCGCTCTTTGCTGGAGTGGATGAGAGCCCGGGCGAAACCATCCTTTACCAGGGCCGCTCGTTTAAGGCGTACCGTGGCATGGGCTCGCTCTCTGCCATGTCGCAGGGATCGGGCGAACGCTACTTCCAGAGTAGCCGTGATCTTGAAGAGGCACCAGCGAGCACAGAAGGCGTCGTTGCCCGCGAACGCAATGGGCAGAACCGTCTGGCGAAATTTGTCCCGGAAGGCATTGAAGGCCGTGTGCCGCATCGCGGGCCTCTGGAGGCGATGGTCTATCAGCTGGTCGGCGGACTGCGTTCCGGTATGGGGTATCTGGGTTGCGGAACGATCGAAGATCTGCAAACGAAATCGCGCTTTGTGCGTATCTCGAATGCTGGACTGCGCGAAAGCCATGTCCACGACGTCATCATCACGCGCGAGGCGCCGAACTACCATGTCGAGTAGCATCGTGTAACCCTGGCTCACCTTTACTGCTTTCTGGCGTCTGAAGATCAGCTTCAGGCGCCAGTTGCTTTTTTGTGTGATTCAGGGAAAATAGCGGCGATATTGAAGTCCCCTCCCAGGCACACTCTGTGATCTGCATGGCTCATTCTCGAACGACCTCTGTGGTGTGCGCCCTGCTGCTTTCCATTCCTTCCTGTTTGCGCCTCCACGCACAAGATGAAAACGGCACTACGCGGCAAGCGACCTATGAGGTGCGCGGGACCGTTGTAAATAGCGTTACGCACGAGCCGATCGCTCGCGCACTGGTTACGATTGCGGGAGAAACCTCCAGTTCTCAGCTGACTGACAACGAAGGCCGATTCGAGTTTCCAAATGCGACGGCAGGAAGATGTGTGTTGCAGGCACGGAAGCCAGGGTTTTTCGGCACCAGTTCGGGCCGGGAGGCCTTCATGCCTATTGCGGTTGGACCAAATGGCCCGGATCACACCTTAACCCTTGAGCCGGCAGGCACGATTACCGGGCAGATACGGATGCCGGCGTCGGATACAGGCAGCAGTATCCGCGTTCAGCTGATGCGACGCATCGTTCAGGAGGGCCGTGGGCGCCGGCAGCCGGCTGGGATGAAAATGACGAACAGCGAAGGCGTGTTCCGGTTTGGAAATCTGCAGCCTGGCGACTACAAACTGTACACAGGGACTTCCATGGACTCAGACACCTTATTGCAGGGCCCCGTGAACTGGGGGTATCCCTCTGTCTGGTATCCGGAGGATAGCGACAGCGGCACGACCGGCTTTTTGAGAGTTGGCCCCGGGCAGGCTCTGAATGCACAGCTAGCGCTCACGCGTGAGCCCTTCTATTCTGCAACGATCCCGGTTACAAATCGGGCAACTCAGGGAATCGGCTTGCAGGTATCCGACGGAAGAGGCCACTTGAATGACTTATTCAGCTTCTATGACTCGCGGCAGCAGCAATTTCGCGTGTACCTTCCGAACGGCGACTACACGGTGACGGTACAAGCGTCCATGCCATCGCTCGCCTTCGCCAGTCTCCCGGTTACGGTGCGCAATGCACCTGTGCAGACGCAGACCCTTACCGCTCTACCGATCCATCCCATCCCGGTGACCATTCGCAGGGAATTTACGCCTACAAGCAACGGCGGCCCACAATTCATAAGAATCGAAAATGGAAAGCCGGTTGAAGTTTCCCGAGATATCAACCTGATGCTTGTCTCGGCGATAAATGAAGAAATGGTCGGCGTGAATCTCCGTCACGAGCCTGGCGGAGATGACTCTTCGTGGGTCCTAGAAAATGTCGCGCCGGGGAGATACTGGGTACAGACCTATGCAAATCAGGGTTACGTTGCATTGATCACTGCTGGAGGTACGGACCTAACCCGCGATCCGCTGGTCATTGGTCCGGGCGGTGCCTCTGCTCCTATTGAAATCGTGCTGCGCAATGACATGGCTACGCTAGCGGTCCGGCTAAAGAATGTATCTCCACCGCTCACCGACACAACGCAGCCAACGGAAGCCTTTGTTATCCAACCCCCGATTCAGATTCCGACGGGCTACCTCTATCTCGTCCCGCAGTTTGATACTTCATCCATAGTGCAGGAAGGCGCGCCGCTGCAGCAGACGACGAGTCTGTCCAATCTGCAGCCCGGAGCATATCGCGTCCTCGCGCTCGACCGCCCCCTCGATCTCGAATACCGCAATCCAAAATCGTTGGAGGCGTACGCGGGCAAAGGCGTGACCGTTACCCTGGAGCCGAACGGCAAAGCAAACATCGATCTCGACGTAGTCTCTGCGGAAGAAGCAACCCAATGACAACAGAACCTGTCTCCGCGAAACGGGCCTACGTCTGCATTATCGGCCTCGCATGTACGGCTATGCTGTTCTACAACTCTTCCCATTCTTTGCAAGCCCAGCAGCGAGCCGAAGGGCCGTACCGCATTTCCGGAACCGTAGTGAGTGCAGCCACGGGCGAACCTCTGGATCGCGCAAACGTCTCACTCACTCTTTCAAGAGACTTTGCTGCCGTTCAGTCGATGCAGACCGGACCCGACGGCCATTTTGTATTCGATCATCTACCCGCTGCAAAGTACTCGATCACCGGATCGCACCGTGGATTCTTGAGCGCATCGTATGACCAGCATGAACAGTATTCAACAGGCATCGTCACAGGCGAGGGACTCTCTTCAGAGAATCTTGGGCTGCGGCTGATTCCGGGCGCTGTGATCGCTGGCGTCGTTGCCGAGGACTCTGGTGATCCAGTAGAAAACGCGAGGGTCTCGCTCTACCGCCAGACTCAAGACAGCGGCGTCGAAAAGATTCAGGTCGCCAGCAGCACAAACACCGACGATACCGGCGCGTACGAATTTACCGGTCTTGCGCCGGGTGACTACTTTATCGCAGCAAGCGGCCGCCCATGGTATGCAGACAACGGCCAAGGCATGATACGCGCCTCAAACGGCCCGGAAGCGCCAAGGGATATCCCGCATGCGCCTCTTGATCTCGTCTACGCAACAACGTTCTATGCAGACGTCACCAATCCTGATGACGCCACTCCTATCCCACTGAAGGGCGGCGACAGGGTACAGATCAATTTTGCGATGCATCCGCTTCCGGCTCTGCACCTGCTGGTTCACACGCCCGTGCCTGATGACCCACGCCAGGCGAACTTGATATCGACTCCGGTTCTTGCGCAGCAAATGTTTGGAACATCGGAGTTCACAGAAACCAACAGCCGCTATATCGCTCCCGGCCTCACCGAGATCAGCATCGCTCCGGGCGAATATCAGATTCATTTGAGCGGTGGTTCCACCACGCCCTGGGAGAGGCTAACAACAATCAACATCTCTTCAGACCAGGCAGTGGACGCCGGAACTGGCCTCCTTACGGCGAACGTCACCGGTAAGCTCACTATGGCTTCCGGCGAAGCATTACCGCAAAATGCCGCAGTCTCCTTGACGCCTTCCAACGGGCAGAACGGAAACGGTTCAGGAGTAAGCAAGGATGGAAGTTTCGAGTTGACGAGTGTGCTTCCCGGAAAATACCGATTGGACGGATGGATCAATGGCAAGCATTTCTTTGTGGCGAAACTTGCCGCAACCGGAGCCCAAGTCGACGGCAACCAGATCACGATTGGGAGCAATCCCGTGATGATCGCTGCCACAGTCTACGCCGACCCGAATTTAGAAGTGACGGGGTTCGCGAGAAAAGATGGCAGGCCGGCGCCCGGAGCAATGATCGTGCTGATCCCGCACGATCCGGCCAACAATCGCGACCTCTTTCGCCGCGATCAATCAGACTCTGACGGAAGTTTTTCATTGCTCGATGTCATCCCCGGCAAGTACACGGTTGTCGCCATCGAAGATGCCTGGAAACTGAGCTGGGCAGATCCCGAAGTCATTGCCCATTACCTGGCTCGCGGACAATCTGTAACTGTGACTGCAACAAATCCGAAGGTTACGCCGCTCAAAGAACCGGTAGAAGTTCAGCCAAAATAAAAACGCACCTCACATAAGGAGGTGCGCCGTACCCGCAACAACCGGGAAAGAATACCAAACTGAATTAAGCCTTCTCTTCGCCGCCTTCGCCAGTCTGAGCCTGCTCTTCGGCCAGGGCCTTCTGCATCTCTTCACGGCGCTTGGTGCGAGCTTCGGCGCGCTTCTGACGCTTCTCGTCCAGAATCTGCTCGGCTCCAAGAAGCTCAATGAATGCCTTCTCAGCGCCGTCACCGCGCTGGAAGCCACGGCGCACGATGCGCAGATAGCCGCCATTGCGGTCGCCGTAGCGCGGGGCCACGGTATCAAAAAGCCGCGTAACTGCATCGCGGGTCTGAAGGAAAGAAAGCGCCTGACGCCGCGCATGCAGGTCGCCCTTCTTGCCCAGGGTGATCAACTTCTCTACGTGAGGCCGCACTGCCTTCGCCTTGGCGATGGTCGTCTCTACGCGGTCTTCAAGAATGATAGACGTGACCAGGTTCCGCAGAAGAGCGCGGCGATGGCTGGTGTTGCGTCCAAGTTTGTATCCTGCATTGCGGTGGCGCATGGCAAAATCTCTCTATCCAAATCAGGTCTCAGGGCTCAGGTTTCAGGGCTCAGTCAGAATTGACGTGTGCCCTGAGTGCCGTGCCCCGTTAAAAGTTTTCAGGTTCTGACTGCAGCGGAAGATCCGCTTCATCCAGTCCTTCGTCATCGTCGTCGAAGCGGCCATAGCTCGCGGCAGCCAGAGTGGCCGAGGGCAGAATGCTCGTCGGTCCGGGTACTGCGTTGCCGTGCTCGTCAATCTTCATGCCGAGCGAAAGGCCCATCTGTGCAAGGATTTCCTTGATCTCGTTCAGGGACTTGCGGCCGAAGTTCTTCGTCTTCAGCATCTCGGCTTCGGTCTTCTGCACCAGTTCGCCGATGCTCTGGATGTTGGCGTTCTTCAGGCAGTTGTAGCTGCGAACGCTGAGCTCCAGTTCTTCGACCGAGCGGTTCAGATTGTCGTTCCGCAGCAGCGTACGGCCTTCTTCGGCCTGCGCCTCGGCTTCGATCTCTTCCTCGAAGTTGATGAAGATGCTCATGTGGTCCTTGAGCAGCTTCGCCGCGAGGCCAATCGAATCGGCCGGAAGCACAGTGCCGTTGGTCCAGACTTCGAGCGTCAGCTTATCGTAGTCGGTGATCTGACCCAGACGAGCAGCTTCAACCGTGTAGTTCACCTTGCGAACAGGCGAGTGAACCGAATCGACCGGGATGAAACCGATTCCGAGATCGGAGTCGAAGTTCTTGTCAGCGGAAATGTAGCCACGGCCGCGCTTCAAGCGCATTTCCATGTCCAGCTTGCCGCCTTCGCTAACGGTTGCGATATAGATGTCCTTGTCGAGAATTTCCACGTCGCCATCGGCTTCAATCATCCCCGAGGTCACTACGCCAGGCTTTTCTGCGCGCAGATAGAGCGCCTTCGGGCCTTCGCCGCTCAACTTGAAGGGGATCTGCTTCAAGTTCAGGATGATGTCGGTCGCGTCTTCCACGACTCCAGTAATGGACTGGAACTCGTGCAGTACGCCCTCGATCTTGACTGCGGTCACAGCCGCGCCTTCGATGGACGAAAGCAGCGTGCGGCGCAGCGCATTGCCAATGGTTGTTCCGAAGCCGCGCTCAAAGGGCTGAGCGCTGAACTTCCCATACTTCTCAGTCAGCGTGTCGTTATCAACCGCCAACCGTTTCGGCTTTTGAAATCCTCTCCAAAGCATATCGATTCGCTCTCCTGACACAGGGCCGCGAAGCATTCTGCAGCGTCTGCGTCTGTGTTACCTCGTGGTTAAATTGCACCGCTTTCGGCGGTGTACATCTTTCGAGCCATGCTCGAAAACCTGTTGTTGCACGAAAAATCTGGACCAACTCACTGTCGTTCAGATTCTTCCTCCCGCTGGTCGTCAGAATGACGGCGTGACAGGAGTTTGCGCTCTCAGCGATTAGTTGCTGTAAAGTTCCTTACTTGCTGTACAGCTCTACGATCAGCTGCTCGTTGACCGGCAGTTGCACATCCTCGCGCTTCGGTAGCGACAGAACCTTGCCCGACAGATTTGCGTGGTCAACCGAGAGCCATGCCGGAGCCGGCTGGTGGCTCGCGAACTCACGGGAAGTCTCGAGAACCGTCAGCTTCTGGCTGTTTGGACGAATCTTGATCTCGTCACCCACGCTCACCTGGAACGAAGGAATGTTCACCTTGCGGCCGTTCACTTCGACGTGCCCGTGGCGAACGATCTGGCGAGCCAGACGGCGCGATGTGGCAAAGCCGAGGCGATAAGCCACGTTGTCCAGACGGCACTCAAGCTGCTGGATGAGGCGCTGGCCGGTAACGCCCTGCGCGCGCGACGCCTTCTCGTAGTACTCGCGAAACTGACCTTCGAGGGTGAAATAGATGCGCTTCGCCTTCTGCTTCTCCCGAAGCTGCAGGCCGTAGCCTACGATCTTCGCCTTGCGGTCGCGGCCATGCTGGCCGGGGGCGAAATTACGCTTCTCAATCGGGCACTTGTCAGAAAAACACTTGGTGCCCTTCAGAAAAAGCTTGGTGCCTTCACGGCGGCAAAGACGACAGACGGGTCCTGTATAACGTGCCAATTCAATCTCCTTAATTTCAGGGGCCGACCGGTTTACGCGCTGGCAGGCGTTTCGTCCCAGTCCAAACCTTTATTTTAGCGCAGTTTCACCGCGCAGGCTAATGTCTGCGCGGCGAAACGCAACTTACACTCTGCGACGCTTCGGCGGACGGCAGCCGTTGTGCGGAATCGGGGTGACGTCACGGATGGAGCGGACTTCAATGCCAGCCGCTGCCAGCGCACGCACCGCTGATTCGCGGCCCGATCCGGGACCGGCGACACGGACATCGACCGAGCGCAGACCATGATCGCGCGCCTGGTTGGCAGCGTTGATCGCCGCCTGCTGAGCGGCAAACGGGGTGCCCTTACGCGACCCGCGGAAGCCGAGCGAACCCGAGCTCTTCCACGATATGGTGTTGCCCTGACCGTCGGTGATCGTCACGATCGTGTTGTTGAACGAAGCTTGAATGTAGACCAGACCATACGGCACATTCTTGCGTTCGCGCTTTTTGAACTTCTTGTTCTTGGTGGCGGTCTTTCCGCCGCCAGCGCCCTGTGCTTTTGCCATTAGGTCTTCGCCGTCGCTTTCTTCTTGTTCGCTACAGTGCCCTTACGCGGTCCCTTACGCGTGCGCGCATTGGTGTGCGTGCGCTGCCCGCGGGTTGGGAGGCCGCGACGGTGACGCAGTCCGCGATAGGACTGGATATCGATGAGCCGCTTGATGTGCATCGAGATGTCTTTGCGGAGGTCGCCCTCGACATCGCCTTCTTCCTCGATCACCTGGCGGATGCGGTTTACCTCTTCTTCGCCGAGATCCTGGACCTTCTTGAACGGGTCAACGCTCGCAGCTCCAAGGATGCGCAGCGCACGCGGGTTGCCGATCCCGTAGATGTAAGTGAGCGCGATCCGGGCCTGCTTGTTGCGGGGCAGATCGACGCCAGCAATACGTGCCATGCTTGTCCTTCTTGGGTGCTCCGGAAATTCCGGAGCGGTTATGCCATTCCGACTTCAGAACAGCGTATTTGACAGGCTTTTCAAGTGAATCCTGGGGTTCATCGCAAGCCTTTCCTGGCTAACTAGCCCCACCGCTTACAGATTCTCGCCTGGTCCGGATCAGACGCCCTGGCTAGCCCTGGCGCTGCTTATGCTTCGAGTTCTCGCAGATCACGCGCACCACACCACGGCGGTGAATGATCTTGCACTTGTCACAAATCTTCTTTACCGATGCACGAACCTTCATTGACTGCTCCAATCCCTGTGTTCCGAGCCCTGTTCCTGAGCCCTGTCTTTACTTGTAGCGGTAGACGATGCGCCCGCGCGTCAAATCATACGGGCTGAGTTCCACCGCGACCCGGTCTCCCGGGAGAATGCGAATAAAGTTCTTTCGCATACGGCCTGAGACGTGCGCCAGAACCTGGTGCTTATTCTCGAGCTCTACCTTGAACATGGCATTCGGCAACGTCTCAAGGACAGTTGCCATTACCTCAATCGCGTCTTCCTTCGACAATCAGTATCCCGATTCCGCCTGCCTCTAACAGGCTTCGCCTCAAAAACTTACTGCGTTAAAAGCACGGAGCTTACTGCGTTAGAACGACTGCGCCGTCGGCTGTCACCGCCACCGTATGCTCAAAATGCGCGCTCAAACTTCCGTCTTCCGTTACTGCTGTCCAGCCATCGCTCAGCACCTGCACACCCGGCTTGCCTGAATTGACCATCGGCTCGATGCAGAGCACCATGCCTTCCCGCAGCTTCAAGCCCTGTCCACGGCGTCCGTAATTCGGCACCTGCGGATCTTCATGCAGCCGTGTACCAATGCCGTGCCCAACGAACTCCCGCACCACGCTGAATCCGTCAGCTTCCACTACTTCCTGCACGGCAGCGCCGATATCGCCCAGTGACGCGCCCACTTTCACAGCGCGGATGCCGCTTTCGAGCGACGCCTTCGTCACATCCAGAAGACGCTGCGTCTTCGGCGCAATCTTGTCACCTACCGGCACGGTGATCGCCGAATCACCATAAAATCCATCGATAATCACGCCTGTGTCGATTGAAACAATATCACCTTCACGCAGCACGCGATTCGCCGACGGAATGCCGTGTACAACTTCACTGTTGACCGACGTGCACAGCACGCAAGGATATCCGCGATACCCTTTGAACGCTGGCGTCGCGCCCATTTCGGCCATTTTGGCGGCGGCTACGTTCTCGAGATCCATTGTCGTCGCGCCCGGCTTCACAAAGCCGCTCACGTAGTCCAGGATCTCGCGAACCACCGTTCCGCTGCGCCGCATCTTCTCAACTTCCTGCGGCGTTTTAATCATGATCGCCATCAGCCGGTCATCCCCTTAAACGCAGAACTGCAGCCATGACTGCGGCGGCGACTGCGTCTACCGGCTGTTCTCCGTCCACCTCTTCAAAGCGTCCCAGGGCACGGTAATGCTCCACGACCGGAGCCGTCAGCGACTCATAGGTCCGCATCCGCTCCTCAAAAACTTCTTCCGTGTCGTCTGAGCGCCGCGCCAAGGGCGTGCCGTCGAGATCACACTTCTCATCGACCTTCGGCGGCTGCAAGTAGATGTTATAGCTGCTCTTGCAGACTGGACAGGTGCGCCTGCCGGTAATACGGCGCAGTAATTGAGTATACCCTACTTTGATGCTGACAGCAATGACCGGAAGGCTTCCCGGCTGCCTGACAAGATACCCGTCCAGCCATTCAGCCTGCCCCAGTGTCCTCGGAAAGCCATCCAGAATGTAGCCATTAGCTATATCCGGCTGCTGCAGACGATCCGCAACCATGTCATTAACCAGATCGTCGGGGACTAATTCACCCCGATCCATGATGGCCTTGGCCTTCTTGCCCAGTTCTGTGTTACCAGCTACGTTGGCTCGGAGGATGTCTCCAGTGGAAATCTGGGGAATTCCCCAGGCCGCCACGATCTCCTTGGCCTGCGTGCCTTTGCCGACTCCCGGCGCTCCCAGCAATAGAATCGGACCGGGGGTGACGCGAATGGTTTTCCCGTCCTCGGCCTGCTTCTCAATCACAGCGACAGCCACTTACCAGGCCCGCCTTCCGCGGATGCGTCCGCTGCGCGGCGAAAAGCCTTCATAGTGCCGCATAATGAGCTGCGATTCCACCTGGTTCACGGTATCCATTGCCACGCCGACCACGATCAGCAGTGACGTGCCACCAAAGTAGAAAGTGAAGCCGAGACCATTCGTTACCCACAGCGGCAGCTTCTCAAAGAAGGAACCGACCAGCCACAGGTGGTTCAGATGGATACCACTGATCAGAATCGTCGGGACGATCGAAATCACGATCAGATAGAGCGCACCTACCAACGTGATCCGCGTCAGTATGTCGTTGATGTAGTCCGATGTGCGCTTACCTGGGCGAATGCCCGGAATAAAGCCGCCGTACTTGCGCATATTGTCGGCGATGTCATCCGGACGGAAAACAATGGAGATGTAGAAATACGCAAAGAAAACGATAGCAACGATGTAGAGGAGCTCGTACCATGGTTCGCCGATATGCAGTGCGTCGAAAACCCGCGTCAGAAAGGTACTATTGCGGACGAAACCCGCATTGGCGAAGAGCAGCGGAGCTGACAGCACCGAAGCTGCAAAGATGACCGGCATGACGCCGCCCGAGTTCACCTTCAGCGGCAGGTGCGTTGACTGCCCGCCCATCAGCCTGCGCCCCACAATGCGCTTGGCATACTGAACCGGAATGCGGCGCTCGCTACGCTCGACGAAGACGATGAAGGCAACCACGGCGATCATGGCCACAACCAGCAGAATCAGCGCTGGAACCGTGAATGCGCCGAATTTCTCCGTGCGCGCTGTCTCGACCAATTCCTGAATGCCACGCGGCAGCCCGACAACGATACCCGCGAAGATCAGCAAGCTCATGCCATTACCAACGCCGCGATCGGTAATCTGTTCGCCCAGCCACATGATGAAGGCGGTTCCGGTCGTCAGCGTAAGCACTGTCATAATCACGAAGCTCGGACCTGGATTCAGCACCAGCTGCATGCCGCCCGAACCGTGAGAGAGGGTCAACGCAATCGCCATCGACTGCACGACGCCCAGCACGACAGTCAAATAGCGCGTCCACTGCGTAATCTTCCGGCGGCCCAGCTCGCCTTCCTTCTGCAATCGCGCCAGCGGCTCATAGACCACCGTGAGCAGCTGGAAGATGATTGATGCCGTGATGTACGGCATGATACCCAAGGCAAAGACCGTCAGACGGCGCAGGTTGCCGCCGCTGAACAGATCGATCAGGCCTAGCGAGCTTCCACTCTGCGCGTTGAAGAACTGCTCAAGCGCCGTCGTATTCACACCCGGCGTCGGGATGTGAGCGCCAAGGCGGTATACGGCAAGCATCGCCAGGGTAAACAGAACCCGCTTACGCAGGTCAGGGATGCGGAAGATATTGGCGAATTTCTCAAACATGAAGATTCAGCTTCCCAATGGGACCTCTTTACGAGGCCCTCTCGCCTTACGCTACCAGAATAGCCTTGCCGCCTGCCTTCTCGATCTTTTCCTGAGCGGATTTCGAGAATTTGTGCGCATGTACGGTGATCGCCTTGGTCAGCTCGCCGTTGCCGAGCACCTTGAGCAGGCCCTCGTGCTTCTTGATCAGGCCCTTGGCCGCGAAGAATTCGATGGTCAGCTCGCTCTCGCCCAATTCGACCAGACGGTCCAGATTCAGAACGGTATATTCCGTACGGAAAATGTTGGTGAAGCCGCGCTTTGGCAGACGGCGGTGCAGCGGCATCTGGCCGCCTTCAAAACCGCGCATCAGGCTCGAACCCGAACGGGAACCCTGTCCCTTATGACCACGAGTCGAGGTTTTGCCCATGCCGGAGCCCATACCACGGCCGACACGCTTCTTGTTTGTGTTCGCCTTCTTCGGCGACCTGAGATTGGAAAGATTCATGATGTCCTCGCTATACGCCGGTCAGGCTTGCCCCGACCGACTCGCTTTTATTGCGCCGAAGGCGCGTTGTTACTCGACAATGCGAACTAGATGCGGCACGGCATTGACCATGCCACGGATTGACGGCGTATCCTCACGCTCGACGATCTGGTTCAGGCGGGTGAAGCCGAGGCCCTTGACGACCCTCTTATGCTTGAACGGGGCCTGAATGAACGAGCGGTAGTACTGAATTTTAATCTTCGTCTGGTTTTCTGCCATGACTATAACTCCTGTACCTGCTTGCCGCGGAGCGCTGCCACTTCTGTGCGGTCGCGTAGCTGAACCAGGGCGTCAAACGTCGCCTTGATCACGTTGTGCGGATTCGCCGTACCCAGGCTCTTCGTCAGAACATTCTGCACGCCAGCCGAGGTCATCACCGCGCGCACCGCGCCGCCGGCAATCACGCCCGTACCTTCCGGAGCCGGCTTGAGCAGCACGTGGCCCGAACCGTAGCGTCCGAGCACCTGGTGCGGAATCGTTGTTTCCGTCAGGTTGATGCGGACCAGGTTCTTCTTGGCCGCTTCAATGCCCTTGCGAATTGCCTGCGGCACTTCCTTCGCCTTGCCCGAGCCGTAGCCCACGACACCGGCACCCGGATCGCCCACAACGACCAGGGCGGCAAAGGACATGTTCTTACCACCCTTGACGACCTTGGTCACGCGGTTGATCGCGACAACCTGATCCTTCAGGTTGTACTGTCCGGCATCCAGTTTCTTTTTCAGTGTTGCCATTCGCTTCCTGATTTCCTTCTGCTCGGCCTTACGCCGCGCCTAAAAGCTTAGAACTCGAGACCTGCTTCGCGCGCCGCATCGGCCAGGGCCTTGATGCGTCCGTGATAGAGATAGCCGCCGCGATCGAACACAACCTTCTTGATGCCCTTTTCCTGCGCGCGCTCTGCGACCAGCTTGCCCACTTCCTTGGCGGCTGCAACATTGCCGCCGGTCTTCAACTTGGCAGCCTTCGTGGATGCAGAAACCACAGTGATACCCTTTGCATCGTCGATGACCTGAGCGTAAATGTGGTTCAGTGAGCGATACACATTCAAACGCGGGCGCTCTGCTGTGCCGGCAACCTTGGCGCGGATGCGGTCATGGATGCGCTGGCGAATTTCGTTTCTGTTTCTCTGCGAAATCATTTCTCGTCTTCCTTCCTAAAAGCGGAACCGCCTTGTGGCTCCGTTCGGTTTTCAAATCGTTCTGCCCAGAGATCCTTCGCGCTACGCGCTCAGGATAGCCGCGCGAGGCTCAGACGCCTCGCAAGCGCGGCTACTTCGCTCCGGTCTTGCCAACCTTCTTCTTCAGCTTTTCGTCCGAGTAGCGCACACCCTTGTTCTTGTACGGATCGGGCTTGCGCAGCGAGCGCATATCAGCAGCAACCTGACCAACCTTCTGGCGATCAATGCCGCTGATGGTGATGCGGGTCTGCTTGGGATCAATCGCTACCGTAATGCCCGTGGGCAACGGAAACTCGATCGGGTGCGAGTAGCCCAGCGTGAAGACCACGGTGTCCTTACCCTTCATCTCGACACGGTAACCGATACCGACAATGTCCAGATCCTTCGACCAGCCCTTGGTCACGCCCTCAACAGCGTTGGCCACCAGCGCGCGGGTCAGACCATGAATTGCAGCCTGCGACTCGCTTTCACGGCTGGCTACGATGTGTCCATCTTCCGTCTCCAGCTTGATGCCGGAAGGAATCACCTGCTCGACCTTGCCCTTCGGGCCTTCAACGACTACGGTATTGCCCTTGACGGTGTACTTCACGCCCTGCGGCAACGGAATTGGCTTCTTTCCAATACGCGACATTTCAAATCCTTTACGGCTTGCGAGTCCCGATCAGAATTGCTTCCGTTCGTTCCACTGCAGCCCGCGAGTTTTCTCTCGCCTACCTTCAATCACTAAACTCGCGCTAACGGCGCGACCACAACACCAACCGCGGCAAGAGTGGCGCGCAAAGCGCGCGTCTGCCTGGATGGCAAATCCTTACCAGACTTCGCAGAGGATCTCGCCGCCCACGCCTTCTTTGCGTGCCTGACGGCCGGTCATCACGCCGCGCGGAGTGGTCATAATGCTGATGCCGAGTCCACCCTGTACGCGCTTGATCTCGTCGCGACCGATGTAAACGCGGCAGCCCGGGCGCGAAACGCGCGCGAGGTCGCGGATGGCGGCTTCGTTGTTGGCGCCGTACTTCAGGTAAACGCGCAAAACGTTGCGGCCATTCTCTTCAGCGGCCTTGTAGTTGGCGATATAGCCCTCTTCCTTCAGAATGCGGGCGATCTCGGTCTTCAGCTTCGAGGCCGGAACATCCAGCTTCTGGTGGCGCGCACGGATCGAATTCCGCAGGCGCGTCAGGAAATCTGCTACTGGATCGGTAAAGCTCATCGTTTCTCCTTCATCCCCCGTTCGCTCTGCTCAGCAGAGAACCTGCGGGAATGTTTAGCGGCTGTCAGCTCTTACTCACAGCCAAAATTGTTGTGCGCATCAGCGCAATCAGTCCTACCAGGAGGACTTGACGACGCCAGGAATCTCTCCCTTGAGAGCCAGCTGACGGAAGCACAGGCGGCAGACGCCGAACTTCCGCAGATACGCGCGCGGGCGTCCGCACAGCTTGCAGCGGTTGTGCTGGCGGCTGGAAAACTTTGGCTTGCGGGCGTCTTTTACCCTTTTTGCAGTGGTTGCCATATCTCTAAAAGTCCTCTACTTCCTTACGCCGTCTGGCGGAACGGCATGCCAAACTGCTTCAGCAGCGCGCGCGCCGAGTTGTCATCCTTGGCCGAGGTCACAATCGTGACGTTCATGCCCTTCAGCTTATCGACCTTCGCGTAATCGATCTCAGCAAAGATCAGCTGATCGCGCAGGCCAAGCGTGTAGTTGCCGCGGCCATCAAAGCTCTTGGTCGAAACTCCGCGAAAATCGCGTACACGGGGCAGTGCCACGGAAATCAGGCGATCGAGAAACTCATACATCGCGTCGCCGCGCAGCGTGACCATCGCGCCAATCGACATGCCCTCGCGCACCTTGAAGGCAGCAATCGATTTCTTCGCCTTGGTCAGCACCGGCTTCTGACCGGTGATCGATGCGAGATCGGCCACGAGCGGGTCGATCATCTTCGAGTTCTGCGTCGATTCGCCTAGACCCATGTTCAGGACGATCTTTTCCAGACGCGGAACTGCCATCGTGTTCTCAAGGCCAAGCTCCTTCTGGAGCGCCGGCTTGATTTCCTTCTGATACTTCTCTTTCAGTCTTGCTGCCATTACTTCTTCTCTTTTCTTCCTCGGTCTCGGAGTGGCGTAAGCCGTATACCGTTACGGGGACTCGCCGTCCAGGCAATCGCGCCGTCGGCGCATACTGGACGTATTTACTACTTCTTTTTGGTGGCCAGCGTCTGTCCGCACTTCTTGCAAACACGAACTTTCGTATCGCCCTCAAACTTATGGCCCACGCGACTCGGCCCACAGTTTGGGCAGACCAGAGCCACGTTCGAAATGTGCACGGGAGCTTCCTGCTCGGCGATGCCGCCCTTGATGTTCCGCTGCGGATTCGGACGGACGTTCTTCTTGATCATCCGCACGTGCTCCACCAGCACGCGGTTCTCGTCGGCGAGGACCCGCAGCACGCGGCCGCGCTTGCCCTTGTCGCTGCCCGCGATCACTTCCACCTGGTCATTGCGCTGTATGTTCAAACTCATTGGATTCCCTTTACCTGCCGGCCCGGATTAAAGAACTTCAGGCGCCAGCGAAACAATCTTCAAAAACTTCTTCTCGCGCAGTTCACGAGCCACCGGACCAAACACACGCGTTCCGACCGGCTCACCTGCTTCGTTGATCAGCACGGCGGCGTTTGTGTCAAAGCGGATGTAGGTTCCGTCGCGGCGGCGCGTCTCTTTGCGCGTGCGCACCACAACCGCCTTCACTACTTTGCCCTTCTTCACCTGGCCATCGGGCGAGGCTTCTTTCACCGCAGCTGTGATGACATCGCCAAGACCGGCCTTCTTGCCGCTTGCGCCACCCAGCGGCAGAATCATTTGCAGCTTGCGGGCTCCGGAGTTATCGGCCACCTCAAGCATGGTTCTCATCTGCACTGCCATCGTAGTATCCCCCTTACTCGCCCGGTCTAGTCTGCCGGGTCTTCAAAAGCGCGCTTACTCAGTGGCCGGCACTGCTGCTTCGACCTGTGCCAAGGCAGAGCGGCGAACAATCTCTTCCAGCTGCCAGCGCTTCAACTTGCTGAGCGGACGGGTTTCGCGAATGCGGACCATATCGCCGACGCGCGCCGAGTTCTGCTCGTCATGCGCATAGAACTTCTTGCTTGTCCTGACAATGCGCTTGTACTTCGGATGCGCTTTGCGCATCTCCACTTCCACCACGATGGTCTTCTGCATTTTGGTCGAAACGACCTGCCCGACCTTCTCGTTGCGGCGCGATTCTACTGTGGCTTCGCTCTTTACGTCTGCCATGATTTAGCGAGCCTCCTTCTTGGTCTTCTTCGCCTTCGCGGCTTTCACCGGCGCTGCCGATTCCGCCTTCGGAGCCTCACCGTGAAGCTTCAGCTCGCGCTCGCGGGTAATCGTCTTGATGCGCGCGATGTCTTTCTTCAGCTCGCGCAGCTTCTTCACGCCCTCGTTCTGTCCGAGCTTCATCTGGAAGCGCAGGCGAAACAGCTGCTCAGCCGCCTTGTGCTCCTCGACATTCAGCTCGGTGTCGCTCAGGTTGCGAATCTTTTCGAGTTCCATCTCTTCTTCTCTCCGGGACAGCGGCACCTAGGTTGTCACAATTAGGCCCGAGTCTCCCTGAAAATCTTTGCAGCCTTACTTCGCCGCAGTAACGGCTCTCACCGTGTGCCGCTGTACAAAACGCGTCTTGAGCGGCAGCTTGTTCGAAGCCAAACGCATGGCTTCCTGCGCGATCTCCGGCGGTACGCCTTCCATCTCGAACAGAATCTTGCCCGGACGCACAACCGCAGACCAGTGATCGAGCGGTCCCTTGCCCGAACCCATTCGAACTTCCGCCGGCTTCTTGGTGACCGGCTTATCCGGGAAGACACGCAGCCAAACCTTGCCGCCACGCTTGATGAAGCGCGTCATCGCAATGCGGCTGGCCTCGATCTGGCGGTCCGTAATGTAACCGCACTCCATGACCTTCAGGCCGAAATCGCCGAAGGACAGCTCGGAGCCGCGCCACGCCTTGCCGCGCATCTTGCCCTTCTGCTGCTTGCGATACTTGACCTTCTTTGGCATCAACATAATGAAACCCTCGAATCGCTGCCGGCCTTTAGCCGCCGGCTCAATGTCTTAATCCAACCGTCGATTTAGAAAAGCGACGTTCCCACCGCAGCCTGCGGCTCGCGCCGCTTCTGCTGGTAAATATCTCCGCGATAGATCCACGTCTTCACGCCGATCACGCCATACGTCGTGCGCGCTTCGGCAAAGCCGTAATCGATGTCCGCGCGTAGCGTGTGTAGCGGCAGGCGGCCCTGGAGATACCACTCGGAACGCGCGATTTCGTTGCCGTTCAAGCGGCCCGAGACGCGAACCTTGATCCCTTTGCAGCCAAAACGCAGCGCCGAATCGACCGACTTGCGCATCGCGCGGCGGAAGCCGACGCGCTTCTCAAGCTGCAGCGCGATGTTCTCGGCAACCAGCTGCGCATCGAGCTCAGGCTTGTTGACTTCGAGAATGTCGATAAAGACATCGCGGTTGGTGCGCTTCTGCAACTCAACCTTGAGCTTCTCGATCTCGGCGCCCTTGCGGCCGATGATGATGCCCGGACGCGCGGTGCGGATGATGATCCGCAGCTTGTTGCCCGGACGTTCGACTTCGACGGAGCTGACGCCTGCGGCCTTCAGCTTTTCCTTAAGCTCGCTCTTCAGCTTGACGTCTTCAACGAGCAGCTTGTCATAGTCGCGCTCACTGAACCAGCGCGAGCGCCACGGCTTGTTAATGCCGAGCCGAAATCCGTAAGGATGGACTTTCTGTCCCATAATTTCCTCTAATCCCCTACTTCCATGCCTTTTTGGCAGGCGTTTTCTTTGCCGCAGGCTTCTTGGCTGCGGCCCTCTTTGCGGGAGCTTTCTTCGCGACGGTTTTCTTCTTCGCCGTTTTCGCGGCGGGAACAGTCTCCCCGTCTACCGTCTGAACCAGACCTTCCTGCTTACGCTCGGCGACCGAGATCACGATGTGAGCCAAACGGCGCTGGTAGCGATACGCACGGCCCATCGGGGCCGGACGGATGCGCTTCATGCGCGGTCCTTCGTTCGCAATCGCGCTCTTGACGTAGAGATTGTCTACATCTACATCGAGGCCTTGCTCCTGGCTCAGATAGTTGGCGTTCTGCAACGCCGAGCGCAGCACCTTCTCAACCAGCGGAGCGACCGACTTCTTGGTGAACGCCACCGTGTTCAGCGCTTCCTCTACGGCGCGGCCCTTAATCAGATCGAGCACCAGCCGCGCCTTCTGCGGCGATACCCGCTGAAACTTGGCTTCAGCCCGAAATTCCCGTGTGTCCAATTGCATTGGCTGCCTCAAATCCTTATCAAACTCAATTCGTGCGACCTTGCCGCAAATCTCTTACCGCGGCTTCGCCGCCGACTCCGAAGACCTTGCCGAGTGGCCCTTGAACGTGCGCGTTGCCGCAAACTCGCCCAGCTTGTGCCCCACCATGTTCTCGGTCACATACACCGGCACAAACTTCTTGCCGTTGTGTACCGCGATCGTGTGTCCGACAAAGTCGGGGTGGATCGTCGAGCGGCGCGACCAGGTGCGGACAACCTTCTTGTCATTCGCCTGGTTCAGCGCATCGATCTTCACCGTCAGGTGGGTGTCAATAAACGGACCTTTTTTCGTCGACCGTGCCATCAGTAATCCTCTTCGCTCTTACTTGCTGTAGCGGCTGACGATGAATGCGTCTGTCCGCTTATTGTTGCGTGTCTTGTAGCCGCGAGTGGGCTGACCCCACGGAGTCACCGGATGACGTCCGCCCGAAGTCTTGCCCTCACCACCGCCGTGCGGGTGATCGACCGGGTTCATCGAGACTCCGCGGTTCGTGGGGCGAATGCCCTTCCAGCGGTTGCGTCCAGCCTTGCCGATCGTCACGTTCTCGTGATCGGTGTTGCCTACCTGGCCAATCGTCGCCATGCAGTCCACCAGCACCTTGCGCGTTTCGCCGGAAGGGAGCTTCAGCAGCGCGTAATCGCCTTCCTTGGCAACCAGCTGTGCCGAAGAGCCAGCCGAGCGCACCATCTGCGCGCCCTTGCCCGGACGAAGCTCCACATTGTGCACCGTCGTACCGGCAGGAATGTTCTTAAGCGGCAGCGCGTTGCCGATGAGAATATCGGCCTCGGGGCCGCTCATCACCGTCTGCCCAACCTTCAGGCCAACCGGCTGAATGATGTAGCGCTTCTCGCCATCGAGATAGCTGATCAGCGCAATGCGTGAAGACCGGTTGGGATCGTACTCGATGGTCGCCACCTTGCCCGGCACGCCATACTTGTCGCGCTTGAAGTCGATCAGGCGCAGCTTCTGCTTGTGGCCGCCGCCATGATGACGGATGGTCATGTCGCCCGAATTACGGCGTCCGCCCGTACGCTGCTTGATCGTCAGCAGCGGCTTATGCGGCCTGTCCGTCGTGATGTCGTCATTCACCAGCGTGGTTTGGAACCGCAGCGTTGGTGTGATCGGTCTGTATGTCTTGATCGGCATCGTTATCTTCTCTCTCGCCGCCGGCTTACTTTCGCCAGCGTTTGCTCAGATAGCTTGTCCTGAGCAGCAATCTTTCGAACTACAGGTTGTTCACGTAATCCGGCATCTTCTCGCCCGACTTCAGGCGCACATACGCCTTCTTCCAGTCAGGACGGAACCCGGAAAACTTCCCGCGACGGCGCTCTTTTCCAAGAACGTTCGCCGTACGCACCGCAGAAACCTTCACCCTGAAGAGGGCCTCGACAGCCTGCTTCACTTCGGTCTTGGTTGCCTTGGCCGCAACTTCGAAAACCAGCGTGTTCTCGGTTTCCTTCACGCCCAGTCCCTTTTCGGTGATCAGCGGGCGGCGAATGACTGTATATGTTGTCGGCATTAGGCCACCTCCGCCTTTCTGCGCTTCGAAACCGTCTTCTTGAGGTCCGCCTGCAGTTGTTCGAGTGCGGGCCGCGAGAAGATCGCGCGCTCATAGCGCAGCAGATCGTACGGATGCACTTCGTTGTTCAGCACCAGCTCGACACCCTTCAGGTTGCGTGAACCCAGAACCACATTCGGGCTCAATTCCTTGCTGTTCTCAACCAGCAGCACAGTCCTCTTCACTTCGAGCTTGTTGAGCGCCTGACGATACAGCTTTGTCTTGGGCTCCTTCAGCTCAAGGCTCTCGACCACCGTCAGCTTGCCGTCCTGCAGCTTCGCAGCCAGCGCGGAGCGCAGCGCACCCAGCAGCTTCTTCTTGGGGAAGGCATAGTCATAGGAGCGGGGCTGCGGTCCGTGAACCGTGCCGCCATGCCGCCACAGAGGCGAACGCACTGAGCCGACGCGCGCGCGGCCTGTGCCCTTCTGCTTCCAGAGCTTCTTGCCCGAACCGGAAACCAGCTTGCGATTCTTGGTCGCTGCCGTTCCCTGGCGCAGCGAAGCGCGATAGTGCTTCACCGCTTCCCACAGAAGCGCCTCGTTTACCTCGCTCGGTGCAAAAACTTCATCAGCCAGCTCCAAAGAGCCAACCTTCTGTCCACCGAGATCGAATACGTCAATGTTTGCCATCGTTTTCTCTTTCAAGCCCGAGACATCCGTCTCGGCTCTAAGCGCCTGTCCAATCAGGCGGCCATTAGGCCGCGTCCGCCTGGACGGCTAGTCCTATTTCTTCTTCGCCGAAGCCTTCTTCGAAGCCTTCAGAGGATCGACCGTGCCCGAACCCGCGAATCCGCGGCGCTCGCGCGGCGGAGCCTTCGCCTTCGAGATCAGCACATATCCATCGCGAGGACCCGGTACCGCGCCCTCAACCATGATCAGGTTCTCTTCAATATCAATCCCGCGAATGCGCAGGTTGCGAACCGTCACGCGATCCACGCCCATGTGACCCGGCATGCGCTGCCCGGGAAACACGCGCGAAGGAAACGACGATGCGCCAATCGAGCCCTGCACCTGGAACATGTGTCCGTGCGACTTGGGTCCACCGCCGAAATTGTGGCGGCGAACAACACCGGCAAACCCACGGCCCTTGCTCGTGCCCACAACATCGACATACTTGTCGTTCGAGAAGATGTCGACCAGAACCTTATCGCCAGCCTTCACCGCGCCGTTCGAGGACTCTTCGCCGTCTTCCGACTTCTTCGCAGCGGCAAGCTCAACCGGAACTTCCTTCACCAGCTTGACCGGCGGAACATTGTTCTTCGCAAAGTGGCCAGCCTGCGGCTTCGTCACTTTCGAGGCCTTCACAAACTCGACCAGGCCAATCTGCGCCGCGTCGTAGCCATCCTTCGCGGCGGTCTTCAACTGCGTAATCACGCAAGGACCGGCCTGGAGGACGGTGATCGGGTGAACTTCACCCTTCTCATCGAACACCTGCGTCATACCGATCTTCTTGCCTAGAATCCCTGTAACTGCCATCGTCTTCTCTCCCCATCATGTCTGCGCAGTTTCCGCAGCCACTGAAGGTATTTCTTATTTGATCCTTCGCTTGCGCTCAGGATGATCGCATCGGGCTCAGACGCCCGATGAACGCGATCACTTCTCGAAAGCCTTAATCTCGACGTCCACACCAGCCGGAAGATCAAGCTTCATCAGAGCATCGACCGTCTGCTGGGTCGGCTCAAGAATGTCGATCAGCCGCTTGTGCGTGCGAATCTCAAAGGCTTCACGCGATTTCTTGTCGACGTGCGGCGAACGCAGCACGCAATACTTGTTCTTCACCGTCGGCAACGGAATCGGGCCCGCCACCTGTGCGCCCGTTCGCTTCGCGGTGTCTACAATCTCGCCCGTCGAAGTGTCGAGCACCCGGTAGTCATAAGCCTTCAGACGAATGCGAATTCTCTGTCCAACCATCGTGTTCAATCTTCCTGTGGGTCAACAGTTGATCCCGTTGACCCACTCATGTGTTTTGCGCGCAAAAGCGCGCGTCCGCCTGGACGGCCAGTCCTAATTCAGGATCTCGGTGATGGTACCGGCGCCCACCGTGCGTCCGCCTTCGCGAATCGCAAAGCGCAAGCCCTTCTCCATCGCCACCGGCGTATGCAGCTCGATCTCGAGCGAAATGTTGTCGCCCGGCATCACCATCTCCGTGCCTTCCGGCAGCTTCGCCGTCCCCGTCACATCGGTCGTGCGGAAGTAGAACTGCGGACGATAGCCGTTAAAGAACGGCGTATGACGCCCGCCCTCTTCCTTCGACAGCACGTAGATCTCGCCCTTGAACTTCGTGTGCGGCGTGATCGACGCTGTCTTCGCCAACACCATCCCGCGCTCCACGTCCTCTTTCGGAATGCCGCGCAGCAGAAGCCCGGCATTGTCACCAGCCAGACCTTCATCCAGCTGCTTCTTGAACATCTCAACGCCCGTTACGACCGTCTTGCGCGTCTCGCGGAAGCCGACGATTTCCACTTCCTCGCCCACCTTCACCTTGCCACGCTCAATGCGGCCCGTAACTACAGTTCCGCGGCCCGAGATCGAGAAGATGTCTTCAATCGGCATCAGGAAAGGCTGGTCAATCGCACGCGCCGGCAGCGGAACATTCTTGTCGACCGCATCCATCAGCTCGTCGATCTTCGCTTCCCATTGCGCTTCGCCGTTCAACGCGCCCAGAGCCGAGCCGCGAACCACCGGCACATCGTCGCCGGGGAAGTTGTACTTCGAAAGCAGCTCACGCACTTCCATCTCGACCAGGTCGATCAGCTCCGGATCCTCTACCGCATCGCACTTGTTCAGGAACACAACGATGTACGGCACGCCGACCTGGCGGGCCAGAAGCACGTGCTCCTTGGTCTGCGGCATCGGGCCATCGGTCGCTGCAACTACGAGAATCGCGCCATCCATCTGCGCCGCGCCCGTGATCATGTTCTTGATGTAGTCGGCGTGACCGGGGCAATCGACGTGCGCGTAGTGACGGTTCCCCGTCTCGTACTCAACGTGCGCTGTCGCAATCGTGATACCGCGCTCCCGCTCTTCCGGAGCATTGTCAATCGTGTCGAACGAGCGGAACTTGTTGTTCGGGTTGTGCTTCGACAACACCTTCGTGATCGCCGCCGTCAACGTCGTCTTCCCGTGATCGATATGCCCAATCGTCCCCACGTTCACGTGCGGCTTCGACCGGTCAAATTTCTCCTTCGCCATACTTGTTCCTCTCTCGTGTGACTGCTAATGCTTCATTTCACCGGGCCTCAATGAAGCCCAGCCACTTCCAAAACTTTTACTTGCCCTGATTGCGCCCGATGATCTCTTCCGAAATCATGCGCGGCGCCTCTTCATAGCGGGCAAACTGCATCGAGTACGAAGCGCGTCCCTGCGTCGATGAGCGGATATCGTTCACGTATCCGAACATCTCCTTCAGCGGAACCATCGCCTTGATTACCTGTGAACCGCCTACATGCTCCATGCCCTCAATACGGCCACGGCGTGAGTTGATGTCGCCGATGATCGTACCCATATGCTCTTCGGGAACCGTGACTTCGACCGCCATCACCGGCTCAAGCAGCACAGGGCTCGCCTTCTTCGCAGCTTCCTTGAAGGCCATTGAACCGGCAATCTTGAAGGCCATTTCGTTCGAGTCAACATCGTGGTAGCTGCCGTCGAAGAGCGTCGCCTTGAAGTCGACCATCTCGTAGCCAGCGAGCACGCCATTGTGGAGCGCCTCACGGATACCCTGCTCCGTGGGCTTGATGTATTCCTTGGGAACCACGCCGCCACGAATTGCGTCGATAAACTCAAAGCCCTTGCCCGGCTCGTTTGGCTCCAGACGAATCTTGACGTGTCCGTAGTTACCCGAACCGCCCGTCTGGCGAATGTACTTGCCTTCTGCTTCAGCCGGCTTGCGAATCGTCTCGCGGAAGGCAACCTTCGGCTCGCCCACGTTCGCTTCAACCTTGTGCTCGCGCTTCATGCGGTCGACAAGAATTTCGAGATGCAACTCGCCCATGCCGCTGATGATCGTCTGGCCGGAATCTTCGTCTGTGTGAACCTTGAACGTTGGATCCTCGTCCGCCAACCGGGCCAGCGCCAGGCCCATTTTCTCCTGGTCAGCCTTGGTCTTCGGTTCAACCGCGACGTGAATAACAGGAGCAGGGAAAGTGATAGCACTCAGCGCGATGGGATGCTGTGGCGTGCACAGCGTATCGCCCGTCTTGAGTTCTTTCAGTCCAACGCAAGCGCAAATGTCGCCGGCATAAATCTCGGTAATATCTTCACGCTTGTTCGCGTGCATCTTCACCAGTCGGCCCACACGCTCTGTCTTGCCCGTGCGCGGATTCAGAACCGTGTCACCTGTCTTCAGAGATCCCGAGTACAGACGAATAAAGCTCAGCTTGCCGAACGGATCGTTGATCAGCTTGAATGCCAGCGCCGAGAAAGGCGCGTCATCCTTGGCTTCGCGGACAAGAACGACGGAATGATCAGAAGGATCGATACCCTCAACCGCAGGCACATCGAGCGGGCTCGGCAGGTAGTCCACCACCGCGTCGAGCAGCGTCTGTACGCCCTTGTTCTTGAAAGCCGTTCCGCACATTACCGGGAAGACCTTCATGCCAATCGTGGCATTGCGAAGCGCCTTCTTCAGCTCTTCCGGAGTTGGGGTCTCGCCTTCGAGGAACTTGTGCAGCATGTCGTCGTCGTTCTCGGCGACGGTCTCGATCAGCTGCATGCGGAAGGCTTCTGCCTTCTTCACCAGTTCGGCCGGGACCTCTTCGATCGAATACTTCGCGCCCATTGTCTCGTCGTGCCACACAATAGCGCGCATCTCGATGAGATCGACAACACCCTTGAAATGCGATTCCGCCCCAATCGGGATCTGGATCGCAACCGGACGCGCGCCGAGGCGCTTGCGGATGGTCTCGATCACGTGCTCGAAATCGGCGCCGGCCTTGTCCATCTTGTTGACAAAGCAAATGCGCGGAACCTTGTACTTGTCGCCCTGCCGCCAGACAGTTTCGGTCTGCGGCTGCACACCCGACACGGAGTCGAACAACGCAACCGCACCGTCGAGCACGCGCAGCGAGCGCTCGACTTCAGCGGTGAAGTCGACGTGGCCCGGCGTATCGATGATGTTGATGCGAATGTTGTTCCAGGTGCAGGTCGTCGCAGCGGACGTGATCGTAATGCCACGCTCCTGCTCCTGCTCCATATAGTCCATCGTCGCTGTGCCTTCATGCACTTCGCCGATGCGGTGCGTAATACCCGTATAGAACAGAATGCGCTCAGTCGTAGTCGTCTTCCCGGCGTCGATATGCGCCATGATTCCGATGTTCCGGCAACGATTTAACGGTACTTGGCGAGCCACTGTCTCTTCTCTCTAGTTCTCTCAGGCCTTCACGGCCCAAGGTTCAAAATTTCACTCGGGAGCAGCTTCAGCTCCCAACTTTAACTACTTTCCTTCACCAGCCCGGACCCGCCGCGCGAAGCGCGTCCGCCTGGACGGCCAGTCCTACCAGCGGTAGTGGGCGAACGCCTTGTTTGCTTCGGCCATGCGGTGAACGTCTTCCTTCTTCTTCATCGCAGCGCCGCGGCCATTGGCCGCATCGAGCAGCTCATTGGTCAGCTTGTCGATCATGCCCTTTTCGCCACGCGCGCGACCGTAGGTCACCAGCCAGCGAATCGCCAGCGAGGTGCGACGCTCCGGGTTCACTTCGATCGGCACCTGATAGTTGGCGCCGCCGACGCGGCGGGTCTTCACTTCAAGCAGCGGCTTGCAGTTCTCAACCGCCTTCTTGAATAGCTTCAGCGCCTCGTCGCCACCCTTCTGCTCCAGGTTCGTCATAGCGGTGTAGAAGATGCCCTGCGCGGTCGACTTCTTGCCGCCCCACATCATCGAGTTGACGAACTTTGTAACCAACGTCGAGTTGTAGACCGGATCGGCTGCAACTTCCCGCTTCGCAATGTGACCTTTTCTCGGCATAAACCTTTTAACCTTGCGTTTCTAAACTTTGAATACAGATCCTTCGCGCTGCGCGCTCAGGATGACGCCACGCGGCTCAGACGCCGCGCAACCGGCGTCACTTCTTCTTGCCGGTCGCCGCCGCGCCAGCCTTGGCGCGCTTCGCACCATACTTCGAACGGCTCTGCGTGCGCTTCACCACGCCGACCGAGTCGAGCGTGCCGCGCACAATGTGATAGCGCACACCCGGCAAATCCTTCACACGGCCGCCGCGGATGAGCACAATCGAGTGCTCCTGCAGGTTGTGGCCTTCGCCAGGAATGTACGACGTAACTTCAATGCCATTGGTCAGGCGGACACGGGCTACCTTGCGGAGCGCCGAGTTCGGCTTCTTCGGCGTCTGCGTGTATACACGGGTGCAGACTCCGCGACGCTGCGGCGATCCCTGCAATGCAGGCGATGCCGTCTTGTAGTTCGGCGCCGTGCGCCCTTTTCTCACGAGCTGACTGAATGTAGGCAATCCAAACTCCTTACCAACTCAAAAACTCTTTTACCGCCAGACGCGCCACAGCCGCTCGCGCACGCTTGCCGGACAGCGCAAAAAACCGCAATCCAACCGTGCGAAGTCGAGGTTGCTGCTTCGCGTCTGTACTACTCAATCTCAGACGAGAATCAGGACGGTGGCCGCACGTTGCTTTGCCCCGCATAATCGGGAACGAAAGAAAGCCGACTCCGTTTCGCTGATTCCGGCCTGCATAGTCCTTCAAGGTGAAGGGGGTCGCAGGCACCGATGCGATTCGCCCATCTCACGAGAACGATGGGGTTCGCAGATATCGTATCTGCCAGTCCTTAGCTTCTTCGACTGGCCTTTCTGCGAAGCTTGTTAGTCACAATTGCTCTCCGGACAATATGCACACGAAGAGCAGTCTCATGGAACCTTTTAAGAGTACCAAGTACAGCCATTTGAGTCAACAAACCCGCGAAAAATTCATGCTTTTCGCGCAATTTTCTGCTGTTAATGACAGTTTAACACCGGAATAATGGCAGAAACACGCGAATTGCGGGTCGCAGACGCGGTCGACGGACTTCCCGGGCTGGGAGCCGCCTCCCCCTCCCCCCTGGGTGATGCCCTTCCTTCGTTGGTTTTCAATAATTTACGAGGGGATCATCCCCCTCTATCCGATTGATTCTATTATAGTTAAACCGCTTCTAGTGTTTTCAATCACTTAGCGGGGGGTCTGCCTGTCTAACGAGAAAACGCCGCATTGCGCGGCGTTTTTCTCCATATATCAAGAATAGCAGGTTCGAACAGGAAACACGCCAAATCAATTTTTGGAATAAGTGTTTTAGTTTTAGTTATTTACGTGCATGAAGGAGCGCGATGGGGCTTGACAAGGAAAATTTGCGGCTAAAGCCGCGCTCATTTAATTGAGCTTACGGCACGACTGAAGCCGTGCCCCTTCAAAACAGCCACTTTTCAGCACCCTTCTGAGGTCGTACCCTTCAAAAGGCAAACTGCTTTTTCAGCGACGCAACCAGCAGGTCAGCACTGGAGTCAGGCTTACGTCTGCTACCATCCGGCATTATGTCCTTTCGCAAGCTGGCTGTGTTTTTTACCTGTCTCTCGTGCAGCGTCATTGTCCTGGCACAAGCCCCGGCAGCCGCACCTCAAAAAGATCCCCGCATTGGCCAGATCATTACCCAGCTCGAGGCCGTCCGCGCGCCACACCAGACAGCGATTTCGCCGGACAGCAAATGGGTTGCGTGGGTGGTGAAGCCGCAAGAAGGCCGCGGCTCAGTGATCGAAGTTGCGCCGCTCGACAATCCCTCCGCTACCTACCAGATCACTGCCTGCCCGGAGGGCAAGCAGGGCGACGAGAACGAGATCGCCTGGTCGCCTGATTCCAAGAAGCTCGCCTTCTTCTCGGACTGCAACAACGAGCACCAGCAGGGACTCTACCTGGCCGAACCGGCCGCAAAAGCTCCTGCCCATCGCCTCACAAGCTTCCATGGGTATGCCGACTCGCCGCAGTGGTCGCCAGATGGGAAGTTCATCGGCCTCCTGTACGTCGAAGGCGCGACACGCCCATCCGGCGCTCTTGCGGCGATGAAGCCGCCAGCGGGAGTGATCGGCGTCGAAGGACTTGAGATCCAGCGCGTCGCCGCGGTTGACACCACTTCCGGCAATCTTCAGCGTGTCACACCCTCAAACCTGCACGTCTATGAATTCAACTGGTCACCAGACTCAAAGAAGCTGGCTTATGTCGCTGCGCCGCCGCCGGGAGAAAACAACTGGTGGGTGGCCAAGCTTTACACGGATGTTGTCGATGTCCGACCGGACCACATTGAGGAACAACCTAAGGTTGTTGTTGATCCAACCAGCGGGCACAGCCCGATCTTCGGCCTGCAAATCGCCGTTCCCCGCTGGTCGCCGGACGGCTCGCAGATCGCCTTCATCAGCGGCCTGATGTCGGATCAAGGCTCAACCGGTGGTGACATCTATCTCGTTCCATCAAGTGGCGGCGAGCCCAAAGACGTAACTCCCGGACGAAAGGCGAGCCCCGCGTGGTTCCTGTGGATTGACGACCATACGCTCGGCATCGCCGAGATCGCCGGCGGGTCTGCGCATTTGTTCGGCCACGACCTCAACTCGCCGGAGAACGACGATGAAAACAGCCTCACGCTTGCTGAGGGCGTCGGCTCCGGCCAGCAGATGATGAGCGTCTCAGTCGCAGATGACAAGCAGATCGCGCTCATCCGCAGCTCTTTCAGCAATCCGCCTGAAGTTTGGGCAGGCAAGCTGCACGACCTCAAACAGATCACACACTACAACGACAACCTGAAACCGGTCTGGGGCAAGGCCGAATCTGTGAGCTGGCAAAACGAGGGCTTCGATGTGCAGGGCTGGCTTCTGTACCCCACCAACTACGATCCGGCCAAGAAATACCCGCTTATCGTGATGGTTCACGGCGGGCCGTCAGCAGCGGTGACCCCGCACTGGCCAGGAGCGGGCTTCGGCGGCGCGCCCTTCTCGGCGCTCGGATATTTCGTACTGATGCCCAATCCACGCGGCAGCTATGGGCAGGGCGAGAAGTTCACCCAGGCCAATCGCAAGGACTTCGGCTACGGCGATCTGCGCGACATCCTCGCCGGCGTCGACACCGTCACCAAGAAATACTCCATTGACCCTGAGCGCGTCGGCATTACCGGCTGGAGTTATGGCGGTTTCATGACCATGTTTGCCGTAACCCAGACCAACCGTTTCCACGCTGCCGTCTCTGGAGCAGGCATCGCCAATTGGCAAAGCTACTACGGCGAGAACTCCATTGATCAGTGGATGATTCCGTTCTTCGGCGCTTCGGTCTATGATGACCCGGCGGTCTATGCCAAAAGCTCAGCGATCGACTTCATCCACAAGGTCAAGACGCCGACGCTCGTGGTCGTAGGCGACCGCGACGGTGAATGCCCCATGCCGCAATCCTTCGAGTTCTGGCACGCGCTGCGCGATCAGCATGTGCCGACGGAGCTCGTCGTCTATCCCAGTGAAGGCCATCACTTCGTCTCGCGCGATCACCAGCGCGATGTGCTGGAGCGCGCCCTGAGCTGGTTTGAGAAATACATGCCCGCGCAATAAAGCCGCTTAAACTCAGTAACTTTCAAATCAACAGCCATGCTCGGTCTCCATATCCCTGGGAAGACGAGCACGGTGCACTCTTTTCAGCTCACCACCTGAGCGAAAACAGGTTGCCCGTGCGGGCAACTGCCGCGAATCAATCTGCACAGCTGTTTCTGCCGAGGGCCTCAAAAACATTTTCTTGTTGACGCCGCGGTAACGGTATGCCAGATTGGTTGGGCTGCTCAGAAGATCGACGTAACAAGCAACTGTACATTTCAATCGCTGTTCGCTTTTCTTGTCTTTTCCTCAATCCCCCAGTAGCTAGTGCACGGTTGTCGCTGCGTTCCTCCCCCCTTTAATGCGAACGTAAGTCCTTACGCCTCCCCCCAAAAGGAGCTGTAAATCCCATGTCGCCAAAGGCGCACCCTCTCTTTTCCTGGGTCCGGGCATGCGGTGCATCACTGGTGTGCACTTTGCTTGCCGGCCCTCCGCTGCACGCGCAATTGCAGATTGAGCGTCCGAGAATCGCAGCCATTTCTTCTGATCACGGTCCGGTGCAACCTCTTCAGCCAGTCACCCTCACCGTGCATCTGAACGTTCGCAACCAGGCGGCCTTCGACAAGGCTGTGGAAGACCTCTACACTCCCGGCTCACCCACGTATCACCAGTGGATGGCAGACAGCGACATCGCCCGGTACGCTCCGTCCGCTACAGATGTCGAGACCCTACGAAGAGATCTGGAATCCCGTGGCCTTTCGGTTCTTTCTGTGAGTTCAGATCGTCTCTCCCTTCGCGTGCGTGGTTCGGCGTCGAACGTTGAGAGCGCATTTCAGACACAGATTCATGAATTCGAGCGCGAGGGCAAGGTCTTCCACGCCAACCTGGTGCCGGCCAGACTTGCCGGTCCCGCGGGCTCGCTGGTGCATGGAGTCACCGGACTTACCAGCTTCAACATGAAGCCTTTTATCCAGTACCAGATCGACCCGCGAACCGGGAAACCGCTCACTGCGGCAAGGTTCCGTGCTTCAAATATCGCGAGTACCACCAGTGGCTTTAACCAGATTGCGACAAACAATTGCTTCTCCGGTCCGACATCTGTCACGCTGACGACCAAAGGCGCATCCTTGCCGGTGGGCGTGTATTTTGGAAATCTCTACGACACCAGCTTGGACCAGAGCGGCATGGTCTGCTCCTGGACGCCAGCACAGATCCAGGCGCACTACGGACTGACTGCTGGCTATGCACAGGGTCTGGACGGAGCAGGGCAAACCGTTGTGATCGTCGACGGCCCAACCGATGGCGCCCAGTTGACAAAGGATCTGGCACAATTCTCCAGTTTGACGGGCCTTCCGGCTCCCAACTCCAACAGCTTTACTGTTCTCTATCCGGACGGACCGCCTTCAGCTCTCGCTCTGCAAACCGACAACTGGCAGGGTGAGGCGTCTCTCGACACCGAGTGGGTTCACGCCATTGCGCCCAAGGCGAAGATCGTGGTCGAGATCCTGCCCTCGGGTGCGTGGGGGGAACTCGAGTACGGCATTGATTACGCACGACAGAACAAACTCGGCAATGTTATCTCGAACAGCTACGGCCTACCGGAAGCTCTCTTTGCACCAGACACGGTGCAGGGATTTGAACAGGTGCTGGAGAAGGCTGCGGCGGCGGGCATCGCTGTTAATTTCTCGACTGGAGACAGTGGCGACGCCGGCACGGGCTCGCCCAGCGGCGGCGGCGAAGCCTATCCGGCGACTTCGACCTACGTCACGGCGGTCGGTGGAACCAGCATCGGCATCCCCAATGGCACAGCGCAGGGTGCGGAAGTTGGGTGGGGCAATAATGCCAGCATTCTCTCTACGGCTACGAATCTTGTCCTCGATCCAGGCAAGGATCTTGGAAGCTTCGGCGGGTCGGGCGGAGGCGAAAGCTCCTTCTTCGCCAAGCCTTTCTGGGAGCGGTCCCTCCCAGGGGCGGGGCGACAGGAGCCAGACATTGCCGCATTGGCCGATCCTTATACCGGCGTAGTTGTGGTGCAATCTGGCGTGCAATTCGCAGGTGTTGGCGGAACCAGCCTGGCTTGCCCTATCTTCTCGGCCATATGGGCAATTGCTGACCAAAGAGCCGGAAGGTCTCTCGGGCAGGCCGCTCCAATACTCGCGAGGCTTCCTGCATCAGCCATCAACGATATTGTCCCTGTAGAGAGTTTCACCAACGTGACCGGTGTCATGTTTGACCCAAATGGCCCTACCTTTTACTCATCAAACGACCTGCTTCGTCCGCTCTATACGACGACCCAGTATTTCAGCGCGTTCTGGGATATTGGAGGGGAATATCTGGACCTGAGCTTTGGCACAGACACGTCGCTGACTGTGACCCCGGGCTGGGACAACGTGACCGGATGGGGAGTTCCAAACGGACTCAATTTCATCAAGGCCGCAGCGATTCAGAGGTAGTCCTTCGCTACCATGGCGATAGAAGTGCGGCGGGCTGATCGATTGCACCGCCGCACTTCTTCTTGCCTCCCGAGAGTCCTCCTCGCTTGCTGAAGTGCTTTCAAGCTTTTACACTCAAATTTCGGAACTATATCCTTGCAAAGACTCCCAGAGAAATCTCTGGCAGTGACAACCGTCTGCACGGCGAGTCCATACAGACGGGGAGGTTTCATGCAGCGGTTTTTCGCCCTGATTGTTTTATTTGTACTTTCCGTTCCCGTCGGCATTTCCATTGCAGGCTGTGGTGGCACGAACCCTAACAACTTTTGCATCAAGAATGGCCATGGTTATGGCGAAAAGGTCACGGACCTCGATCACATTAACCTGGGTCCGGCCTCAACCGGCATCTCTCTCTCTTACGGGCAGACGGGGCAGGTAAATCAGCCGACTGGCTTCAACTGCAATGGCGGCACTGTCAGCGTCGCGCACTACGTCTACGGCACCACGAATCTGAATGTTGCGGACATCAATCCGTCGACTGGGGCGGTCTGCGCCGGCACCTGGAACCGCCATAGCGCTTCCGGCATCCCGGACTTCACTATTTGCACTCCGCCTACCCAACCGGGCGTGGCACAGATCACGGCCAGCGCCTCCGCTGTCACCAGCAATCCGGTCAGTGTTTATATTCATGCGCCGATTACCGCTGTCACCATTCCAACCCAGACAGCATGCGTATCGCAGAACCAGACACTCAACTATCCGGGAACCACCACGCCCATGCCCCTTACCGTTGGCACACAGGTCTTTGGCCCGGATGGCGCGATCATTCCCACTCAATACGTGGGAACAGTCACATATACTCCGGTCAATTCCACGATCGTCACGATCAACAATACGAGTGACACGACCAGTACAAGTCCGGTAAACGGACTGGCCACAGCCCACCTGCCTGGCTCGACCGTTATTAATGCCACGCTTTCGGGAACGACCTCTGCAGCCGGGTACTTCTTTACTTGCCCGCCGGTCAGCATCGGGCTGACGCTCAATGGCTCGACCGGCATGCCTAGCCCGGTAACGGTGACCGCCAGCAGTCCGCAGAATCTCCTGGCGAACACCCCTGATACGACTGGCGCAGGCATCAGCGGGCTCGCGCTCGATTACACCTCCACGCAGCCCAAGCAGATCGCCGTCAGCAGCACGGGCACAGTCACTGCGACCTTCCCGACGACGACCACGATCACGGCTATTTGCCAACCGGGCACCTGTAACCCCGCACCGGTGAACATCATCGGCCAGCTTGGGACAGGTTTGCCCGTCATCAGTAATCCCGTAATTGTGAACACGCCCGGACGCAGCAGCAGCAAGCTGTGGCTGGCCTCGTCGCAATCTTCCTACTTCACACCGCTCGACCTGACGGCGACCGGAGCGCCAACACCCATCAAGCTGCCGTACATTCCGAACTCGATGGTGCTTGACCAGGCCGGCTTGAACCTTTACTTCGGCAGCTATCACGAGCTGATGGTTTACAGCGCAGCAACGAATACGCTCAGCAAGGAAGACCCCAATGTCCCCGGCGTCGTGCTGGCGGTTTCGCCCGACAGCACGACCGCCGTCATCAATGATCAGGTGAATCAGGTCATCTATCTTTATGCCGTGAGCAAGGGAACCTTCACCAGCGTTGGCGGGCTGGCAACACGCGCGCAGTATTCGCCGGATGGCAAGAATCTCTACATCATCGGCCCGAACAATTTTTACGTCTTCAACGCTGCAACCGGCTGGAGCACGTATACCAATTCCAACGGCGGCACGAACGTCTGCACTGCAAGCCAGCTGAACAATAACAACAATCAGACGACATTCGATCCATTCTGCTCGCCTGATATCACTGTAGCGATTCCCAGCATCGGCCCGTTCATCACGGGATCGAACACCACGGCGAATGGCTTCTGTCCCAATACGACGGTGAATCCGCCGGTCTACTATCCTCTCGCGGCAACCATCGCAACGCCGTCCGACCAAATCACCGCAACCAACGACGGCAATCACATTCTGGGCGCAACTGCCACTCCGGCGCAGATTACCGACATCTCGGTGAAGATCCCCATCGGATCGTGTCCGTCCAGCAACCAGGGCATCAAGCTGCAGCAGGGCTCGGGCTCGAATCCTGGCGATTACAGCATCAATACGACGGCACTCGGTAATGTTTCACCGTCTGAAATTACTGAGGTCGTCTCCTCGCCCGATGCGACGATATCCTTCATCACCTACAACGCCACTAGCGCAAGCGGTTTGTTGCCAGCCTATAAGCCATCGACAACCTTCGGCGTTGCCGGCACATTGACGAATGTCCAGCTATCAGGCGGGGCGCACGCTCCTCTCTCCGGCGTTTTCAGTCCCGACGATTCGACTTTCTTCGTGGGTACATCGGGCGATAATCTGCTGCACTTCATTGATATCCCCAGCCTCACAGACACGCAGACGATCGATCCCAAGCTTGTCACTCCCGGCGGAACCCCGGTTCCCGT
>Ga0206827_1013_pt1 | contig 52666 bp, 48 predicted proteins | sample Alteio_BWOrgCont_77_FD_152852 | JGI IMG/M metagenome (GOLD analysis project Ga0206827, IMG submission 152852) | Enriched cells from forest soil in Barre Woods Harvard Forest LTER site, Petersham, Massachusetts, United States -... | ecosystem: Environmental > Terrestrial > Soil > Temperate forest >...
GCCAATTTACCTAAGTTCAGAGGCAAATATTGAATTTATTATAGAATTTACCCATTTGCTAAACCAAGGCCATAGTTGCGTGCTGGCGCATAAAGATATAGCCCTTAATGCACTGGAGTGGAATTAAGTTTTAGCAATCCAATGAGGTACAAAAGTGCTATATAGAATATTTTTTTATATATTAATGCAATATATTTCTTATTAATTAAAATTTACCATATTTCTATTGATTTATTTTAAAAAATAGCTACACTTGAATGTGGGGAATTTACTAGAGAGGGGTTTATGCGTCATATGTATAGAACTGAGTTATTGCAGGTTGTGAGACCGTTAGTTGAAAAGTGGATAGTACTGAATGAAATGTTAAGTAGGCAGCATCAGCTAAACTCGATGTTAAGCAGTTATCATACTAGAAACGCTTCTAGTGATCGAAATAATGATGAACTTGTATTGGAAAGTCTTAACAATGGCCTTTCCAGTGGGATCACGGAGCTTACGCATTCTTTGCAAACGGTTCTTCATTCGCCACTCATAGCATCTAGTCTGGTTATGACGGTTGAGATGCTTGCGAGAACGTCAAATATACTGAGCAATATAGGCCAATATAACGAGCGGCAATTAATTAATCTGCATGACGAGCTTGATGCTATGATTACTGTAAATCAAAATATAATAGATTCACAAGACCACATTGATAGTCTTGGTAGTCATATAGCTGACCAACTTGTATTCCCTATAGTGGATATTGATCTGCTTAGAGTCATTTTGAAGGCTATTTTAGGGACAATCGAACCGTATACTATTGTTGTGGATACCTTTCCTAGGCCCGTGGAAGATAACGTTGTCCTACAAGACCACTCGGGTGAGCAAGCAAGTTGCAGAGCTTTATTAGTATGTCTAGCTAGTACGCCTAATGGCGAACTAGCAGGAAATGTTTTGGATTTTCTTGGTAGTGTTCATCCGCGAACTCCTCGCTTGCATGATAACCAGGAGGATGTGATGGCCTATGCTGCTGTGGCAAATGTTGATGGTTTTAGCCCTCCGGTTTCGCCTGTATCTCAAATTGATTCTGCCTTAAGCACTCCGCCCGTGTCTATATATAGGGAATCTTATACAGCTGTAAATGAGTCAGTGACTCCGCCCAATGAGCTAGGTAGACCGGATCTTCCGCCGCTTGAAGCGGTTTTAGCATTAGATGCGATGGGAGAAGCCTGCTTTTCATATCTATAATATTACCAATTGGGCGCTCATTCCTAGATAAATAAATTCAACTACGCTGAAAAAGTACTTGAAATTTGTTCATTCATAAGCATTATATAGGAGCGTAATATCTTGGGGTGTCGCCAAGTGGTAAGGCAACGGTTTTTGATACCGTCATTCGTAGGTTCGAATCCTGCCACCCCAGCCAGTTCAAGGGTTTTTTACATCCATTATCATTCAAAAAAGCTAGACAAATCAACGAGTTCCGACTAAACTATATCCTAGAAGGTTCAACAGAATTTAATGCCATCCGGGGGCACATGGTGTCATTTTTGGGGGCATAAATTTATAGTCATAGGAGATGCCCCCAAATGTTAACTGATATAAAGTGATATATCTAGAAACCTCTGCCCTCTGATTTGGTAGTAGACGATCTGCCTTCATTTAGCGGTTTAGAGGCTTTTAATTGCTCAGGAGTTTTTGGTTCCACATGCTTTACTCTTTCAGCATGTTTTGCACCTATAGATTTTTCTGGAGCTTTTGGTTTCGCGTGCTCTACTCTTTTGGAAAAAGTCACTGGCTCCTCTGCACCAACTAACTCAGGCATTTCATCGACATCACCCATATTTGGCTTGGATGGTGGGGCGGCTGGCCAGTCCTGGGCTGTACTTTGGCTCGTGTGCTCTGGTTCTCTTAAGACAGTCGATGGTGGCGGCAAACTCTCTGTGGTATTTTCTTGGTCAACATATCCTTTAAATACCGGCTGCGTTTGAACTACTGCTGGCGTACCACCTGGAAGTTTAGCACCGGTAACCTTAGCGGCTGCAAGACCCAGCAGAGTTAATGTTCCATGCGTCTCAGGAATAGGAGGCACTGAAGCTGTATTAGAGCTTTGTGTAGCTCCTGAGTCCGGCAAAGCTTGTCTTTTATAACCCGGTGCAGTAAGGCTTGGAATGATAACAGGGCTTGCTGAGGTTACTTCAGGTGATGAAGCTATATGCATCTTAACTCCTTCCGTTTTGCGGATTCTGTCCAGTATGTCTTTATTGCCTGAGTTCATAAGCTTCTGCTTAACCGCTGGATTTGCAAGCATATCTGGAAGCACTACCATCAATCCTTCTGCCAACTTAGGGTTATTTACTTTTCCTTTCTCTAGCATGTTTATAAATAGCTCTCCATCTTCTTTTGCAAGCTTTACAATATCAGAATTAGAGAAAACGGTGATGTCATCGGTGGCCATAAGGATTTGCTTGCAGTACATTTTATTGCTATACTCACTTGCTATATTAAAGACATCTAGCACTAAGTATGGAGTTACCTTCATAATATAAGTCAGCATTTTGTTAAACATAGCTTCATCACCATTTTTAATAGCCCTTCTAAAAGCCGATTCTAGAGCATTTGGGTTTGACTTTATATAATAAAACACTTTATTAAACCTATCGGTATAATTTACTTCTACTGCATTCGCCAAAGCCTGTTTCATTGCAGACGCATCTGGACTTATGTAAGGCAGCATTTTGTCAAACATAGCTTCTTTACCCTCTTTAAATGCCTCCCTAAAAGCCGATTCCAGTGCACCTAATTCCAGTGCATCTGGATTTGACTTTATAAGATCAAATATTTTATTAAACCTATCTGTGTCATTTACTTCTACCGCCTTTACCAAAGCCGATTTCAGCGCTAATGGAGTTGACTTTATATGATCAAATATTTTATTAAACATATCGGCATCATTGTTTTCTATTGCATTCATAAATATCTGTTGCAGGCGGTAATTAACTGGATCTATATAAGGCAGCAATTGGTCAAACTTAGCGGTATCTTGGAAGGTTACTGCATTATCAAATGCAGAATCTATGTAAGTCTGAAGCTCAGGCATGTAAGACAGCAGCTTATCTACCATAATCATTCTGCCATTTTCTATTGCCACCAAAAAAGCCGACTTCAATGCTGATGGAGTTGACTTTATAACATCAAATATCGTATTAAACTTATCTGTATCATTTTTTTCTACTGCCTTAACAAAAGCCCGTTCCATTGCGGATGGAGCTGACTTTATAACATCAAATATCTTATTAAACCTATCTGTATCATTTATTTCTACTGTTTTCGCAAAAGCCAATTCCATTTTAGACGGCGTTGACTTTATAAGATCAAACATTTTATTAAACATATCTGTATCATTTTTTTCTACTGCATATGCAAAGGCTTTTTCCATTAGCAACGAACTTGATGGAATTACATATGACATTTTTTCAATCAAAGGAGTGTTTTTATAATTTACTATAGAGGTAGTCAATAAATTGATTATATCCGGATTAACATCACTAAAAGTAGCGTAAGTGATTTTGTCACTGATTTTTTTTATTAAGGTTGGGTGCTTGATATCTAGGGCGCGGCTAAGGTAGAGCAATTCGACCTCCCGTTCTAGGATTGAAAACTTCCTTAAATACAGGTGTTTCATCGGTATTGGGCTTGAATTGCTACCTCTCTGTTCGAATAACTGGTATTTCATCGATATTGCGCTTATTTCAGAAGGGCTATAGGCTTTACCTAGATCGTCTAACAACTCATCAAGCAACGCCATAATCTCATCTTTTTTCTCAATTATTGCTTCAAATATGCTAATGAATTTATCAGTGCTTTCTCTTGGTAATTCTCTATAGTAATCGTGATAGAGAAAAACTGATTTCCCGTAATAGAAGCTCATGCTAAAATCTACAGCCGCAGCTATTAGCTTATCCCCTTTTTCCTTGACTCCAAGGTTTCCCATATTCGTATCCCAATTCTGTAGGAATGATGCAGTTACGTAAACTTTTTCAATATCTTCAACCATATGTACTTCAGGTTGATGAGTTTGTACCCACCCGAGCATATAAGACTGTACTGGCAAAATTTTCCCTTTATCATCTATTATACATCCATAAGGCCAGCATTCATCTGGAAGCCCTGCATCTTTTATATACTTTTCCGCTGCTTTGAAATTCTCTATTGCTTGTGATGCTGCGTAAACCTTTCCCTGGCTATCTTTAAGCAATTGCACTACGGGAGCAGATTCTCCGAGCACTAATCTTGCAATATTGCTGCCAGTGTATTCTCCTACCGTACCTTCTATACTCATTTGTTTTATGAAAAACAGCGTATCAAGGTCTTCCCCAGTCTTTACCAGTTCAGGCTTAAGTTTATAGATGCCGCCTGCTTCTTTTCCTGTAGTCTTCGCTCCTACCAAAACATAGTCCTCAAGTTTCCCAATCCGTTCTTTGCCCATAACAATCCCCACTAGCGTATAGTTATAGTGTGATACAAAAGAGTTAACAGGTCATTAAACTGTTAAAATTGAATAAACTTTATTATGGATTGTGTTTTCATCCAACCATGCCTAATATTACTTACATATCAATATTCAAAGTGAACTATCTGAGATACTATTTGATTCATTAGAAAGTCTATAACATTTAAGGGCAGGGGGTACTTATAGGGGTAGTTCTCAAATCAACATCCACTAAATATCATATAATTCAATAGTTTAACAGCGCAATATGAATCCTGCCACCGCGAGCTTCGGGTGGCGTAGCCACCGAAAGCGAAGCTAGAGCTAGGAGTGACTACCGAAGCTTTAGCGTAGTCGGACTATATAAAGGTAGATTATGTACGATGTATATATTCTTCAAAGCGAATCTACTACTAATAGATTTTACGTAGGCTCAACAGAGAACTTGAAACGTCGTGTTCTTCAACATAATGCTGGCAATTCTAAAGCAGGTTCAGGTAAGGCATTTGCTAAGCGGCATTTCTAAAGCTCTATTGTAGGCCGGGTTGCTTAACAATATACTCGATCAACTCCAATATATCCTGTTGCATTTTGGGGCGTTCATTAAGAGGGTAGCGTACTATTAAGTCTAGTAACGAAGATAAATTGAGAAGGTTAATTGCAGAACGCCAGTGACTAGGTAGCTCTAACCCTGCATTATTAATGCCCAGCAAAAAAGCTTCTTCAAATGACTGGGGCATTTTATGCGCATATCGTAGCATGTTGCTGACATCAATTAACCAATTATCGCTATAAGCAAATTCCCAATCCAAGATTGCAGTGATTTTCCATTCATCATCAAACTTATCAACCAAAATGTTTTCCGGGCCATAGTCTGCATGTACCAGAGTAGGGGTGGAATCATCTGGTAATAATTTCTTTTGAGTCAAGAATAACGAGCGAATTCTGTTAACCATTTTTTCGCCAAGTGTTGCATTGACTTTATGATTGCTAAGGCAATCCATTGTAAATAGAAATTGTCCATCCAGTGGCAGAGGCTTAATCGAGAGATTAGAATCAAAAAATCCCGCAGTTGGAAATTCATATTTGTGGAAGGCGCCGAACATCTTACCAGCATCGACCATAACTTGTTTCCAAGCTTGCTCAGGGCTTTGCAGTAGTAAATCACGTAGTGTTATTCCAGATTTATACTCTGTGATTGCAAAACGGTACCCATCACAATTGCCAACAAAATATACCTTAGGTATGGGAATTGTTTCTCCTATTAGAGCAGCAATTTTCTGTTCACGAAAGGCTGCATCTTTATCCCTTAAATAAACCCGTAAAATATAGGGTTTAAGCTCGTTGACTAATTTGATTTTGATATTTAGATTAGCGCATCCACCAGAAATTACCTCACATGAGCTAATTTTATTGCTTGTAAAAACTGTTGCAACCATGTCTTGGATGGTATGATTTGGAATCTCTATATGCTGATCAGTTTTCTCATGGTTTGCTTTGAAGGTCATTTCTTAAATAACAGTTGGGATATGGGCTAGTGTAAGCCAACGAGATTATTATATATTATGTATGCTGAACTGCAACTGTAAGATCGCCCCATTAATTTGCATAAATATATTGCCTAAAATTTAAATTTAATAGTAATTGAATGATGTTAAAGGAAATGTTAATGTAAATAAAGGGATTTTAAAGAGATGTCTATATCCTTGGGGTAGGTATTGTTTATACCGCGAATGGCTAAAAATTAAATTCACGGGGGATTTTCTATTATGATGAATACAAAAGAACGACTCAAAGATGCGCTGACTGATATTCGAGTTATGTCGGAAAATAAGGAGACGCCATTTGAAAAGGGGCTGAGATTCAGGATCATCCACTTTAATATGGCGGCTAAAAAGCTTAAATTGGAAGATATGGAGATACACTATACTGAAGCGCAAAAATTGGTCGACTCTTTAATGAAACCCGAAAGTGCCGCAGCTAAAAATAAATTCCTCAAACGAATTAAGAAATGGAGCAAGAAGCAGGAGCATTTGAGTGAGGAAGACTTGCACCTTGCAATCACTCAAATGGGTGAGCAACTTGAACAGACCCGCCATAAATTAATAGAGTTTCCTCATCTTAAGCTTGCCAGCTATAAGTCCAGAAGCACTACTGTTCAAAGTACAGTAAAGTCAGAAAAATTTCTGACCCGATTAAGTAGATCTATATCTTTTATCGGTGGAGTTCTGGCTAATATACTTCCTAGACTGCCTGAATCATCAGAGAAATCAGTGCATATTAAGGAGCGAAAGAGTAAAAAACATCTTTTAAGTGAGTGAATCTAAAAGTAATAGCATAATCTTATTGCCAGTGCTAGTGTCAAAGCAATGTGTGCAATAAGTTTTAAATTTATGGATATGAAAACTAAAGATGTGCAAGAAGGCCAAGGTGTACAAACTTCAGGAAAGAGAGATAAAGACTGGCCATTCAGTCTATTTAAAAACTATTCTACGCAAATAGAGAGCATGTCTGTTATTAATGATATCGATAATGAAAAGAAATTTGAAGGCAAAAAAGTTTTGAAAATGGTGTTTGATTCTCCTCAAAGTGCCCAGGATTTTGCCGATAACTCACCTGACAAACCTGCTCCGTTATTTTGCATGGGAAATAAAATTTTTTTAGGTGAGGATCGTTGCCGTCACATGCTGGGCGATAAGGTTACTGATAAGCTTATGCCTCCTGGGAAAATTGCGCAGGAAGTGATTAAGGCGTTTACTGTAAAAGACAATAAGCCCTTGAGTTTAGGTATTGCTGATGACATCAACCCTAAAAAAGTGGACTCGCATGGCCAGATTAAAAAAGTGATTGCCTGTATTTTTGAGAATCACGATGCAGCTAGTGTCTTCGCTCAGTGGGTAGAGTCAATTACTACTGCCAATCCACCTGTAACTTTTCGAGGTAACACTGTACTGTTGGGTGAAGAGCGCTGCAAGTATCTCCTAGGCAAATGCACTTTTGGAGAGGGGCATAAAAAGAGCGGCCCAGCTATGATGAAAGCCCTCATTGAGGAATTTCAAAGCTATGCGATTAATTATTTGAAGAAATAAATTTAATATATTAACTGTTGCGTATTTGATTTTTTAATGTGATACTAAAAAACTCAGAATCGAGAAGTCTGCCCACAGTCCGTCATTGCGAGGAGCGCAGGCGACGCGGCAACCCAGTCTCTATATTTGCGCAATATTAAAATATTTTGCTCCTACCTAACCACTGGATTGCCACTCTGCACTCTCAACAACGATGCTACAGCTGTCATTATTATTGCAAGTACTTACTCTGAATAGAGCCGTTTCAAAGTCATTGCGAGGAGCGCAAGCGACGCGGCAACCCAGTCTCTATATTTGCGCAATATTAATATTTTGCTCCTACCTTACAACTGGATTGCGACGCTTCGCTCGCAAAGACGGCGTCCTGATGCCACCCTGGGCTCGCAAAGACGGTGTACAACGCGTTCTTTAATACTTTACTACAACAATCCCTAATCATAAGGAGAACAACACATGGCTTCAATAATATTGGGCTCGGCAGGTGCTGCTATGGGCGGTAATCTTGGTGGTAATACCGGTGCAATCATAGGTAAGTTCGCTTTGAGTTTGGCTGGTCAAATGATCGACCAGCGCTTATTTGCAAGCCAGCGCAGCTTTTCAAATAATGGGGGGCGTCTGCGCGATCTCAGTATTCAAAGTGCAACCCATGGTATCATGTTGCCAGTGATTTTTGGCACAGTGCGATTGGCGGGTAATATTATCTGGGCACAACCTATTCGAGAAACAGCGCATACCAGTAGCTTTAATACTGGTGGTAAGGGTTCATCGGTGCGACACACCCATACTGACTATAGCTACAGTGCGAGTTTTGCAGTGAGCCTATGCGAAGGGATCATCAATGAAGTCCAGCGTGTCTGGGCTAATAACAAGCTTCTTGATCTGAGTCGCTATACCTTTCGAATTTATAAAGGCAGTAATCAGCAACTGCCAGATTCGCTAATAGAAAGCGTGGAAGGTATTGGTAAAACCCCAGCCTACCGTGGACAGGCTTATATAGTGTTTGAAAATTTTCCCTTAGGAGGGTTTGGCAACAGTTTGCCTAATCTGACTTTTGAGGTGAAGCGTAGCATAAAAAATGATAGCACAGAACAGGTGGAGGATATAATTGAGTCGGTGGTAATTATTCCTGGTAGCGGTGAGTTTGTATATGACACCCTAAGCCAGTGCAAGGTTGAAGGCAATAATGCCCATGGTCAGTGGTGCCCACGTGGGAAAACTCAAACGATCAATCAACATAACCTCAGCAATAAAGCCAATGTTTTGGTTGCGTTAGATCAAATGCAGGAAGCATTGCCTCGAGTTAAATGGACCGCACCGGTGGTTAGCTGGTTTGCTACAGATTTAGATGCGGGCAATTGTCGAATATTACCTGGTGTTGAGTACAAATCGGAGGCGATCACTCAGCCTAGCACATGGAAAGTCGGAAAGTATACTCGAAGCATGGCGCATCAGGTTACTAAAACCAATAACCGACCGATTTATGGAGGTACAATTAATGATGCTAGTTTGCTGCGCTATCTGACAGAGCTGCACAACCGCGGTTTTAACATCATGCTGTATCCCATGTTTTTTATGGATCTACCTCAGAAGCCATGGCGTGGTAGGCTTACCGGTACTCCTGAAAGTATAGAAAACTTCTTCAATGCTCCAAAAGGCTATAATGAGTTTATTCTGCATTATGCGCAGCTGGCCAAAGATAAAGTCGAAGCTTTTATTATTGGCTCAGAGCTTATAGGGCTTACTAAGATAAAAAACCAACATGGCGAGTTCCCAGCTGTCAATGAGCTGATTAAGCTTGCCAGGCAGGTCAAAGCCATAATGGGTGCCAAAGTCATTGTCACTTACGCGGCTGACTGGAGTGAATACCATCACACGGAAGGTGGTTGGTATAATCTTGATCCTCTATGGGCGAGTCCAGATATTGATGTAGTTGGTATAGATGCTTATTTTCCTCTCACCAATACCAGCCATTCAGTTTATGACTTTAAAGAGATTGTTGCTGGATGGAATAGCGGTGAGGGTTATGATTACTATTACAATAATTACCAAACTAAAACCGATAAAATTCCGCTTGCTGCACTATATGCTTGGAAAAATATCCGGTGGTGGTGGGAGAATGAGCATATAAATCCTGATGGCAACAAATCTCCATGGAAACCTAAGGCGAAGAAAATATGGTTTACCGAGTATGGCTTTCCCTCGGTGGATTGCTGCTCAAACCAACCTAATGTTTTCCATGATCCTGAAAGTCTGGAATCGCATTTTCCACATCTCTCGCAAGGGAGGCCGGATTTTTATGCTCAACGCATAGCAATTTTGGGTACGGAAAAGCAGTGGCAAAATTCAGACATGGTTACGCGCAAATTTCTTTGGACCTGGGATGCTCGCCCGTTTCCATTTTGGCCAGATTTAGAAAAAGTGTGGACTGATTCATGCTTGGCTGTTTGGGCACTGGGTACAGGGTAAATTTGGATTATCAGCATTGGCAGCGGTGGTTTCTGATCTGTGTCTCCGCGCTGGGTTGCAATATGCTGAGCAAGATTGCAGCAGGCTTAACGAGACCCTTGATGGTATGGTTATTGACAATCAGACTTCGGTTCGGAGTATTTTGGAAATACTCCAGCAGGCAAACTTTTTTGATGCTGTGGAAAAGAATGAGGTAATCGAGTTTTTGCCGCGAGCTCATCGTAAAACTATAGCCGTAGCAGATCAGGATCTGTTGCCTTCGTCCAAGCCTAATCAAGGGGTAAGTTATATTCGGACTCAGGAGGCTGAGCTTCCGCGTCGGGTGGATATCAATTTTATCGATACCAGCAAGAATTATCGAATTAGCAATCAGCATGCGACTCGTGAACACCTGCATAGTGAGCATACTATTACGATGAATTTGCCTCTTTGCATGAGTGAGCCTACTGCTCAAAATATTGCTGATGTAACTTTATATAATCTTTGGATGGAGCGTATGCGCTATAACTTCACTCTTCCTCCCAAATATGCTTTTATTGCTCCTTCAGATTTGCTGGTTATTGGGGATAATCCCAGACAAATTATAAGGGTTAATGAAGTGATCTTCGGTAATAATTTTGCTCTGAAAATCGAAGGGGTAGGGGAAAATCCTGAGATCTATAATATCTTGTCGGGTTCTATTAGTTCTGGATACACTGAATCGGTGGAGCCGCTTGCTGAAACTTATATTGAGATTTTGGATCTGCCGGCTTTACCGGGTGAGGACACCCTATATCAGGGGCATATTTATGTTGCAGTCGCTGCAAGCAATAATAACTGGCAAGGGGCAACTATTTTTGCAGCACAAGAAGCGAATGCTGGTTATGAGAAAGTGGCCTATCTAAGCCAGCAGGCAACAATGGGGACTATCCTTACGGCTCTGCCCAGAGAATGCCTTGTTGCGGAACAACTCATAGTCAATCTGGTTGCTGGCGAAATTTTATCGGCTAAAGATAACCTTGCCCTTGTCGGTGATGAAGTGATCGGATTTACCAATGCCAGGCTTGTAGCGCCTTATCAGTATGAGATTTCCAACATAAGTCGGGGGAAATACGGCAACTTGCAGCTTAATCATGTAGCGGGTGAGCGTTTTGTCCTTATTTCGTCCGAACTTTACCGCTATCAAGTGCCGCATTCGCTTATAGGTCAGCCGCGTTATATTAAGGCAGTGACAGATGGCAATACTATTGGTAATAGTCCGGCTCGCACTTTTACCTATCAAGCTAATTGCTTAAAGCCATATTCTCCAGCTGACTTGAAGTATGAAATTCAAGATGATGGCGATCTGCATTTTTCCTGGCAGCGACGTTCCCGAATTCACACTTCAGGTATCAGTATACCTTTAGGCGAAGAGCGTGAGGAATACTGCTGCGAGCTCATAGGCATAAGTGGAAAAATAATATTCACAGCTCAGGTTTATGTCCCTTTGCTTGTAGTGCCAGCCATGCTCCTAGCAGAGGATAAACCGGTTGCATTTAAAGTAGCGCAGATTTCAGCAGTAGTGGGCAAAGGCTTTTTTGCTGAATTAAAGATGCAGTAAAGAAATTTTTAGTAAAATTAATATTTTGTTAACTTTTTTATTCAATAATCAATATATAAGTTAATAAAATAAGGATGGACTTATGCCAGAATCTCCTATTACAACACTGATAATCACCTCTTCAGGTGGAGGTGGTCATATTACCGCTGCTAAAGCAAAGAAAGAAGAAGCTTTGACAACAAGCCAACCAGAAGCTATCGCAGTAGTTGACTTAATGGGACTAGATGCAAGTGTTGCAGGTAATAAAGGGCAACCATGGATTCCGACCTATAGAGTATTGGTTCCGTCAAAATCAAAAGGAGTGAGAAAAAAGGACGTTTTTTCAGGGGAAGCTAACACCAAAAAATGGGATGAATTGCAGAAAAAAGGTGGAATGGAATCAGTAAGAGCGCTTGAGGGATTGGTCGACAAACAGTGGATGGCTGAATCTATTCAATATAAGAAAATTTATGAAAACGTGAAAAAGTTCTTAGAGGATAATCCGGGAGTTACTACTATTATCGATACGCAAGCGCTTTCGACTCCGGCAATTTGCGCTGCAGTCTGTGATTTTAATGATGCACACAAAGACAGGGACCCGATTAAGGTGACAAAAGTTGTTACCGAGTTTTTAACTCATAAAGCAACTCACTTTTTAGGGCCATTGGGAGCATTGGAAGAACCACATAAAAAAGTTCTAACTGTAGAGGTAGTTGCTCCTCCATTACGAGGGCCTGAGGAAACATTAGAGCAATTTTACGAACAACATGGAGTTACCGGAATTAAATTTAAATATTTATCTGATGAAGGGATTCAACCCAATGTTAGAAAAGAGTTTAAAGATTTGAATTTCAATGCAAGCGGGACAATCGTTATAAAAGCAAATGTTAAGCAAGGTGCAGAAAATGAGGCTAGTGTTTTGCAGAAAGCATTAGATGGGGTGGCCACCTCTGAGCCAATGGTTGTTGGAAATAAACCTACTGATAATCAAGAATTTACTATTAAGAAAGGAGAAAAAGATAAGTTAATTACTATCACCATGGGCAGTCAGGTAAGCAAAACTATTTTAGAATATATAGATAAATTCATCGAGGATGCCTCCAAATTAACGGATGCAGAATTGCAGGGCAATGTCTATTTCTGTCTGGTTGGTCTCAAAAATCCTGATAAGGTTGGGCCTGGGGAAGTGAATTTTTATAAACAAGTTAATGATCATATTGCCAAGCGCATTAAAGAAAGAGAGGCAGCTGGTAAATCTATACCAACCAAAGTGAAAATATTGCCGCTTGGGTTCCAGGATGGGAAACAAATGGCGTCTCTGCTGCAAACTTCAGATATGCTTGTGACCAGGTCAGGTGGAATGTCGAGTATCGAGGCAAAATATACTCAGATAAAAAATCCGAATAGAAGAACCTACGTGCATTCTGAAATGCAGGTTAGCAATCCCGCAACTTTTCCTTCGCATAACTATGACGCAGTTTATGAAGGTTTGATTGCTGGAACTGTTAAATGGGAAGGAGGTAATGCTGAGTATTTAATGGCAAATATTAAAGCATCGCTTTGTAGTCCTACTGCAATTGATTTTGATATAGCTAATAAAAATAAAGCAGTTGAGGTTACGTCTTTATTCCATATGGCTTATGAAAAGGGACTCAAAAAAGATAACGCAGATAAGATACAACGCTTGGTAATGACTGGCTCTAATCCTAATCTGAGATTCAATGATGGCTCTCATCTTATAGATCATTGCCAGGATGTAGACACAATGAAGCAACTCATAGAGTTAGGGGCAAAGCTTACTCCTGCTGCCTTAAAGAAAGAGTTTATTAGTAAAGAGCAAAAGAAAATGCTACAGCATACTCATAAAAAATCAGATTTATTCCGGGTTGCCTTGGATAATGCTATGAAAAATGATGATGTTGAAGTCGTCAAAGGTATCATGCATTCAAATATTAAGTTTTGCAATTTTGACTACTTCAAGAAACTTGCTATGCACAACGATCCAGTGGCTTGTCCTAATTCGCTTGGCGCGTTGTTGAGGTCGGATAAATTTGCAACTGATAAGGTTCATGATTTTTTACAAAAGTCGGCGGGCATTGATGATGCATCAAAAACCGTTATTAGCAAATACCTGGTAGAGAGAAAGCAAAAAGACTTTATAAAAGAGCTGCAGTTAGATATTTACAATGCTGTATTCTTAGTAAATAAAGACCAAGTTTCTATTGAAAAGGCAATAATGAATGTGCTCAGCAATAAATTGGGTTTAAAAAACTTCGACCCACCAGGACCTCTTAAGGAAGAAGTTACCTATTTAGCTGGTAAATTAGTTGAGTCAAGAACTGCAACTGAAGGTCTAGGGTTCATTAGGCAGTTTGTTGAAGCGATTCAGAAGGTCTTTGGCTTTGGAATATATAATGACGCCTTCAAAAAAATAGAGACCAGCTTGGAAGCTGTGGCTAGCGAGAAATTTACCAAACAAGTCACTACTAGTAAATCTGCTGCGGTCGCGCAAATAGTGTAGATAATTTAATATTATCCTTGCTTGTAATTGTATTATCTGTATAATAACTGAGCGGGGTGGAGCAGCCCGGTAGCTCGTCAGGCTCATAACCTGAAGGCCGTCAGTTCAAATCTGGCCCCCGCAACCAGGGTTTATCTATATCTTGGTGTTTTTCTGTTTTATTTGTAATGTTATATTCTCTTGTCTGGCAGCGTGATTCCCATATAATCTTTAAATTTCCTTCTTCATAAATAAATCGTCTTCATAGAAAAAAGGAAATCCTTCCGGTAGTTGATTTCGATTTATAATCTTAAATCCATTGCGGAGATATAGCTTCTTATACTACCTAACATTTTTTCTCAGATTACTTAAAATAGATAAGGTAAGTTCTGGGAACTCTGGCTTAATATAGTCTCCACCAAAATGACCCTGATTTTTATATTCGTGATATTCGCAATTCAAACATGCATGTATATGGCGCGGGTGATCAATTGGAATCCATGGATCATCCTCTGAAGCAAACAGTGACACCCATTGCTGGTTTTGACGAATCTTGTCCCAATCAAATGGACGATTGAAATAACCAGACAATTTTTCATTCTCCATGCCTAAGTCAGTGTAATATGCTCCGACTAATACAGATCCAAGAATAGGATATTGTTCCGCATATCTCATAGCTGCAATTGCTCCAGAAGAATGGCCAATAAGAATGCTGTTTTGATCAGCTTTGAGTTGATCTCGTAAAAAGGGGATCCAATATGACTCTCGAGCTAAATCAGGGTCTGGGAATACTGAGGCAATAACTTCCAGTTTATGGTTTTCCAATTCCAGTTTGATGCTGGGAAACCAATTGTCATTGGTTGTTGAGCCTCCATTTCCTGGAATAAAAATAATTTTAGTCATAATGTTCCTCTATAGTAAGCCGTGTTTAGCGTATTTATAATGTACAGCGCTGCACAAATCCCAATAAGTATACCTAAGCTTAATCCCACAGATTTTAAATACTCTTTCTTATAGAAATAGCGGAACGCAATAATTATGTCTCCTAAAAGCACTAATGGAGTTATGCTCATAAAAATATATATCAATCCTCCGAGACCTTTGCATGACCCGGGAGTAGCGCAAGACAAAGCAGCTCCGAATAAAATCCAAGGCCACATGCAAAAACAAGTAATAGTAGCCAAGGTTAGAGCAGCAAGATAAAGGATGTAAATACCATACAGTATTTTCTTCAGTATAATTTTGATTTTTCCGTTCATACTTGGTTTGTATATAATACTCGATGTACGATATGATAAAAGTCACTATTATGCAATAAAGAACAAGTTGAATTGGGCTTTACTATAGCCAATTCCAAAGTGCTCAGCATAGAAATTCCAAAAGAAAAAACAAATATTAAGTAATTTCTTAATATAATACCAAGCTTTAATTCTAAGGTGTTCTTGATCCGCAAGTGAATTAACAGTATCTTTGCTTTGTGGCAAATTTTTATCTGAGGTATTCCCATGAATAAAAATGAACTCCTTACTGCTATTGCAGAGCTTTCTAAAGTTGATATAGAAAAGTCCAAACGAGTATTAGAAGCCTTAATCGTAACAATTATTCAAAACTTAAAGAAAGATAAAAAAGTGAAGGTGCATGGCCTGGTTACTATTTCTAAAGCAAAGCGCAAAGCCTACCATGGCCGCAACCCTAAAACGGGACAGATATTAGCCATCCCTGCACGCAATGTCGTCAGGTTCAAAATGAGCAAAACCCTTGGCAATGCGCTGAATTAATTGTTTCGGTAATGGAGCTGATTTTTCTACTATCGCTTCAGCAGATCGCGTATCTCTGTTAGCAGCTTCTCCGAAGGTGTGGGCTCGGCGGGTGCTGTTGCTTGCGCCTTTTTGAAGCGGTTGACTTGCTTGACCAGCATGAAAATCGCAAAGGAAACGATCAGGAAATTGATGATCTGATTTATAAATAAACCATAGGCAAGCACCGGTGCGCCAGCATCCTTGGCCGCTTTCAGAGTAGCATAATCTCCGCCTTTGAGTGCTATAAAGTAATTCGAAAAATCCATGCCGCCGGTCAGCATGCCGATCACTGGCATCAGCATATCACCCACCAGAGAGTTCACAATGCCGGTGAATGCCGCGCCGATTATGATACCGACCGCCAGATCGATAACATTGCCTCGTGAGATAAAGGCTTTGAATTCCTGAAGCATGTGAATCTCCTCGATACAAATTGATAAAGTAAACATCATTAAGTTTACCCTTAATTCACTGATGTGCAAGCAATATACAATCTATGACAAAGTCGTTGTGATAACCGGAGTTCCCTCAAGGGCGCGCTGCACGGGGCACTTAGCGGCGACATCGAGTAGCTTGGCACGCTGTTCTTCGGACAGTTGGTCACCATGGAGAATGACCTGCTTGGTATAGGTATCGACTTTGTTTTCCTTCTGGTGGGTGAGCTTAACCTCTACCTTATCGAGCGGCCAGTTTTGCCGCTTTGCATACCAGCGCACTGTTATGGTGGTGCATTCACCGAGTGCGGCAAGCAGCATGTCGAATGGGGAAGGGCCCAGATTTCCACCACCACTTTCCACGGGCTCATCGCCTTTGATGTGATGGCCAGATACTTCGATATCAACCGAATATGCGCTTTCTTCGGTTTCGGTGACATGCGCATGTATGATTTTGTCTTCTGCCATGATTTTATAGTATAGTTCCTTGTTTAGGGGTTTCAGGAAGCGGAATGAACTCCTTGTCGTCACCGGGGATTTTGCCAAATCGACCTTCTTGCCAATCTCGTTTGGCTTGCTCTAGTCGTGCTTCTGAACTAGAGACAAAATTCCAGAAAATATAACGCTGCTCCAGAAAGGGTTCGCCGCCTAGCAACATTACATGCGCAGTGGACTTGGCTGCAATGGTTTTTGCGCCAGAACTAACCACTGCCATAGTACCAGGGGCTATCATTTCGCCATTTACTGCAACATCACCTCCGATTGCGTAAAGCGCGCGTTCGCTATATTCAGATGGCAAGGAGAGAGTGGAGCCAGCTTCCATGCGAGCCTCAACGTAAAAAATCGGGCTATATGTTTTTACTGGCGCAGAATATCCATAAGCTGTACCGGCGATAAGCCGCAGCTTAACACCCGGCAGATTGATTTCTGGCAATGCCTCGGCGGGATGATGGAAGAATTCCGGATCGCATTCCTCCACTTCCTTTGGCAGTGCTATCCAAGTCTGTATGCCATGTGCATGATGTAGGTGGCCGCGTTCATTTGCTCCGGTGCGCTCGGAATGGGTGATGCCACGACCAGCGGTCATCCAATTTACAGCTCCCGGCGTGATAGCTTGCATCGAGCCTAGTGAATCGCGGTGAATTATTTCACCTTCAAATAAATATGTCACTGTTGCCAGGCCGATATGTGGATGCGGGCGCACATCGATGCCTTCACCTGAGCCGAATTCCGCAGGTCCTAAATGATCAAAAAAAATGAACGGCCCTACCATGCGCCGCTTTGTATAAGGTAATATGCGACTGACGGTGAAACTGCCTAAGTCTTTCTTGCGTGAAGGAATAATTAAATCGATATTGGACATAGATTTTTACTTATTGAATTAGTTTTCAATATTATACTAATCACTTTCTGTCTGATGAACAGATAATAAAAAAGACCCTTATGCAGAGGTCTTTAAAAACAACACTATGATTTTTGCAACCGCATCATAACTATGCTAAATTAAATATAAAAGAGCAGGTACCTAAGCATGGAGAAAAATAGACTCGAGGCATTCAGCGATGGCGTAATCGCGATCATTATCACCATCATGGTGTTGGAATTAAAGGTGCCGCACGGCGATAGTTTGCAAGACATGATACCTTTAGTCCCAGTTTTCTTCTGCTACGTTCTCAGTTTTTTCTACGTAGCCATTTATTGGAACAATCACCACCACATGCTGTACGCTTCCCGAAAAGTGAATGGATGCATCCTGTGGGCTAATATGCACTGGCTATTTTGGATTTCGCTTATTCCGGTTACCACAGCATGGATGGGTGAGAATCATTTTAGTATGCTGCCGGTGGCACTTTATGGTGTGGTTCTACTGATGGCAGGGTTTGCTTATTATATGCTTTCCAAGTTCCTTACCAAGCATCATGAAAACATTGGTCTGGCACAAGCAGTAGGGAAAGATAAAAAAACTATTATATCGCTTATCCTCTACGCGATTGCCATTCCACTGGCATTTGTTCACCCCATGCTTGCCTTACTCATTTACGCTGCAGTAGCTTTGTTATGGGTTGTCCCAGATAGAAGAATTGAAAATAGAGTTGAGAATACTTCCTACCTTTAAGGTTAATATATTAACTAATAGTTCAGGCAATCTGTCCCAACCTGACCCAAAACGAAAGTTTCATTTTGAATATGTAATTCATAATCAAAGAAAGTATCCTTGACACAAGTAGTGCCATCTTTGTTATGATCTTGGTGCCAGACAATCAAAATCAATGTCTCATTAAGGCAGGAATTATCAATCTTGTTCATAAGAACGCTGCGAGCCGGAGGGTCAAGCGGGCCAAAAGTCTCATCCATTATCAAGACCTTTGGGCATTCAATGAATGGTTTAACCATAAACAGTTTTTTCTTCTGACCGCCGCTTAGGCTATTCCAATTATCTTTTAGTTGATATAAATCGGTTTCAGTTACGTTGTTGCCAAACACTTGCAAACCATTGATAAGCGCAACGATTTTATTTTCATCAGCCCTAGTTAAGTTACTAATTTTGTCAGGGTAGGTGATGAGTTCAAGTAAAGTAGAATTATAAGGGATATAGTCTTTTTGTGGGATCATTACAACTTTATCGCTAGGGTAAACAATGTTTCCATCTGTTACATTAAAACTTGGGTCTGCGATGTGATCAAACACATATTTGAGCAAAGTGGTAAAGGAAGATTTACCACTTCCATTACTCCCGGTAACTGCATAAATCTTACCCATAGATAGTTTTAAATCATCTATATGTAAATGGGCTATTTGTTCTTTATTACCTCGGGTGAAATCTAAATTTACAATACTCAGGGTGTTGTTATTCAAATCGACTTTATAGCCAACTTTTGCAATAGAGTTCTCATTTGAATTTAGAAATTCTGCTAACTCATTTAGCCGAGCAACTGCTGATTCAATTTTTGTATGACCAGCAATATTTTTGCTCTTAAACAATATGGCCTCGCTAGTTAATTCTAAAGACCTGGTATAAAGAAACAATTCATCGACTTTAATAGCGCCCTTCATATTTAAATATCCAACTAATATATGTAGGCCGGTATATAAAGCATAATCAATATAGAAAAATTGTCCCACATCTATCAAACGATCTAATATGGTTTCTTGTAATAAGTTAGCTTGTTTGCATTGCTGTAGGTTATCCCATGCGACAAGTGAATAGGATAATCCATCTTTTTGACTAATAGTAATAGCATTTTCTTTATCGTAAGAAGTTACGCGATCAAATGCAGAATCACATTTGGTTCTTTGATCTTCATAAAACTGCATTAATTCAGTTACACGAGTAATGACATCCTGAATAACTACATCGATTAATACAACTGCACCCAAACCCGCAGATGTAATTAGATTAAGTTTATCCCCTATCTGTACTATCTTTGGCAACCCAAATACAGAAGAATGGATAGTTTTCAAATCATCAGCGATAGTGGTGATATCTTTTAAATACGACTGCGTAGTATAATTGCTTTTTGCAGCTTGAATGAAATTATCCTTTATTAGTAAATTCTTCTCCAAGAACTCATTTTCAACAAGATTAATTACATGTTGATTGTTATTTGCAATGAGAATTTCGCTCAGCAATTTCACTGCCATGTATGGCAGTAGATACTTGATAATAACTATCATAGCAACGTATGTAAAATCCTGAAACGCTGTTACTTTTTGCAGATCTTCAGCACTCCCAATAGCAACCAACTTATTGTCAGACATTTGTTTGCCAATTGTGAGATAATTTCCAAAATACCCTAAGCAAAGCTGAATATTGGTTCCGGTAATCATATGTTTCTGCAAGGCCAATGTGAAATTATCGTGATCGACAAACTGCATAATGGAATTGTAAGACTCTTGAAAATGACTGGGAGTAAATAATTGATCTAAAATCAAAGGTTCAAAAGATGCTAGTTTAAGTGCAGCTGCTGCACCTATTGCAGTCAGCGCTTTATATTTAGTTTCATATAGTGTAAGCCTTGGATGCATACTGGCAATATTATGCGCTATGGCTCCTCCAATAATACCCCATGTGGCATAATGCTCATTATAATTTAAAAAAAGGTCCATAGCAGTTGCAGCAACAGTTAACCCAGATGACAACTCTTTTGGTACATTGTTTAACCTACAAGCAGTAAAAGTAACTATTGGAATTGCAACTAATGGTAAATTGGCGGTCTGGAAGGCATAAGCTGAAATAGCTGTTCCAGCAACAGCTACAGCCAAACTTACTGACTTACTAGCACCTAATGGGTTTTGACTATATAAAAATGAAGCAATAACTGGCAACTGACTCAAGCTATAATCATTCAGATGATTATGGGTTACTCCATACTCCACACCAGCAGCAAGTGCTGCAAACGCTGAGCCTTCTAATAAACGAGTAGCTATAGTCTCACCAGGTTTAAATGGTGTTAATGCCCTGAAGAATATAAAGGGCACCACAAACGTAAGATAGTTATTATAATCTTGCCAGATTCGCTGGCCTGTGTTTAATGCAGCATCATAAAATGCGCCCTGCTCCTCAGCTTGGTTTATGTCCTTGCTCATACAACCCCCATTTTTTAGGCATTATAAGGATAATCAGCAGCTACTGTCAAGGTTTTGTATGGGTAAGCGGCGTAGTTGGGTAGGACTACAGTATTAAAATGCAATAGTATTAGTGGGAAATGAGCCCTCATTTCGTCGTCACGTGAATCCCACCAAAAAATATTTTTTGGAAATTGAGCAGAAGACCTGGTGTGGAAGCTAGGCAATTATGTATATTTAAAGGCCTTGCAAAGAATAAAAATGTGATTCTATCGCGCATAAAAGGAGCCAATTTACCGTCACTGCGAGCGTAGCGCGGCAGCCCAGTCTTGAGGTTGATGCAATATTTAAAATTTTACACTAGCCTTAAGACTGGATTGCTACGCCCCGACTTTTATATTACTATCTCTCAGCAGCAGGTCCAACTGCCAGTTCTTGTGGGGCGCCAAACAACTGCTCAGCATAGCTGCGGTCACCACCAGAAGTCAATCTCGCAAACACCCCACCAAAAATAATTGGAACTGCATAGGATGCCGAAAGATTTGCTAGAAATGCCCCGCCAGCTGCAGTAAGAAGGTTCCTTGCAATTTCTTTTATTGCCATAGTATAATCGCTAGTGTGTTTAGCATGCGCGCTGAAGCCTGCAGCACTTATTCCAAATAAGGCCAGGCCAGCCCAGGATTTATCTAAAACTGACAATGTATTATTAAATAGAGGAATAGGAATAGACATTTGGGTACCAGCGCCAAATAGAGAATAGAATAAAGTTTTTGCTGACTCAGTTCCGTTGGCTTTTAAAGCCGACAAGAAGTCAAGGCGTTCGCTGGATTTATCATCAATAAAATCTTTTTGTCCAGTCATATAGTTTTTAGCATGGTCAATTGGACTATTGACGCCATTGAATAATATTTTAAAAACACAATAACTTGCTAAAGCTGCTGCTGCCGGCATAGCCGATGCAATTGCCGGAGTAGCCAAACAAGTAACTCCAAAATAATAAACACCGCCAGCAATAGCTACATCAAAAGCAAAGTTTAATAATTCATAATTTCTATACAAGTTTTGTCTATCAATGCTGCTATATTTGTAGACTGAACTTATTTTTACACCTGTTATAGCGAGCACAGCTACAACTGCGGACCAAGTTGGTACCGTAGCTTCAGCAATAGGTATCAATGTAGAAAGAGCTGCAATTCCAATCAGACCAACTGGGCGAATTTCTTCAAAATGATTGAGAGCTTTTTTTCTTTTAGCCTCACTTCCGTCTCTAGCCATATTAGTTTCTCCTTTATTATATGGTTAATATTTCGATTGTTTGTTGTAATTAACTATACGTTTATTAATTAACGAAATGTTGCCAGCTTTGTAACTTATTATTTTCATAAAAGCTACTGAAAAAATTATACATAGATCAAATGAATGCTTGATTTGCAAATTAAGTAGAAGTATTTTTGGTTCGTGTCAAATTTTTATCTGAGGTATTCCTATGTATAAAAATGAACTCGTCGCTACATTTGCGGAAATTTCTCAGAATACCCTGGTGAAGGCTAAAAAATCATTTAGCTATTATTATGAAATTATAACCCAGCGCCTTATAAAAACCCAAATAATACTACAAGATAAACAAGCTACTGGCATAGAAACAAAGCAGCCATTAAAAACTCCAAGTGAGAATGTAGTAAAGCTCAAAATTAGCAAAACCCTTGGCGATGCTTTGAATTAGGTTGTGCATCTATATTTAGTGTTTTCAGCTGGGGTGATTTTCATCTATAACTATCATCACATAAAAAAATAAATAGGACATTGATGATTTCTTCCTCACAAATTCAAGAGCAAATTCGTACTGCGCTGACCCAATTAGAATCGGTTGAAGCAGCCTGGCTGGGTGGAAGTGCTGCATTTAACAGAACCGATGAGTACTCCGATTTTGATATCCGAGTTTTGGCTGCTAAAGAGTATTCAAATGAGATATATGAAAAGGTTGAGAATGCATTACGCAAACTTTCTCCAATTGCAAAACAACATATAGTTACCAAGCATTCATTAGCAGGCTGTTATCAACGCTTCTATTGGTTGGAAAATACCTCGCCATACCTTGTTATTGATTTTGTTATAGTTCAGGAAAATGTGCTATACCCGTTTTTAGAACAAAACCGACATGGCATTCCGGTTATTCTCTTTGATAAAAACAATAAGATTAAACCCCATCATAGTAATGCAGATTTACTAGCTAATTTCTCAGCACGCATACCGGAAATTATATCTGAGTTTAAAGTGCTTTCCAGTATTCTGGTTGAACGGGCTGTTATCCGTAATCGGTTTGCGGAAGCCGTGCACTTCTACCACACAAGAGTATTAAGCTTGCTGTTAGAATTATTAAGAGCCAGACATTGCCCAATTCGTCAAGACTTTGGTGTGCGGTATATACATTGGGATTTGCCCAAAGAAATTTGCGAGCAAGTAGATGTGTTATATGCTGTTTCAAACTTTGAAGATTTAAAAACTAGGTTAACTCAAGCCCAGAAGCTATTTTGGCAAACCGCTGATGAAATTAATAAATATTAAGATATTGCAAAGTATTGACAAAATATTTTGAATCTTATATCTTAATAAGGCAATATTTAAAAGGGGCGTCAGATGAATAATTTAAAAAACACAATTTATGGTGGCATTGCTTTATGTGCAATGTTGGCATTGACCAATTGTAATACTTACGGTCATACTAATAAATCCCACAAACATTCTCATAAACCGGTCAATGAGAAGCAGGAAACAATGGAGAGTTCGAATATGATGTCAGACTCAGCCATTACTGCTAAAATTAAAAGTAAGTATCTAGCTGATTCGGAAATTAAAGGAATGAAGGTGCATGTCAGCACAACAAATGGAGAAGTTAAATTAACCGGACAAGTTAGCAATAATGAAATGAAAGAAAAAGCCATTTCAACTGCTAAAGACACTGATGGTGTGAAAAATGTTATTTCAGAACTCAAAACTAAACCCTAAGTAAGGTTTTGTATTATTGTGAACCTATTTTTATAGTGCTGTGTACTACATAGTTCCCGGCCGTAGGGGGCTGCCACCTCCGTTTTAAGTCCTGTCAGCAATATGAATACTAGATGGTATAACTCATATAATATATAATAATTAAGGGCAGTTTAAACGGCCTTGGACCTGGCTTTTAAAATAAACTCAATTGAGCGGTTAAAATAGCATCATAGATAATATCCTTTAGTTTTGAATTTTTTTTGTCGTTTTTGTTAATCTCTCATTAACCACTGTCATGTAGTTTCTTTGAAGCTGCAGTAGTTCTTATAGCAGTTTTTTAATCCAAATATTATAGGCCGCACAAATTAACCCAGCAGTAGCATAACAGAGCTGTGGCAAAACGCTCTCTTTGTTCTTTGGAGCAATAACTGGTTCACTAAGATTTGGATGTTGATCAACCAACTCTCTTTTTTCATCCTTAATTGTGAAGTTATTTTTAAATTAGTAATTGCCCACCTTGGCACTGGTGCCCCTTACATCAATGCCGCCGCTTGCTCCAATCCTGCTGGCACCAGCTTGATAAACAGCAATGGCTTGTTCTCTATTGCGTATGCCCCCCGATGCTTTAACACCCATGGGGATTTTCCGGTTCTGATTGTCAAGTGTAGTATCGCCAACTGTGCGGCGCATTAGTGCTACATCATAAGGAGTTGCACCTTTCTGCGTCTTGGGTGTTCCCGGACGCATCAAATCTTCTTTAGCAAAGCCGGTGGAGGTTTTAACAAACGCAGCACCAGCCATTTTAGCTAACAGGCTGGCTTCCACTTTTTGCTCATCGGTAAGATAAGCCGTTTCCAAAATAACTTTTACCGGGATGCCGCTACTGCCTGCCGCAGTTATCACTTGATGCAAGTAGTTATAGTGTGCTGCATAATCAGGGTTGCCATCTTTAAAGTTCATCGCAAGCACCATGTCAATCTCCGTTGCTCCACTTTGAATCGCTGTACGAGTTTGTTCTAGGGTCGCTTCCACTGCGCTCAGAGGATCGATTACATAAGGGAAGCCAACCACTGCAATTGGCGGTGGATTGCCTCCAGTGATTCTCTGCACGATAGATACGTGCTCAGGATAAACGCATACAGTAGCAACAGCCTCATCTTTTGCCCGTTGTGAAATTTTCTCTAGCTCGCTCATCGGTGCATTACGGTCTAATAACGTTAAATCAACAGCTGCCATAAGCCCCTCGGAGGAACTCACATCAACACCTTGGGGTATGCCGATAGTGCCGCGCGACGCATTATTGCCTATTGAAGCTTCAACAAGGAGATTTGCCTGCCCACCAAATAGTCCAGGATTGCTGCTAACTAGCATGCGAAACTTTGCGCGAGCTTCATCTATTAACGTGTCGAATGCCGCTATGTTTATTTTCACGCTCATAAAATTACCCACTCATAATATAGTTACTCTTCAATATCATATTGCAATCCCTCACTCATAGCTTCTAAAATAGCCCCCAGACTAGGTTTTCCAGATCATATATATTCCGCACTTTGCGTTCCCAATTCTTTATTCTAATTTGAATACTCAAATTACTATATTTATGCAATAGCATTAATGCAGTTAGTTTATGGCTCAGTCTTGGCGTGAGCTCGTTCGGCGAGTAACCATACGAGATTAAAAACTCTTTTAGCAGCTCTTTATCGCCCTGAATCAGAAAAGCGCCCGGGCCTAATAAATCGTATTCGGGCAGTCCTAACATGGAGTCACCAAAATCAATGAGACCGTCAATATGCCAGACCCCACCAATATTTTTAACCAAGAAATTCATAGGGGTATATTCACCGGTTAGAAGTACAGGTCTTATAATTTTCGGCAATGTGCTGGAAAATGATTCGAGATACTGTGGAATCTGATCTAATAGTGAATCAGCAAGCTTTGCAGCTCGATGATGCATTACACAGTGCTGCATTTGGTTAGTGATAAATTTATCCCAATGACAATCGGTGGACTCAAGCCCATCGGTTGGCAATGAATGTACGCTCTGGATTAAAGCTCCTAGCTCACGAATAATGATAATCTTATTGGAGTGGTCTAATTTTTCCCATAGCGTCTCCAACATGGTACCTTCGAGCTTAGTCATGATAATGTATGGCCAATCACCAATGGTGCCATCATATTCAACAGCTGGAGTTTTGACTAGTAGTTTCCCCTCAAGATGCTTTAAAACTAGCAGTTCAGCTTTGAACTGCTCAAGATGAAATGGTGGATAAATTTTAATTACTTTATGATCTCCATAGGCAAACACAATATTTGTACTTTCCGAAAAGAAGGTAAGAGGTTCTTCGGGTAATTGATGACGACTAAGGATTTCTTTAGCTAAGCTCCCCAGGACTTCTGGCAGCTGCTTAAGTTTTTCAAACTGTACAAAAGTCTTAATGGATGAAAGAATCTGCATAGCACTGTTAAAGTCACGTTATATATCATTGTGCATAATTTGCACTTCTTGTGTAGCCAATAATATATCGCCATAGGAATGGTCACTACTGTTTTGTTCATCTACAGTGCTGTATTCGGTTATAACATCTGAGACCAGGCCAGTGAGCGCGAAACTGCAAAGGTTAAATAAATAAGTCGGCACAAGAATGCCTTGTAATGTTGCGCCACACATAAAATCAAATATATTTTCATATTCATTGAAATTAAAGAGTTCATTAAATGCTCCATAAAACAGTGCAGGAATTACCAAGGCTGACGGGGCATAAATAATAAATGAAGTGGTCGCTAAGATACCTAAGCCTCCCCCCACTATTACACCCAAGTGATTGTTGCTTTGGTTGTAACAGCTTAAAAAAGTCTCGTACAACAGTGCAAGGTCATTTAGAGTTTTGCTCATAGAAATTCTCTGATTAATAATATCCCAGGTATTATAGTATTTTTATTGCATTGTCATAGCAATAATCACTAAAAACCTCTTGCATACTGAGTGGTTAACAAGTTTAGCTATATTCTAAATAGCTTTTTACCACCAGTTAGCAGCACTTATGGTGCAATAATTAAATATTTTGCATATATACCATAAAATAAGGTAATATATTATTATATAGGGTGTAGTAGGGAATAATGAAGCCTAATAAAAAGCAGCAGGGCCTAGCTTCTAATTGGTATTTAGAAGCCATGGAGAGTTTGATTGGGGTTGTCCAGGAGCTATCTCAGGCGAAAGACCTGGATACTGTTATGGCCATAGTACGCGATGCTGCACGAAGACTTACCAATGCAGATGGTGCCACCTTCGTTCTGAGGGATGGCGATCAGTGTTATTATGCTGATGAGAACGCGATTAGCCCGTTGTGGAAAGGGCAGCGCTTTCCTATGAGTAAGTGTGTAAGCGGCTGGGTGATGCTCAACCGTGTTCCTGCTGTGATTGAAGATATTTATAATGATCCTCGCGTTCCTTCAGATGCCTATAAGCCAACCTTTGTGAAAAGCCTGGCTATGGTTCCGATTCGCAAAGAAAAGCCGATTGGAGCTATTGGCAATTACTGGGCTACCAAAAGAATGCCATCTGAAGAAGAGGTATACATTCTTGAGGCGCTAGCAAATACCACGTCTGTAGCACTGGAAAATGTCCAGCTTTACGATGAGCTTCAGAAAAAAGTCGTTCGGTTACAAGAGCAGCAAGTGCGAATAACTGAACAACACGAGACGCTGGAAGTATTTACCAGAGCGTTGGCTCATGATTTAAAGGAGCCAGTGCGCACCATGCAGTCGTTTATCGGGCTAATCAATCAACCTCAGCAGCAATCTGAGAAAATAAAAAAATATAACGAATACATCCAGACAGCCGCTGATCGTATGAGCGCTTTAATTGATGCGGTCTTTCGTTATACTCAGCTGGATGATTCAGAACAAAGTGTAAAAAAGCCATGTTCTATGCAAAGTATAATAGAGTCAGTAAAGGCTAATTTAGCTCAATTAATTAATGAACAAGAGGCGGTGATTGTTAGCGGCCAATTGCCTGATATCTATGTTGATCCTGAGCAAATTATGTTGGTTATGCAAAATCTGGTAGCTAATGCAATACAGCATGGTAAAAAGGGTGTTGCTGTGAGTATAGCTTTTGAAGAGCAGCCCGATCAATTGCTATTTACAGTTAGTGATAATGGCATTGGTATCGCAAGTGAATACTTGGTTAAGGTGTTCCAGCCTTTTAAACGCCTCATGAATAATCCTGAGCACTTGGGGCTAGGGCTAGCTATATGCCGTAAAATTATAGAAAGTCACCGTGGTAAAATATGGTGCACATCAGAAGAAAACAAAGGCACTGATTTCCATTTTACCTTGCCCAAAGAAGTGTTGATAAGCACTAGTTCTAATGCAAATGAAAAAGCAAATGACTCAAAGGAAGAAACAAATAACTCGTCAAGGCTTGCTAATATTCTAGTGGTTGATGATAGTGAGTCAGATATCGAATTAACTAAGGTGCTATTAACAGAGGTAGCCAAGGTGGGTTGTAATTTAATACTTGCCCTCAATGGCCAGCAAGCGCTGGAAATGCTCAGAAAATCTATTAGAAATAATAATAAAATTGATTTTCTCCTGGTGGATATAAATATGCCAGGTATGGATGGCTTTGAGTTGATTGAGTGCATCCACAAAGACGATGAACTGAAACGTACGCCAGTCATAATGTGCTCTGGGTCTACCTATATAAGAGATAAACAAAGAGCTGATAGCTTGGGTGTTGCGGGCTACTTAGTAAAGCCTCCAGCCTTTGATAAACTAAGATCGATAGTAGAAACGATTCCTAGCCTTAAGGTTAGTGAAAACGATGATAGCTACTTCATATATAAGAATAACTAACTTGTTACCTCTCCTATTTTTTTAACCATATGGCGATTATGTTGTTGATATTCCAACGGTTATCCAATATAATTCGATAAAATATGTAAATGAGAAATATATGCGCATTTGGCTTGAGGCGTTGAAGGAGAATCGTTACTGCACGGCAATTGGGGTCTTATGTGGAGGTACATATACATGTATAGCCTACTATGAATATCTCTATATGAATGATATTCAGGAACGCTGGCATGAATATAACCAAATATTCTCAGTATTTGCAAGCACTGCTTCTTCTACTGTTAGTAAAACCTGCACTGCAGCGAGTGGGATTTTCGGTAATGTTTATACTTATACCTCAAGAAACAAGTCTACCTTAACCGATAACTCCTTTGAAATGCTAGCTGACGTACTGGAGCAGGGTAAATCCGCGGTGATTGAGTGTATTTTTATAATGTTTATGAAGCCAGTAATGTTAAGTTTTATTAAGCTGGCATTGAACTATTCCCTACAAAGTTATTTAAAAAGGAAATGGCTGGTACAGTATAACAATAGCCAATTAGGTTTGAAAACTTGCTACCCGGAACTTGCAGTGCAGTCGCGTGAGGTTATTGATAACAACTCAGTGCGCTATATAAATGGTCTGGTTGAAAGGTTTAGTGTAATTTTGGAAATTGGTATTGCAGCCAGTAAACTCAAAGGCATTTATGAAAAAGGGCAGGAAGTTAGTGAAACGGGCAGCGAATTTAATCTAGTAAACTTTACTCTGCAGGCGATGGCACTCTATCTTATAACCAACACCATTCTCTCATGGATGTTAGGTAATGCAACAAAATTATTGATGCGCGCAAACTTGGTTTGGAGAAACCAACTTACCTACAGCATGGATAATTCGATGCAGATTGAAGCGTCGCAAGCTTCTACCAAAGAGAGTGCGCTATTGGGAAGGAACCTTATGGCGATGAGTAAATTTAGTGTGGCGCAGGAAGTGCTGGAGACTAGTGTGACTACAGCAAGCCTAGTGCTCAATTTCTCTCTGGACTTTATTATTCTGGGCAAATTCTTGCCTAGTATAGTAATGCAGCCTACGCTTTTCTTTAAACTCCAAAGCGTTTCCCACTTAATAAATCTGCTTTCTAGTTCATTGTGGCTTTCTTTTGAAAAAGTTAGTAAAGCCATAGACATGGCTGAGTCTGGGGCTAAAATAGTCAACTTTGTACATGCCATCGAAGAATACGCAAGATTCATGGCAAATCGCAAAGATTTTATAGTGGAGAGAGATAATACTAAACCGCTGGCTGTAGTTGGTCTTAATATCGAAAAAAGAAATAATAGCAGAATAGCTGGTGAGAAGGATTATTTAATTAAGGGTTTGAGCAGAACTTTTGAGCAGAGTCGTGTGTACGGAATTATAGGAAAAACCGGCTGCGGTAAATCTACTTTCTTCAACATTCTGTTTGATATTTATCCATTTGCTTCTGGTAAGGTTACTATCCCTGCTAAGGAGAATATTGTGTATGTTCCACAACTGCCAATTTTTAAAGTTGGCCAAAGTTGGCTTGATGTACTGTTTTACCCTTTGGAAAGCCATGAAAGTGCTGAATTGGGACAGGATTTGTCAAGGAAGATTGACCAATGGATTAGAGAATTGCAGCTTAATGAGATTCAAGAGCGAGCTGAAGATAACCCCTTGAACTGGACAAGTGGGCTGAGCGGAGGAGAACAGCAAAGGGTTGCTTTGCTCCAGGCTTTTATCAGAATTCATATACGCCGCAGTTTTGCCCCGCAGGATAACATTGTTCTGTTACTCGATGAGTCGATAAGCAAGCTTGATCATGATTTGCAGGATATAGCCTTTGGTTTGATTAGAAGGATAGTGCAGCAGGAAAATATCACTGCGCTTTCTATTGACCATTCTAGTCCTCAAGATTTACGGGATCGTTATGGTGATGAAAATATACTGAATCTAAGCAACTATACTGTAGCAAAAGAAGCCGAAGGCAAGTCGCACTAGTAAAACTCAGTCAGTGAAGTCAATTTCAGCAAACTTAATTCACTTTAAAATATATACATTGCATGAATTAGCGCAATATTGTAAACTGAGCGACAAATTATTGCTAATAGAAAAAGTTATGCGTAAAAATAAGCAAAGTACTATTAAATTGCATGAGGCTCGACGAGTGCTTACGAAGGCAGATGATGTTTCTATACCGCAACCTGCAAAGAAGCAAGGTAGAAAAAAACAAGCGGAAAAACCTGCTGCTCTTGAGCCAGTTACTCCTATGACAGTTTTTGATGACTATTATGTTATATTAAAAGATATTGGAGCAACTCAGGTAGTACATAATAGCTGTATTCAACGTACGATAACTCAGGGGTCACGATATAGTGTTGAAAGAGAAAGAGGGCAGCCGTTATACCGTGATAAATTGGAAAAGCTGATAGCTGTCTACAATAGGTACATTAACAAGTTAGCCGAAATTGATAATGAGTATCAAAAGGTTTTTTCTGAGGTTAATTTTAAAGAAATTGATGATGTTTTACAGCATTATATTAATGAGTTTGATAAAAGCAGCTCTCCCTTTGCCCCTCTGATAATTGGACAACTTCAACCCTATAAGCAATTTCTATCAAAAGTTTCCGCTGCAAAAGGCAATTTTGATGGCTTTGAAGAGGAAGAGGTGGGTGAGGTGACTGAGGCAGTGATCAATGGTTTATCTGCAATTGAAGTAAATCAATCTCAAGAAACATTACTTAAGAAAATTATTTCCGAAGTGGATAAGATTTATGAGCTTATGGGGATTAAAAAACAAATGCCATCAGATATGCAATCAATTGTACAGGATATTGAAAAAACGCTAATTTATGCGCGGCTTTTTTTGCGTATCAAACCTGATCAAATCTCGGTTGATAGTAACTTAAATATAAATAAAGAAATCATTAAAATACAAATATATTTACTTGAGTTATTAAATAAAAATCCTGCAGCTAAGATAGACAAGTGGCCTGTTTTAAACAGAGATTTGATTAGAATACAGGAGAGGAACAAACCTATACTTGTTGCTTTAATATTAACGCAAAAGAAGCAGGAGCTATTGGTTTTTGAGAGGTTGGCTGTGCCAGAGCTGGTCACTCTGATCGATGTTATCAATAGGAGTGATGAGGTTAATCATAACCTATCAATAAAAGGTGGCAACTTGGATGCGGATTTGAGCACTATTAAAGAAATTTGTGCTACTAATGCTTTTAAGCAAAATGCACTGGTAAGAGTTTGTGCTCTAACAGCTATGATCAACTGTTTCACCATTAAAAACTCTAATGATGTTCTAAGTGGTAAGGAGAAAGTGGCAAGGTTAAAAAGTAATATTGATGATAAGATCGATTACATTAAGAAATTTGTTGATAATCTTGATTCAGTTAAAGCTGCATGGAATAGCGACTTATTTAAGTTCTTGAATAACTTTGCTGTCACTAAGCTATATATTGAAGAAGTTATTAGTGGAACTGAGATTGCATTTCTTCATTGCGAAGTTCTTTTTAAATCTGTAGATGAAAGCAATTTGGACCTTAAAAATAAAGTAATTGAAATGCAAATAAAGCTACTGGAAATGCAAAAAACCCTGTTGCATTTTACTAAGGCTGTTTCTGGAGAAGAGTTTGTAAAGAGATACTATTTTAGAGGGGCTAAGATATATGAGTATATTCAATATAATACAGCAGAACGTAACCAAAGTATAGCCTCTAGCGGTAATCTGCATGATATTATAGAAGGCATACCGTACAGTGAGGTTGAAGCATATATTAGTGCAAGGAAACTCAAGCTAGAAGCTATCCCATTAACATTTTTAGCTGATCAAAGAAAACTGAAGGAAGCTGATTATGAGAACGCTATCAGCGGTCAAGAGCTGGAAAAATATCTGAATGAGTGGGAGAAGGAAAAGAGAGCTGAAGAAGTCCGGGAAGAAAAACGCAAAGAAGCACCAACTAAGCAGCAGAATCTGAGAAAGCAGGCTGCTAAGGAGGCAGAGAAAGCTAAGGTAGCTCTAAAGCGTAAAGATGAAGGCAAGGGGGAAAAGCCTGATAAAGCAGTGGCGGCAAAGCTTGTCGTTAAACCTGCTAATGTTCCTCTTACCCAAAAGATGGATGAGTTGTTGCTGCTGCTTAATCCCCGAGCTTTTAATGCGAATGAAGTTAAACGGGTGATAAATGAGCTTCACCCATTTACCATGGATCCTGCAAACCCTGATGAGCTTGTGTTTAAGGCACTTTCTGCAATTGGTGATAGTTATAGCATGATTGCCGGGCACAATCTTAATCACAGCAGTAAAAATCCGAAAGAACTTTTGGCTAATCTTGAACTTGCGTTAAACTTCTATAGTCGCGCCGCACTGGTATTAGATAATCATGATGACACTACTATGGAAAGTTGCAGCCATTATTACACCTGGTTGCGCCATTCCATAGGTCTTGAACGTCAGCTATTAGAACAATATCAGAGGAGATTTACTCTTCAGTATGAGCGATTACTTGTATCCAGAGCGAATCGTATGCAAAAGATGGGTGAAGAATGGTATCTAAACCATTTAAAGCCAGGCTGGACTAAGTCAGTCAAGTCAAAGCAAACTGAAACATTGCAGGATGCTCTTAATATGCGGTCTGAAAACGGTCAAGAACATGTGAATGCTGTTCAATCTTTGAGAATTGAGGTGGTTCGAGAAGAAGGCGTTATTCAAACTGTGAAAACCCAGGTAGAACGGGCAGAAAAATGTGCTACCAGATCTGCGGGTACTCAGTCTGAGCAAGAAAAATATAATACAAACAATGCTGTGAGCGTATTGGAGAATAAATGCAGGGATTTGGAGAACTGTATACAGGGTAAAATTCATTCGATAGAAGATCATAGGATGGCTTACAGTTTTGAGCATTACCTGTGTCAGTCGGGTTCAAAGCCTCTGCCTGAGCAGCAACTAAGCTATAAGTTCGAAGACCTTGAAGCAGCGCCATTCCAAGCAGATGAAGTTGTGGGAATGGTCGTCTCATCTGATAACGCAAATGTGGTGCGTATAGAACAACCAGAGACTCCTTTATTGTCTGGAGCTCAAATGGTTACTCTATCTAGGAATATTACCTTTCCTTCAGTGATTAGCTATAACCATTACGGTGAAGTATACTTCTGTTGTCTAAACACTCCACCTTTTGTGTCGCCTCACTCGATGATGCCATCAACGGCCTTAAGCCACAATAGCGGAGTGCTTACACTACAATGTAATGCGCCTCAAGTAGTGAATGAGGCAAATGTTGTGCCGGATAAACTAAGGGCTCACCTGAGATTTCCGTCACAACATGTACCGACTGTAGCTTCACCTACAGTGCCTGTAGTGCCATTTGCAAACATACCTGCTAACTATCATAGCTATGCCGCAACCTGTTGTGTTACTCCACCGCAGCAACCGCAAATAACTTATGTACCGATACCACCAGTTACTCATAAGAAGCAGTTAAAGCAAAGCTTTAATCCACCAGCAAATCCCGATAAAGCAAGATGAAACACATCATTATCATTGCTGTTTCTATAATTGGACTTGTACTGTTTGCAACTAACAGCCATGCGCTCGTTGGTACTCAGGAAATCAGCTTTATGTCCGATACCTCAAAAAGAGTTATTACAGCTGAAGTCTTTTACCCAACACCCATTAAAGCTGCGAGCAAACTCGTAGAGCATGGAATATGGATGAGGGAAAATTATGATAAAGGTGCAATAAGCATAGACACAACAAAGCAATACCCTCTGATTGTTTTTTCACATGGGTTCAAGGGAGATCGATTTTGTAACTCCTGGTTTGCTGAGAAAATGGCCAAGCAAGGCTATATTGTTGTGACAATAGACCATACTTTAAATACTAATTATAACCACAGTGATTTGTTTGTTTATACATCAATGTGGCAAAGGCCTATTGATATCTCGGAATTGTTAACCCATTTACTCCAGCATCCAGTATGGAGTAAAGTTATTGATAAAGAAAAAATCTATGCTGCGGGGTTTTCGCTTGGTGGATTTACCTCCCTTTGGCTAGGCGGTATTCAGGCTGATAAAGCCAGTTTTAAGAAGAGTCTTGATTACAGTTATTCTGCATGGAATGATTGGCCGCAGCACGATGCTGTAAAAGCAAAATCTGTTGATTGGGGTAAGGCCGAGCAATCATATTTAGATAAACGAATTAAGGCTGTAATTGCCATTGCGCCAGACTTAGGGAAGGTCTTCACTAAAAGCGGGTTGGAAAAAATGAATATCCCCGCGCTTATTATAGTTGGAGATAAAGACGGTATTACTCCAAAGGCAGCCAACGCTGAATTCTATGCCAAACATATAGTAAATGCCGAATTATTAACCTTAAAAGGCGCAGAACACTTCACCTTTATGAATAAATGCTCTGCTACTGGCCTCAAATTTACCCCACATTTATGTGCAGATGATCCCAACAGGGATGCGGTGCACGAACAGGCAATTCAAAAAGCGACTGAATTTTTGGCTAATTTACCAAGATAGCGTATATATAAATGTTCTTTTTAACTATTTATTAATAATCTATTAATAAATATCTGCAATAATATAATTATAGATAGTTATTTTAAGGGGGGGTGATATGAAAATAACAAATACTGTTGACGTTACATTGCCCATAGACTCTGCCCTTAATGCATGCATTATTGAAGATGAGATAATTAAAAATAAAAGCGATCTTGAGGTACTGAAAGAATCCCTGAAGTCAAAGCTATTTCAGTTGATTGGTAATACTGTATTATACAATGTTCTAGCAGGAAATATTCAGATTTGTGTTAGTAAAGATGAGCTTTCAAGTGCTATTGAAATAGTTGACGCGATGACAACAATGAACTCAGGCGACCAATTCAGTAATTTCATGGAGGGAGAGCAGGTAGCGCTGAATGATGGTGGTGCCTTGTTTAATACATTTAAACAGAACAACTTATTGAATGATACAGTTTTGCCCTTTCATGAACATGAAAAACTTCCAGGCATATCAGATGCATCCATGCAGACAGGCAAAATATTTAATAAGGTGCTTTTTGGCGTGTATAAAGGCACGGATGGGCAGATACATTCCTGGTTTCAGATTGAAACCTCGCTATACAAGATGACAAGAAAAGATCCTGACCCCTATGACACATTATTGAGTGGTGACATTGATCTTATACCACTTGAAGAAATGCAAGAGGCTGAAGAAGATGAAGAACTTGCGCCAACAGAAGAACACACGCAACACCAAACAGAGCATGGGCACACAACGGGAGATCATGGACATGCAGCGGGGGATCATGGAGAAGCTGGGCATTTCTCAGATGAAGTTCATATAGTTTACCATCATGTATCTAGCCATGGAGATGACGAGCATGAGCATAAAGAAGGAGACCATTCGCATGTAGAAGGAGAACATGGCCACAAAGATGGAGAGCATGAACATAAGGAAGGAGAACATGCACATGCGGAAGGGGAACATGCGCACCCAACAGATGGTCACGGGCACTCAGAAGGTGGGCACTCGGATGGTCACGGACACTCAGAAGGAGACCATGGGCACTCAGAGGGTAGGCAATCAGATGGTCACGGGCACTCAGAAGGAGATCATGGACACTCAGAAGGTGGGCACTCAGATGGTCACGGGCACTCAGAAGGAGATCATGGGCACTCAGAAGGTCATGTACACGCAGAAGAAGGCCATGGGCATACAGACTCTCATGTGCACGCAGAAGATCATAGACGCTCAGCAGGAGATCATGCGCACACTGCTGAAGAGCACGGGCATGCTACAGGAGAGCACGGACATGCTGCGGCAGTAAAAAATAAAGATCCCAGTACACAACTACACCATTAAAGATATTGGACAAGTAGAGCTAGATATTAATTCTAAACTTTTGAATTGTTTCAAAGGCAATGTCAACTACTCCCCTTGGCTCAAACATAGATTTAAAGAGATTGTAATCTTCTAACTTACTCTCATTTTTTGATTCTTTTAGGAATATGCTTTCGCCATAAATTGCTATATCCTCTACAATTCGTTCATGGCGATAGTAAGCCAAAATCGCTTTATTTACTTCGGTCTTGCCGTATCCACTATAGAAAAATACTTCCTCACTCGGTATATTCCAAACATTAGCTACACCTCCTCCAATAAACATAAGGTCGCGTTCTTTAGGAGCCAATATTGGATCATCCCAGTCTACTATGAAAATAGTATTATTTGGGTCAATTATTATATTGCCTCCATGAATATCTGAATGACATAGCACAAATTTAGAGGAATCCTTTTGAAGGTTTTGTGCCAGTAGTTCAGAGTTACTCACTAATTTATGAATTACTTCGGCCTTTTTCTGCATAAAGTCCAATAGTTTTAGTTCTATAGTACCAGTTATGGGCTTGGTCTTGATATAATCATAAAGAGAGCGTACAGCTGTTCGCCATTTTGGAGAATAGGTTTCACGCCTCAGCAGATGTTGCAGTGATACAGGCACATTGATCTCATGCAATTTCCTGAGCGCTGTGCCTAATGTGTTCCATTGTTTTTCTGTAAGCGGTTGATCAAATCCATTCTTCCCGTGAATAAATGGGTATACAATAACTGTGTTGTTTTCTATATACTGAATCTGATTCCCGTCAACTGTTTTTACAGGAAGTATAATTTGTTGTAGTCCGGCACTTTGTAATAGATTCATGATCGCTATGCTTATATCATCATGATTCCCTTGTCGCACTTTTATAAAATAAGACTTGTTATGCGTACCTGCCTTATAAACCATCGCATTCGCATCCGCTCCTATGGGCAAAAATTCTAGTGCATGAACCTTAATATGATAATAATTTTTCAAACAACTAATAATAGATTGTTCTGAAATAAATGAGTTTTCTACCATATGTCTTTCTCTGAATATACGCTAGATTCAAGGTATCTTTCAGCATCGTTTGTCAACAGCTGCTCAATGGCTTCAATATGATCATTATCAGCTGCGAACGCTAATGCTGAAAAACCTTTATAATCCTGCACATCCGTATCGGCACCAAAAGTAATCAGTTCTTCAATGGCCCCGACCTGGCCCTTTTTAGCAGCAAGCATCAAGGCTGTGCGACCTCTTCTGTCCCTGGCGTTCACATTAGCCCCTTTATTGCACAAAATTTCAATAATCTCTGCGTGCCCATTCATGGAAGCTTCCATAAGAGCAGTTTGTCCTTTGCTATTACAGCCATAGAGACTGGCTCCAGCAGATAGTAGTCGTCGTAAATCACGTTTGCAACCATGTTTCGCAGCAGTAATGAGATTGTCATTGAGCTCTTTCTGATTCATAAAATGGACTTTAAATACTGACACCATTTTTTACCTCCATAAGTTCCTCGAGAGTAGTAAAAAACTTATTTCATAGCTTTAGTAAGGGTATATCTTTTGAACACAATTTGTCCAGAAATATCCCAGAACTCCTGCAATCAGCTTTGGCATTATTCATTATAATTCATTATATTAATAGTATTTTTAATAAAAAATTATTTTATTTGCATTGGGACGGTGCATACGTTTGTCGATGACAAAACTGAAGCCGCGCACAGTGATCTTTAACAGCTTAAGTCAATGTTAGCAACATAGTAAAAAAAATCAGTCATATTTATATGACTGATTTTTTAGTGTGTTTATTGCAATTATATAATGTTGTTAAAGCAATAACCCTGTTCAAGAGATTTAGTTTTAATAATATTCCATGCCACCATATGAGCTTTCTCCTCATGCTTAGTTTTATTTTCATGCTGTGTTTGCGCCTTACATCGCGAATAAACATTATTAAATGCTCTAAGGTAAATGTCTTTAAATTGCTTAGGTAAATTCTGCGGTAAAGTTGATCTAATGTAGTTAGGAAGATCATTGAGAGAATTATAAGCCATCGTTGCCTCCTTTATATAATGTTTAAAACACTTATATATGAATGTGATTACACATTTTTTGTTATCTTAATGAACTGTAAATATATTAATTCTTTGCAATTCTTACCAAGTTCACCTAACCATCAACTTAGAATCAACATTACTCACACCATTGGTATTTTTAGCCAGTGATATCGCTAAATCTCTCATTGCCCTGCTAGGGACTATACCTGTAAGAGTGACGCGACCACTAATAGTCTTGACATGTATGTTAAGGGTTTTGATATTAGGGTCAGTAAAATACTTGCCTTTAATTGCTGCAGTAATAGCAGAATCAGAAATAATATCTTCTGAGCTATTATAGTGCTCGTCACTACTTGGGGTGATAACGCAACCAACTTGGGATAAACAACCAGCTATTAAGATAGCTGCGGTAGTTGTATAAACTAAATAATTTTTCATACTAACCTCACTTAAATAAAATTTTAAACCATAAAAATCGAAGTGTAAGTGAATCTAATGTAGATCATCTTGAGTCCTGATACCTCCTAGAATATAGCATTCGGCAAAAACTCAAGCTTGCCATTAAATGCATTTAATTTTCAATGTTAAACCTGCAATAATAAAATTATTGCAATGTAGTAACGTTAAGTGATAACTGAACAACTAACAAATAAAATGATAATAATAATTTGTTACTATTACAGTTAGTTAGTTGAATATTAGACATAATGATGCGCAACATTTTAGTTCTGATATTAAAAGTGCTTATAACCAATTGCTATTATTCTCCTTTTTTATCCGTTGACTAACAGATCTTCTGTTGCGCATAGCCTGCTTCTTGGCTTGCAGTGCTCTTTGCTTGAGGTGGTGTGCTTATGTATGATTTAATATATTTACATTTGTATCAGTTGCACCATAAGAGTATTCTTTCATATATCTAACTATATAATGGTTTAACATGAGGCAATCTGGTGTACGGGAAATTTCTTCCAAAACTTTAAAATTTAAGGTGGCGGGTAAGAAACATGCCATTTTAGTTAAAGGAGATAAAAGTCAACTTGATTTATTTGAAGCTATCCTGCAAGGCAATGTTCAAAACGCTAAAGCTGCAATTCATAATGGTGCTAATGTCAATTATAGGACTGATTCAGGATGGAGCCCTTTAGATTTCGGGGTTTGTCAAAATAACCCAGATATAATTACTCTGCTTGCAGAAAATAGAGCTGAACTGACTGAATATCGAGGAAATCCTATTTACCAGCCTCTGATTTTTGCCATGCGGATAAACAATAAAGAGGTAGCTAAAACTTACTTAAAGCATGCGCCTAATATCGAAAAGCAAACATGGTTTGCAACAATAGAAGACCCAGATTATTTAGCTAGAATTCAAGAATTGCGAGCAGAGAAAAGTATTGGACAAGTACTGCAAACTAGTTTGAAAAAATTGCAAGCTAGGATAGGTAGTGAAGGAAAGAATGAAGAAAAGATTGAAGAAAAGTCAAAAAGCGCTGAATTAAATAGATTGCTATATCGTTTGAAAAACTATAGCGTTATTTTTGTTCGCGGTATATTATTGCCAGCTGCTATTTCCATAGGTCTTTTATCTGACCGCTCATACACAAATATAGCTATTGCGACTTTGTTTTGTGCAGTTACTACTGTATTTACTATGTTTCGTGAACCAAACTTGCCTTTTAGTTTAGTTGACTTCAGCAAAGGGGCGGAATTATTTTGTAAGGATGGTCTCCGAGACTCTATAACTAAAATATATAATGCACCAAGATACAATCCATTGGCATATATAGACTACAGTTATGCGTTTGAAGGGAACAGTAGGTAGCTTCAGAGAATAAGTGTTTCATTATTTAATTTATGATGAGAGCAGTATACTTTATTACATTTTAATTTTCTCCGTTGGTTCAAAGTAGCACCAGAGTAGCACCAAAGAATTTTAATAATTTACTAAAGAGCCCAAACCTCCCGTGTCCTTCCAGAGACATGGTATACACTTTTATCAATAATGGAACGAGCCAATATTACGTCATATACTCTAATAGAGCCGTTTCAAGGTCACTGCGAGCGAAGCGTGGCAGCCCACCCTGCGCCTTCGTCTTCGGTTAGGCTGGCTTTAGTAAAGTAAAATCCTATAGTAAGTGCATAAACTGGCGTAAGCTACCCGAAGCCGAAGGCGTAGGGTGGTGCCGAAGATAGGAATTGAACCTACGACCTACTGATTACGAATCAGTTGCACTACCGCTGTGCTACTTCGGCATAGTATTGCGCGGGCAATTTCGATAATATAGCAGAATTATTTATATACTAAAATGGCTTTATTCTAAATACTAATCGTTAATATTTTTAGTTATTTATACAATCATATAAACTAACTCTGGCATTTTTTTTGGGCAGCCTTTATACTCGATAAAAGTTGTGGCACAGCAATTAATCTTAGTTTATCGGAGCACTATGTACGAATTCTTTCTTGATATTGTAGATTTGATTTCGCGCTTTGGTTATCTCGGAATTTTTATAATGACATTTATCGAGAGCACATTCATCCCTATACCTGCGGAAGTGACCTTGATTCCTGCTGGTTTTCTTGTCGCCAGACACGAAATGAATGGACTACTGGTTTTGTTCGTAAGCATATTGGGGACACTAGGAGGATCGCTTTGCAACTACTGGATAGCCTATCATTATGGTAGAAGAATCCTTATAAGCTATGGGCGCTACTTTTTTATCAATGAAAAAAAGTTGCAAAATATTGAACACTTCTTTGATAAGCATGGCTCTATTTCTGCATTCATAGGCCGCCTGCTTCCAGGGGTCAAACATTTTATATCATTTCCTGCGGGACTCGCTCGCATGAACCTGCGCAATTTTTGCTTTTATACGGTGAGTGGTGGAACGATCTGGTGCTCTGTGCTGATTGGTCTAGGTTTTGTTATCGGTGAAAACGATGCGTTGATAAAGAAGAATTTACAAGTCGTAAATACTGCTTTAGTTATTTTTGTCATGTGTTTGATTGCATTTTACATATGGTATAGAAAAAAGCGCCGGGTAAATGAAATGAAATAATAGCAGTTTTGTGTAACAATTCACCCCAATTTTAATACACTCATGAAAGCAGCTCAAACTGGAATAATCAAGTTAGATCAAATTGAATTGAGCACTCTGCTCGATCAATATCGAAGTAATCCTTTAGAAGAGAACCTAAATAATATTATAAAATCGCATTGTGATAACCTGGGACGACAGATTCGTAATCAGATCCAATTTGTTTCGGTAGAGAATCTTCCTGTGTTTTCCTATAACAATTGTACCCTAGTATTCGGATTTGTAGAGAAAGTATTAGATATAAATCCAAAGAATACTAATGCTTTACGTCTTCTGGAAACCATATATAGAAACCTGATGATTAATGATAGGGGTTATATAGCGATTAAATTGCATGAAGGCAGCATTATGCCTATGATGAAGCGTAAGCTGGAAAGCGACTATGAGAAGAGTGTTTCTTTGCATCTATATATCAGCAAGCTTTATTGCGCTTGTGGTAAATTCAAAGACAGTATTAGATTTGCACAGGATGCGCTGAAATTAAATCCCAAGAATGATGATGCGCATGTGAACATTCACGAGCTTGCTCAAGCAATGTATTTTCAATATAAAGCATATAAACTAACTGAAGCCAGTGCTACTGGGGAACAGAAAACTACACTTGAGAAAACTACTACATATCTTCGCTACGCCATGGTTAATATGTATAGAGAAGCCCTAATGTTGGCGCCTCAGGTTGAAATTCTCCACTATAACTTCGGAATACTTCTTCAAAATTTGGGTCGAAATAAAGAGGCATGTAAACACTTTGAAACAGCTCGTGAGTTTAATAGAGAAAAAGTTGAGACGAATTTTGTATCCCTCACAGATGACCTTCTTAAATCGCTAGAAGAAGGTACAGAAGTGATACCAATGCAAAAACCTATTCCCTTAGGATCATTACCAGATCTGGCTAAAGTTGTGAGTCGTGAGAGTCATGTAAAACCTACAGCGGTTCTCTCTAGCAAAAGACATAAATCAGGTAATCCTCAGTGCTTTGCAAGTACAAGTATTGCTATGCCTGAATCCAGTAAACCATCAAGTGAGCTTGCAGAGTATGTGGAAACTTTACTCAGACAAAAGCCCGCTAAAACTTTGCCATTCAATCAAAGCATTCAGCAGCGCTAGATGTTGCAAAGTTTAAAGCAATTTTAATAGCATCATATAAATCAATACAAAAGCGCTATATTAATGAAAAAGTTTATCATTATACCTGTTGTGCTGCGGCAAACAAAGGCTTACTATCTCATGTTACGTATTAAGGCAAAGTCAGTCTTAATATCAGGAATACAACAAATTTGTATGCCTACTTACATAATTCAGTAGGCTTGCTTTCTAAATGGTGGTTGCACATGAACAATAAAGTACCGTTTATATTATTTGCAGCATTTATCACTTTAGTGGGAATGAGTTTTGTGCCTGCAATCACATCATCCATGGGATTTATTAATAAATACTCGGTGGAAAAAGATCTCTGCAATGTTATTAATGAGTCTGCTATTGCAACAGCTATAAAAAGCAAATATATCACAGATGATGAGCTGAGTAAGTTTAATATCCATGTTACCGTCACTGACAAAAAAGTAACCTTGGTTGGGCAGGTTGCTGATGATGCCAGTAAGACAAAAGCGATTGCATTGGCTCAAAACACAGAGGGAGTTGCAGTAGTCATTTCTCACCTTAAGGTAAGGGGTGCAACAAAAAATACCATAGTATCAGACTCCACTATAACCACTGTAATTAAAACTGTCTTCCTATCTGATCTTAGGGTCAAAGGATCTAATATTAGCGTTGATACTTTAAATAGTGTGGTGACCTTGAGTGGCTCAGTTCCTACAGAAGATGCGAAGAATGCTGCGCTAGCGATTGCTAAGAGCGCGGAAAATGTCATAGGTGTATTTTCCAAACTTGAGGTGAAACCTAGTACATAGTTTTATTTTAACTAACTTAATATGAGGGACTTACATGCTATCAAATGACAATTTTCCTCCATCCAAAAACAATATTATTCACTTGAATACTGACTTTGGTATTACCGCTGAAATTAAAGCAATGTACCAGTCAAATCAGAGCATAAAACATTTTAATATTTCAGTGATAACAGTTAAAGGCAAAGTGACGTTAAGCGGTAATGTGCCCAACCTTGTTATTGAAGAGCAGCTTATCGCTCTTGCCAGTGAAATTACTGGTGTTAAAGAGATCGTCTCGCACTTGCGAGTATTGTCTTTGCACTTGTAGACTTAACTAACTAAAACAATATTTAAGAGGTCATTATGAATTTAAAACTAACTCTACCAACAATTAGCCTTACTATGGGATTGCTGGCTTCATTACCAAATCTGGCTGAAGCGTCTGTTAGCCGGGATGCGATTCGTACAAGCCATAATAGCTTTGTCTTTGATCATTCTGATAGCTGTGTGCGTTCAGCAACTGATACTGCATATGACCCTTGTGAGAGCGAAGATGTCTATACTAAGATCATGCAGATGGATGAACGCAAAGTTTATTTTGATTTTGACAAAGCTCTTTTAAATGAGTCGGAAAAGAGAAAGCTTGAGGTAGTAGCAAATATTCTATTACAACACAATATCACTGCAGTTAAAATTGTTGGGTACACTGACAAAATCGGCACTGATGATTACAATCGGCGCTTGTCAGTTGCTCGCGCTAATGCAGTACGCGCTTATCTGACCTCTTTGATCCAACTTGATAGCAGCATTATTGACATAAGGGGCTTAGGTAAAATGGATCAAGTCAAGGAATGTGAAAACTCGGCTGAGCGCAATGAGCTAATAAGTTGCCTGGCGCCAAACAGAAGAGTGGAAATCGAAGTTGATTACTACGATATTTATAAAGAACAGAAGGCTGAGTAAGCGCAAGCAGCGTTTGCATAGTGTTTATTCTTAAATAGATTTTTAGTCTTTTTAGGGGTTGAATAAATGATCTACAAGTTTGCAATATGTATGTACAGTTTGTATATACATATTGCATTGGTATTGCGGGCATGTTAGTATAGCTCTAAATAGAATTTATAGCGGTGGTTTTACTATGAAAAAGCCCTCAACATTTAGGTTAGATGCTAAGACTTGCAATATTTTAGCTTCGCTTGCAAATAAAACAGGAATGTCTAGAACAGAGATTATTGAAAAAGCAGTTAAGAGTTATGCCGAATATAAACTCAAGACCAAAAAGGCCTTGATGAACTATGCTAGGAGTCTTAACGCAATAGATGCAGACCAGATGTTGGATGATATCTATTCAAGCAGAATCAATACTGAGGATTAGGATGATAAAATACCTTTTAGATACTGATTCGATAATTTACTTCATGAAAGGGCATGAGAGAGTTATAAGTAAAATAGAAGAGCTAGCTTCTATGCAATTATACACTTCTGTAATAAATTGTGCTGAGCTATTATATGGTGCACATCATTCTGCTTATCCTTCTTATAATTTGAAAATCACCAATGGTGTGATTGCTAATTTAAACCTCATTGAACTTGACCTTCCAGCAGCTAAAATATTTGGAGAGTTAAAAGCCGGCCTTAAGAAAAAGGGTCAAATAATTGCCGATATGGACTTACTAATAGCCTCTATGGCTATTGCAGGCAACTACGTTCTCGTCAGCAAGAATACAAAACACTATATGCGTATCAAAAATCTTAAAATAGAGAATTGGAGCGAAACCTAGAATCAGTTATTATCTGGTTCCATATGCAGAAGATATTCCACTGCTGATGTAACTTTAGATGCAGTTGGCTCAGTAGTTGGGGCAAACCAATATCTCAAATCGCCATTGCGGTCGAAAAGATACTTATGAAAATTCCATTTAGGGTTACCTAGTACACTTACCTGGCTATTAGCCCATTTATAAAAGGGATGAATGTCGTTGCCTTTAACATGAGTTTTTGCCGTGATGGGAAATGTAATTTTAAAATTGGTTGCTAAAAATTCCTTGATTTCATTGTCAGTGCCAGGTTCCTGGCTACCAAAGTCATTTGAGGGAACAGCAATTACTACTAACCCTTGCTTCTTATATTTCGCGTATAGCTCTTCCATTAGCTCATACTGTGATGTTAAAGTGCAATTAGAGGCAGTGTTAACAATCATAAGAACCTTGCCTTTAAAATCCGCAAGTTTTATGGGATTGCCCACTGGATCTTTAAAAGTATACGAATAGGCATTAACTGCATCAGCAGTGGTAGCAGCACTGGCGCTGCCAGAAAACATAAAGGCTGCGAGTCCCAGCGAAAATAATTTAGCGACTTTAGCTTTCATTTATATCCTCATAGTTTAGATTATTTCCATAACACAAAAAAAAATTTTACCCAAAGCATTTCGGGAATTGGGTAGGAATGCCCGGGTTCAGCATGAGGCGCGTATCCTTCATACGTAAAGAATGCGTGACCTGATGCATGACTAACCCAATTCTTGAAAGGCGAAGGGTAAGGTTAGCCATGAGATGCTTTGATTAGTCTCTCAGCTTCGACTTTAATTTGCTCTACGCCTGGCTGGTCAAAAGGATTAACCCCCATAACGTGCCCGGAAACAACTGTTTCAAGTGTAGCATGCATCCAGAGCTCACCAAGGTTAAACTCATCATAGGTATCCATAATAATAGTGCGCAATGGCAGTTTACACTTTCTGACACTATTTGATGTAGCTTCAAATTCCGCGCGGTTAACTTCGTCCAGAGTTTTTAACTTCAGGTAGTCGGGATGAGCACCAGAATAGATTTTGCTTCTATGGTGCAAAGTGTCTTTGACATAAAGCATAGTATATACCTTATCGTGCGGGCCATCTAGGTAGAGCTGCATCATGCTGTGCTGATCCATGGGGCCAATACCACGTACCGGCGTGTAACCCTTTCCGTCTTTGCCCAGGGATTCTGATATGATCTGGGCATACCATTCAAGGAATGGTGAAAAACTATGCAAATATCCAAGCAATACCCAGATAGGTTTATTGAGAAGTAAAAGGGTAGTGGCCGCTTTGCATGGGACTGAATCCTCTTTATTCCGCCAAAAGTCTTCCGCCACAGTATTTAGTCCTGCAATGAATTCATACATATCCAGGCCGGCAATAAGTCCTGAAAGAACTCCGACGCTAGTAAATCCTGTGAACCTGCCGCCTACACCAGGGTCATGGTCAATGATTACAGAATGCATTTCTTGCGCCATTTTGCGAATAGGATTGTTTCCGGCGCTAGTAATGAAGAAACAATGATTGCCAATGTTCTTTACACCAGCTTTGTGCATCTCGGATACAATAGCACCAAACATGGAAATAGTTTCCATGGTTTTGCCGGAATTGCTGATCACCAAAACGGCAGTGCGTTTTAAATTCAAAGGAACTATGACATGTTCAAAATAGATGGGATCAGTCGTATTTAAAAATTCCACTTTTGGTTTTAGATCGCGGGCATGTCTTAAGCTAATGATGGTTTGTGGCCCCAGGGTTGCGCCACCCATGCTTACAATTATGACATTATCGAAACTTTCCCGGATATGTTTGGCGACCGGAATTAGGGTAGTAACCAGTTCCTCTCGGTCTTTAGGATGAATGACCCGATAATATTTAGTAGATGCTGTAGTATGTGAGAATACATCTTTAAAAATACTATGAATCTTCTTCTTTATAGAAGCTACATCCTTTTTGGAGATACCTTCTTCACCAATTTTATTTTCAAAACAATGGTCGTCATTATATATGTACATAATTAAAAATAATTAGGGTTAAACATTTTGGTATGCTCTTCAATAGCAAAGCGATCTGTCATTCCTGCTATATAATCTATGATGACACATGCTACCCCATCCTTGTCAAGTTTTTTTACCTTGAGTCCCCAATCTGAGGGCAAACATTCAGGTCGGTCAAGCAATCTGTTAAATAAATCAGAAATGATCTGTTTTCCTTTGATTGACATGCGGTTGACGCGGTAATCGCGCCAGACATTTTCCATAAGAAAGGCTTTGAGATTATTTTTCATTATCTCTACTGAGGGGGAAAAAGTAGCCACTGCCTGGGTTTGTTTGCGTACGTCGTTAACTTCTACAATACCCAGCTGTTCAATATTTTTTTGGGTTTCAAAAGTCAGGTCATCGATCATAAATTTTAAAAGTCGGCGAATGGTTTCGTTGGTTAAACGGGTTTGATTTATACCAGGATAGGCGGATTTAACTGCATCATAAATATCTCCAATTTCTCTAATCGACTTTAAATCCTCAAGTTTAAACATGCCGGCTCGGATACCATCATCGATATCATGGTTGCAATAAGCTATGTCATCAGCCAGAGTTGCAACTTGGGCTTCTAGCGAGGGGAAGGCCGAAAGCATTAAATCCTTTTGCTGTGAAAGGTCGGCTATGAGCCGAGGAGTTTTTTTGCCTTTTGCATGCTCTCCTTCTACTGGGCCATTGTGCTTTATTGTGCCTTCAAGAGTTTCCCAGGTCAGGTTTAGTCCATCGAATTCGGCATGTCTTTGTTCAAGTTGGGTGAGAATTTTAATCGTGTGCAGGTTATGATCAAATCCACCATAACGACTTGCGGCCTCATTGAGGCCATCTTCTCCAGCATGGCCAAATGGGGGGTGCCCAAGATCGTGGCAGAGCGCCAGGGTTTCGGCTAAATCTTCGTTTAAGTTAAGTTCGCGGGCAACTGTTCGCGCAATCTGCGCTACCTCAAGGGTATGAGTTAAGCGGGTGCGGTAATGATCACCGACATGATTGACAAACACCTGAGTTTTATATTCAAGACGGCGGAAGGCCACACAGTGGATAACTCGGTCACGGTCTTTCAAAAAAGGGTTACGGTTGTTGAGCGCAAATTTCTCCTCATGGATCCTGCCGGCAGTTTTTAATGGGTCACAAGCATAGCTTGCAAGCTTCATAATAAGATTCCCAGTTTTTTAATAAACTATCGGAAAAGCGAAGCTATGCAAAGAAATATTTTAGAGACGCTCTTTAGGCAAAGCAGAATAGATACTTAGATATTAAATTGCTTACATTGCCAGTCTATGTTAATATACTTTGAATTAATTTAAATTATTATGGAAATGATAAATAAAACTAACGTGCATGGTCAATCTATTGATAGTTTAAAGGATGCTTTGCTCATGGATATAATTGACTATAACCCCAGTCAAGGATTCAGAAAAATCGATGCGAATAAATTAAAGCTGCAAGGTGAGTTAATTAAAACAGCTTTAGATAATGGGGAAAACATTAGCAACATATTGGCCGGTGATACAGTTGTGGCTCTCTATATAGAAAGTTTAACAGCACATAAAGATATGTTACTTAACCACCCGACTAACCCATTGAATATAAATGATTTCTTAAAGCTCGCTCTTCAGAGGGAAATAACTGAATATAACCAAACTGCAAATTTATGGGAAACTAATCCTAGTAAATTGAAGCTGCAAGATGAACTCATTAAAGAAGCTTTGAATAAAGGCGCAGATTTTGTAAAGATGTTTAGGGATAGCTATTCTATTTCCAAACTGGAATGCTTAGCCGCAAATAAAGATACTCTCCTCAACCACCCGACTAATCCATTGAGTATAAATGATTTCTTAAAACTTATTCTACTGGGGCCGATAACCGAATATAATCAATCTCAATATATATTTCAAACCGATCCTAGTAAATTGAAGCTGCAAGATGAACTCATTAAAGAAGCTGTGGAAAAGGGTGCAAGTATTTGCAATACTTTTGATTTTGAGTTTATCTCCGCACCTTTGCAAACCCTAACAACTCATAAGGATCTATTACTTAATCAATCCTCAAAGGATATTTTTTTACTACTCGTGCTGTTAAGTAGCGATGAGCAAGATGGTGGTAACACATTGAAGTATGAATTGGTTAAGGAAGTTATAGATTTTGGTGCTAATGTAAATTTTGAAGTTAGAACAAAAATGGTTTCTTTCTCCTCATTGATCATAAATGAGGACAGAGACATTGGGTTGCTATTGAAGGCCCATGGGGCAATCTGTGGCGCCCAGTCGGAGAGGGCGGCTTTATTCATTCAATGCGAAAAGCTATATGATTATGCGCAAAAAATAGATGTATATGCGGCACAAATAAGTAAAAACTTAGCAGCACCAAAAACTGAAATTAATAAAATTCCTTATTTGCTTCATCATGTCTGGCTGACGCACCCAGAATCGCCAAGAGAAATAGATCCGCTTGATATTGAAACTGTTATATCAACAAAGCATAGCTTTGTTCAAAGCGATAAAGAATGGACACATATAGTATGGACCAATGATAGAACCTTGATACCAAACTCAGTTTCAAAGCTTGAAAAACATGGAATTGAAGTGCGGTCAATTGATAGTCTACAATTTGAACTTAGGCTGATCAATCAGGTTTATGAACAAATCAATCAGAAGAACTGGGGAATGGCTTCGGATATCTTGCGATATAGCTTGGTAGAGCATTTTGGCGGCGTATATGCTGATTTGAACTTTCATTTTACCCGAAATATTGAGGAAGAATTGTATAAATATGATTACTTCGCTCAGGATTTTATTAACTATTTTTTTGCTGCGAAACCTAACCATCCGATTATGTCTGAACTCCTTAATTTGATAGAGATAAACTTATTTGCGTCGCCTCCATATATCACAAGCATTAATGAAACCGATTCATTTACGAAAACAATTTATATCTCATTACTGCCATTTAGCTTAGCGTATTTGAAGGCATCGAATTTGGGTTCAAATATTGATATTGTGTTTCCACCTACTGAAGACTTTACTATAGTAGATTCATGGCTTAGCGAAGAATTCCATTGTCCTAATCCTTGGTCACTATCGAAATTTCCTGAACATCTTGGTTTCTGTGGATTACAAGAACTCGCTATAGGTGAAGATGGCAGGAACGGACTTCATCTGACTTGGATTGAGGGTTAACGTCTTATAATAACAGTAACTTTTTTTACTTGAGCAGTAGGTCTAATAATGTAATTCTGGTTTAAGGGTCATAATAACTGGAGCAAACCATGTCATTATCAATGTATCAGGCATCTGTGCCAACCTTCATTCACATGCTAAAGAACTTATCCGGCATTTTGGCAAAAGCTGTGGCGCATGCTGAGGCTAAAAAAATTGACCCATCGGTTTTGTTAAATGCGCGCCTTGCACCTGATATGTTCCATTTAACCCGGCAGATTCAAATCGCAGCCGATATTGTAAAAAATGGGTCTGCGCGTTTAGCCTGCGTTGCTATTCCCAGCTTTCCAGATACTGAAACCAGCTTTCCCGAGTTGCAGGAGCGGCTTGCAAAAACTATAACATTCTTGGAAAGCCTGACAGCAGCGCAAATTGATGGCAGTGACGAAAGAACTATTACCATGAATATGGAGAAACAGCCATTGAACTTTAATGGGCTATCATATTTGCTGAGCTTTGTATATCCTAATTTCTATTTTCACCTAACCGCTGCCTATGCAATCTTGCGGCATAATGGTGTAGATGTCGGAAAAATGGATTTTTTGGGGAAGATCCAATAGTGCTTGCCCAGAGCCGTTGGCCATTAATGCTTAGCCTAACAATGATATCCCGTCTTCTTTATACTCTTGTGACATCGATCTTTTCCGAACATATTTATCCAGCACATTAGGTAAACCTAATTCACTTCGTATAATAAATGAGAGTGTTGCACCTGATTGTGCGGTATCATAGGGGGCATAGTTAAACTCAGCGTTAGAAAGGTTAACATCATTCGATTTTGTTATTCTGTTATGTAGTGAAACAATGCACACACCAGGTTGGTCAAAGCTATGAATTGCTATAGCGGATGAGGCGAGATTTTTAACCGAAGGCGATTTATAAGAAACCCTCCAAATATACGATTCTGTATTTAAATTTAACCCGCTGGTTTTGAGTTGTTCCTGAATATAGTCATAGTGAGTCGGGTTGGTATCGCACAAAATTATCATCACAAATGCCCGTTCCTTTTGCATATTTATAACTCGTCTCAAATCATTCTGCACGCTCTGAGTCAGTTTACACATAGCATTCCATGCTGTTTTAAAAGACTCATCGGAAATGTGATTAGGATTTTGCCAGAGTTGGGCACACATTTTCTTTTTAAACGTTTCAAAACTATCAATGGCGCCGCTTCTGTACTGCTCAATGGTTTTAAAATGACTTTTATCTACAAGAAAAGCATTATAAACAAATAGATAAACCAGTGGGTAACTTATAAAGCTATAGCCTGACTTTAAACAAGAAGCAAATTTAGCCACAAACGGTGAGTGGGTTTTAATCACACGCCATGCAACCGAAAGACAAGTGAAGCTTAGCCTAAGTACACGATTGATATGCAGAGGAAATGAGACATCTCTAAAAGCATGGGAGAGGGCAAAGCCCAAAAGACTATCGCCTTCATTCACCAATTTAGTAAACGCGCTTAAGGATTTGTTGATATCGGAATTAACTAGTTGACCGAGTGAAAGTAAGAACACTTTTTGAGTATCAGAAGACTTATTTCCAAGATCTCTCATATTATACAGTATTCAATATACCTAATAATATGTTACGAAGATTCAGTAAGTTAAGCAAATACTTTAATGCCGCCTTAATAAATCAACATTAAGGCAGTATAAATTGAAAGCTTATGTTGCACCTGCTCTGGCATCAAACCAAGTGCTGTAGCATATATTTGAGAACCCCAAGAATAATAGAGCAAGTTGCCGCTACAGAAGCGCCGATCATCAACATAAGTTTAGTTGCAGTTTGATGAAGCACAGTTCTGACTTTTTCAACATCAGTTCTAACTCGTTCTACTTCAGCTTTAGTAGCGACATTCCGCATGATGTTCTCTACATCTTTTTCCAGTACAGCCATCTGTTCTTTTGAAGCAAATTTGCTCATGTCAATATCTTTGATCTCAGAAAAAATCTTAACAAATTCCTCGGCTTGCAGCT
>Ga0206827_1014_pt1 | contig 51873 bp, 47 predicted proteins | sample Alteio_BWOrgCont_77_FD_152852 | JGI IMG/M metagenome (GOLD analysis project Ga0206827, IMG submission 152852) | Enriched cells from forest soil in Barre Woods Harvard Forest LTER site, Petersham, Massachusetts, United States -... | ecosystem: Environmental > Terrestrial > Soil > Temperate forest >...
AGATTCCTGATGGTTATATAATCCCATCACATTGGCATTCAAATGCTGAAGAGACTACTGTCATTTCTGGAACTCTTAATTTTGGCTTTGGAGATACAATAAGTAAAACCGATGCAAAAGTTTTAAAAGTTGGTGATTATGTTTTTTGTCCCAGGTCATGCTCATCATTATTTATGGAGTACTGGAGAAACAATTATCCAAGATGCTGGTATGGGGCCGAGAGATACTATCTTTGTCAACCCAGATGAGTTGAAAAAACTAATTGCAAAAGATAAGAAATCATAAAACTAGCAGGCAATCTGTTGCTGAAAAAATCTACATAACAATCTTTGCTGTGATTAGCATTCCTATATTGCCGATTGCTACATAGAAAAATATGAAGCAAAGTATAAAGTGAATTGCTGCCCGCCTACGCCAAGGCTCAAGCGCGGCATTCCGTTTCGCACGCTACTTCATGATAAATTTAGAAACTTAACAAGCCCCCCTTCGCCAAAGCTTCGGCGACACACCTACCCCTAACGCCTTCTGGTGGGAGTTCCAGCGCCCTGTAGTATTAAAGTAGCATTTGCCAACACAATACCTTTTACAATAGATTTCATATGGTTTACAAGTCGCGCAATATTAATCTATATTTAACCAGCTTTTCCTACAGATAATTTAAATATTAGTATAATAAATTGAAAAATAAATCAAATTTGACATTATTGCATTTTTAATGTATAATGCTATTTATTGAAATGAATAGAAAATTTTAAAATGGATTTTTTTGAATCAATCAAAAATGGTGATATAAAGTCTGTAAAAGAGGCAATAGACCAGGGTCAGAATGTTAATAGTTATAACCTCCAGTATGAACGTGCTATAACTGTTGCTTTATATAACGACCAGTTTGAAATCGCAAAATTATTGCTTGAAAACGGCGCTAAGATAAAAGCTGATGATTTAAGTTTATCAGTACAATACGATAAGTTTGAGGCAATGAAATGGCTCATTGCTCAAGGGATGAATATCGACCCAAAGGTCATCATTGCCAGGAATACAGAAGAAAAGCCTGAATTTTTAAATTATATTACTGAACGTCTCAGCAACGAACAAATAGCATCAGTTTTGCCCGTAGCAAATACTAAGCAAGCCGAATATATTATGGGTATTTTGCAAAAAAGAGGGGTGCTCGAACAGGTATGCCAATTAAAAATTGACGATTCCGGAAATTCCGTGCTGCATAAAACCACTTCTCCCCTTTTGCTTGATAAATTGTATGAAATGAATTTCATACCTAAACAGCCAGTTATAAATAGCCAGGGTTTAAATGCTCTGGAATATCAGATGACTAAAGGCAATTTTCCTCTTGCTAAGTTACTGGAAAAACATGGCTTAGCTTTAGAGAATGATCCTGCTTCACTAATAGTTGATTCTATTATGCTTGGGATAGAAATGAGCTATGATCTAAACAAGCATAAAGCTATTAACCATTTAATGATGAAAGCCGGTATCGCCCTTCCCAACAAATTATTAAACCTGATCGATAACCCAGGCATTACTGTTGCAGATTCATACAAATTTTACCTACCTAAACTGCCAACTGATTCGTTTGATGCTATCTATGGTTATTTACATAAGCTTGCTGAATACTATCTTAATAAAAATTCTGGAGCGGATAATTCAGATAACATAAGTTTAGTTCGTAAAGCGATGCTAATGCTTGACCATGATTACTCTATGGAAATACTTGCTTATGGAGGATTCCGCCAAAAACCTATGGAGCATGATATTATTGTTTATCGTGGTATCAAGGGATCTTTTAATGATGATTATGTAAATTCCCTATTCGAAACCGGATATAAATCCTTTGGTGATAATGGCAACTTACTACTTACTATGGCTACTTACCTTACCCGTGATCAATTAAAACATAGCACATCTCATTGGGAATTCAGTGGTGCTTATACGAGCACTAACCCATATCATGCCGGTAAATACGCCTCAGAATACTATAAAGAAAAAGATAGTTTTGGGGTCTTAATGGAAATAAGAATCCCTAAGAATGACATAAAAATATGTGGCAGCAACTGGCATGAACATGAATTGATATTGAATCAGATAAATGCCCAGGATATAAGAGCTATGTACAGTTTAGATGCTGATCAGAAGGTAGTTAAGCGCTATGATAACCCTCATTACCAACCAGGGGATGGTGAGTCTGGTCCAACATATAATATTGAAGAACTTGTAACCCTGAAAGGCAATGATGTATATGATGAACTTGGATGTACAAATTGGCATCTTGACCTTCATAAGTACATGCCAAAATCGCAAAAAGAATTACTGGAATCCCATAACCATTTTGAACAATACTATGACAGCACAACTGGTTATGACCAGTACGGGGTATGCAGCATAGATATCGAAGCTGAGCTAAACCCGTTTGCAAGTTTAGTGTGCATGAGTTAATTAGAACGATTTAAGTGTCCAACAATTCTCATTTTGACCTCTGCTGTAGAGTTGAATAAAATTATTGCAGATGAATTCTCTAAGATATCCCGCTATGCTGGCGGAGAGGGAGGGATTCGAACCCTCGGTACGGCTTTACAACCGTACAACGGTTTAGCAAACCGCCGCCTTAAGCCTCTCGGCCACCTCTCCGGATCATGAAGACTGTAATAATTATTGCTGCATTTGGCAAGAAAAAGATTGGAACTCTACTCTTAAAGATGATCTAGTTTTGAGATTTACGAAATCTCAGCACGCCCACCTCCGCTAAAGCTTCGGCGGGACAGGCCAGTCTCCATCATAGAGCAATGATGGGGATTTGGCGCAGCCTTGGTTAAACGTCACGTGCTAAGTGCAGACTTATCGATTCTGAGTTTTTCAGTGTCGCACAGAACATTCAACTAGACAAATATTAATATATTAAATTTTAACTGAATATACGCTCGACTCATGCAATTAGTCTAAAGGCTATAAATTCCATTGTGATAGCAATTGAATCTAATTGAATTAGGATGAATTCGCTCCCCAACATCGAAGGATATTATCTCTAGGCTGTTAGTGCCATTATCCAGTTTCTTTATACTCTCAACTATATCCCCAATATATTTAGTTGATGCATCTGATGTGTCGCCGCCAACCAATCTGATCTTAATCAAACCCTCTTCTTTAATATTATTGGGGTTAATTTTATTCAAAATCTCAGACAATTGGCTTTCGTTAATATTCCTGCCCATTCCGGAAAAGCCTAATTTAAAAGCAAAGAAGGTTAAGACCACCTCATCATTCAGGTCTTTTGTAATCATCGTAGTGTCTTCACCTACTGCTACCATCTCATATTGCCCGCTTTTAATTTCTATTTCCATATAGTCCTCTATTATTTTTCAATGCTTGGCGGTTGTTTGAGGGTTTTAGTACCTCGTTCACTTTCTACTTTCTTTGTCCAAAAAAGAGCTGGCATTTTTTTCTTTGATACTACCTCACTTTTTTTTGCAGCTGAAGTTTTAATTGCTTCATCTGTTATATCCTTAGGTACAGTTATGCTAACTTTGACAGATCCCAATAGTTCTTCTTTTATGGAGCCGAACCAATTTTTTGGTTTTAATTTTTCCCCAAAAGTTTTTACTTGAAATGCTTTTTGAACTTCGGGCTTTAACCCATTATATATATCAGCTGGACTTTTGCCCTGTACATTAAGTTTGCTAACCTCCTTTGTTATATGAGCTTCGAGAGCTGATAATTCTTCGGGTAAGCAACTCACCGTTTTATTTACGCTTTTAGCTATATCTTTGATTACATCTTCTATCAGTATTTTAGCCATTATGTTTGGCTTATCTTTTGCTATTGCAACGCTGCTCTGTCCAATTACCCCTGCATGAAAGCTTTCTTTAAATTGAACAGATTGCGTAAACCCAATAGCATTTCTAATTTGAGTTTTATAAACTTCTTCTGTTAACGTTGCTTCAGGAACTCGATTTTGGCTAAAATCGAAAGCAAAGTTTAATGAGTGTAAGGCAGTAGTATCAATATTCAGCATACGAGCAATTCGCTCTGGGGTAGTTTTATCATGAATGCCAGGCACAGCATGCTCTAAAACTCCCGTTACAGGGTCAAAAACTATACCAGAAGGCGCCCCTTTATCACCAATATCAGCAGCTTTGATTGTATGTTTTACACCCCAGCTTTCAAGCTCTCCCAAAACTTTATTAATATTTACATCAGAAGTAAGTTCTCCATTTGGTTGACGACTTAATCTGTCTCTTCCGCCAACAATAGTAACCTCATATGGCTTCTCACCCTCGCCTTTAGCTTTAAACTGTTCTAAAACAGCCGTTTGAATTGACTTTGGATCTGTATATATATCAACATGCGCTAAAGCCGTTCTTTTAGTGGTTGGATCCCAAATTATCAAAACTACACATTGCTGAATATTCTCTGTTCCAATCTTCTCTGAGCTGGAAAAGCCTACCTCTCTTTGCTCTACTCGATGAGCTTCATAATCTACTTGTCCTTGAGTAAACTCCCAGGATTTTGCATAGTGCTCTATGGCCTCTAAATGGTTACCTTGCACTCTAGCTATACCCCCTAAAGCTAGTCTTGCTTGTAATTGGCCATACTGATCATTAAATGAGATAGCTTCATTTAATAGGTGTTGCTGTTCAGCTTTATATGCTTCAATTGTTCCATTTCCCATATGGGAAAAAGCAACGTTTTTAAGATTCACTTCAGCATTGTATAACATAACGTCGTCCATGAACGGGCGAATGTTATAACTATAATTTTCTTCAGCAGCTTTTAAGTATTCAAGCTGTTTATCTTTGTCTTTTGTGAGTTTATATAATTCAATATAACAATTCCCAATCCATTGATATGTATTGGTCTCAGATGCACTGCCAGGATTAGTAAACCCTGCATTAGCTTCCTTGATAGCATCTTGAAAACTCTGTAGTGCTTCAGTATAATGACTTTCTTTAGTAGCTACATCTTCAGCAGTATTACCATGCATAAAAGCTTGGAACCCAGCAATGAATTTGTTCTGCGCTTCTACTGTTGCTGGAATTTCTCTTAAAACTGTTTGTCCTACATAAGTAGGAAAGCTTGATGGAAGAGCGCTCAATTCCACTAAATATTGCTGTCTTGGAGTTAATCCCGCCCCTTCTTTCATAGCACTACAATCCCTATTTCTTAATATTATACGGATAAAAATGCTAATAAATGGTTAATAGAAGAATTTTTACTTAGATAAAAGCTTTCTTTTATCTTTTAACTACCCACCTGCTTATTAAAGGATAATTCGTAATCCTTTAATAACGAGATTGCTTATTAAAGGATAATCTGCTATCCTTTAATAATGGGATGGCTTATTAAAGGATAGCACTATGGCAAAAAACTCACGTATAGGAAAATATGTCAAAGTAAGCGTTACAAGCGAGCCTTATCAAGCTTATGTGCCTGCCCCCCTGCCTTTTTCGCCAATGCTGAATATGGAAACTTTGCAACCACTATTAGATAAAGCTAATCATAGCTTGGGAAAGCTGGATAATATTATCTCTTTGTTACCTGATATAACACTTTTATTATATTTTTACTTGCGCAAGGAAGCTTTGTTTTCTTCACAGATTGAAGGCACACAGTCATCTTTTAATGATCTGCTTATGTATGAAAGCAAGCAAACCCCAAATGTGCCAATTGATGATATAGAAGAAGTTGTACATTATATAGATGCAATGAACCATGGGCTTAATAGAATGGCTAATGATTTTCCTTTATCTCTACGTCTTATCAAAGAGATACATGCTATTTTATTGTGCGGAGGGCGAGGCAGTAACAAACAGCCTGGGGAGTTCCGATCTTCGCAAAACTGGATAGGAGGTACACGACCAGGGAATGCAGCGTTTGTTCCCCCTCCCCCTGATAGGCTTACAGAATGCATGGGTAATCTTGAATTCTATTTAAATGATAAGTGCGGTAAATTTCCAACTCTGGTAAAAGCCGCGATAAGCCATGTACAGTTTGAAACGATTCATCCCTTTCTCGATGGCAATGGACGCACCGGTCGCTTGTTGATCACATTTCTACTATGTGCCGAAGGATTATTGCAAAAGCCCGCACTTTATCTGAGCCTGTATTTTAAGAAGCACCGTAAAACATATTATGAACTGCTAAACCGTACCCGCGATGATGCAACAGGTTGGGAAGCCTGGGTTGAATTCTTTCTAGAAGGAGTAACTGAAACTGCGGAAGAGACTATTATAAGCACGAAACGTATTGTAGCTTTATTCGATGAAGACCGCACAAAGATAAAAACGCTTAAACGCGCTATGCCAGGAGCGTTAAAGGCATTTGAGTATTTGCAGCGCAAAGTCTTAGTAACTATTCCTAATCTGGCACATGCTATGAAAGTCAGCCAACCTACCGCTACTGCCGCTCTTAAGAACCTTGAAGAACTTGGAATTGTTAAAGAAGTATCAGGCAAGAAACGCGATAAGCTATTTAGCTATGAGGCATATTTGAACATTATAGCACAGGACACAGAGCCGCTGTGAGATAAATATCTACAAAAGAACTTCCCCTTTATGTATAGGGTAGCCGCGTAAAAATGCCGCCGCATCCATCACTTTCTTGCCTTCACGCTGCAGCATTAAAGGCTTCAGTATACCGCTGCCACAGGCAATGTTCAGGTTATCATCCAAAACTGTTCCCGCTGCTTCTTGCTGATCGTCTTTTTGATATTCAGCGCTGATAACCTTGATTGCCTCACCTTTATAGGTAAAGTATGCCCCGGGGCGCGGTGAAAAAGCCCGAACCTGGCAATTTATTTCAAATGCGCTACGACTCCAGTCAATTTTCTCATGATCTCTAGTCAACTTATGAGCATAGGCTATTCCTTCATTCGACTGAGCAATTCTCTTTGCCTGACCTGTCGCCAGCAAATCCAGAACTTCCAAAACCATTGTACCACCTAGCTCTGCCGTTATGTCATGCAACTCCTTAGCAGTCATAGTTTCCGGCACTGCCAGCTCACGCATAAGATAAATATCCCCAGTATCCAGGCCTTCATCCATATTCATAACGCACACTGCAGTAGTCGCATCACCAGCCAAAATAGTATGATGCAAAGGCGCAGCTCCTCTCCAGCGTGGCAATCTGGACGGATGAATATTTATGCTACCATGCTTGCTTCCCTCAAGAATTGCCTTAGGTAGAATCAATCCATATGCAGCAACTACAGCAATATCGGCTTTAAGACTGATAAATTTATCTATATCCTCTGGGTTTTTAAAATTCTTTGGGGTATAAACCGGAATGGCGTTAGCCTCAGCGATCAGATGGGTCTTGGACTTTATTTCTTCATAGCCGCGACCAGCAGGCTTAGGCTCCTTGGTGTATACTGCAACTACTTCATGCTCAGAGGCAATCAGCTTTTGCAGTGCCGGCACTGCAAAGTCCGGCGTTCCCATAAATATTACACGCATAAAACCTACTATGCAGCTTTCTCATCTTTTACTTCAAGACCAACCAGTGTTGAAAATGCTTCATCCCACGTGCCGCGCGTCGCCGCTTTGGCATATTCAGTAACTCGGTTTTCAAAGAAATTGGTATGCTCTGGTGCGCCCAACAATTCATCAAGCCAAGGAAGAGGGTTGCGTTCTATTTTATATAGCGAATCTAAACCCAGCTGGTTCAATCTGCGATCAGCAATAAACCGAATATATTTTTTGACATCATGAGCTGTAATTCCTTCCACCGCTCCTTCCATTTCAAATGCAAGATCGATAAAAGCATCTTCATGTTCAACGATAGTATTACATGCTTCCGCTAATTCAGCTTGCAACTTAGGCGTCCAAATTTCAGGATTTTCCTGGATGAAAACTCTAAAGAGTTTAATAATTGAGTTGGTGTGCAAAGTTTCATCACGCACTGACCATGCAATTATCTGACACATACCCTTCATCTTTCCAAAACGCTGGAAGTTTAGCAACATGGCAAAAGAAGCAAAAAGTTGCAGCCCTTCTGTAAACCCGCCAAATACTGCGAGGGTTTTAGCAATATCTTCTTTGGAATCAACGTTAAAGCCCTGCATGTAGTCATATTTATCTTTCATCTCTTTGTATTTCATGAACGCCTGATACTCAACTTCAGGCATGCCAAGAGTATCCAAAAGATGGGAATAGGCATCTATATGTACAGTCTCAATATTTGAAAACGCAGAAAGCATCATCAATATTTCAGTAGGTTTGAAGATACGTGAATAATGTTTCATATAACAATTATTCACTTCGATATCGGCCTGGGTAAAAAAGCGAAAGATTTGCGTAAGCAGATGCTTTTCTGCTTCAGTAAGATTATGTTTAAAATCTTTAACATCATCTGCCATTGGCACCTCTTCTGGCAGCCAGTGAATCTGCTGTTGAATTTTCCAGGCATCATATGCCCACGGGTAAAAGAATGGCTTATAAATTGATTCTGCTTTGAGTAGAGATGTCATAAAAATACCTTATGGGTGCTATACATCACTACATTTTGATGCACAATGAACCTTTAAGCAAGAGCAATTTCTAAGTTTGCAACTGAGGATAGGTAAATACGAAAAAGTGAACTGAATTCATAACCAGGTGCATAATTATACTGGCTTCAATACGTTTGGTAATATGGTAAACATAACCGTAGCAACAACTCATGGCCATCAGAGTAATATATGAACTCATAGGTACTGGCATGTAGTATGCTGCATGAAACACCGCCGGAATCAATATAGAAATCACCCCGCGAAATTTATAAGTTGCAAGTATTCGCGAGAGCGTCCCCTGCATGAATAACCGAAATATTGTCTCTTCGGTAACACAGGTAATAAGAAGGTTTGACATCAGCCATATCAACCAGAAATTTGGAACTTTCAGATCTACTTTAACTATGTGGAAGAATATCACTCCAAAAAATAGCATAGACATTACCACAACGCTAAACGGGAATACTTTTACCAGCATATACTTGTAATAAATAACTCTTCTCGAAGGATTGCATGCATATATGAGAATTCCCATGCTGGCTATTATTGTATCAAAATATAAATTCAATGAATACGGTATAGCGTCTTTACTTATTATTTCATCAGAGATTATCTTCCATTGATGGAAGCCATTAAGCCAGTTTGAACCCAGGGCAAAGGCGGAAATAAAAATAATGAACCAAAGAAGAATTTTGGTAGAGACACGGGTTTTGGCTTTGTAATATACGGTAGTAGCCAAAAGATAACATAGTGTATAGAACAAGGCTTCAGTCGTGATAATATTCACAATATAAGCAGTAGCAATTGCGATTCCGAGAAATATTATAGCAAAAATCTTTTTCTCAAATATCCATATGCTACATATTGAAAACAAAGCAAAGAAGTAGCTAATTAGATAAACTGATACCATGAAAATCTGTTAATTAAAATTCTTAGTTAAGTTATGCTTGTAAAGCAACCACTTGGCTTTATATTGAGTTAAATGCAGAAATAGTTTTGGTGCAAGGTAAATATTAAAGTGCAAACTTCTTCTATCGAACAAAAATGTATCGATAAAGGCGTCAAAATGACAGATCAGCGACGCATTATCGCACATGTGATTTCACAGTCAAAAGATCATCCTCACGTTGAGGAGATTTATTTAAGGGCTTCACATATCGATTCCAACATAAGCCTAGCTACTGTTTACCGAACTGTCAGCCTGCTTGAAGGCTATGGCATAATTGAAAAGTTAGATTTCCAGGATGGTAAAGCGCGATACGAAGAGAAGATTAGCAATGATGACCATCACCATCACCTCATCGATCTTGAAACCGGGCAAATAATAGAATTTCAGGATAAAGAACTCGAACATCTCAAAGAGCGAATCGCACTACATTTGGGCTACAAGCTGATAGACCACCGGCTGGAACTTTATGGAATTAAGATGAAGAAGTAATGGGGCAAATCCATACACATATGCGGGCTATTGCGTTGAACAAACATAGGAATATTCGACCGAAACAAGTTAGTGATATAAATTATAACTGCATGTAAGCGTATAGTAAAAAGACTCTATAAACCTACTTCATTTAGTAAAAGCTAAAACTCTTTACTCGAATCATACTCATGTCATTTTGCATGGATTTTCAATAAAAATACTTGCATTTTATCTTATATTTTGCTATGCTAATATTATGGAGGTAGTTATGAATACGCTCAAAAAAGTCAAAAAGCATTTACGCCCTGGAGAAGTTTACCGACGAGTAGATTTAATGAACTGGTCTAAAGCGGTTGATCGCCATATTAAACAACTGGTTGAGAAAGGGGTGCTAATAAAGCTTTCTGGGGGAGTGTATTATTACCCTAAGCAAACCGTTTTCGGCACTGCTCCTGCAGAAGAACGCAAACTTGTAGCTGCTTTTTTAAAAGACGACCGTTTCCTACTGACTTCACAAAATGCCTATAACTCATTAGGATTAGGTGCTACTCAGCTTTATAATGAGACGGTAGTCTATAACCGCAAACGCCATGGCCACTTTAAACTGGGTGGGCGGGTCTTTGATTTTAGAGTAAAGCCATATTTCCCTAAAACATTGACCAAAGAATTTTTACTTGTGGATTTGGTTAATAATCTTGATAGGTTGGCCGAAGATTCAGACCAACTTCTGGCACGTCTTAAAGATATAGTAAGCTCTCTTAACAAAAGCACATTCATGAAAGCAGTAAAAGAATATGGAAACCTACAGAGCAGGAAGTTCTTCTCAAATATTATGGCAGATGTTAACATACCTCATGCCAAAGGATTACCTTCATAACCATAAGAACTTTCCAGACTTACTTCGCATTGTGGGGCAGGATATGTCTATTGACCCAATTCTTGTTGAAAAAGATTACTGGATTATGCATTGCCTTTATGGGCTTCAACAATTGGGATTGCAGTTTGAACTAAAAGGAGGCACTTCCCTGTCCAAGGGATTTGGAATTATTAAACGCTTTTCAGAGGACATTGATCTAAAAATTGAGCCGCCTGCAACCATGAAAGTGCAAATTGGGCGTAATCAAAATGATCCATCTCATATAATGAGCAGGAAACAATTCTATGATATGCTTGCTAAAACAATCAATATAACTGGTATCGTAGAAGTTTGGCGCGACACTGCATTTGATGATACAAAATATCGTAGCGGTGGCATTCGTTTACAATACAAAGACTATTCACCATCAATAGCTGAGTTAAAAGATGGCATTCTGCTTGAAGTTGGTTTTGATGATGTAACACCTAATATGCCAAAGGATATCAGCTCATGGGCTTATGATTATGCGGCTGGCAAAGTAGAGATCATTGATAATAGAGCAAGAGCAGTAGCGTGTTATCACTATGGTTATACGTTAGTTGAGAAATTGCAGACCATCTCAACAAAGTTCCGTAGGCAGCAAGAGGAAGGAACTTTTCCTGCGAATTTTATGCGTCATTACTATGATGTTTATTACTTGTTGCAAGTACCTCAGGTGCAAGCATTTATTGGTACGCCTGAATATTATGCGCATAAGAAAAAGCGTTTTCGTTCTGGCGATAATCCTATCATCACAGAAAATCAAGCCTTTAGGTTAAATGATGCGCATACGCGCAAAATCTATGCAGACGCCTACAAGAGCAAAAGCCTGCTATATTACCAAACACAACCAGCATTTGAAGATATTATGGAGCTAATGGCAAAATATCTAGAGCAGCTTTAAGGCTAATTTAGAATGGCTTATAGTATAAGACATTCAATCGCCGTTACGGCTTTTTTAAACAATTGATAGAATAATTTCTTTAATGGGGCGAACAACGGGGATCGAACCCGCGACCTCAGGTACCACAAACCTGCGCTCTAACCAACTGAGCTACGTCCGCCATAAAGAGACTCTATTGATAAGGTTTTTTCGCTATAATTGCAATGGATTTTTGCGACACTTATCAATTTTAAGAAGTCTATCATACTTGAGCTTAATGTTCAAACTCCTTGAATTAGGATTTTCGGTATGTTAGGTTGGTGGCGTAATTTATAGGTTCTTAATATTTATGAATCCTGGGAATACCGCGACTATTCGCTACAATGATGAGATCGTAAAATTATTTACTGTTGCAGCCATGACCTGGGCGATACTAGCCTTGTCAACTGGAGTAGTAATTGCTCTACAGCTGTCTTTTCCTGAGCTCAACTTCAACTCACCCTGGACAAACTTCGGCAGGTTGCGTCCAATTCATACCAGTGGTGTAATATTTGCTTTTGCGGGAAATGTTCTCATAGGCACCTCTTTCTATGTTGTGCAGCGAACCTGTGGAGTTCGTCTGGTTTGCAGCAAGGCAATGGCACAATTTATATTCTGGGGCTATCAGTTATTTTTATTGCTCGCAGTACAGGGCTATCTATTCGGTATTACTCAAGCTAAGGAGTATGCTGAGCCCGAGTGGTATGCTGATATACTGCTCGCAGTAGTATGGCTTTCTTATTTTTATGTTTACATTCGCACCATTATGGTGCGAACCGAACCGCATATATATGTGGCTAACTGGTTTTACCTGGCTTTTATATTAGTAATAGCTTTGCTCCACATTGGAAATAATCTCGCAATTCCGCTTTCCATCAGCAGCCCTTATAGCGTTTCAGTGTTTGGCGGAGTGCAGTCGGCGATGATTCAGTGGTGGTACGGGCATAATGCGGTTGGTTTCCTGCTCACTGCTGGCTTTATTGGCATCATGTATTATTTTATTCCCAAGAGGGCAAATCGTCCGGTCTACTCATACCGCTTATCTATCATGCACTTCTGGGCTCTTATTTTCCTTTATGTGTGGGCTGGTGCACACCATCTGCATTATACCGCTTTGCCAGACTGGACACAGACTCTGGGCATGACTATGTCAATTATGCTTTGGCTTCCTTCTTGGGGTGGGATGGTTAATGGTATTATGACGCTTTCAGGAGCCTGGGATAAATTGCGTGAAGACCCGGTTTTAAAGTTTTTAGTAATTGCGGTTGCGTTCTATGGCATGAGTACATTTGAAGGACCGGTTATGGCAATAAAAGCCGTCAACGCTCTTAGTCACTACACCGAATGGACCATTAGCCACGTTCATTCTGGGGCGCTGGGCTGGGTAGCGCTTATCAGCTTTGGGGCGATGTATCATATGATCCCAAGACTTTGGGACAAACCTGATATGTATTCGGTTAAGTTGATTAGCTTACATCTGTGGCTTGCTACAATTGGCATTGTTCTTTACATAACTTCCATGTGGGCAGCTGGGATCATGCAGGGTCTTATGTGGCGCAGCTATGATTCCATGGGTTTTCTAAAATACTCATTTATTGAAATAGTCGCTTCCCTACATCCTTTATATGTAACACGGGCAGTCGGTGGTATGTTTTTTCTTTCTGGCGCTATCGTAATGGCGTATAACTTTATTATGACCGTCAAGCCATGGAAAAAAGTAATAGCAGACAATTTATTGCAACCCCAAACGGAACCAGCAGCATAGTATGTATAGAGGCCACGAAAAGATTGAGAAGAATTTATTTATTCTGTTAGTGCTTACCTTTCTTACAGCATCAGTTGGGGCAATTGTTGAAATTTTTCCACTGTTTATCAAAGAGGTCGCCATTGAACGGGTTGAAGGCATGCGGCCGCACACTCCACTTGAGCTCGCTGGTTCGGAAATCTATAAACGAGAAGGCTGCTATGGTTGCCACAGTCAGCAAGTGCGTGCTTTACGTGATGAGGTCGAGAGATATGGCCATTATTCATTAGCTGCTGAAAGCATGTATGACCATCCCTTCCAATGGGGTTCAAAGCGCACTGGGCCAGATTTGGCGCGCGTGGGCGGCAAGTATTCAGATGACTGGCATGTGGAGCATTTAATTCATGCTCAAGCTTTGGTACCGGAATCAATTATGCCAAGGTATAAATTCCTGAATGAAACCAAACTTGACTACAGCACAATTCCCGACAGAATGAGACTGCTTACCTATGTCGGAATACCTTATTCTCCAGTTGATTTGGAAAAATTTGAAGCCGACATTAAACTCCAGTTAGTCTTAAATACTGATGTCGCCGCTATTGAGGATTTTCAAAAACGCTATCCGCGTGCATTTATGCGCAAATTTAATCGCAAAAGCGAAGACATTACGGAAATGGATGCATTGGTAGCTTATCTGCAAAGCTTAGGAAACCGGGTTGATTTGAACACAAATCAGGGGAGGGATTGGTAATATGGAAACCGTTGGCTCAGTTACTCTGCTCGCGCTCTTTGTTGCAAGTGTATTTTTGATAATATGGCTTTATCGTCCCAATTCATCTAAGCTATATGATAATTATAGTAGAATGGCATTAAAAGACGATAGAAAAATTAAAAAGGACAAACCAGGTGGAAAAAGACCAAAGAAAAAAAACAAATCCCAGTGAGCCTCAAACTACTGGCCATGAGTGGGATGGCATTAAAGAGTATGACAATCCGGATCCATTCTGGCTTCGCTTGATGTTCTACTGTGCTTTATTTTTTTCTTTGGGCTACTGGCTGTTTTATCCTTCGTGGCCGAGCCAGTATGGCCATGGGATTTTCGACTGGTCTCAATATAAAGAGTTAGAAGAATCACAAAAAGAAATCATAAAGCGCAGAGCCGTATATTTAGATGAGTTTAACAAGGCGAGTTTTGACGAAATAATGAAAAACCCTGAGCTTTATAAATTTGCCATCGCCGGCGGCAAATCTGCATTTGCAAACAATTGTGCAGTTTGCCACGGTATCGGCGGAGGTGGAAACCCCGGTTACCCTAATCTCACAGCAGGTGCCTGGCTCTGGGGGGGCAAGCCAGAGGATATTTATCAAACCATTAAATTTGGTATCCGGTCTGGCCATGAAGAAACTCGTGACTCACAGATGGCTGCTTTCGGTCGTGACGGCATACTTAAGCCCGATGAAGTCAATATTCTCACCGACTTTGTCATGGGTATGTATAAAGGACAAAACTATAGTGATCAGGCTAATGAGCTTTATCAAAAGAACTGTGCTTCCTGCCACGGTGTCAAAGGCGAAGGCAAGCATGAATTTGGTGGCCCAGCTTTAAATGATGCGATTTGGTTATATGGTAGTGACAAAAAGACCATACATGATGTAATATACAATGGTCGACAAGGAGTAATGCCACAATGGTTTGGTCGCCTTAGTGATTCAACCATAAGAGAACTAGTCGTTTATGTGCATGGACTCGGCGGCGGAGAGTGAAATATAATTAGAGGAATAACATGAGAACTTTAGCGCTATCAACTAATACATTGTTGGCCTTGCAATTTCTTCTTGGTCTTAGCATATTGATTTTATCTGCCCAGGTCAGCATACCACTTAAGCCAATACCTATTACTTTGGGTACAGTCGGGGTGCTTTTAATCGCACTAGTTTTTGAAAAAAGGCAAGCGATGGCAATGATATCAACATATATTTTATTGGGTGCAATGGGGCTACCAGTTTTAACAGATTTCAGCGGCGGGCTTTTGGCTTTTGTCGGCCCAACCGGCGGGTATATAATCGGCTTCTGGTTTGCGGTTTTAGCAGTAACTACTTTGCGAGAGCACATTCATAATGAAACTCTGTTCGGAATTTTTGCATTATGCCTGATAGGCACGATTACTATTTTCATTTTCGGTATCGCCTGGCTCAGCTATTTGTTTACTTTTGAAAAAGCGATTGCTGTGGGCTTGTTACCTTTTATTATACCAGGGATCGTGAAGGCTGGGCTGCTAGCATCAACAGTACGCGGTATCAAAAAACTATAGCTCTTCTAATAATGAGATATCCTGATAGTTTTTGCAGTACGCTTTGACAAGCTCAGAATAGTTTTGTTCATATAAATTATGTAATCCCATATCTATTGAATAGAAAGGGTTTAATATAGTGTCCCTGAATGAATAAACATATGCAAAATATTTCTGGGTATTCACACAATCATTTTGCTTAGTTGCAATAAAGCTTAATTCTCTCACCCCCGCAAAATATTTATCTTCATCGGCCGGGTTCAGGAAAACGAAATACTCAGTATTCAAGCATTCATCTGGTGACATATCATGAGTGGGCTTTAAATTAGATGGGTATACTTTTTTCCCACCTTCACTGCTAAGGTCTATTTCAATTAATAAGTTAGGTACTTGCGTGCAATATTTAACCAGTTTATCACTAGTATACAACACTCTATAAGTTCCAAATTTAATTCTCGTGCCCATGGCTAAACTTCTGATTTATAACGCAAAACTACTAAAATCTTTCAAAAAAACAAAGATTATGCCCTTAATCATATCATATCTTATTTATTAGAGAAAGCCCCTTATAGAACCGATATAGTAAAATTATAGCTTTTCTTATATGGGATATATTCCATCACTAATGCGCTAGCATTTTTTGTTGAAATAACTACTCTCTCAAATGCTGTTTTAAACATCTTACTACAAAGCAATGCACGGCTACTATGCGCATAATCAGTTTTAAAGTCTTTGTTTAGTATTTTTTTGCACAAAACATTGCTCAAAGTTTTTTCAACTGCCTGCATAGTGTAACTAGCACTCTTTTCAAATGTCAAATTTCCTTTTTTATAATCATCTCCTGCTAAAACTACTGTTTTTAAAGCTGTGGATATGCCTTTTTTTAAGAATTGCAATTTAATAAAAGAAGCTGTCGGACTTGCTAATTTGGAACTAACCATATCAAAAATATTATCACTAATTTCTTCAATCCCAGAGGCAAAAAAGTTGATCAATCCAGCCTGGTGATCCACAAGGGAATAGAACTCGATAGTGGCATTTGCTTTCAAATGCTGGATAATTTCCGCTGTCATGCCTTCAAAACAAAGATCACTGATAAATTTATATATATTTCCCGCTTCGTTTAGTGAGAACTTGGCAAATTCCATATAGTTCTCCGGACGTATAGAAGTACCAGAAAGCGTAGTAGTAACAATATCAGCAGGTATTTTAAAGATGGAAAGCTCTAAAGGCGCTACTAACATTTTATAAAAATGACTGCTGCCACAAAAGGCTAATGCACTCCATGTGACTGTTTCTGCTACATCATGTAAGCTAAGCTGCCAGGAGAATACCTCCTTTTTTTCCTTAACAAATGAATACCACTCTGCTTGCTCAATGAGCTTTAAGCCAAAGTAAGTGATGGACTGCACTGGGCAAAAACAAAAAGTTGTACCCAAAATCACTCCATTAAGAGCCAAACCAGTCATTTTCATCAAATAAAGATTGCGCTTATAATCTTCATCAGTCTGCTCGAATTGCTTTAAAACATAGACTATGGAAATTTCATCTGAATTATCTGCATCATCATTCGGGCAAACGCCACTATCTCTAAGGGCTTTGGCATTGAATGAAAAGTTGTGTATGATGTATTTATCCCAGATAATGTCATTATCTTTATCTGACTTGCTTGAAGTAAATAGGTTTACCTCAGAAGCTAATGAAGATACTGGATTTAGTTCAGGATTTAACAAATGATCCAGCTGCGATGGATCATTCACTAACGCGCCGCTACCAAGCGATGGGTTTTCTTCAATAATATGGGTATCAAGAGAGTCCATTACACCTCACCTAATGTATTACAACGGCTTTAAATTGCAAAAATATTACAACATCGTTCAGAAAATGATAATTGGGGTGAGATTACTAGCATAAGTGTTAGAAGGCAAGTACAAAGTGATCACTAAAATAATTTATTTAAAGGAAACACCTTGAGTTAATAAATCGTACCGCTTGCATCAAATCGAAATTCAATTTCTTTCCATGAATGAAACTTGTCCTTACTGAGATTTTGTAGGGGAGAAGAGGCTTTCACCGCTCTAATCGCACTTTCAACAAAAGGGCGATAGTATGGTGATCGATTGCGCTCTAGCTTTGGTTTTACCGCAAGAATATTGCCCTCGATATCAAGTTTAATTTCCAAGATAATCTGCATAGTTTTGGCATCAACCGCCCCACTGAAAGATGACATATTCCAGTTACGACTAATCTGAGATTTAATAGCATCAATCTCACTCATCGACATCGGCAGACTTTGGTTATATTCCTTATTAGTCTCCCCCTTGAGAGCGTCAGCTATATCTTTAAAAGACTTATCTATCTTCTTGTCATTCTTCTTTTTAGCCTCTTCTTCCAGGCTCTTTAATATATTCTTACCGAACGCATCATCGACCTTTTTCTTAGGCTTCTCTTCCTTTTTCTTTTCGGCTTCTTTAGGCTTCTCAGGCACTTCTGGCTTCTTCTCACGCTTATCAGGAATCTTTTCAGCATCTTCTTTGACTTCCAGCTTCTTATCCTCTACTGGTTTAGGCTTTTCCTTATCCATGGCAACTTCTACAGACTTTGGGGCTTTCTTGGTTTGCTGCGAAATCTCGTCCTTGCGGTTAGACTCTTTGATCCTTACATTTGTGAGCTCGGAAACTGGCACAACTTCAGTGACCACTGCATAGTCAGTAATAAGGTCGCGATGCATATGTGGCAAACCTATAAGCAGGAACAGGAGCATGCTTACATGAAATAGGATTGATAAAAAAATGCCACGAGACATGCTGCCCAAAAAATTAATTGTCTACATTTAGCGTTTCAGAAACTAAGGCAATATTGGTATAACCCGCAGCTTTAATCTCTCCAAAAACTTCCATGACTTTTCCATAGTCTACACTTTTGTCGCCACGAACAAAAATGCGGGTTTCCTTCTTTTCCTTAAGCACTGCTGCTAACTTCGGCTTAATTTCTCCAAGTTTAATTTTGCTTTCCTGAATAAAAATATTGCCGAACTTATCCACGGATATCGCAACCGGCTCATCCTGACCAGAGAGAGGAGAAGCTTTGGTTTTAGGTAAGTCGACTTTGACACCCGCGACCAGCATCGGGGAAGTCACCATAAAAATCACCAGTAACACAAGCATGACATCGACAAGCGGGGTTACATTTATATCGCTGCTAATATTCTGACGACGGCGTTTAGGGTTGCCAAATTTTTTTGTAAGTGTAGCCATTATTTTATTGCATCCAGTTCTTTTGAGATTATCGCGCCCAATTCATTTGAGAAATCATCAAGCTGATTGGTTATCTTATTGATTTCTGTCGCAAACTTATTATAAAAGACCATCGCTGGTATGGCGGCTGCCAGTCCAAATGCAGTTGCAAGCAAGGCTTCAGCAATTCCAGGCGCAACTACAGCCAACGTGGTGTTTTTGGTCACAGCAATCGATTGGAAGCTCACCATAATCCCCCAAACCGTTCCAAATAAACCCACAAATGTCGCACTAGAACCAACTGTTGCTAAAAATCCAAGATTGCTTTCCATAGCTTCCAGAGATTTGCTAGAAGCTACTTGCATAGCCTGATAGATTCTCTCTTTGGTACCAGCGCGTAAGTTGCTGTTGGTACTGAGATCTCGTACGTTTCTAGATTGCCATTCCTGCATAGCGGAAGCGAATACGAGAGCCAATGGATGATTCTCCCTGCCCCGTACTCTCTCAAATAGATTTTCTAATGACTGGCCTGACCAGAAAGATTTTTCAAAATGTTTTGTTTTGGATTTAATCAAACGATAGCTAATCCATTTATCAAAAATAATTGCCCAACTCCAGATTGATGAAAGCAACAACAGAAGCATTACTCCCTTTACTACTGCATCTGCCTGCATCACAAGGCCTACAAAGGAGAGATCGCCAGCTGCCTGTGTGCCTTCAAGAACTGTTGCACTCACTTGTTCAATTGGCGCTGCGCTAATCGCAGCTAAGCTAAGATTTATAATTGCCGACATTGTTCACCTCTTATTATAACCATTGCATTTTATTCTCATGCTAAAACAAAATAAAAGCTATCTATAATCTAATTTTATTATCTCATACTTTATTATTCTTAAAGTATAAACTTACTTAAATCATGTTTACGCATAATTTCAGCAAGGTTAGCATGAACATACTTTTTATCAATTTTAATTTTGGTATTGGGAATATCACTAGCCATAAAGTTAACGCTTTCCAATAACTTTTCCAGAATGGTATGCAACCTTCGGGCTCCAATATTCTCAACTTCTTTATTAATCTCAGTTGCTATTTTAGCAATCTGTTGAATACCTTCTTTTTTGAAATCAAGCTCAACTTCCTCGACTGCGAATAAAGCGGTATACTGTTTAAGCAAACTATGTTCAGGCTCCATAAGAATACGAACCATATCAGCCTCAGTAAGTGGATTAAGCTCAACTCTTATCGGCAAACGACCTTGTAACTCCGGCAACAAGTCAGCAGGTTTAGCAAGATGAAAAGCTCCAGAAGCGATAAAAAGAATATGATCGGTTTTAACGGTACCGTAGCGCGTATTGACAGTTGATCCTTCAAGGAGCGGAAGCAAATCACGCTGCACCCCTTCCCTACTCACTTCTCCGCGCGAGTCGTTACGCGAGCAAATCTTGTCGATTTCATCAAGGAAAACAATTCCGTCATTCTCAACTGCATTGATAGCTTCTCGTATGAGTTTTTCCTCATCAACCAATTTGTCACTCTCTTCCCGCAGCACAATGTTATATGCATCGCTAACTTTTAATTTAGCGGCTTTTGTTTTAGGAGCACCAAGCGCTTTAGTTAATATATCACCTATATTCATCACGCCCATTTGCCCGCCTGGGACACCAGGTATATCAAACATTGGGAAAGGAGTGCCAGATGCACTTTGTGATTCAGCAATATTAATTTCGATCTCTTTGTCATCCAGCTGGCCAGATTTAAGCTTCTGGGCAAACTTTTTGCGCGTATCCGCATTAGCATTTTCACCAACAAGAGCATTGATTATCCGCTCTGCAGCATAAGCAGAAGCTTGCTGCCCTACATCGATATGCATTTTTTCCCTGGCGATATGAATCGCATAATCTAATAGATCACGGATAATGGACTCAACATCGCGGCCAACATACCCTACTTCGGTAAACTTGGTAGCTTCAACTTTTATAAAAGGAGCTTTCACAAGTTTAGCCAGACGTTTTGCTATCTCAGTTTTTCCAACACCTGTGGGGCCTATCATCAGAATATTATGAGGATAAATTTCATCCTGTAATTCTAAGGGCACATGCTTGCGGCGCCAACGGTTTCGCAAAGCAATTGCCACTGCATGTTTTGCACTCTTTTGACCGACAACAAAGCGATCCAGTTCTGCGACTATCTCCCTGGGAGTAAGCTCACTTTTAACGATTTTTTTAGGCATATCCTCTTTCTGATTTATAATTTTTGATTTCCTGAATTGCCTGTTTAAGAATAACCAAGGCCCCCAATATTGCAATACTCACTATAAAACCTGCTGCAACTATATCAGGGATTACTGAGTCTGTAAACATTACTACCTGCGAGGCTATAACAGTGATCACATTACTAAGCAGATCATTAATTGTACAAATCCAAACTGAAAGACGGTTGCTGTCGCCGGAACGGAATTGGTACAATTTATAAATGCAATAAAGATGGGCAATAATGCCAAGCACACCTGCATAATTCATAATAGCATAATCTGGAGCTGTGCCTTCGTTAAAGCGAATCATAGAATAGATCATAACTGGAAGGCCAAAGCTCAGCATGGTAACAGCTTTCGCAATGGAAACTGTTGCGCGCATAGCAAGGCTGCGGTTGATAACGAATATGCTTAAAGCGTAACTCATTGCATCGCCAATGAAATCAAGCGAGTCTGCGAGCACCGCGGAAGACTGCGCCATAAGGGCGGCAGTAAATGCAATACAGAACATCACTATATGTAAAATAAAAACTTGATTCAGGGCTTTGCGATATTCACTATTGTTATAATCTTTTTTAACATCTCCAGTCATATAAGGCATATTTAAATATAAACTTTACAATCGGTCTTGCGACATAGTAGTATAATAGCTGAAAACACCTTATTACGGAAGCAATTTATGTCAAACACCGAAGTCGTGATCGTGAGTGCATTTCGCACAGCTATTGGAAATTTAAATGGAACTCTAGCAGGATTACCGGCACATAAGCTTGGAGAGGCTGTTATCAGGAAAACCCTGGAAAGCACGAAAGTCAAACCAGATGAGGTTTCAGAAGTTATAATGGGCCAGGTACTTGCTTGCGGAGCTGGTCAAAACCCAGCGCGACAAGCATCTATGGCAGCTGGAATACCCAAAGAAGTTCCTGCCTGGATCATCAATCAGGTTTGCGGATCAGGTTTGCGGTCAATAGCTCAGGGCTATCAGGCTATTGCAGCGGGCAGCAGTAAAATAGTGATCGCTGGCGGCCAAGAAAGCATGAGCCAGTGTCCTCATGCAGTTAATATCCGCACTGGATATAAAATGGGAAATGCTCCCCTGGTGGATGTTATGATTAATGATGGCCTCACTGATGTCTTTTCCGCAACCCATATGGGAGTTACCGCAGAGAATATTGCCGAAAGATTTAAGATCACCCGGGAAGAACAGGATAAATTCTCTACAGAATCTCAGAATAAAGCGGAAACTGCAAAGAAAGCCGGCAAATTTACCGATGAGATAGTGCCCATAAAAGTGCAAATTAAAAAAGATGAGGTTACTTTTGCCCAGGATGAATTCATCCGTGACGGGGTAAAGTTTGAAGATTTAAGCAAACTCAAACCAGCATTTAAAAAAGACGGCACTGTTACTGCTGGCAATGCTTCCGGCATAAATGATGGCGCTGCAGTAGTTATGATGATGACGCGAGAAGAAGCTCAAAAACGTGGTTTGCCCGTTTTGGCAACCATAAAAAGCTTTGCGCAGGCGGGTGTCGACCCTGCCATTATGGGAACTGGCCCCATACCTGCATCACGAAAGGCTTTGGAAATGGCAGGATGGAAAACCGCTGACCTCGATTTAATTGAAGCCAATGAAGCGTTCGCTTCACAGGCAGTCTGCGTCAATAAAGAGATGGGCTGGGATACGGCTAAAGTCAATGTCAATGGCGGAGCAATTGCCATTGGTCATCCGATTGGGGCTTCCGGCGCCCGGATACTTACGACGCTAATACATGAAATGAAAAGGCGAGATGCTAAAAAAGGACTGGCGACACTGTGTGTAGGTGGTGGTATGGGCGTCGCAATGTGCATAGAAAGATAATATTCACAGGAGGTGATAATGACGACAAGAAGAGCATTGGTAACAGGCGGAACCCGCGGTATTGGCGCGGCCATCTGCAAAGCGCTTAAACAGGCAGGCTACAAAGTATGCGCGACATACGCAGGCAACGATGAAGCTGCAAAAAAATTTGAAACCGAAACTGGAATAAAAACTTTCAAATGGGATGTGTCCAACTTTAATGAATGCCAAACCGGAATCAAAGAAGCTGAAACCTATTTGGGCGGCAATATTGAAGTACTGGTAAATAACGCTGGTATCACCCGCGACGGCATGATGCATAAGATGTCATTTGAAAACTGGAACGCAGTGATTCAAACCAATTTGAATTCAGTATTTAATATGTCACGCTCGGTAATTGAAAAAATGCGCGAGAATAAGTTTGGCCGCATTATCAGCATGAGCTCGGTCAACGCTCATGGGATGACCGGCCAAACCAACTATTCCGCAGCCAAAGCCGGCATAGAAGGCTTTACCAAAGCCCTGGCACTAGAGGGCGCGCGCAATGGCGTCACCGTAAATGCAATTGCCCCAGGCTACATGAACACCGAGATGGTGGCAGCAGTGCCGCCTGAAGCCATGCAGCAGATTCTCGCCAAAGTTCCCGCCAACCGTTTGGGTGATACTACCGAGATTGCGCGCACTGTGGTGTTTTTGGCCGATGACAACGCCGGCTTTATCACCGGCGCGGTAATCCCAGTCAATGGCGGCCTAAGGGTTTAGAACACTTTGATTTAGAGAGTTTCCGGTGATATTATTGTTCAACCTATCAACAAAAGAACAGGATGTGTCATTAATATCAATGAAAAGTTCGGTTACTAAGCCTACGGCAAAAAACACGGCTGTAAACTGACAGATATCAAGAAAAGGTTTTGCTTTGCCTTTTGTATGTACAAATTCGCAGATGCAATTTGCTAGAGAAGTACTTAGCATCAAACTTATTGAAATAACTAGAAATTGAAAATTTTTTTGATAGTTATCGCTATCAACCGGAGTGGTACAATAACGAGGCACCATAATTCCGGCCCAATTTGCAAAAATAGCTATGGCACCAAAACGTAATAATTTAAATGATTTATAAATGCAATTATCTATACAGGCACCGGCACGAGCCCTATCTAGTTCAGCATTTGCATCATTGTCTCTTTTGCCTTCTTCTACAACTTTCATAACTTCCTCCTTTTAGTTGTTTTACCATCTACGATATAATAGTCATACAAACCCATAACTCCTCTTATATTATCCTATTGATAAATATAATGATAACGCAATGAGTTTATTTAAAGACCTCCGTTAACTCAAAAAATTGCTGCCAACTTGACAATATCGGGAATTACCATTACAGCGCACTCTTAATTTGCAAAATAGTAACTATATGTCAAAGCTAGCCAATAAAAGTTTGGAAAAATTAAAAAAATTGTTATCTGAAACCAGATCAGACATATGCAAACTTGCAGTGTACTTAATCTTCCGTAATTTTCTCAAAAACTACAACACAGCTTGCAGTCCTATCACCAAATAAGTATGATGCATCTGCTATACTTGCAGCCGTACTATTATATTGTCTATCAATGCAAATCGTAGGATCCGCAAAGTTATCTTGATTCCTCGCTGCTGAAAAGATGCCAGTACCAGGTTTTCCATCGTCCAACTTATTATCAATATTAAAAGCATCTATAGGAACCATAGAGCCATTATTCAAAAAAGCACCTCTTTGGGATCCCAACACGAATGAAACGTTGTCTCCTCCTACGTTTATATAACCTGTACGGGCCCAATACCCATATTGACTTCCTAGTTTTGATTCAGGCACACTGACGCCTAGTTGCAATGTACCAGTGTATGTTAACTTAGCCGGTATAAGTCCGCTCAACGATAATTGTTCCCAGAATGTCCGGTCTTCAGAGTTACCAGAACCAATCGCTCCACCCCAGTCCATCAAGCCATTTCCATTACCGTTACATATAGATGCATTGCCGCCTGCACAAGTCGGCCAGAAAAGAGAAGCATTAGGAAAATCACCAGGATTATAACCATACCTTTGTTTAAAAGTATTTACCGATATTCGATATTGCTGCACTTCAAAAATCACTGAATCAAGCATAGCTTGCTTTATTAAAGCTTCACCTGATACCACACTTGCAATCAAAAGCCCTATAATAATGATTACTATGGATAACTCGACCAGGGTAAACCCCTGTCTTCGATTTTTTGTTAATTCCCTCATAGCCACCTCTTAAATCAAACAAGCCCCATTTGCAGCTATTCTTATTATACTATGGAATTCATTAATTAAATGTTAATTTTACGCTTTTTTGGGCTGTTTTATGTGATTTTTAGCATTTTATACCTCATTTTATTAATTTCAGCTTAAGGTTTTGATTTAAATATTAAAATCAAATATTTAATATTTCTCTAATTTTCTGCTTGCATATTAACTTTTAATATCTTATCCTTGCAATATCAGAATCGAGGAGTCTATCTTATGAAAAGCAAAGTTAAGCGTAGACGCGGATTTAGTCAAATGTATGACGGCAAACTAGATCAAAATATCGAAAGCGTTGTTACTAAAATTATTGAGCGTAAAATGCAGGGTTCGCGTGTTGACCTAAACTTTATTGCCCGAAATATAAGCAACCAACCTTATAAGAATTCACGACACGATTTTTTGGGCCTGATGCAGCCCCGCCCTTCTGATAATGGATTTACCTTTGGTACAACTTCAGGACAGATCTTTGCTGTCTTAGCCCAATCGATCCAGAAGGCTATGTTAAGAAACCTATAAACCTATGCAAGTATTGATAAAGGCGATTGGCCGCGAGCGTTCCGCTTCTCTCAAAGAACTAACTGATGAGTACTTTAAGCGCCTGCCCTGGGACATAAAGATCGTAGAAAAAATATGTGAGAAAAATTTGAGTGCTGCTGAACTCAAAGAAGCAGAAGCTCAGCTATTGCTTGATGGCTTACCCCCAGGTAATTTTAAGATTGCCCTTGATGAGAATGGCAAACAATTGTCGAGCAAAGAATTCGCACAACTGCTAGCACAAAAACAAGAGCAGGGATTCAAAGGCTTTATATTTCTAATAGGAGGCGCCTATGGTCATGGAACTCAGGTTGCAAAAAATACCGACATCACTTTGTCTTTAGGCAAAATGACCTTCGCGCATAAAATGGTGAGACTTCTTCTCATCGAGCAACTCTATCGCGCATACACAATAATTACCAACCACCCGTATCATAAGTAGGTTTACATGGCCAACGTTGTTAGCTATACTTTTGAAAATCAGATGTAATATATAACACCATGAAAAACGAAATACTTGAGTTAAAACAACAGATAGGGGAATCGATTGCATTTCTAAGGGGGTACCTTTGACTTTGATTCCGCTTCCACGAGGCTTGAGGAATTAAACCAGCTATGCGAATCCCCGGAACTTTGGAACGACCAAAAACGCGCCCAGGCACTACTTAAAGAACGCACCTACTTGGGCAATGCTATTGCCGCCATTAAAAAACTTGAGGATGAGCTTAAAGGCTATCTGGAGTTAGTTGAACTTGGAGAATCAGCTGGCGACAACAATATAATAGCTGAAGCTCATACTGAGCTGACCAATCTGGCAAAATTCGCCAATCAGCAAAAAGTCGAATGCCTGTTTTCGGGTGAAGTTGACGGCAATGATTGCTTTCTGGAAATCCATGCTGGTGCCGGTGGCACTGAAAGCCATGACTGGGCAGAGATGTTATTTCGCATGTATTGCCGCTGGGCTGAACGCCACAATTACAAGATCGAACTTATAGATAAGTTCATGGGCGAAGAAGCCGGCATAAAATCCGCTACAATAAAGATCACAGGGCACAATGCTTACGGCTGGCTTAAAACCGAAAGCGGGGTTCATCGACTTGTCCGCATATCACCCTTTAATGCTGCCGGTAAACGCCATACCAGCTTTGCCAGCGCCTGGGTTTATCCGGTTATCGATGATTCGATTGAAATCGAAATCAACGAAGCGGATTTGCGTATCGATACTTATCGCTCTTCTGGTGCTGGCGGACAGCATGTAAACACAACCGATAGCGCGGTGCGCATAACGCATATCCCTACTAACATTGTGGTGCAATGCCAAAACGGCCGCTCTCAGCATCGCAATAAAGAAGAATGCTACCGCATGCTGCGTTCCCGACTTTATGAGCATGAAATGAAAAAACGTATGGAAGCGACCAACTCAGCAAACGCTGCCAAAACCGATATTGGCTGGGGTAACCAGATCCGCTCATATGTGCTTCATCCTTATCAGATGGTCAAAGACACGCGGACATCACATGAAGACAGCGACACTCAAGGAGTGCTCGATGGCAAACTCGATGACTTTATGCGCGCTACCTTAGAACTGACCATGCAGGGCAAAGGCATGAAAACTTAAAATATGGGCTTAGTTACCAAATCAGTATTTGTTATTATCTTAATACTCATAAACAATCTCTCATCATAATCAGTTGATGGAAAATCATGTATTGAGCCCATATAATCACTGTACATATGTAGGACTCCATAACCAAACGGTGCAGAAAAAATACTTTCTTTTAATGGCAATCCATTTCTAAACTCTCGTGCTAGATTAGCATTTCCTGATTCTGCAACTTTAAAGTCTGGAAACATTTTGATTAGCTCGGCATCCATTTCATCAGAAGGTACATAATATAGGGTTCTTGGACCTTTTAATGCAGTGGTAAAAAGCATTTCATAAAGCTTAAGCGAAAGTGGACAAATTCTGCTAAAATCATAGGATGATGAGTCTATATGCCAGCCTTGACTATAAGCACCTTCTCTGGTGTAAGCATTTAATGTTAATTTTAGTTTATACTCATAATTCTCATCTAAACCATTTGCAACTTCATCTACAATTCTGCAAATCACATCTGCAACTTGCTTAATATTAGGGTTATTAGCAGCTGATATAGACTGAATAAAAGGATAAACTTCCGCTTGAAGTAGTGAATGGTATGAAAAATCACCACCTATTGGCAAATTAAAATCTTTATCAAGCGAATCACTAGATAAGCTTGATTTTAAATGCCAGGCATCCAAGGCTACTAATGACTCTTCTGATAAATCTAAATTAATGAGACCAAATTGCCGCTGATACGTACAATCATTGGCAGCATCCTGGAGTTGGTTGAGTTGATATTCCTGATTTATATCCAAATTTGGATTGTAATAAAAATAATCTATTTCGCTCATAGCAATTCTTTTATATAAAATATCGCTAAATTATATAGCAAAATACGCTATAATACAAGCATTTAACAACCTAGAATCACTTACTCGCGTAGCATAGCCTGAATAACTTCTTGCAAATTGGGTTTTTTCGCTTAAAGTGAATCAACATAAAAAATATAGACCAGCGAATGAGGTTTCCATTTGTATTAATACCGCACGCCACAGATATCGATTTCATCGGTAAGCGTTGGCTTGCCTTCTCATTCAGCATCACTATATCAGTCCTCACCCTCATCTTGTTTTTCACGCACGGGCTTAACCTTGGCATCGACTTTACCGGTGGTATTATCATGGAAACTCGAAGTGATAAGAATATCTCTGTCCATCAGTATAGGGAAGTTCTAGCAGATGCCGGATACCCCGGTGCATCGCTGCAGAATTTTGGTGGAGAAAGCAACGTGCTTATTAGGCTGCAACCTAAAGACACCGATGCCCAGGCCAAGGAAGTGGAGCATATTAAATCAGTATTAACCAGCAAGATTGACTCTGAGATTGAATTCCGCAAGGTAGACTATGTTGGCCCTAAGATCGGTAAAGAACTGATCACCAATGGTATTCTGGCAATGGTGCTTGCCCTGGTTGGCATTATGATCTATATCGCCATTAGATTTAGCTGGCAATATGGGATAGGAGCTATTATTGCACTTTTCCATGATGGCTGGGTCACCGTTGGATTTTATATTATATCGGGCTTTGAGTTTGATTTAACAGCAGTTGCTGCCATTCTAACCATTATTGGTTACTCAATTAATGACACGGTAGTAATATACGACCGCATCCGTGAAAATCTTCGTAAATACAAAGTGGTGAGTATGTCCGACATCATCAACCGCAGCGTTAATGAAACATTATCTCGAACCGTTATGACTGTCCTCACAACTCTTATAGCCTGCCTTGCGCTGGTTGTTTTTGGAGGAGATGTTATTCGGGGCTTCAGTACCGCAATGCTTTTTGGTATTGCCTTTGGCACCTATTCGTCAATATACATTGCAGCTCCAGTGCTTATGCATACTGGGTTCAAAGCCTCTGCCTCCGCTACCGCCTAACCTAAAATTAAATTAAGGTAATACTATGAGTTTTAAAAAATATTTTAGATGTCGTTCTATTGAAAGCTTACTTACTGAAGCTACAAAATCGCATGACTTAAAAAGAACGTTTGGCGCATTCCAACTTATATTGCTTGGAATCGGGGCGATTATCGGGGCGGGTATTTTTGTACTTATTGGTCCAGCCGCCGGCGGCCATGCTGGCCCAGCAATCACCCTTTCATTTATTATAGCCGGTCTTGCCTGCGCTTGTGCTGCGCTAAGCTATGCCGAACTATCCTCTTCAATACCGATTGCCGGAAGCTCATATACTTATGCCTATGCAGCCCTTGGAGAACTTTCCGCCTGGTTTATTGCGGGCATGGTTATCCTCACTTATGGCTTAGGTGCTGCAACAGTAGCAAGTGGCTGGTCAGGTTATTTCCAAAGCTTTATTCGCGATTATGGCCTTATAATCCCTCCTGAATTTTCAGGCAGTTTTGGGAAAGAAATCATTATCGATGATGTCACCCATACTGCGATTTTTGATTTGCCGGCTCTTGTGATTGTTTTAGCTCTGGCAGCAATTGTTTATTATGGTGCACAGGCTTCAGCTACTTATAACACTATAATTGTTGCAATAAAGATGGCTGTTCTCTTTGGTTTCATTGCTATTGGAGCTACCAAAGTTGATCCGGTAAACTGGTCACCATTTATTCCTGAGAACACTGGAGAGTTTGGCAAATTTGGTTTCTCCGGAATCATAGCCGGTTCATCAATCATATTCTTAGCTTATACAGGATTTGACGCAGTTGCCACAGCAGCTCAGGAAACCAAAAACCCAAAACGCGATCTTCCTATAGGGATTGTCGGTTCCTTAGTTATATGCATGATTGTTTATATTTTGGTTTCTGCAGTTTTAACAGGGATAGCTCCTTATCCTGAGCTCAACGTTTCTGATCCTGTTGCAGTAGCTGTTAATAAACTCAATATGCCCTGGTTGGCTACAATGATAAAAATCGGTGCTATTGCAGGATTAACCTCTGTAATATTAGTTATGCTTTATAGTGTGGTGCGCATATTTTATACGGTGACCCATGATGGGCTTTTACCTGAATGGATTGGGAAAACCCATAAAAAATATAAAACGCCTCATATACTGACTATTATTATTGCGCTGATAATTGCATTCTTTTCTTCAGTTGTGCCTACGGGCAGCCTGGCAAAACTTGCTAATCTTGGCACCCTGGTAACATTCACCATTGTCTGCATAGGAACTGTTTATCTGCGATACAAAAGGCCAGATATGAAACGTGAGTTCCATTGTCCTTTTGTGCCTTGGGTACCACTTGCCGGCGCTCTTTTGTTTGGTGGTATCATTTTTGGCTTACCTTACACTACTTTGATGCAAGCAGGTGTATGGATTGCCTTCTGGGTACTTATATACTTTGTTTATGGCAGGCACAACAGCCACTTGCAACACCCGCATTTAAAGAAACAGTATATAATAAAATAGCACAAAACTCCCGCGTGATATTTGTAAAAACATATCTATCCTTATAGATATGTTTTTACAATGTTGCATAGTAAATAAAAAGTTGTGAAATTTTCTAGCCCTCAACTATTTATAAAATTTATAGTCAATAGCATTTAATAAACATCGCTAAATATATAAAAATTTATATGTCAGTGTTGAAAAAAAGAGGTATTATTGCAGTCGCATTTCTCTTATTGAAGAATACTGTTTTTTGCAGTTTCCAAAATAAGTAAGCACTACGATTTATTAGCAATGTAACTTGGGGCTGCGAATATGAAAAATCCAAACGACTCTCCACTTGTAGCAATTGAAAACTATGTAACCAAAATCTCTTCTGAGCAGATGTTTGTCCGAGAACCGGTCTTATATAAGGATACTGGTGTAAAAAATTCACCCCCAGGACATACTAAAATGATAAAATCGTTTCCGGCGCCTTCAACTGTGGGAAACAATCCACAAATGCCTCCTCCAGAATATCGATCAACATCCCAGTCCCGCCTATTTACATTTGAACTTTCACCTCAACAAACCCAATTTCCTTTGATGCATGGAGCAATGGAATCATACACTCCTTATTCAATGTCTGCAAAAAGCTTAATAGAATCAGCGAATTATCACAGTGATAGTTCTGCACGTGATGGGAATGTTTCTCCGCTTTCGAGAAAAATGGAACTCGCTACTCCTAATCCATCTCCAAGTCTTAAAATTCCATTAGAATTTTCTGATCCATATCCACCTGATGAGTGCATTACGCCTGCCAGGCAACTAATGGATACTAGTACGCCTTCAGCCCATAACTCCCTAACCCCAGTTGGTGTTTGTGTTACGACACCGAAGTCAAGTTTATTAGAAGCTACAGCACTACCACCAGGTAGATGTTTGAAGCCCATTGTTTCAAATCAGCATACAATAAAGCCGCCTGGAAAGCAGGAAGTGTTAAGTGCTGATTCATTACTTAGCAAATGTTCTTCACCAGGTGTTTCACCTGGTGAAGAACTTTCAAATATATTAAATAAAACCTCTGAACAACTTCGCGAAGAGGGGCTTAATCCTTTTTTTCTAACCCATTCACTTTCTTCTTCCTCTTCATCACCCAATCCAGAGGGTTCACCACTACAGCCGCATAATAAGAAAGAACGAGATATACCCAACCCACCAAGAAAAATTTCTGGAACCATTACAAAATCAGCAAAAAGACTCTTGCAATTTAGCTTGCAACCTCGCTAATACAACAGCTGTATATGAAGCTAACTCTCAAGCCATACTTCGATTCTAGCTTTGAGCATAGCATGCCGGAAGGTAACACAAATATGCAACTATCCGCGCGTCGATATAGCTGACTCGTCCTTATCATCCGGGAGAAAGCCGCCGACTTGCGCGTTCCACAAAGTTTTATAAACCCCTCCCTTCGCCAACAGCTCAGCATGTACACCATCTTCAATGATTTTTCCATGGTCGAAAACAAGAATTCTATCCATATGCAGCAATGTGGAAAGTCGATGCGCAATAACGATAGTGGTAAAATTATCGCTATCGATAATTTCATAAAGTGATTCCTGGATAAGTTTCTCGGTAGGAGTATCCAAAGCTGACGTCGCCTCATCAAGAATCAATATCGGGGCATTTTTCAAAATTGCCCTGGCAATAGCGATACGCTGTCGTTGCCCACCACTCACTTTTACTCCTCGCTCACCAACAATTGCCGAATACCCCTTGGGCAAGCTCACAATATCATCATGAATGCGAGCTTTCCTACAGGCGCTCTCGATTTCTTCCTGCGTCGCATCGGGCTTTGCCAATTGAAGATTCTCTAGGATGGAGCGGTGAAACATACTTATATCCTGGGGAATGACTGATATATTGGCACGCAGAGATTCCTGGGTAATGTGAACAGTATCCATACCATCGATTAAAATTCTTCCGCTCCTCAAATCAAAATAACGCAATAAGCATTTGATGAAAGTGGTTTTACCTGCACCAGACGTACCGACAATACCTACTCTTTGTCCAGGAAGAATATGAAGATTGAGATTAGCAAAAATGTCAGCACTATCTCCATATCCAAAAGAAACTTCCTCGTATTTGATTTCCCCACGAACTCTTGGCAGTACAGTCGCGTTTTCAGTGTCCATCACATCTAGCTGTGCACTTATAAAAGAATATGAGGATTTAAGCGTGGCAATTCGAGGATTGATGGAGAACAGCACACTTTCCAAAAAGTTGCCAAGTTCTTTATGTATGCTGAGTGTGGTAATCGCAATAAAGGTAAATTCCCCTGCAGTAATCTTACCATTTTGATACAGGTAAGCAAGCAACCAGATCTGAGCGGCTCCGGCTATGGTAACCAATATGGCATCAATTAAATCCACATAATATGCATCATAGACCCGGGTTTTTCTATCCCATTCTCGCCATTTATCTATTGCTGGCATCAGTTTGAGTTTGAGCTCTGCCCAAACATTACCAATGATTTTAATCGCAAATATATTAGCGATGGAATCGTTGATAATTCCCGATGCTTCCTGGCGCGCGTGAGTAAACCCCTCCATTAAGTTCAATTGCTTTTTCAGCAACACCCCTAAAACTGGAGTGTAAATCAAAATAAATCCGATTATAACCCATGCCGCCCAATGGTTGATAATCATAAGAAATATCATGCCAATAATAATGGTAGCTAAATTGCCCAACCCCATATAAATATCAGTAACCAGAGCTTTAAGACTTTCATGGAAGTCGGTTATTTTACTTGAGATTTCACCTGAAAGATGGGAGTCAAACCAATGCAATGAATGACGAACTGTCTTGGTATACATATCAGTTATCACCTCAGTCAGGATCGCCGGCTTATATTTTATATCAAACAACCTGCCAATAAAATACAGCCCATGGTACATAAGTTTATAAAGTGCAAAGAGGACAAGCAGTAGCGCCACATCTGTTCCCGGGTTCATGTGAATAGTATCGATGATTTCCTTGATCTTATAGGTCACTGCAATATCGAATAATGAAGCAACCACTGCGATTGTAACCAGCGCCGAAATATACAATCTATATTTGGCTGCAAGCTTATAAATATAGGTGCTGAGTTTGTCAGGTTGTTTCATCGCTGCATCCCCCATTCTTCTTATCAGGAAGAAAGCCGCCGACCTGTGCTTCCCATAAAGTATGGTAGAGGCCTTTCTTCTTCACAAGTTTTGCATGCGGTCCGTCTTCAATGATTTTGCCGTGGTCAAATACCAGGATCCTATCCATATTGAGCAGGGTTGAAAGCCGGTGCGCTATAATTATGGTAGTTTTATTCTGCATGAGTTCCCAGAGGCTTTCCTGGATAACATTTTCCGTTACTGAATCAAGCTGTGAGGTCGCTTCATCAAGAATCAATATCGGGGCATTTTTCAAAATTGCTCTGGCAATTGCAATCCTTTGGCGTTGGCCTCCTGAGAGCTTTACTCCACGCTCTCCCACAAGGGAATCGTAGCCTTGCGGAAGCTGGTTGATAAATTCATGAGCATGGGCGCGCTTAGCAGCTTTGATGACCTCAGCATCACTGGCATCAATACGGCCATAGCGGATATTATCATTAAGACTGCGGTGAAAAAGCGATGGGTCTTGCGGGATCATGCCGATGGCCAGTCGCAAACTCTCCTGCGTGACGTTACTGATATCTTGACCATCGATAAGAATCTGCCCCTCAGTAACGTCATAAAGTCTCAGAATCAAGCTAGCAAAAGTGGTTTTACCACCTCCTGAATACCCCACTAACCCAACTTTCTGCCCTGCTTCAATAGTTACAGACTTGTTTTGGAACAAAGGCTCGGTTCCCTTATAATGAAACTTAACATTTGAGAATACAATCTGGCCACTGGTGACCACTAAATCTAAAGCGTTTTTACTATCCTTTATTTCCAAAGGTACAAAGATGCTCGATAGGCTTTGCTTGCACTTGCCAATCGCTTTGTTTAACTCGTCCACTTGCTCCGTGGCCCACCAGGTCATAAAACCAACTTCAACGCTCAACCCTAGTATAAGGGCAAAATCACCTATCGTTACCATTTGCTTCATGCGCAGATGAATTAAAAAATAAAGCATAACCGCAAGCATGAGAGATAATGATAAACCTTGAACAACATGCATTTTGATGGCAAATATTTCCTTATTCCGAAAATTAGTTTTAGTTAGAAGCAAAGCCTTATTAATATAGGAAAGCTCATGTTTTCGCCGCGCAAACATGCGAACATTGCTACTATTTGTAATGCTATCTACTAACTGCCCAGAAACCACCGACTCAGAATCAGCATGAATCTCCGCCAGATCGATTAGGCGCCTTGACCGCGAAAGGCTAAAAGACATAAACAATACTAACCACACAACCAACGCAATGCAGAATTTGGGATGCACCGTGTACATGCTGACAAGTGCAACAATAAGCAAAACCACGCAACGAACAAGATGCCTTGATATATCATGAACAATGCGTTCAATATTATCCGCCAGTGTTGTGACTCGATTGGAAATCCTACCCGAAAGATTGTCCTGAAAGAACTGGTGAGCATGATTAAGCACATAACCAAAGGTCTCACGAATGATGTAGTTTTTAACCACAGGCTGGTATTTATAATTCAAATACCCCATGCCACGCCAGCAAAGATTATGTATTTCGAAATTGAGCACAAAAAGCACGGCTGGCCAAATAATTGCTCCGCTAATCTCATCAGGTTTAGTTGAACCTAAAACATCAACTATATGTTTAATTAGTAAACTATTGAAAGGTCCCCAAAACCCGGTGGCCATGGCCAGGCATACAAACGCAAAAACAAAGGGCTTATAAGCGCTTAAAAAGTGCCATATAAAAAACCATAAGCTTTTTGGCACGGAGCCATTCATTTTGTTTCATCTCATAAAAATCGAGTTTCGTTGCCTTATCATGCCATATGGCAAGTATTTTGTATAGATCAATACTGAGATGTGTAAGAGTTCAATACATATTGGACTGAGCTAAAAATTTACTATATAAGTGTGACAGGAAGCCGTCTTTGCTAGGAGCGCAAGCGACGCGGCAAACCAGTTGCGAGGCCAATACAAAAACACTACATAAATCTTGCCACTGGTTCGCTTCACCGCAAGGGGATTCGCGATGACGGAAACTGGCTCACTACCTAGCTAGTAGAGCATAACTGGAAAATGTTTCAGGTTTCAAAGCCAATTTTTAAATCGGCCGCCCTGCATCTATACTCTTCAAATTTGGACTTCAACCTCAGCTTTAGTCAGGTTTACCAATCTTTGAAAAGCACTGGGATTAACTGAGACACCACTGTCGATTGCAGGTGATTGATCTGATACTACGCATGTAATGCAAAGCAGCTTTGGCACATAAGGTCTAACTTGAACATGAGAAAAAGGTGGAACAGATTGATCTAGAGCCACCCCAAATGGCATACTATGATCTGCAGCATTAAAATTAATAAGCCGAGTGAAAGTGACCTCATTACTTTGCAACCCTGTGGCCGGGACTAGCGCATTCTGAGTCTGTGGCATACGAACGACATCAAACACTCCTTCTGAAACTTGTTCCGCCGAGACAGCCGCTATCTCTACACCGTCAGAAACACTCTGATCTTCAAGTTGGTAACTTGTAGGTTCGGAAAGGGCTCTCTTTCCGGTTTGGCTCAAATAGTGTTCAAAGCCATAAGCTTGATGGTCAACTTTTAAAGGAGCTTTTGCATCAACACGAGTTGCAAATACCCTGCAGTTATCCTGCAAAACATTAGCTGCTTCAAGCGCATTCTTGTATGCTCTTCCCTGAACTGTCTTCGATGATTCTTTCCAGTTCTCTCTTTCATGGTTCGAGTACCATTTTTCTGGCTGCTTAGCTTTATATCGCTCTTTTGAAGCTTCTAACTCAGCTGACTTACGTGCAAACTTAACCACATACTTATCTAATAGTTTTTGCTGCATAGAAATAGAATGTACCAACCAGGTATAATAATGACTGTGTTGATCTGGAGTAATAGAATCAAGTCGCTTTAGCACCAACTCAGCACGACTGTAATAATTTAACGCAAGTTTAAGGTCAACTACCACCTTCTCGGGATTCTTATTGCTATGGTTGAGATCACTCCCCCCAATCATACTATAGGTATCGCCTATTGCAGAAAGCGCCTTAAACACCAGTTCCTGGATAGTAGAGGCTAAGATTAGTTTATTGAGCTCAACTATTACATTGCTAACTACTTTTAGGGAATATAGCTTTGGATCAAGCTTTAAAAGCAAGCCATCCATCGTAGATGTAAGCTCATCATCATCTCTTAGAGCTAAAGCTCTTGTTGGAACAGCTTCATTGGGTTTACTCTTCTCGCTTTGATTTTTTCTTTTTTCAGCATCAGCCTTCTCTGCTTTAACCTTTGCTAGCCTTTGATCCCTTTCGTGCCTTTTCTGATGTTTGGTTTTAGGCTTAGGCTTATCTTCTTCACTGGCTTTTTCTTGTGCGGCTTCTTTCGCCCATTGCTTTAGATATTCTTCAAGTTCAGTTCCACTAAGAGCATGAAAATAATCTTTGTCTTCAGGCTTTCTATGCCCCGCTTCAGATTCAAGGATGATCCCTTCAAGTGCAAACTTTCTTAACTCGTTGCGTTCCTTAATATCTTTTATTGGTATGCCATTTATAATATTTTGAAAATCTCCGTTATCAGCTTTTTCAATGTTTTTTGCAGTTGCATTGTATAGAACAAAACACTTCTCACTTTCGTTTTTTAAATAGAAATACTTAACATACTGCTCTTCGCACATTTCCTGAATAAATGTGAGCATTGTGTTTTGTATACCTATAAGCTTAATCTGCCATTCGATTATTTTATCTTTAAGTTTCGAATTATCCTTATCGGCATGTCTAAAAACAACCTCGCAGTATAACAAAAGTTGCTCTGAAATGCAGATGATATCTGCTATATTGGATTTAATATAAATGATATTATTTATAACCTTAAAAAGTTTACTATTCCAAATAAGCCTAACAGCGCCGAGGTTATTGACAAAATCCTCAAGGTGTTCAATCTGCTCTTTAATCCCATCCTTTAGAATAGGTTTACTTTTGGGATAAATTTCAATCGTGAGATTGTTCTTAGCAACATAACAATTAATAGCTGTCGCCAAAACAATAAGCTTTAACAACGCATTTTGTTTTACAACATCAACCTTTAAAAATTCAACCATTTTAGCCAAATAGTCATCTGCAACCCCTTGCCCTTTTTGTATCCTAGTTCTTGCTGTGACAGCTTCGTTGAAGAAAGGAATAAACGGTAAAAGCTCTGAGGTTAATGAATCATCATAAACTTTTAAATCTCCTAACTTTTGAAAAGTTAAAACTTCGCCCGAAACTGGTTTTGTTGTTGATTGGACTCTCCCAAGGTTTTTATTTAAAACCGTCCAGATTGTCAATTTAGGTAATGAGGATACGTTTACTCGTTTAAGCACCTCAAGTTGAGCTTTCATCAAATCCCGATTAAATTCCAAATAACTATGAATGGATTTCTGAGTCGGGTGCATAAACATTATTAGCCTCGATTCAATAAGCCTGTTTTCAAGACTAAATAAAACGCTATGCATGTTAGACGCTAGTAATTTTCTAAGTTCAAAAATCTTATCTACATTAGCGATGCCTTTTATAACCATTAATTCGCCTCCCTCAGGCGTAGAGATTGTAATATGCTTACTCAATGCAGGGTTCATTATTAAGTTGATATTATCCAGAACCTTAACATATTCTCCACTTAGTCGAATCATGTTCATGGCTTTTGCTATATATGAGGATTGCCTATTATCCTTATCCCTTACATACTTCAGATTTTTTATGGTAAGTACTTCTTTAGTGGTAATAATGATCAACTTCATTGCATCGAAAAGTGCATTCCATGCCTCTAGGTATTTAATGGGAACGCTAAAAAAATCCAAAAGTTTTTGCACCTGCACTTCATCTCGTTCTTGTGAACCAGCCATTAGTTTAGCTTGAGCAAAAAGCGCAGTAATATCTTCATCATCATCAAGCCTGCTCGATGATTCTATAAGTTTTTTACTTTCAAGCATGTTCCCTCCCCTTTCGGATTTCGGCGATTATCGCCCAACTCTTTCAAAGTTAATTAGACCCTCAGTCCATTAATTTACTCTATGCATATTCTGCTTTTCTCATCAAGCAGCTTTGCCAATTTTTTTTGCCTGGCTTTTTTTGTATTCTTTAATACGGGATTCGATTTCATCCCGGAAATGGCGAATCAACCCCTGGATAGGCCAGGCTGCAGCATCACCCAAAGCGCAAATCGTATGCCCTTCGATCTGCTTAGTTAAATCCCAAAGCTCATCGATTTCTTCGATTTCAGCATTGCCTTCCACCATTCGGCACATAATCCGATAGAGCCAGCCAGTACCCTCTCTACATGGGGTGCATTGACCACAGGACTCATGCATATAGAACTTTGATAATTTGGTAATCGCCTTGATAAGATCCGTTGATTTATCCATTACAATAACTGATGCAGTACCCAAGCCGGACTGGACATCGCGCAACGCATCAAAATCCATTAGCACTGTGTCACAAATGCTCTTTGGGATCATCGGCACTGATGCACCTCCTGGAATCACTGCAAGCAGGTTATCCCAGCCTCCACGTACACCGCCGGCGTGTTTCTCCAGAAGTTCTTTGAGAGGAATCGACATTGCTTCTTCAACATTGCAGGGCTTGTTTACATGCCCTGAGATGGAAAATATTTTGGTGCCGGCATTATTAGGTCTGCCGATTGAGCTGAACCAGCTTGCGCCTCTGCGCATAATTTCGGGAACAACGGCTATGGTCTCCACATTATTTACTGTGGTTGGGCATCCCCAAACACCCATAGCAGCAGGAAAGCATGGCGGTTTTAACCGCGGCATCCCTTTGCGCCCTTCAAGGCTGTTGAGTAGTGCCGTCTCTTCGCCGCAAATATATGCACCAGCTCCCCTGTGAACATATATATCATAGTCATAGCCTGAGCCACAGGCATTGCGGCCGATCAACCCAGCGGCATAGGCTTCATCCACTGCAGCCTGCAAGGCCATAGCCTCAGCGTAAAATTCTCCGCGCACATAAATATAGGCAGCACGTGCACGCATTGCATACCCTGCGATTAGCGCACCTTCGATCAGGCGGTGAGGTTCATATCTAAGAATATCCCTATCTTTGCAGGCACCAGGCTCGCTTTCATCGGCATTTATCACGAGATATGATGGGCGGCCATCAGGCGAAGTTTTTGGCATAAAGGACCATTTCATCCCCGCCGAGAAACCGGCTCCACCTCGACCTCTGAGCCCTGAAGTCTTGACTTCTTCGGTGACTTTATCCGGTTCCATTTGAAGAAATTTTTTGGTGCCGTTCCAGCTGCCAAGCTTTTTGGCAGACTCTAGGCTTGGGCTCTCATAGCCATACAAATTGGTAAAAATCCGATCCTGATCCTTGAGCATACATTGTGTTGAAATTTTCATCTTCTTATTTCATACAAGAAACCGTGGAAAATAGCAATGGCTTTGCTATTTTAAACTACCAGCTGCAACCTATCACTAGTGTAGGAGTTCAATACATATTGGAGTGATTTAAAAATTTACTATACAAGTGTGACAGGAAGCCGTCTTTGCGAGGAGCGCAAGCGACGCGGCAATCCAGTGGTGAGATTGGAGTAACATTTAAAATTTTTAATCTGCTGCGTCCGCCTTCGCCAAGGCTACGTCGGACACACCTGCACCTAGTCGTCTTCGGATAGACTGGCTATAGTCAACCAAAATCCTAAAATGAGTTCATAAACTGGCGTAAGCCACACGAAGCGGAAGGCGTAGGGTGGGGCTCGCAACTGGCGTAAGGTTTGATATAAAGCAACGAATATACTTTTGTTATTGTGAAACCTCAACCATAAAAGGGATTTAGCTTGCATATTAGTACAAGCTAAATCAAAGTATCACACAGACAAATTTAAGGAGAAAATTATGCTAAATACAAAAGGCTCGAAACAACCGGAGCAAGTAATGGTCACTTGTGTTGGTCAATATATTAGGAAGCTGAGTTTCGATAGCTTGATGAATAAACATGAGCTAGCAAAAATTGAAGCACATAAGCCAGTTATCAGCTTAAATATTACAACTAAGCAAGAGAAGATTGGGGATACAGATCATGAAGTCATATTGCTTATAGAAGCAGAATCAAGAATAGGGGAAAAGAATGAAGAGGTATTTAAGTTACAATTAGAATATGCAGGTATTTTTAAGTTAGAGGGGCAAGTAGAAGAAAGTGCGAAAGAAGAAATACTTTTGGTTAATTGTATAACTTTACTTTTTCCCTTTGCAAGGAGAGAGTTAGCAGCAATAACCTTAGGAGGGGGTTACCAGCCATTAATGCTAGATCCCATAGACTTTAGAAGTTCATACTTACAATATAAGCAAATGATCGCGAATGAGAACGCAAACCCTTTGCCTACAAATGTAGCAAAGCAATCCAGCCTTTAAGGACCAGATATACAAAAGACCCCTTTGCAGGGGTCTTTATAACTTAATCTAGTTACACTGCATTATCATGCAACGTTACAGAGCCACTATAGTTCTGCATGTACAGGAAGATTAGCTGCCGCCAAAGGTCCAGCGCATGCTGGTTTATCATACATTAAGTCTAGAGCAGCATGATAAGTAGCTATTCTGCATGATCCCTCTGGATGATCACACCCAGCAGAAGGTTCTTGTGGAATAGTATCAGAGTCAGGCACGCCAAAAAAAGCTGCCATCTGATTAATAGCTTGAAGAGTAGTGTTAATATACTCTTCGCCAAACCATACTTTACGCATTATATCTCTAGAACCTGCCCAATCAGCTTGCCCCTCACAACTTAGCCCTGTAGGGAATGTTGGTTGCCCACCATAATGGTGTCCAGTTTCGTGAGCAGCAACTAACGCTATACCGTCCATTTTAACAGCAGCGTGCTGAACTAAGCCTCCTTTTATGGCAACATGCCTGGTACCATTAGGATCCTGCCATGCAAAGGCATTCACTTCTGGATCAGACCAATCTAGTTCATATTGAATATCAGGATAAGCTGTGTGAAAAAAGCTTAACACATAATTTGTCCACCCGACTGCTTCTGGACTACTCCATTCATTAAATGCGTCTTTTTCAGCTTTAACTTGAGCTTCTTTAGGGTGTATATAGCTATGTGCATGCGCTGGGACATGTACCTTTAAATGTTCGGCAGAAATAAATTTATCATTTCCACCACTACTTAATGTAGGTGCTTTTAAAACCCCATCTCCCCATTTAATAATATAGGCTGGACTACCGATACTAGGTTCAGCATTAGATGCATTCGATAGCTTATCAAAATGTAGTTGTATCGCATGATCTCCTGACATGACCCCATTAGTATTAATTAGATGGCTCTTTAAATTTTCTTGCGTTGGCGCTTCATGCTTAGTTGCAATATGCTTAAATCCACCTTTATATTCCCCAAGGTGAATAGAAGTAATTCCTACTTCAGACCCATTTTCAGATATTAATTTATCTACAGGTGTCATCTTTGATGCCTGTTTTAATCCTTTATCCGTCAGGAACACATGATCTGCTGGTACAGTTAAAAAATGGTTGTCGTAGATGATTTGTACAGCATATTTTTGTACACTATCTCCAGATCTTCCATGACTAAACTCTAATTCTGCCGGCTTCGAATTTAACCCTGGACATGGTACTACTACTGAACATTGGTTTGGTATTGGTCCTGGTACTGGTACTGGTTCTTGACATGGTACTACTATTGAACATTGTCCTGGTATTGGCACTGGTGCTGGCATTGGTGCTGGCGCTGGTGCTGGCACTGGTGTTGGCCCCGGCACTGGTCCTGATCCTGATCCTGAATAAACACAGTGGCAAGGCTCAACATTTATTGGATTATAAAGCATTACTAACTGCCCTACAGGGTATTGATTTGTTGCACCCATAGTATTTAATTGCGAACCAATGTTAGTGCACTGAGGTGGTGTACACGCTTTTACTTCAACAGCCATAATAACTCCTAATTGATGTTATAAATATTTAATTAACTCTTAGTAATTGTGTCGGCGCGGTTATAGATTATTTTTCAAATCTATAACTTAAAAGTTAAAGTGAATTTTACAAAAGAACAAGCACTTTATATTACCTGTGTAAAAGTTCGATACATATTGGATTGAGCTAAAAATTTACTATATTAGTGTGACAGGAAGCCGCCTTATATGGGCGGTATTGGCTTCTCGTTTAGTGCAATAGAATCATATTCTCACCCTATACAAGGCTTTTGAATTTAGGCACTGAAAAAACACCTAGCTTAGATCTTAAAGTCTATCATCTATCTGAACTTCTACACCTGATGCAAACATTAACTATTACAAATCAGATATGCAGACAAATTTATAACACATAGGGTATAGCTGAGTTGCATTGATTTGACTTGCATGGCTATCACATAGCTCTTTATGTTCAGCAACCTTCTTTTCCACGAGATCAGATACCTGACTATGGTGAAAGTCTACTAAACCAGAGAATGAGTCTAGAATATCCTCTTCGACATTTACGGCTTTAAGTTCCGCATATCGAACTATTAGTTCGGCATATTTAGAAACTTCATCATCTTCTACTTCGCTGCTAAATTCATGCGTGTCGCGATTGATATAATCTGCAATCCTCTCTAAGAAATGTACTTGCGTAGGAGTAAGCTGTAACTCTTCCATTACTTCAGGTAAGAAAATCTTCAGAGCCCATTGTATCAAGCTAGTCGGCGTAATTTCAGTGCAAATATCTTGCTGAAGCTCAAAAGGAGAATGCTCAACACAAACATCATCACTAACTTCGCTATGATAAGTATTATATATATCCATTAGACTTTTTAATATGTCGCCAGGTAAGTCTTTTGCACTCACACTCCTTACTTCATTTCGATATTTATTACTGGCGCTAAGATAGAAAATATCAATTATAGAATTTTGTTTAAAGTACTCTGTATATTCATTAGTATACTCGTATTTATCCATGTCAGTAGCGTTAACTTCCAAAAGTTCAGCCGCCTTGTATACCGGTTTTCTGGCTGCATTTTCGTAGACCTTTATTTTATCGAAATAATCATAGACAAATTTATGAAGATCTTTATCAAATAAAAAGCGGACACCAATAGAAAAATCAAAGTACTTATCAGCTTCCTTGCTACCACTAAGCTTTTCTTCTAAAGCCTTCATATCTTTAACTCCTTCAAACTTAAAAGGCATCGCATTAAACCTAAATAGGTGGTCATAAAAATAGTGTCCGATTTCGTGAATGAGAACAGAATTAAAAGTATGGACCTTATCTTCAAAGAAACATGTTTCAACACTTATGCGGTTGTTTGCATTGTCATATGAGGATGTAGCATTTGGACTAAAATGAATCTTTACGGTATCACCTTGCTGTATATCTAAAGCCAAGTATGTAAGCATTTCTCTGGCTATAGGATCTAAATTTAGCAACCTCTCATAGCTGCTTCTCGCTTCGCTTTGATTTATTATGCTGGAATAAGTTCTGGATAATATTACATCAACAACACTGGGCTGTGTCACTTGATAAGTATCAAGTAAAGGCTCAAGGCCATCAAGCTCATAGCAACTCAAGTCCAAATCCTTGTACATGGGATCTGTTAAATTTACTTTTTTGTCTTGGCAAAATTTATCAAACTCGGTTTTAGAGACAACAAGAGCTAACATCTCAAGCTCAATTTTGCTAAAGTATTTCTTAATATCTATTAAAATCTTAAAGATCTTCACCTCTTTGCTAGGAAGGTTAACATCATCAATTAGTTTAGAATTGACAAAATAGTCATTCATAAAATGGACAATGTTATAGGAACTAGCTGATTTATGCGTACTCAAGATCTGTACGGCCTTAACATTTAAACGCTCGACAGCTTCATCTAAAACATTTAGGCAATACTCCATATATTTTAAAATATGTTCAAGGCCTTGATAGTCTTCTTGCCGTATGGCGTCTATAGCCAAGTCATCCTTCACCTTATTTGTAAAATTTGCTAGAATCGATTCAGGATAATCACCTAGGCTAACCTTGATTTTCTTGCTTGCGGACTTGTAAATAGATTTAGACTTTGACATATTACCTACCGTTATTACCTATTTATGCGGCAATTTAGCATAATATTGCGCAAATATCAATATTATTTTAAAAACAAATCTAGGCTCAAATACTTTCTTTTCTGTATGCATAATAAAGATCAATCCTTGACTACACTTTGCAAAGTGGTACAATTTGTGCTATAATTACAATGTATATACACTATTAGGGTACATAGCTATGGCAGTTAAAAAAGGATCAAAAAATAACATCGCAAACCGTGGTTCAGCGGCGCGCATTAAGGAATACCAAGGAAAACCAGTTAAACCGGTTAAGCTTATCAATGGTGGACAGCGTTTTATGGCTGCTCAATTCGAAGATGGCAGGCTAGTTTCTACTCCAGATGGTAAGTTTGTTCCCTATGCATCTATAGAATAAACCTCTAGAGACCAGGGCCACCGCATTAAAATAGTGGATAATATATGCTGCATTGAGTCATCACGAGGAGCGCAAGCGACGTGGTGATCCACTCTGCGCCTTCGGCTTCGTGTGGCATGCCACCCATAGCTTTAGCTAAGGGTAGTTTGCTTCACCCCGCAAGATGGGGTTCGCAATGGAAACTGGCTCACTGCCGAGCTGGTAGGGCATACCTGGAAAATGCTCTAATTTTCAAAGATAGTTTTTAATGAGGTTGTCCTGCTCTATAGACCCAGAGTCTTCTTATAAGCCGATATTTCTTTTCTTAATGATGAGCTGGGATTGTTTAGACCACGTTCAAGCGTCGCTGTCACCTCTTGGGTTTTGCCGATATCATGTCGGTCTTTAAGGGCGCCTATGGCCTTGTTAATCATCGCATCGTCCATATACGCTAAAAGCACCATAATCGCCTCTTTATGACCTTTAACGGCTGCCAGGCAAAAGGCTGCATAGTGGTGTCCGGCAACCAGAGTCTGTTGCGCAAAGCTACCGCCAGCTTCATTGAGCACAGCAAGAATCAGATCAGCTTTATTGTTATCAACTGCCGCATCAAAAGCCAATGACATAGCTATATCCCAGTTCTCCTCTAAAAACTCACTCGGATTCAGGAGTTTGCGAAGCTGCTCAACACTACCTTCTTTGATGACTGCTGTAACTCCTTCTTTAAAAGCCTCTTTGCTTCTGAAATGATTCCAAAGTTTTAAGTCCATTTAACTACCCATTGCAATATTACGCTTTAAAATTAGCACCGAAATTTATATATGACAATATGGTGATGAGGAATGCCGTCTTTGCGAGCGTAGCGCGGCAACCCACCCTACGCCTTCGGCTTCGTGTGGCTTACGCCAGTTTCTATGCTTTCATAGGATTTTATTTTACTAAAGCCAGTCTAAGCGAAGACGATTAGGCGTTGGAGTGTCCTACAAACCCTTGGCGAAGTAGGACCCATAAATGCGTGGCTACATTATTACTTTACGCTAACCTCACTTCTGGTTCACCACGGAGCGAAGCTCCCCGCGATGACGCAATGCAGCACATATTTTCCACTATATCATTTCATTTTAATGCGAGGACTTAAAAAAATGAATATTACTTATCCTTCTTAAAGAGCGCTTCTAGCTCTGCAGCTTTTTGAATTGAATCATCTATGGTAAACCTGATTTCGGGAGAGAATCGCAGGTTTATTTTTGAAGTCACCAGCTTCCTGAATGTTGGCGCAATTTCATTAAAGAACTTAATAATCTTTTTCTGATCAGAAGCATCAGGCAATATGAGAAAAGCGGTTGCAACTTTCAGATCCGGGCTCACCCGCACTTCTGAAACGGTTATCATGGTTTTTTCAAAAAAAGGATGAGAAAGCTCATTCCTCTGAAGTATCTCTGACAGAGCTTGGCGTATAGCCTGGCCAACTTTTAGCTGGCGCGATGTAGGAGCAGTAGTGTAACGATAAACCATATTTACTTCACAAAAACAACAACACTTGAAATAATGACCACCCAGAGCAGTGTAAGCGGCAATAGTACCTTCCACCCCAACCGCATTAACTGATCGTAACGATAACGTGGTAGCGCAGCTCTCACCCAAATAAATACAAAGAGGCAAAAAGCTACCTTTGATGCAAACCAGAAAAAGCCTGGCATAAAATTAAGGAACTGTAAATTAAACGGCGGAAGCCAACCACCAAGAAATAATATAGTCGCTATTCCGCTCATCAGGATCATATTGGCGTATTCGCCCAGGAAAAATAAAGCAAATCCCATTGAGGAATATTCGACGTTATAACCAGCAACCAATTCTGCCTCTGCTTCTGGCAGATCAAAAGGGTGGCGATTAGTCTCAGCCAGAATAGAGATAAAAAACACCACAAACATTGGAAGCAATAGAAGCTCAATATAAAGCGGCATGTGCTTATGTGATTCAACGATTTCGCGGAGATTCAAACTCCCAGAATAAATAAGCACACAGATAATTGAAAAGCCAATGGCGACTTCATACGAGACCATCTGCGCCGCAGATCTGATAGCTCCTAAGAAGGCGTACTTAGAGTTGCTTGCCCAGCCGGCAATGACCACGCCATAAACTCCTAATGATGATATCGCAAGTAAGTAAAGGACTCCTACATTAATATCCGCTATCACAAAATGTTCCGATATCGGAATTACTGCCCAGCCAATCATAGCAAGTATAAAGGTGATCACTGGTGCTAATATAAAAAGGAACTTGTTGGAACGCTCAGGAATGATGGTCTCTTTAAAAATGAGTTTCACGGCGTCGGCGATGGGCTGGAGCAAACCCAAAGGTCCCACTACATTTGGCCCTACCCGGAGCTGCATGGATGCTATAATTTTGCGCTCAGCGTAAGTAAGGTATGCCACGCACAAAAGCAATGGAACAACTAAAGATAATATCTTTACGACGATCTCAAATAGTTTCAACCAGTTAATGCTCGCGAGGATTTCCATTTATTTCTATTATTGTTGCTACCTTTCTAACTACATTAATTTGCGCTCAAGCGCAAACTTTTTCGCTTTGATTAAGTTCTGGATAATCAATGTAACCTCGTTCTTCACCCATATAAAAAGTACTGGTATCAATTTTATTAAGCTGCGACATATTGCGAAATCTTGCTGGCAGGTCAGGGTTGGCAAGGAAAAGCGCACCAAACGCAACCAGGTCGGCATCACCATTTTTTATAGCAGTATTGGCAACTTCAGAATCATAACCGCCATTTGCGATATAGGTTCCCTGGTATTTTGAGCGCAAAATCCTAGATAAGGGTTCACCTGTTGCATCGTTTTTTCTATCTTCTGCAATATGTAGGTAACACAGTTTCAGTTTATTCAATTCCTCAACAAAATAGGTAAAAGTAGCTTTTGGGTTTGAATCGGACATTGAGTTGAATGTCCCAGTGGGCGAAATTCTATAACCGACTTTATCAGCACCCCACACATCGCATACTGCTTTTGCAACTTCAAGTGGGAAGCGGGCGCGATTTTCAATGCTACCACCGTATTGATCGGTTCTTAAATTGGTACAATCTCTAAGAAACTGATCGGGGAGATAGCCATTTGCACCATGGATTTCCACACCATCAAAGCCTGCGGCCTTTGCATTCTCTGCCCCATGACGAAACTGTTGTACAATACCGCTGATCTCTTCAATCTTCAAAGCTCTTGGCGCCACCATCTTTTTTAATCCTTGTTGCGTATAAACTTCTCCTACAGCAGCGACGGCAGAAGGAGCTACTGGAAGTTCACCACCATGAAAATCGGGGTGGGAAATTCTTCCCACATGCCAAAGCTGCAGGAAGATTTTTCCACCGGCTTTATGAACAGCTTCAGTAATTTTCTTCCAACCTGCAATTTGCTCTTTTGAGTGAATACCCGGCGTGCGGATATAACCAACACCTTGTTGAGAAACTTGTGTAGCCTCAGTGATAATAAGTCCGGCTGATGCGCGTTGAGCATAATATGTGGCCGCAAGCGGGTTTGGCACATTTCCTTCCACGGCACGGCTACGTGTCATTGGCGCCATAACAATGCGGTTTGCAAGTTCTAAATTACAGAGTTTATAATTGCTGAAAATATCCATGGGACTCTCCTAAGGTGTTCAATATTATTATCTACCATAACTGCTTTATTCAGAATTTAAAGATGAATATTTTCAAATTAAAAGCGTTAAGACAACGTCGTTGCGAGCGAAGCGCGGCAATCCAGTCTTGAGGCTTACACTATGCTTGAACTTTTACGCAGAGCCTCGCTACTGGCTTCATCCCGAAAGGGGGTACGCGATGACGCAACCTGAGTCAAAACTAACTATGTGCTGCTGCAAACCTCGCAATTACCTCTTCATAAACCTTTGTGAGCTGTGCGATGTGTTCCAGGCTTACATGTTCATCAACTTGATGAGCAGTTGTGTTGAGCACACCCACCTCAACTACTGGGCAAAATTCCCTGATGAACCGCGCATCGGAAATGCCGCCGGCCGTACTGAGCACTGGTTTTTGTCCTGTAACCGCCGCAACGCTTTCAGAAACAAGATTAGTGAATTGCCCTGGTGGCGTTAAAAATGCTTCACCAGAACATCTTGCGTTCAGTTCATAAGCAGAGCTGTGCCGGGCACAAACTCCATTTACAAGCTGTTCTAGACTACTAGCATAATGGGTATTATTAAAGCGAATGTTGATGTTCGCATGCGCTATAGCCGGCACAATGTTAGTTGCATTATTGCCGACATCTATACTGGTAATTTCTAGATTAGATGGGGGAAAATCACTATTTCCTGCGTCAAGTTGCAACTGATTCAGATCAAATAAAATCCGGTTGAGTTGTGTGATAGGGTTGGCGAAATTCTCAGGGTAGGCAACGTGCCCCTGCTTACCGCGAACTGTGAGCTTAAAGTTGATGCTTCCACGGCGACCGTTTTTTATTGTGTCGCAAAAGTGTTGGTTGCACGTAGGCTCTCCCACAATACAGGCTGTTATCTTCTTGTTGTGCTTTTGCATCCACTGCAAAACTTTTTTGGTACCATTTACCGCATCGGCCTCTTCATCACCGGTAATTAGCAAGCTCAGAGAAATAGGAAGTGCACCTTTAGCCAATACTCGCGCGCAGGCTGCAATAAAGCAAGCAATTGCTGTCTTCATATCAACGGCGCCACGGCCATAAAGGATGCCATCCTGTATCTCTCCACCGAATGGATCAAAGCGCCAGGCAGCAGAATCTCCTACTGGTACAACATCTGTATGCCCAGCAAAGCAAAGGTTAGCTTTGCCTTGCCCCCAGGTTGCATAAAGGTTCTTCACCGGATAACTGCTATCCCCGGAAAAATCGAGCTTATGGCAGGAAAAACCCAGAGGGGTCAGATGATTTGATAATAATTCTATAGCTCCACCATCTTCTGGGGTTACACTTTTGCACCTAATAAGTGCTTGCGCTAGTTTAACGGGATCAGACATTTACCCTCTCAATAAATCGTTTACTGAAGTTTTGCTACGAGTTGCCGCATCCACTTTTTTAACAATAATCGCCGCATAAAGTTGAGTTTTTCCATCAGCCCCAGGTAGAGTGCCGGATACAACAACTGAATATGCTGGCACCCGCCCATAGATTATTTCCTGCGTTTCACGGTCGTAAATTTTGGTAGACGCTCCGATAAACACTCCCAAGGCAATCACAGCACCTTCTTCAACAATTACACCTTCGACAATCTGGCTACCAGCACCAATAAACACCTTGTCTTCGATAATGACCGGATTGGCTTGAAAGGGCTCCAATACGCCCCCGATCCCTACCCCCATAGATATATGGCAGTCTTTGCCAATCTGCGCGCAGCTACCGATATTTGCCCAGGTATCGATTAACGTACCCTCTCCAACCGCAGCGCCCACATTAATGAAAGACGGCATAATAATACAGTTCTTACCTATATAGGCAGACTGCCTTACAACCGCTCCAGGCACTACCCTAAAGCCGGCAGTATTAAAGTCCTTATCTTTCCAGCCTGCAAATTTAAGGGGAACTTTGTCAAAATAATTCACCATAGGCGAAATCTCAACGCATTCGCAATCATTAAGCAGAAAATTCATGAGTATCGATTTTTTTGCCCATCCATTTACTACCCACGCACCACTCGATTTATCGGCAATTCTGAGTGCACCGCTATCCAATTGCTTAACAACGGCATCAACTGACTGCTTGGCCTCAGCTTTAAATTTCTCATCTTCCTTGATCAGGTGGCGTGATTCCCATAACTTTTCAATTGTCGCTTGCATTTGAATCCTCCATATATTGAGGATATAATACAAACCTCATGCATTAAGTGCAAGGATACTTATATATTTTAACTTGAATTGCCTTGTACATTGTTGTACAATTATACTTGGTAGGTAAGTCCTATGCTGCGCCTTTGATGCTTCCTTCTATCGGTTGGATACGAGTCTTGGGAGGTTGGTGGTATGGGGTCTACCGCTTTTTTGATGGCAAATATATCTCTTCGTATTTTATCCTGGATTTAAAATAATTATACCAGGCTGTATCATTGTTTTTATGTTTTCTAGCTATCCCCCAACAAAATAAATCAACTGCCTGTATGCATAGATTTTTCGTTGAGGACTCATGATATATATTCAAAACGGTGTCCATTGGTAATATGGCACTTAGCTGAGCTTCAATATATTCATTAAAATCCTGTATCTCTACTGTATTCTTACACTTATCCACAATGAAATTAATACTCTTACCTTGAACCTCACGTAATGGAGTTTTCTCTACTATGAATCGTGCCAGGAAATTATAAAGC
>Ga0206827_1015_pt1 | contig 50775 bp, 33 predicted proteins | sample Alteio_BWOrgCont_77_FD_152852 | JGI IMG/M metagenome (GOLD analysis project Ga0206827, IMG submission 152852) | Enriched cells from forest soil in Barre Woods Harvard Forest LTER site, Petersham, Massachusetts, United States -... | ecosystem: Environmental > Terrestrial > Soil > Temperate forest >...
GGAGTGCATCTTGCAATGCTTTCCTATTTTCGTCAGTTGGGTCATTTGCTACATCACGATATAACCTTTCTAAATCTTTTATGTTTTTGGTTTTCTCAGCTATAAGTTCTTGGATTACACCTAGTGCTTTTGCATTTTCATGTTTGATGAGCGCTGCACACCCTTCGTAATATTGCAAATTGAATTTATCCATGTGAGTTGACCACTCAACTTGGTTATCCAATACAGCCTTTAAGCTTTCTAAAGATGCCGTTCCATGTGTTGGGAAGTTATGACTGACCATCATCTCAGCGATTTCAGCTGGTTTCTGCCGTTCTGCGTCCCAATCTGGTTTAAAAAGCACTAAAATATCAGACTTCCATCCATCTAGCCTCTTGGTACGCAAATTCTTATAAAAAATAATACCTTTATTAACTTCGGTTTGTGCTGCGCTTCTAATGTGCTCAATTTCAACGTCAAGTTCGGTTTCCTGATCAAGTTGCTTAGCAAACTCATATGCTTCTTTGTAATATCCAAATATCTTCTCATTTATTTTAAACGCTTTTTTTCCTGTTTTAGCCTGAGCAAGCTGATTTATGCCTTCTCGTACGATTTGTTTGCAACACTCATAAGCCTGTTCGTAAACAACCTTCATAGCACCTGCAATCCTTTCCGCATCTTCAGGATGCTCCTTAATGGCTTTTTCTTGTAGTTCCAATATATCTTTGCAATCTTTATATTTCTCTTCTGGACTCTTTTGCTTATACTCTTGAGATTCAAAATACTCTTCAAAATATTCTTTACCTGCTGCCTTAATTCGAGCTTCATATTTAAGAGTGTTTTCGCCCATGGAATTGGGCTTCTGATAAGCAGTGTAACGAGTTATCTCTGATAGTCTCGCTATCTCTTGATCTAATGTTTCCACTTCAGCAAAATTAGCACCGTAAGGCTTATCTTTATAATCCAGATAGAGAAATTCAGAATAAAGTAGCTTGAGAACCTCATTAATATCTCTCGCTTTTGTGCTTTTTTGTTCATAGTTGCGAGCTTGTAACCCACCCAGGAGCGCTTGTTTACAGGCCGCTTTTTTATCGGCATCGCTTAGTTGTTTATATTCTACGCTCTTTAGCACAGCTTGCAGCTTATGTAAAGATCCATCCTCAGCAGCGTCTTTCAATTGCGCTATCACATGAGTAGTATTTTCAGGTGGGGTTATAGAAATATTTAAACGCATTTGAGCTTCTTCAGCTCTTTCTGCTACAGCTTCAAATGCGACAGTCCATTCCTCTTGAATATCATGTTCTTTATACGCAAAGTAAGTTTCAATTGCTTTCGGAATCCAGCTATCTTGTTCAAGTTTGTTACCTAAGAATGCAGCATTGTAAGCTACCAATTGATTTAGCCATTGATTACCAACCTGACCACTCGATCTAAGTCGCAAGCAGTAAGCATCAAGATCAGTAAAATCTAGCTCTTCATCACGCTCTGCCTGTTTATTTAATTTCTTAAATATATTATAAATCCCTTCAACAGCTTCTAACTGGGATGGTGATTCTCCAAACACTTCACTTCGTATTTTTAATTCATCTACAATGTCTAAGTTTTGAATTAAACCAAGAATTTCTGCTTGTAATTCAAACTTATTTGCTTCTCCCCGAATTTCCAGCAGCTCATCATAAAATGGCCGCATTCTCTCAGGGTTTACCCCACGCTCAATTTCATTTTTAAGGCCATGCATGAATGCATATTCCAAGGCCTCACAAAATTCAGGTATTTTACCACACTTCTCTATAACAACTGATAATTGTCCTTGGTATTTTTCACTTTCTTTTTCAAGAGCTTCATTACTTTCGCATAAAACCTTATTATTCTTAGCCATTATAATAGGATTAATTAGACCATGATCGACAGCTAACTTGAATTTTTCAAAAGCGTCTTCTGCAGTAGTACCAGGGGTTCTAAATGGCGTAAAATAGCCATATGGATCTAATTTCAATTGAATACCGTGTTTCTTCACAGCGGAACCAATGAAATATCTAAAATCTTCCAATGAGTAATCAGGATATACAAAGTTCTCTGCACCAGATTCAATAATCGCTTGCTTATATTTTTCTACTTCATGACCTGTTTCTATGGCAATAAAACAATACTCTATGATAGGCATAAAAGTGTCATGCCTGAAGTCATGTAGCATAGATGCTGTGGCGATAGGACTTCTGTCCCTTGAACCCTTTAGAGTAGCATCAGCGCTCATTTCTAAGGCTATCTGAACCGCTTTAACACTTCCAAAATAAGCGGCAATATTCAAAAGACATTTTTGATTTATTTGCTCTACTGATGCACCTTTAATTAAACCGCTTATTTCATCTTGGAAGTAATGTGATACCCCTCTTGCTTTAGCTTTTGGTAGCTTTTGTCCGTCAATATACAGGTTGCTTCCTCTTGCAGAGTCGTGCGCAGAATCAAAAATTAAATCTAAAACTTCAATATTGTACCTTATGCATGCATCTTTTACACATGCATATATACCTTGATTTCCCCACATCATGGCATTATAGAGCAGATTTTTTGGCTCATCCCGATCACGATTTGCTAGCAGTTGCCGCTGAATTTCTGGAGAGCAGAGGGCAAATAGTTTTATGAATTCATCAGTTTGGCCTTTTATAATAAAGTTATCGAGCACTTTAAAGAGTGATTTAATTGATTGTGTGCTTTTTAACAAATCATCTAGCGTCTCTTGCGGAAGCTGTTTAAACCCATCCATGCGCAGCCACTTCATTGCAGGTGTCTCGCCAGGGTGTTCACCCATGAGAAATCTACCTAGATCTTCTATAGCTTGTTCTTTCTTCCATTCAACTTGTAGACTAGTAAATTCATTTAGTTTATTTAGTTCATTTGATTCTTGTAAGTCATAATCCCATTTATTTAACATATCTTTACGAAGCTTAACTGTTTTCTTTTTATTAAACCAACCTGGGTTATTTTCAACTGTACCTCTTTGACGAAGGTCAGCTAGTTTCTCTTGTATTGGCCATTTTAATGCTATTTCCGGATTTAGGGGTACAAAGTTACTAGCAAACTTAAGAGCATTTTTATAATAATCTTGCATCTTTGCATGAATGCTATCTGCCTCAGCTTGCGTTTTGGCTTGAGCAAGCTTTTCCATTTCCTCTTTAAAAAGATTCATGCAGCTGTGAAATGCTTGTGAAGAAACATATTGCATAGCTTCATAAAGCTGATCCAGATTTGCTGCATTTCCAGGATCTCTAAGAGCTTCCGCTTGCATTGGAAGAAATTCATTAGCAAATTCATAGATTGCTGAATCAGTTTTAGCTATATTTGCAAAATAGTACTCCAAATCAGTTTTGGTTGCCATACTTGCATATGGGTTATTCTTATTTATCCACGCCCAGTGACCTGCTTCTCTCTGCGCTTTAGTCAACATTTTGATTGGAAGCGTTTGTGGTATTGCTGACTCTAGTGAAGGTTCCGTCTTCAAATGCCCAACAGGTATGTTTTCTTCCTGTGCTGTCGCTACCTCAGCTGTTGTTGGTTGCTCTACCTGTTGAGGTTCTACAACTGGTTGAGAGATTATTGGCGTTATAAATCGGGCCACTCCTGCTTGCACTGCTGCAGCTTCAGCCTGACGTAATTCAGCTTTGAACGCAGGTTCAGACCATTGAGTTAGAAGTTCAACTTTAGGGGCAGGCTTAGTTAGCTTCTTTGGGGCAATATCAGGTAGTAGCTGCTCAACTCGTCGATTTATCATACTATCTAGCATTGCTTCTTGATCGGGCACAGAAAGAGGTGTCTTTCCTTGAGTGGTTAACTCTTTAGAATTCTCACGCTGAGCCTTCAGCGCTTCTGCATAAATTATCTCCATATTTTTACTGATAACTTGAGCAGACGTAGGGTTTTCTTCAACAGCTATGGCTTCTAATCCAGTTTGTAAGGCAGCCTGACATATCATATATTTGCGTAAACCACTTAGGCCTGAATACACAGCATTTTGAAAGAATTGATTTACATTCTTGTCACTTAGGTAAATCCCGAGAATTAGACGATTATTCAACGCTTCAATTATGATTTGATCACTATTATATAATGGCTGCGCAATCTTAGGGCTACTCATAAATAGAAGTAAGTTTTCGTAGACCAAATCCAATCTCATTCTAATTCTTATAGCATCTTCAGGATTGGCCTCTTCAATGGCTCTTAATCCTTTTTGCAGGGCACCTCTATAAATTTCACTTATTCTTTGGCCATCAAGTGATAAATTCTGAAGATTTCCAATAAACTCATTTAAGTTGTCACCAACTATTATCAGGTTTGTTAACGCCTCATCTATCATTCTTGTTATATCATCTTCACTGATTCTGTCTTGCCTTAGAGGGAATGTACTTATTACTTCAAGCATTTTTTCAAAGACATCTTGTATTCCTTGCCTCATCTTTTTTGCAACATCCTGATTCCTTTCTTGGGCTATGGCTTCTAATCTCATATCCAGCACGGCCTTACACATTCCAAATTGGCCAACATAATCCAGGTTTCTGAATAGATCTTCTTGGGTAAAGTCGTGTGCTCGGCCTTTTAACTCGAATTTATTCTGCATAGCTTCACGTATTATTTTATCTTGCGCATACAACATGCCAGGAAATACCTTATGAATTTGCTTCTCCTGCAGTTTATAAATAATCGGTATTATTTCTGCATAAATAACTTCGAGCTTTTCTCTAATTTTATTTTCATCTTCAGATTTATTTTTTATAGCTTCTAATCCGAAATTAATCGCATCTTTGCAAATCATGTACTTCACTACATCTTCCAAACCTGTGTAAGGATCGGTATGAAAAATATCTTGTGGTGTCTCAATAACACCGTTCAACCAGTTATTTAATGTAAACCCGGTAGCTTGCATTATTATATCATTATCATCTAGGTGCTTGTTTTGCTCACTTAATATTATTTGACCCCGGTTGTATTGCGCACCATCTGCTATTTGTTTTTTCTCAGCTTCAAGGATGATATTTATCCCTTTAAGAGCTTGTTCCCTAGTTAGACCATCCACCACCCCTTGTATTTCAGTATAAATAACTTCAAGTTTTCTCCTGATTTCTATTTCAGCTTGAAGGGTAGCGTCTGTCATCGCTTTAAGAGCCTGTTCCTTAGTTTGACCATTCACCACCTCTTGTTTTTCAGTATAGATAACTTCAAGTTCTCTCCTGAACTCGGTTTCAGCTTGAAGGCTAGCGTCTATCGCTTCCAGTCCAGAATCAAGTGCAGCTTTACAAATTTTATATTTGGCTATATTTGGCAAATCTGCGTATGATTCACTGTTAAAGAATCCTATACCTACATTATTGTCTGGTTGTAATAATCTACTTAATGCAGCACCTTTAGCTTTTATTACTTCTGCATTCGCCTCTACATTTACTGCTAAGTAGACTTCATTTAGCTCATACACAGGGATAATAGTATTTTGCACTGCAAGTAATTTATTCATCACAGGCAGCATTCCTGCAAAGATAACTTGTAAATCTTGTCTCATTCTACTTGCTGCTACTGAGTCAGGTTCCGAACCTATTGCTTGTAATCTTATATCCAGCGCATCTTTACAAACCCTATATTTGTCTATATCACTTAAACCTATGTACTGATTAGCTTGAAAGAAGTCTTCACCTACCATATTTCCGCTACTTAATAGCTCAACTAATCTCCTCATTACCTCAGCCTTACGTATATCCTCTGCCGTTGGTGGAGTTGGCTGAGTCGGCTGAGTTGGCTGTATAGGTAGCGGTTGTGGCCGCACACCAGCATCTTGCAATATTTGAGGTGGTGGAGCCGCCGGTTCATTTGACAGCTTTCTTGGGAGACTAGAAGATGTTCGAGGTCTTTGTTTCGTCAAAGGTTCAGGTCGCAATACTCTTATTTGTTCAGTTAGTGTAGTTGCATCCAAACCAGATTGCGCAAGATATTGTAATTGATTTGCTTTAGTAGATACTATCACAACTAACTGATGTGGATCAATCTGAGCTTCAATTATATGTCTATTAAATTCGCTTTTAATTTTATCAATAGTTCCACTTCTCATACTTTCATCTGATAGGCTCGCAAATAGGTCAGTAAATTTCGCATCGATAAAGTGAAATGAGTTTTGCCACCACTCCTCTAAAATTCCAGAATTTCTATAAACTCCCCTACTACTTACATCTATTTCTTCATTTAACTCGTTTATATACTTATCAAAAGCTTTCAAACCATAAGCTTTACGAGCAAACTCCAATGTTTCTAAATAAACCTTCTTCATCGATTCATGTAGTTCTTGTGCACCTTCAGCATCTATTACACCAAATCTTTTCACTCGGTTTATTAGCCACTCTTTATTTGCTTTAAAGGCACCTTCATAAGCATCTCTTATATGGGTATCAGCACTTGGAAAAATCGCATTTTGCTTTAATGCTTGCAGGTTACTAAGTGCCGCCTGCCTTCTTTCATCAAGCTTAACTTGCCAGGCTTCATGAGCTGCTGCCTCCGCAGCATCTCTAATCACTTTATACTTGCCATCATTATCTAAATTCGCTTTTAAGCGTTTGAGTTGAACAGAATTAGCTTGCCAATCGAGTAGTGTTGTAGCATTTCTATTTAATACAGCATCAAGATCTGCTCTTTGTACATTTTCATCAAATGGAGGCCTACCTTGGCTGATTAGATCACATTTTATCCCATGGATAACTTTAAGTATTTCTATATAAACTATCTTCATCGCCTCATTAATTGCGTTCGGATCTTTAGGAGGCTTAGCAGTAGAGATTGCCTCCAAACCGATCAGTAAAGCTTCTTTACAAACTTCATATTTTTCTGAATTCTTTAGTTTTGCATAGTCAGCTCCTGCAATCATCTCAGATACCGCTAGATTTCCGTTTCGCACATATTCGCATACCACCTGTTTTACGTTATTTACCGACCATACTTGTGCAGGCATTTGGGTTGTTGAGATTTGCGATTTCCATAATTGCAAATAATCTATTTTTGGTGTTGCCGACCTGGCTCTCTCTACTCCACTAATCACGTCTTTTAAGTCCCTTTTAGCAGCAGCCTCTTCTAAAGAAACACTTTTTGCAAATTCTAGAGCCTCATTATAATATTTCAGCATTTCAGGGAGAATTCGTTTTGCGACTTCTTGGTTGTCGGTTTTGGCAAGCTCTTCTACTTGCTTGGTGAACAGAGTTTTACAGCATAAATAACCTTCTAGAGAAAGAGCACTTATTATTCCTTCAATTCTTTCTTGAGCAGGGGAGCCTTTGTCCGAAGGTTCTAGCATTGCTTCAGCTTGTTCAATTGCAGTCTGACACATTTGGTACATTTCTAAAGTAGTTAAATTAGATTTGGTCAAAAGTTCAAAAAATTCTACTACATTTCCTTCAGTCCCTGTCGCAACTATGCCGCTCAAGTCAGTAGCTAAAGCTGTTTGACTAGTACTTCTTTGGAAAATTGCCCTAGAGGTCAGCTCTTTTAAAGCTGCTTCCGGCGACCTTTCTCTAAATACTGCTGGGACTTTTTCCCCTTCAGCTTCAGTAGGTGGAACAGGTGGAGGTGTTGTTTTAGGCGGAGACTTAAATGTACTGACTAAGCTTGTGAGACTGCCAAGTATGCTTTTGCCAATGGTTAAAGTTACTGGCTGTACTGCTTGAAGTGGTGGCGGCGGTGGAGGCGGGGCGCCTACGGGCCTCTCATTTTTTATTCCACTCATTTCTTTCGGAATTTCTTTAGAATCAAGTGATGGACGAGGAATATCCTTCATAGCTTGAGTCTGAGATGATTCATTCTCTGGTGGTGGTGGTGGGATATCAGAGCCTGGTGTATAGACTTCCGGCTGTGGCACTTTGCTACTCCTCGCTCGGAACGCAGGCATATTGACTGGCCCAGCATCGGTAAATTCTACCACCTTCCGTCGTCGATTTATTAGCGGCTCTTCAACCGGCGGTGGTGGCGGCGCTTCGCTACTCGCTTGTGTCTTATTAATCACAACTGAATCAACTGCAGAAAATTTATCCGAATCACGCTTCCGTGCTGGATCTCCAAATGGATGCGGTGGTACTGGCGCTTCGCTGCTCACTGGGCTTGGAGGTAACAGACCTTCTGGTGGCGGCGGTAGTGGCGTCGCTTCGCTACTCACTTGGGTCATTTTTTTCAAATTCTGCTTCCGTACTGGCGGTGGAACAGGTGGAGGCGGTGGTGACAGCACTTGGGTCTTGTCAATTCCAATTAGCCCAACAGCAGTAAGTTGTTTCGAATGCAGCGTCCGTGGCGGCTTTCCAGGTGGAGGTGGTGGTACCTGCACCCCGCTGCTCACTAGGCTCGGAGGTAACAGAACTTCTGGTGGCGGTGGTGGTGGCGGCTCTCCGCTGCTCACTTGGGTCTTACTTATCCCAATTGAACCACCTGCAGAAGGTTTTTTCAAACTCCCCTTCCGTAGTGGCGGTGGAACAGGTGGAGGCGGTGGTACCTGCACTCCGCTGCTCACTGGTGTCTTATTAATCTCAACTAAACCACCTGAAAAAAATTTTCCCAAATGCCGCTTCCGTGGCGGGTTTCCAGGTGGGGGCAGTGGCGCAAGCTCTTTAGGTTCTTTAAGTATAGATTTTCTTCCCTTTACATTTCGTAATTCAGGTGGCATTGGGGGCTCTATCCCCTCTTTAAACTTAACTGTTGGATCCCTTGGTTCGTCTTCCGCCTTGAGCACTTTTTTTGGCCGGCTTTTGGCATTTGTCTGCCCAAGTTGTTTTTGTTTTAATTCACCTTCCACTCCTTTCCCTATTTTTTTTCTTGGTTTTTGCAAGCTGTATTCAGCTTCTACTTCGTCCTGTAATTCATTTATTTCCTTTAAAACAGCCTCTTTCAAGGATTCTGCATGTGATTCGGCTTCTGATATTGTTTGCTTCTTAGAAGTTACTGCTACTTCTATCTCATAGCTTTCGCTTTCATGGGTATCGACTCCACTTTCATGGCTATCAATTTTGTTTTCCAAGACCCTTATTTGAGAATCTAATGTTAGAAAGTCTCTATTGTTTTTAGTGCTAATGGATTCCTTAATCGCAAAATAAAGTTTAGCCAAATCAGATTCCAAGCTAACTTCTCCTATGAATTCACCTAATGCTAGTTGATCCTTATAAGCCATATCAGCATATTCATATAATGCTTTATGATAATCAATGGCAGCATATCGTCCCGTTGCTTCAGCACTCCTAGCTTCTTCCTCTTTAGGAATGTTGTCTATTGCGCTAGAAAGATCTTCCCTTGCTTCAGAAATTTCGTATATTGCACGTTTGAAGGCTTCACTTGACCTTTTTGCTGCGGCTCGCAGCTCTTCTTCTGACGGTGGTGGTGGTAGAATTTCTTCATCGCTATCAGTCTGCGGCAAATGCATGCTAACTTCTAGTTCAGGCTTAGCAGCGCTTTTACCAAATTTCTCTATAAACCCAAATGGTGGTGGCGGCAACGGTGGATCGGCTTGTACCTTAGGATTTGCTGGTGCGGCTTTTTCTGCTACCTCTCTCTCTGCTTTCGCCCTTTCTTCAGCTGCTGCTCTATCAGCTTCTGCTTTCAAAGCTGCGGCTTTTTCTAGAGCTGCTTTACCCGTTTCAGGCTTCGTTGATTCCGCTTTAGTTAATTCTGGTTTAGTTGGCGTTGGTGGAGGCGGCTTCACTGGTTGTGATGCAGTTGCCGGTTTTAATGGTTGTGGTTCTGGCAGTGAGATTGGCTGAAGTTCTCCTTTTGCGATTTTGCTATCAACTATAATTTGCTCTAATTCATTCGCAGTTTTAAATGCATCATTATCGTTTTTTACTAGAAGCCTTTCAAACTCATCTTTGTAATCATTCCATGATGCTCCTAGACGTATTACTGCATTTGATAAGTAGTTAACAGCTAACTCTTTTAGAGCTCCTGCCATATTAAACCCAGTTGGCTGATCATATTCTCTATATATCTCAAAAGCTTTTTGATTAATGTAGTCTGAACCAGCTCTTTCTCCTCCATATATGCTCCAGCATCTTACTCTGATTTGCCTAAAGTTTTCCTTTGCAACTAATAGCTTTGTAGTATCAAGAAGCTGGCTTTTTTTGTTCACTAAAGTTTCTTCAGCATCACTGAGAATGCCACTTTGTTTTAAGGCTTCCATTTCCATTTCAGGAACACTTTTAGTCAAATCCAAGCTAGTATATTGAAGCAGGCTAAAAGTTCTGCGGGCTTGAGCTGCATACGAGCTTTCAAGATTACCGTCATAACCCATCACTTGACTTATACCTGGTGTAAGGAAACTTGCACAAGCGCGTGCACATGAAAGCCCGCAACAATTATCATACTGATTTGCTTGAGATTGATCTTCTATTCTAAGTACCTTACCACCCTTACTCTGTACATAACCAGGTATAGATTTTAATACAAAATTCTCAATTTTAGGAGGCCTAATAGTAGAATCTTCTAACGCTGAATTCATGTGAGTTATAGTGACACTACCTGCTTCATCTTTACTTACTGCAACTACCGCCCAATGCACTCCAGGCTTTTTACCATCCCCTAAAGGAATTTCATAGTTAACAAAAATAAATGAGGGTTTGCCTGGAGTAGCTAATGCATAGGCTTCTCTAATCCCCTCATCTATGCTTTGCTGAACGAGTTTTTCTGCCCCTTCTAAATTTACCATCACACGGTTACATTTTTCTGCAGCTTCTGCAATTGAGATATTTTGCGCTCTTGCAACCTCATAAAGTGTGGCAAATTGTATTTCTGCACTGCCAAAAGAATAATCAGTGGAATAAGTGCGTGCACTTTTTCTACCTTCCTCTGCCTCTAAATTGGCTGCGATTAACAACCCATCCTTTAAGAGTGCCGCAGTCTTGACGGTTTGATCTAACACAACACAACCTTTATCGATCTACCTTTATTTAAGTTTACATCTTAGGTATTAACAAATGGTTAACGTTGAGAAATTTCTTCGCAGTTCTGGGGCAGTCACTACCTACTTAATGATGTTGGTGACGATGGTTTTGCTGGTGTGGCAGATGGGCTTAGTGGCGGTAGCGCTGGAGGTGGTGGGGTTCTTTGAGGAGTTATAGGTGGTGTTGGTGCTACAACAGGTTCGGGTTTAACTGGAGAAGAGGTAGCTTTCTTTATTCCTTCGATTGCGAGGTCTCCGATTTTTAGCACGGCTGTTACAGATTCGATTGCAAGACACCCAGCTATACCAACAGCCGCGACTCCAAATAAAATTGGAAGAGCAACCTGAGCCCCTGGAACAAAGATAGCAACAACCAGGCACACACACCAGGCCGCTACAGACGATGCACCAATCGCTCCGACAAAGCCACCAAATAACGCCAATTTATTTATCTTCGACATTGGTTTTTTTTCTTCATCAGTTTTCTTGCTTGCCCCTGATGGCTTCGAAGCCGCAACTGACGGAGCTGACGGTTTTGCTACTGGTTTAGGTACTACTGCTGGCGGAGCTGATGGTTTTGCTACTGGCTTAGGTACTACTGCTGACGGAGCTGACGGTTTTGCTACTGGCTTAGGTACTACTGTTGACGGAGCTGATGGTTTTGCTACTGGATTAGGTGCTACTGTTGATGGAGTTGACGGCTTCGCTACTGCTAGCGCTACCGTAGGTTTTACTACAGCCGTTGCAGGAGCATGAGGTGTTGCCGCAGCCGCAGCTGCTTTCGCTGCAACTCTTTGAGCTGCGTCAGCCTTAATTCGAGATGTACGCTGTACTTGCTCTATATCTTCAGCAGTAGGCTCTAAAAACACCTGTTCACGTATGAGTTTTTCATATTGCTTGTCTTTAAGAAGCGATAATACATACACTTGTAATTTTGCCTGATCTACTCCAGCAATATCAAGTATGTCATAATATAATTTCCCTATTATCTCAGTAGATGCTTTATCACCTTTATCCAGCTCAACTTTGAGCGCTTCTGTAAGCTTGTCATATTGTAGCTTGTCCGCTCCTACTTCCACTGCCGATGCTGGTGCATCTCTTTCTGCCATAGCTTTATTTCTTTCTGCTTCAGCCTTATCTTTCAGCTCTTGTTCAAGGGCCTCCTGAATACCAATAAAGCCCTGATTAACAACAGCTATATTATGTAGCTTCTCGCGGGAGAATTTAGGATCTTTCATGTATTCTTCAAGTAAAGTCAGAGTTGCCTTAGCTTGCGCATCTGGAAGCGCATTATATATATTGCCAATCATATTGGATGCCTCGTAGGAAAGCTCTGGATGAGCTTTAAGCAGTGGCTTTTCATCAATATTTTTGTATATAGCTTCCTGAGCTGCAAACTCCTTAACATCATTACGAGGTTTAAAGTATACTATTTCGTCTGGAATCTCCTTTTTTGCAAACTCATCCACTATTGCATCAAAGCGAACGCTATCTACTTTTCCTAAAGCCCCGCTGTAGTTGTTTTGTATGGTTATACCTTGCTCCATAAGCCAGCTGCCAAACGGAGTGATTACATGCAGTGAACCTCTGTGATATGTCTTTAAACCCAATAACCCACATACCCCATTAATCCTTTCATCTTTCTTCACAAATTTATTAAAAGCTTTAGTATCTGTAATATTTCCGTTTTCATCTACTGCTAATCCTACGGAACCCAGATCACTCAAAAGTTTAGGGTTGGGTAATTTCAGCTTAATTTGCGCTTCAAACAACGCCTTTAAATGCCCTTTATTCTTTTTTGCAATGGCATATTTGGCGCCTTCAAAAGCAGTGAATTCATCAGCTCCCCCGGTCTTTGAGTGCGCACCTAATGGACCTGTAGTTCCCGGTGCTGTAGCTTCCAGTCCTGCCCCAAAAGACTTTGTGCCAGTATTAAAATACATGTGCCCATCTTCTCCACTACCCTTAATAGCTTCTGAAGTGGAATAATGCGACCCTCCTAGCCCTCCGGCAGCAATATTCATTCCCATATGTTTTGTGTGATGAGTTTCCTTCCACTGCTTAGAACGAAATGGTGAGCTGATTTTATAGGCTACTCCTTCTAATGCACCTTTAGCACCGTATCCTATGCCTTTATCTTCTTTATACTTGCTGCCTTTTTTTATTCCGGCATGGGTTGCCGAATGCCGATCGAAAACTATTTGGGAACCCGTCAATTCTTTTTCGCGATTCTTTGCCATTAGGTGGCGATCAAGATGAATTCCATCTGAGCTAGCCCGGTTTCCTGTGGTGATGTATTTAAGAACCTCATCACTGCTAGGCCCCCCTTCAAGATCAACATAACAACGTCCCATATGCCCTGAAAAATAGGCACCTACTGGAAGATTATTCTCTTGGGCAGGTTTACTAGCAGCAGCGGTAACGCTATCAGCAGCATTTAATGAATGACCCTCAATTGCTAAACCTGAACATCCATAGAACAACATCATCCGTTTTAATGCAGCAGACTTTAGTTTATTTCTCTCTAGCTCCTCTCTCTCTTTATCAGTAAGTTGCTGAGTTGGCGCAGGAGTCTTAAGAGTTGCTAACCATTTTTCCTGAGTTTCAGCCAGTTGTTTCTCCGGCTCAGCAACGTGCTTAGTGCGTAGGTTATCTGTGCTTTTGCCGCTTTCTTTTGCTCTATCTGCTTCTTCCTCAACCAGAGCTACGTTTTGAGCATAAGTCAAAGCCTTTACACCTTCAGGATTATTTCTTATAGCGCCATCAATTGCAAATTTTACTCTATCTTTTTCCTTCGGTTGGAGTCTATCTATAGCACGAAAATCAATAATTCCCGCGTCTACAAGAAGCTTAAATTTTTCCAAAGCTAACTTATTTTTTTCAGCACTTCCACCTGACATTTGAAATGGAGAGAACCAGGCAGTTATTTCTTGTTCAAGCAGAGGTCCTTCAAGTAGCTTTCCTTCCCGCGGCTCTAGCACCTGACCGGATCTTAAGTCTGGTACCGGTTGTCTTATGGTTAATGGAACATTGTGACTTTTAGCTAATTTAAGAAATTTTGCAAAGTCCCTCAGGGATCCATCGTCATATAGATATCGAAATACCCCAGAATCAGCAATTGCATTTCTGTACTTAGTTCTATCTTCAATTGCTCCATTTTCTATCAAATCAAAACACTTATCTGCTATGAGCCCAAATGCACCTCGCTTAAAGCTAAGGTCTTTTGTAGGAGTTATTGCCAAATTACCCGCTATATTTAATGCATTACTAAACCTTGAACCTTTAATAGATGGATCAGCACCTTTGTTTATAGCTAATTCTACAGCTTGAGTTGCTCCAAAGTAGGCCGCAATATTTAGAAGACATCTTTTATTAATATCTTCCTTTGAGGAAATACTTACTAACCTTCCTATTTCAGCGGCAAAATATTCTCTATCCCCAAGTGGAACCTCTTGGCCATCAACAAATTCCCACTTACCACTGCCAGATGCAGTAGAATCAAAAATAAATGCGGCTGGCTCAGTTTTTGCTTTTAGATGCTCATATATTTCTTTATTTCCTCTAAGCATTGCTGGCTTAAACAGGTTTTGCGTTTTTCCTTTATCAGACAGCAATTGAGTCTGAAGTTCTTGAGAACAGTTATCAAATAACTTTATAAATTCTCTAGTATTATTATCTCGGATAAACTTTTCGAGCTTGCTGTATACTCGGTCAGCAACTGCATCTGCAACTTGTTCCGGAGTTTCATTGAATAGTTCACGGCGAATCTTTATCTCAAGTTCAACTTTATCTTTAGTAACTTTGAAAATACTTTGTTTTACTGCTTCTTCAGTTGCACCATCAATCGGATGCGCTACAAGATGAGCTTTTATTTCTCCGTATACCTTAACTATATCATTATAATGGTCTGCCGCTCCGAGACCATGAGCCTCTATTTCAGAGCTAAGTTGATTTAAAAGCCTCCCATATTTATCCTTGGGAGTTTCAGCTGCTGGAGCTGCTGGCTGCTCTTGTGGTTGAGCTGGAGCTGCTGGCTGCCCTTGTGGTTGAGCAGAGGCTGCTACTTGCGGTTGCGTAGGGGCCGCTGGTTGCAGTGGTTGCTGCGCTACTTGCGATTGCGGCAGCTGACCCGGTTGGCCTTGAGCAGGTGGAGGTGGAGCAACGCGGACTACTGGTTGAGGCGGAGCCGCATGGACTACTACTGCCGGCGCTGCTGGTGCTGCTTGCAGCGCTGGTTTATAGCTTGCTTGAAACTCCCGTTTTAAGCCTGTTAAAATACTGGAGCTTAAGTTTGAATTCCATTGCCCTAGTATGTTTATATTATTAGCATTTTGAGCTATAGCTCTTACATCTGCTGTTAACTGCGCATCCAATCCAACTACTAGCTCTAGCTGCGGATTATATTGATGAGCTTGGGCTATCTCATGAGAAAGCCTAAGTGCTTCTTTATACACTATCTTCATTGCATCATTAATTAAACCTGCATCAGTAGTGATTTGGACCTCACTGATCTTTGTAAGACCTGCTTGAAGCGTCGCTCGACATTCCTCTAACTTTTCTACCGATGACTTTACACTGTATTCACGTGAGTCATTAATATAGCGAGTTACTTGCTCACCACCTCCTCCTAATACTGCTTCTCTCATACTTTATACCTTCACTATTCAATCCTCTTTTAATTATGGATCAGCAATGCTTAATAAATGGTTAATTTTGGACATTTTTACTGGCACCAAACCAAGGGGATTATCTCTGTGCGCCTGCTGCATTAATCTTAGTAGTATTAACAGTAGTATCTGGGCCAACAGTAGCTTGGCCCGGTGTAGGTGTTTTTTGAACTGTCGTATCACCTTCCTTCCCTATTTTAACGTTTTCCTTTTGTAAAACTTCCGCAGCCTCGTTAACACCCGGAAGCTTTTCATACCCTTTATTATTATTGGCTGCTGACTTTTCATTTTCCTTTTCAACCACTTTATCTGCATGTAGTAGTGGCTCTTTCTCAATCTCAATTTTCTCTTGAGCAGGAGTTCTAATTTTATCCGCAACCCATTTTATTGGCTTTACAATCAATGCATCTACTAACTTAGTAAGACCCCATAAAGTCACACCTGTAACACCAACAGCTGTTGTAAGTGCCGCAGCAGCGAGTAAAAAAGGCACAGCAACCTGGGCACCTGGGATAACAAAACAGAGCACCGCAGCAGCTCCAAACGCTGCTCCAAACTTTAAAAAGCCTACGCTGGTTTTTCTCAGGTCATCTACCGCACTTCCTCGTTTTGCAGGAGGTGGCTCTTCCGGCCTTTGCACTGCAGGCTTTGCCGCTTCCACAGGGCTTTCCAGTGGCTTTTTTATTTCAGAATTTAATGGCTCTTGTGTTGGCTTTACTGGAACTATATTTTCCTCCAATATGCCCCCCTTATCTGGAGGTCTCACTGCCATAACCTGAGCAGTTACTTTATCTGTTAGAGTCTTTTCCGCAGCAGCTTTATCGTTTGCCGCTTTCACTGCCGCTTTGAAGGCTGCGACTTTCTCTGCTGCTTCCTTATCCGCAGCGGCTTTATCCTCTACAACTTTATTAGCCCCGGATAAATTAGCTCCTTGTTCCTTTAAATAGCCATAAACCTTTGTATTTTTTGCAGTAACATTGTTCCCAAGCACTTGTTGCAATTCTTTGTTATCAAGTAATTGAGCCTTAATTTCTGGAGAGCAGACATTATATAATTTTTTGAATTGGTCAGCTTGGTCTTTTTCAGCATATTCTGTAAGCTTTTCAGAAACTTTTGCTATATCGATACCGGATTTATCATTTTTAACATAGATCAAAAGTTCATTTTGCGTTTCAAGAGCGAGTTGGGCAAATTGGGCTTTAAAATCTCCCTGAGGGTTGATATTACCTAATTCGCCTAAAGCCGCATCATGTCTGGCTAATGCTCTTGCATCCTCGGCTTCTTTTTTTAAGTTATTTCTCAAGCTGTTAAGACCTTTCTCTCCTAAATTAGGATCCCATTGGTTCAGTATATCACGATGCCAATCAGGCTTAGGCTCAAGATTAGCTCCAAGCTCTTGAGGTTGTAGCTGGCCACGTGTTGCATTTCGTAGAATCCTACCTACATTGGAATTTATTTCAAACTCAGATTTTTGAATTTCTTCTTTACCAATTTTATCATACTCGGCAAAAACTACTTTCAAATCATTATTGATTTGCAAAGCCCTACCCTCATCTTTGGCCTGAGCAATCGCACGCAGACCTGCAGCCAATGCTGATTCGCATTGAGATTCTCTAACTTGCGGTAAAGCTTTTGTGTACTCTTCTGATTTTAAGAAATCTGTGCGGCCTCCTACAACACTTAGTCTAGGGGCTGGCGGAGCTGCATTCGGTTCATTAGGTTGCTGTGGTTGCGGTGGCTGTTGTACTGGCGGGGATGCAGCCTGCTGTGGCTCTTTAACGACTACTGATGGGGATGAAACTCGTACAGTTACATCTGACTGAAGCGGCTGCGGTTGCGGTTGCGCTTGAGGGACTGCGTTTTGCTTAGTTGTATCAACTGTTGCGTTAGCTGCTCCTTGTTGCTGAAAAGTCTGTTGTGCTTGATTGTCTACTGGTGTGGATGAAGCTAAAGGGGGTGCATCTGGTTGCTGTTTTTGAGGAGTTGCTGGTGTGGATGAACCTTGTGCGGGTACATCTGCTTGTTGAGGTTGCAGCGGTTGCACATTAGTCATTGGTGGGGTAGCTGCTGCTAGTGAGGCTGTTGGTGTGGATGGACCAGAGGGTGGATCTGGCATTCTATCAGCCGCCTGCTGAGGTTGCGGCACTTGAGGGGCCGCAGCTGGCTGAGGCTGCGGCGGTTGTTGCCCTGGAGGGATTACTGGAGTAGATACACCTTGTGCGGGTGCAGCTGCTTGTTGAGGCTGCGGCGGCTGTTGCCCTGGAGGTGTAGATACACCTTGTGAGGCTGTAACTGGTGTCGCTATATTAGTTGCTGGCCACTGTACTTGAGGGGTTGCAGGTGAGGCTGCACCCTGTAAAGCAGTTGGTTGTGGCGACTGTTGCACGTTGGTCGTTAGTGGGGTAGCTGCTGCTAGTGGGGCTGTTGGTGTGGATGGACCAGAGGGTGGATCTGGCACTCTATTGGCCATCTGCTGAGGTTGCTGCGCTTGAGGGGCTGCAGCTGGCTGAGGTTGCGATTGCGTTGCTACTATGTTAGCTGCAACTTGTTTCTGGGTCGCCGGCTGAGGTGTATTACTAGGTGCTGTACTTGCTGCAACTTGTTGCCGAACTGGCTGTTGTGCTTGCTGTGGCTGTCGCCCTGGAGGGGTTGCTGCTGCAGATGATAGAACAGGTGTCGCTAAGTTTGCCGCTGGTGCGCGATTTTTGGCCACATCAGCTTTTAAAGCCTGCAGCTCGTTTGATCCTGGCTTCCATTTATTCACTACAGTTTTAATATCATTTAAAGATTTATTTACAGGACTTTTTCCACCACCTTTTTCTCGGAGAATCTCATCTTGAATAGCAATTGCAGAGCCAAGTGTCGCATCTAAACTCGACTCTAGACCTAAATCAAGACTAAGCTTTAACGCTTCTTTATATATTATTGCCATTTTGTTATTGATTTTATTAGCATTATCTACAGTTTCTGCTTTGGCAATCTCTCCTATTCCATCCAATAATACTTCTTGGTAGATATTTAATAGATCTTGAGTAGGTATCTTACCACCAGCTTCCGCGTGAGCTGCAGCAATTTCACCAGCAAATACATCGAGCGTAGACTCTTTGCTTTTATCTGTCAGACTTCTTTTTAAGAGATCTGAAAAGCGTTGTTTATTGTCTTTCATATTCCACCTTAGTCACCTCAGTTAACTGTAATTATAAAGCAGGAGTGCTTAACAATTAGTTAATTGTCAGAGTTTCGTCATAACGAGGAGCTTCGCTCCGTGGTTATCCAGTTGCAAAAATTCAAGTATTGTGTAGCTTCAAGACTGGGTTGCCGCGCCCCAAGCGGGGCTCGCAATGATTTCGATTCACCCGAAGGCGTACGGTGGGACTCGCAATTGATGACAGGGATTTGGCGTTATTTTAGATTAAACTTGAAGAGCTGCAGACACAGTCCTCCATTCTGAGTTTTTAATGGTCGCACTAAAAAATCAAGTATGCAAATGTTAATATATTAAATTTCAATTTGCCTATGCTAAAGTGTCGGGCGGCTAGCTAAGATAAAAAAAAGGCCCGCAAATGCAGGCCTTTGATAGATAGTCAGAAATATTACTGAGCTTGATGTTGTTGCTCAGCTTCTTCCTGTTGTTGCTCGCGTTGGTTGCGTGCAGATTCAGACCACTTTTGTTGTGGTTGTTGCTTTCTTGCTCTTTCAGCTCTTTGATCTTGAGCACGTTGCTTTTGAGGCGATGCTTGTTGATCAGCTGCTTGAGCTGCTTGATCAGCTTGCTGCTGCTGTTGTTGTTGAGTGTTTCTAGCAGCTCTTTGATCTTGAGCACGTTGCTTTTGCGGCGATGCTTGTTGATCTTGTTGGTAAGCCTGTTGATCTTGTGGAGAAGCTTGTTGAGCTGCTTGATCAGCTTGCTGTTGTTGCTGCTGAAGTTGCCTTTGAGCTTGTTGCTGTTTGGAATCGGCACTGCTTGGTGCTGCAATAGCAGTAGATGCTACAGCTGCAACAGCCAATACTGATAATCCTTTTAGTATAGTAGACATAATTTTACCTTTATTAAGTTAAGTTTAGTTAGTTTAGATTACTTGCGCTCCTCTCTTTCTCTACGCTCCTCTCTTTCTTCACGAGCCATACGACGCTCTTTGCGTTCTTCTGCTCTTTCTTTCTCACGACGTTCTCTGCGCTCACGATCTTCTGCTCTTTCTTTTTCACGGCGCTCTCGCTCTTCAGCGCGTTCTTCACCGCGTTTTTCTTTTCTTTCCTCAGCACGTTCTTCCCGACGCTCTTCATGACGATATTCCTGATTAGCATTTCCTGTTGGGTTAACTGTAGGATTAGCTTGCGGACTAGCTGGAGAGCTAGCTTGGGCTAATACAGCCGAAGACACTGTTGTGAACAATATTACTGATAATCCTTTTATAAACAAGCTCATAATTAACTTCCAAATAAATTTTCATTGCGTAGACAAGCTACACCCAAAGCTAAATTAAAATGCAATTTCATTTGTGTCAATGGTATTAAATAAAATTGTTAAGCATTGTAAATCATTGCATTTTAAAAAATGTAACAGCATGCAATCACTATTTGATAGTCTGAAGGATTTGCCCTGCTCTATATTTCATATTCACAGGAGCTTCGGGCGCATCCTTAATAGCGAGCAACTCTGCACGCGCTTTGACATTTTCACCCATATCAATATAAAGCATAGCCATCAACTCCATTGCAGTATACTTAAATACTCCATCTCTTTGAAGATAAGCATCCAACTGATCTCGTAGTTTTGATTTGTCTGCGGTAGGTTTATTGAGCTCCCCTTTGATTTGCATTAACGAAGAGTACTGGCGGAGAACATCAGCATACCCACTATTCTCTGATAATGCTCCATATTCAGTTAAAGCCTTATCAACCTCATTATTATGCAAATTAAAAGCGGCAACATGAAGTTCTGCCAAAGCGGCATAGTTCGTACTTCCTGAAGTAGCTAGCTGCTGAAATAATTTAATTCCATCAGCGGTGTTGCGACTTTGCACTTTCATTAAAGCAGTTACAAAATCACCGCCTTCTCTATAGGATTTATTTTCATTATAGCTTAACCACCATAACTTAAGTGCTACGCCAATGATAACCGCAGCCATTAAAGTAAACACAAAGCTGCTGTACTTTTTGATAAGATAAAACACCTGTTCATCTTTCAGATCGTCTCTAACTTCATCCAGTAAATCAACCATAATAGACTCATATTATTCATGATGTTTGAGGGATAGCATAATATTTCATTACCTTCAAGTGTATATTTTTCTGCCGCTTATACTCTTCGCCTTTCAAGAATTGGGTAGGAATGCTTTGAGTATAGTAGATTTATATGCTAGCATACGCAAAAGCATGCTACACTAGTGCAACTGCATTAAAATAGTGTAAAATACGTGCTGCGTTGCGTCATCCCGAGGAGCATAAGCGACGTGGGGATCCACCCTACGCCTTCGGCTTCGTGTGGCATGCCACCCATAGCTTTAGCGAAGGGTGCTTTGCTTCACTCCGCAAGGGGGGGTCGCAATGAAGGAAGATGGCTCAATTTGCCAAGCTAACTTTTAATGTGGTAGCCATGTTGCTATACTCGTCGCTTTCAGGAGTTGGCTATGTGATGCTTTTGGTAAATATTATAATTTTAATGAAACTAGAATGCCCGATAAAAAACAAAAATTTTCTATGATAGCTCTAGTTGGTGAACCCAATGTAGGAAAATCCACTTTAATCAACGCTTTAGTTGGTGAGAAAATATCGATTGTCACTCATAAAGTGCAGACTACCAGAGTCAATATCCGTGGGATTGTTATGCAGGAAAATGCTCAGCTAGTGCTCATAGATAGCCCGGGTATATTTGAGCCTTCTCGTAAATTGGAGAAAGCCATTGTGAGCAAGGCTATGGATGCGTTGGAAGAGGCTGATGCCATTTGTGTGCTATTTGACGCCATGCACATCCGCATGGATGCCTTTGAGAGAATTAGACAACAGATTGAGCACTCTAAGAAACCCTGTTATGCGGTTATCAATAAGATCGATTTACTCCCACAAGATCAGGTTTTGCCTATAATAGACCTTATCAATGCCAGTGGAACTTTTAAAGAGATTTTTCCGCTTTCTGCGCTTAAGGGCAAAGGTATCAAACAGTTGCTTGCATTTTTTACTGATCATGCAAAAGAAGGGGCCTGGCTTTTTCCAGAAGACCAACTCACCGATACTTCTGTACGCAATATAGCTGAAGAGATCACCCGAGAGAAAGCTTATCTGACGCTGCATCAAGAGATCCCCTACTCGCTTAAAGTCGAAACAGAGAAGTGGGAAGAGCGCAACGATGGTTCAGTCAAAATCCACCAGATAATTTACGTATTGAAAGAATCCCAAAAGGTTATAGCTCTTGGCCACAATGGCGAGAAAATCAAACAGATTGGAAGCCAGGCGCGAATCGAGATATCCAAATTCCTAAACAAACCAGTCCACCTCTTTTTATTTGTTAAAGTGAGGGAGGACTGGATTGATAAAGATTACAGCAATTATTGAGTCGCTATTAATTAGTCAGCAATTGTGAAAATATGCAGGTAGCCTTATCTCCACTTACATTATAAATATTATTATTAGCTACGGTTACACAAGGTGAAGCTGCGCTAGTTCCGTCATCCTTACTCCGAACTTGACCAGTTGTGGCGCCAATAAAATCACCTGCGCTACTTACTGTTCCATCATCCAGTTTATTATCAAGACTAAATGCTTCCTGAGGTGCCAATGCACCTAAATTTGGAACTACAGTAGGGCCTCCAAATGAAGCGAATATGCCTGATGGCTTAGCAATATATAATGCATTTTGATTTGGTGCATCCGGCCAGATAGAAGATATATGACCAGAGGTAACACCATTATTTCCAGCTTGTTCAAACGTATAGTAAGCACCTTCTACTTTGCTTGGCGGGAAACTTGCAGAAAACTCTGATCCAGCATCATCAGGTAACGCTGCAAAACCATTAGAAATCAACCCTGCAAGCGACAAATGCTTCCATGCCATGCGCTGTTCATCCAAGTTAATAGTGCTTATCACTCCATCCCCATTCCCATTACAGTAAGTTGGGTCATTGTCAGTTACACAAGTGTTAGGCCAATATAACGCTCCACTATTAAAGTCGCCTGGCGGTTGACCATACTTACTGATAAAAGAGTAATACGCAACCTCATGGTTTCGGAAATCAACTACAACCGAGTTTAATTTCGCTTGCTCTATCAGGCTTGTACCTGCCGCGACACCGGCTATCAACAACCCGATTATTATTATAACTATCGACATTTCCACAAGAGTAAAACCTTGTTTCTGTGAATTATTTATATACCTATACATACATACCCCGCGTACAGCAATAATCTCTATAATTACAGTATACAATACAAATGGTTAACGGAACGTTAACAGCAAAATATTAATATTCTAATTAGTCAATATTTGAGAAAATATACAGGTTTGAAGAGTGCCACTTACGTTATATTGATTAGCATTGACCGCATTAACGCAAGGAGACGCTGCACTGGTTCCATCATCCTGACTCCGAACCAAACCAGTGTTGGCGCCAATCATATTGCCACCGCTTGAGGTTGCATCATCCATTTTATTATCGATACTAAATGCCTCACTAGGAGTTAAGCTGCCTAAAGTCGGAATAGTGCCTGGACCACCACCAGCAGTTCCTTTTACAATCAAAAGCAAATTTTGATCAAGTTTATCAGGCCAGGTAGCAGCCATAATACCAGCTGCAGCTTGATATACATAATACGCCCCATCCACTTTACTCCTGCCAAAGCTTTGGCTAAAGTTTGTAAATCCATCATCGGGAATCAGAGCAAAGCCCTGAGAAGCAAAACCTGCTAGCGATAAATGCTTCCATGCCAATCTTTCTTCACCACCACCAGGACCAAAACCCAGTATCAAACCATTTCCATCACCATTACAGTAAAGTGGGTCATTGTCAGTTGTACAAGTGTTAGGCCAAAATTGTGAAGCATTGGGCATATCGCCAGGAACAGCATTATATTTGCTGACAAACGTATAATAAGCAACCTGATTATTTCTGAAGTCAACAATAACTGAGTTTAATCGTGCTTGCTCAATTAAGCTTGTGCCCGCCGCCACACCGGCAATAAGTAGTCCAATTATTATAATAACAATCGACATTTCCACAAGGGTGAAGCCTTGCTTTTTTGTTGTCTTTATAAGCCTACTCATACGCACTCTCCGCACCTTAAAGCACTATATAATAATGCCTCCATAGTTACACTATATGGCATAAATAATTAATAATATATTACAATTAACATATTAGTAATCGCTAGGCATTTATGTAATATTCTAACGAATAGATCGCGTTGCTTTTTTTTCAAAAAAAGCAGATATTATATTCAAGACTTGATTCGAGGTAAATATGGAAAAGAAAAACACAGACATTGATGCGATTTCTGATCAAACCATTACCGATGTTATTCAAATGAAGTATATGGCAGAAACAGCAACCTTCAAGATGGGGAAAATACAGGTAAAAACCCGTGCCAGCGTTGTTTATTTATCCGGCTACGTGCCAAATAATGTTGCCAAAGAAAGAGCTATAAGCATTGCCAGAAGCACCGATGGCGTAGAGGAAGTTGTTGCTGAATTAGCGATTGCTTCTTAAGAAACCATAAGACGGCTCTGCTAGAACAGAGTTACCTCTATCTGCCTTATCTTGATCTTTGTTTATCGTCTTCTGACATAACTCGCTTTGTATGCTTGCTCACAGATAGTGCTGGTTCTGGAGCAATTTTAGGCTCTTCTACCTTAGGCGAATAAGTATATGTTTTATCCTTATCTGTTTTAAATTTATTTGAGCCTGAAGTTTTCCTATAAAGCACATCTTGCAAGCCAGCATCTTTATAAGCCTGAGGCATACTGCCACGGCTATCTTTCTTGGTTCCAAAGCAACATGTAGTAGCTCCTTGCACACCAGCAAGATAGCACTGATGACCGGCACCCACAACAGCTGCCGCCACTGAATTATTAAATTTCTCATCACCCAACTCTCTTGAAACCACCAATACTGCTGCGTGGCAATTGCGTATACCATTGCGATCTTTACCACTCATGCAAAAGCTGATGATTGCTGCTTTAGGATATTGGCTTTCCAGCTTTTCTTTGTGTATCTTGTTGTAATTTTCTGCCGAACTAAGATGTCTATCCAGAGCGCCGCCTTCAGAGAAATCATGGGCCACCATCGCCATGCGAGCTGATCGGTTGTAATTGGTATTCTGACTATCAAACAAGCGTATCCACTGCTTTTCCATACGTCGGCATTCCACTAAGTTCTTAAGTGCCATTTTTATATCCTTGTCAAATCCCAATTTATCTATTTTCTTATGCATATTTTTACTATTCCCTTTGCCAGATTTGATATACTCTACGACCGACTCATAGTCTTTCTTACCCGCAGCTGGAACAGCGAGATGTGCTGCTGCACCTTTTAACATGTTGCTAAAGGTATTATCTTGTTTCGATATTATCCGCCATGGATTTACTGGAGTAAATGTCCCAAAAATCTCACTGCTGTCTTTGACTGCAGGCTTAGAGTTTGTAAATCGCCCTCTTTTATCTGCAGGAGTTAAAGCCTCTGTTATTGGATGGCCTTTTCTATTTAATGCTTTAATCGCATTTTTTATAAGGCTTGATGCCTCATGGTTACCGCCACCCGGTTGCCAAGGAGTAAACAATCCATTCAGGCAAACCTCTTTTTTGCCTGCCAATTCCTGTACGACTGTAACATTGTCTTTCGTAGCTTTATCCGCCCCTTTCTTAAGCAGGCAAGCAGGAGACGCCGATCGTAACCCTTCTAATACAGTTTTGAGCGGCTGATCTTGACGCTTTACCTGACGCACCTCCAGGTAGGCATTCTTCAACCCAGGCAGAATTTTTCTTAGCTGCGTCGGCAGGATTTTTTCACCATTTCCAGCCATCAGTATTTCGTCTATATGATCAATCACGAGCTTTTTGTTAAAAGTACTTAGCTCATCAAACCAAGGAATATTGGTTGCAGTTTTAGTTTGGCTGCTAAGTGTGGGCGCCATTCCTTTTATTTCCTCAAGTTCTATAATAGTTTCTGCACTTAGAGAAGGCGCCTTAATTGAAGACTCAACTATAACAGCTTTGGTGTTGGGTTCACGCGAAATTGTAGTGATATGATAATGAGGATCTTTTAGGCTGGCAAACTCCTTAGCTGCATCCATTTTTTTAGCCACGTCACCTTTTTTCACTCCCACCCTGACTAAAGCGGCTTCCAGTTCATAGTTTAATAGCTCTATTGAAGGCATTAGAGCAGGCTTTTTCATCATCTTATTTATTTGCGAATTTTTAGGGTCTTTCTTATGCATTAATTCTAATAGCTCCTGCCTACTAGCTTTAAATTTAAGCTTATCCCCTTGGCTATGAGCCATTTGATACATGCATGCAGCTAAGCCACGTACATATGCAGTTTCATCATCCTGATTTCTCCCCTCAGCTTTATAAATGGTTTCAAAAGCCCGACATGAGCTTAGGAATTGTCCGGCGTAAGCAACAAAATCAGCCTGGGGTTTCCTTTGTGCATATCCTCCACTCGCGCCCATATTTCGAGCATCTCTAATATAATGATTTCCTTGAATAGTTATTTCTATACCCTGGACTCGGTCATAAGATTCCATGCAATTACCAATTGCAGAACTGTATTCTCCTTCCCTAATCTGTTGTAAAGATCTTGCATCAGGTTCTAATTGTAATGACACTGCTGATTTGGGTCTTGATAAATAGTCACTCACTTCGTTGGCGACTTTGGCCTTTGCTGCGTTTACAATTTTGTGTTTTGTACCATCAAGCATAACCACCTCATAAAACTACTAATGTATTTTTAGACGTACACTAAAAAACTTAATAAACAGTTAACAGGAGGGTAATTTAAATATGCCTATCTAACTTAATTAAGAAACAAATTAATCATAAACCTGAGCGTCTTAGATTGAATCGAAACTTTAATTAAAAAATAGATATCCGCAATTTTGTTGCATTTTCACCACAATATCTATAAATATTTAGAATATTACAATGCTTTATTGACTGAGAACACCAGTCTGCACTATCATCACACGAAAATTTAACCTAAGAGATGATATGAAAAAACTTGGAATTGCCCTTATGATTGCTGGGTGCGCTCAAGGTGCGCATGCTGCAACTGCTACTATTGCTAAAATACAACCAGTTAAAAAACCGGCTTGTGAGAAATGCAAGCAACCTTCACAAACCGAAGCATCTTCGGGGTTAAAGGTTACTTTGGGCGGATCCCTTGACACGCAAGCCGGCTACCGCTCTCAGAAAAAGGCATTTAATAAATCTGCAGTTAATGGCGACACATTGCACAATGGTGCTATAGTCAATGAAACCAAGATTGATTTAGGTATAGAAGGCAAAGCCAAGGCTTTAAAATATGGTGGGAAAATAAGTCTCTACGCTGACACTTCGCCCCACTACAACGGCAACATTATAAGAATTGCCGACACGGTTTCAACCTTTGTTGAGTCCCCTTATGGTAAAGCCGAATTCGGCAACGGCACATCAGCTTCATTGCAAATGCAGATTTCCGCTAATAATATAGCGCGCTTACCGGGCGGAATTAACGGCAAGGCGCAAAAATGGATGAGTGAATTTGTTTATCTGCCTGGTGCAACCAATGACTATGACAAATTCTCCTCACACTTTATTAAGTGGCCGGTATTGCCAATAGACAATGAGCATGAATCTGCCGCTGGCAAAGTCAGCTATTTTACACCCAAAGTATATGGGCTGCAGGCTGGTGTCAGCTATGTTGTAGACTCTGAGCTGCATGGCACAGTTGCTAAAACGCAATCAGTAGCTAAAACTGCTGATAAAGAATATAAGAACATAATTGACGGTGCCATCAAGTATGAAGGCAAATTTAATGAGATTGAGCTTACCACAGCTCTTACCGGCCAGATGGGAGATGCTAAAAGAAAAACTGCTGCCCTGGCACGCAATGATCTGCGCGCATGGGAACTAGGCGCTATGGTTAAATATCATGGCTTTAGCCTTGCCGGTTCTTATAGCGATTGGCACCACACCGGCGCTCCCAAGATCAAGGTTCCAGGACTCAAGTACGGCGCCTCTTACTGGACAGCAGGCCTGGGCTATGAACAAGGCAACTTGGGTACCAGCATCACATACTTTAATTCCCGCCGCGCCAATATTAATAACGTACACCCAGTTGCCGATGCTACGAATCCTAATAATAAGCCTGATGTTGGTTTCAACCGGTTTGAGCTGGTATCTCTTGGTGTAGATTATAAGCTTGCGCCAGGCTTTATGCCTTATGCCGAAGTCTCGGTTTTCCGCACCAAGCATAAGGGCGCAGCTTTAAGCAACAAAGGTTCCATCATACTTGCTGGTACCAAACTTACTTTCTAATCATTGCGATTTCCTAACTCATCAGGCTCGAAAAGTTATTTGCTTTTAATTTTTCGAGTCTGCTAATCTGACTTCTTTCTATAATGATACCTTGCAGATAGTATTATTGTTTGATCGTGGAGTACTTCATACACTAGTCTATGCTCATTATCTATACGTCTTGACCAGATATTTTTTTTAAAGCCTCGCATTCTTTCTGGCTTACCTATACCTTCAGTAGGAGTATGTTTGATGCTATGTAATAACTCTTGAATCTTTGATAATTTCTTTTTATCAACTTTTGACCAGTAATCAATGTGCTTTTTAGCTAAGCTTTCTAAAATAATCATCTATATCCTCTATTGCTACTCCTTCCCCGAGTGCAGCCCTTTCTGAAGATTCTAATAGATCTAATGTATCATCTATAGTTGCGTTGTTAAGTTGCGCAATTTTAGCAGCAGTTGCCACTTTAGCCCAGTATTCTATTTGCTTTGGAACGCTTCTAGAATTACGCCTAGCTTCTTTAACCGTGATTTTATACAATTCATCAGAGATACTAATTGAATGAGCCATATCAACCTCTACATCATTTTATAATATACTATCATATTATAACGTGAAACACAATATTTTATTGTTAAGTTAGTGTATGACGCTATATGCCAACTATATTTACCATTATAGCCAGATGTTCAGAATTCGATGATACAGCATTATTAAGAGAAAGCATAGCAAAAGCCGCGCAAGAAAAAGGGGCACCAATGTTTAGGATATTAATCAATCCTAACCAAAGGTGCCCCTTTTTTCGTGTACCTTACTTAACTTCAACTACTATCCAATTGATAAACACAAAGGGAACTATAGTTTCAAGTATATTAATTATCCATCACGTCATAAGCAAATGCTTCATGTAGTTCAGCAGATTGTTGAGATATTTGAGAATAATCAAATGGCACTGCGTTGTAAGAATCCTCAGTGAAAGGATTATTAGTCCAAAAATCAGCACGCTCAAGTGCATTTTGATACTCTACTTGAGACATCACCCCACTTTGATATTGTTCAGTAACATGTTCTATCTGTGTATCAGTCACTTTTTTAGCAATATCAGCTGAAGTATATTTTACTGCATGATGATTATTCACATGATGATTATTATCTGTATTGAGGCAAAAATATCCTACTATACCCAAAAGCACCACAGGAGTAAGAATAGTAAACAGCGCATTCAGCGTTGACCCGCCAGATGCCTGAGTTTCTTGACCTGCAGATCCTTCACCTTCAGATCTTTCACCTTCAGATCTTTCACCTTCAGATCTTTCACCTTCAGACCTTTCACCTTCAGACCCTTCACCTTCAGACCCTTCACCTTCAGACCCTTCACCTTCAGACCCTTCACCTTCAGACCCTTCACCTTCAGACCCTTCACCTTCAGACCCTTCATCTTCAGTTGGTTTATTAGCTGGAGTTGGTTGATCAGCTGGAGTTGGTTGATCAGCTGGAGTTGGCTTATTAGCTGCAGTTGCTTGATCAGCTGCAGTTGTTTGTTGAGCTAAAGGTTGTTGTGCTGCAGGTTGTTGAACTGCAGGTTGTTGTGCTGCAGACTCAGCTGCAGGTTGTTGTTGTTGTTGTTTTTTTAGAGCACTTTTCATATTAATACCTTTTTATTGGCGTTATGAGAGTAATTATATACTTTTCAAATGATTATGTCAATATCTTTTATAAAAAAATTAATTTATTCAAATTAATCAATATTTCTTATCAAGCTGATATATAACATTATTTCTTAAACTTAATGCGCTAGCCTTTACAATTGAGGTAATGGAATGGGAATATGGAATTAATCAGGTGCCGCAGTTCCTACTATCTAAAAGAAACAAAAGCCGCGCATGAAAAAAGGGCACCAATGTTTAGGATATTAATCAATCCTAACCAAAGGCACCCTTTTTTATCTCAGATAAAATAACTTACTTAAGTTTATTGATTGTAATTATTGGCATAAAGCTCTGCAGCCCGGATTTCTTCAGCATATGTATCATGAAGAGCATTAATATGTAGTGCTTCAGCATATCCTAGCTTATCAAGATTCACTTCTTGAACTTCATTTTTCGCTACTTCTGGAGCCGCATGTGGCTTATTGTAGAGATATAATCCAACACCTATAAGGCAACAAGCAACTGTAAAAAACGCACTAAGTACATTAGAAGGAGTAAACATTGATCCTTCAGATGACTGAGTTTCTTGAACTTGAAAACCTTGAACCACTACAAGTCCTTTAAGTTCATCAGATCCTTGACCTTCAGACTCATCTGCAGGTTGTTGATCTTCAGACTCATCTGCAGGTTGTTGATCTTCAGACTCAGCTGCAAGTTGTTGATCTTCAGACTCAGCTGCAAGTTGTTGATCTTCAGACTCAGCTGCAGGTTGTTGGGCAGCAGTAACTACAGGTTGTTCAACTGCAGGAACTACAGATTGATCAACCGTAGTAACTACAGGCTCTTGAGCTGCAGGAACTACAGATTGTTCAGCCGTAGTAACTACAGATTGTTCAACTGCAGTAACTACAGGTTGTTTAACTACAGGTTGTTGAGCTGCAGACTCAGCTGCAGATTGTTGTTGTTGTTGTTGTTTGTTTTTAGCACTCCGCATATTAATACCTATATATTAGCGTTATGGTGGCATATTATATAATTTTTAAGCAATAATATCAATAGGTTTAATAAAAAAGTAATTTATTTAAATTTATAGATATCTTATATCTTATTGAAAAATAACATCTTTGCCCAAATTTGGCCTGCAATGAAATGCTAGCTTTGTATGGAAAGTTAATAAAAACGCAGAATCGCCATTCAAACCGGCTAACTCTATTTAGCTGCACGAAGCATTTCCCAGTACTTGGCATAAATTGAAGCAGCTTCACCGATATCAGCCTGGAATACCCCTTTATCTATATACTTTTTAGGCGGGTACATCACGGCGCTATCTCTTACCTTGGGATCAAGAATCTTTAAAGCCTCCTTGTTTGGCGTAGAATGCCCAATCTTTTCCACAATGGCTTTAGAAACCTCTGGCTTGTGGATGAAGTTTATAAATTTGTGCGCGTTATCTGGGTTCTTGGCCGACTTCAGTATCACAAAATTATCCAACCATAGAATTGGCCCTTCTTTGGGGAAGGCAAACTTCACATTTGGGTTTTCCTGAGCGATCATATAGGCATCACCATTCCAACAAGTGCCGATCGCGATTTCTTCATTTATAAATAATACCCTTGGAGAATCGGAATTCCACACCCTAACATTAGGCATTAGAGTCTTAAGCTTTTCATAGGCCTGTTTTATATGCTCTGGATTCGTTTCGTTGCTTTTATATCCCAAAGACAAAAGCGCAATATCAAATATGTCGCGCACGTCATCCACCAAAAGCAGCTTGTTTTGGTATTTAGAATCAAACAACTGGTTCCAGCTATCAATTTTATCCTTTATATACTTTTCATTGTAGGCAATACCAGTAATACCCCAGAGGTAAGGTATGCTATAGTCGCTCTCAGGATTATGAGCGCTGCTAAGAAATTGGCTGTCGATATTTTTTATATTGGGAATTTTGGTTTTATCAATCTTTTGAAGCAAGCCTGAGTTTTTAAGCTTTGAAACATAGTAAGTAGTCGGCATTACTATATCATATCCATTTTTGTCGCCAAGGAGTTTTAACTTGGCAAACATGGCCTCGTTACTATCAAAAGTGGATATCACCACCTTTACACCGGTTTCTTTTGTGAATTCTCTAATTACTTCATCGGGGATATACTCCGACCAAGTCAGTATATGAAGTTCGTTACTCTCTTGAGCTTGGGCTCCAAATGCCAGCAGAAAGGTAATTAAAAAGCTATATATGTATTTCATTCTATCTTACCCCCAATTGTTATAATATTTTAAGCATATCACAATTCTATACTTTTTTTCGCAAATTTAAACTGGCAATCGTTGCAAAAACCAAAGATGCTAAAAACAATATAAAACAAAGGGCATTTATTTCGGGTTTAACTCCTTGGCGTGCCATCGAATATATTTGTAATGGCAAGATCTCAAAGCCATGACCTGCCACAAAGAAGCTTACTACAACATCATCCAGGGATAAAGTAAAACTCAGCAGCCAGGAGGCAAAAATGGCCGGCATCATGAGCGGCAAAAGAATTTTGGTTAAGACAGAGAAGTCACTCGCACCCAAATCCCTGGCCGCCTCTATAATTCCCTTGTTAAACAACTTGAGCCGCGAAAGTAATGTGATGACAACAAAAGGCAGCTCAAATGTTATATGAGCAATCAGTAACGTAATGAAGCCCAATTTGATCTGAATACAGACAAATAATATCAAAAGGCTTATGCCCAGGACTATGTCTGGCGACATCACCATTGTATAGATAAGCAAATATATATATTTGTTATAGCGGCTTTTCTCCGCGTAAAGCCATAATGCAAAAAACACTCCTATTATAACGGCGAATGTTGCCGAAAGGCTGGCGATTATCAGCGAGTGCACCGTAGCTAAGATCAGCGATTCATTAGAGAACAGCTCAATGTACCAGTTGGTGGTAAACCCCGTCCAGCTTAGTGAGTATTTCGATTGGTTAAAGGAATAGACCGCAAGCAATATGATCGGAATATATAAGAAGAGATAAAAAACAAACAGATAAATACGGGTCAGGTTCTTCATACTTCAACCTGCCTGTTAGATTGTTTCGCAGTTTTGAAATGCACGATCAGCATCAAGGCTATAACTACGGTAAACAATATACTCAAAGCCGCACCAAATGGCCAATTACGGGCTACAAAAAACTGGTTTCTGATAAGGTTACCAAGCAGGATATCTTTAGCACCGCCAAGCAGATCAGGAACATAGAACATGCCCAGAGCCGGCAAAAACACCAACATACAGCCAGCAACTATGCCAGGCATACTGAGGGGAATAATAATTTTAAAAAACAGATTAAAGCGGTTTGCCCCCAAATCCTGAGCAGCTTCAATATATTTTTTTTCCAGCTTTTCAAGAACCGAATATAATGGCAACACCATAAACGGCAAGAGCGAGTAGACCAAGCCTAAGATAATAGCAGCCCAATTGTAAAGCAGTTCAAGCGGCGCATCAATCACCCCTACCCATAAAAGGAGTTCATTGATCACCCCCTTGGTTCTAAGCAAAATCATCAGGGAGTATGTTCGCACCAATGTGCTTGTCCAAAATGGAATAATAAGCAGCAGCACCAGCATGTTCTTTTTAAAGGGCGTACTGCAAGATAGCATATAGGCGCAGGGATAACCTAACATCAGGCAAAGAAAAGTAACTATTCCAGCGATTAAAAACGAGTTATAAAAAATGTGGAGGTAGGTACTGGAGAAAATGCGCGAGTAGTTTTCTAAAGTAAAAACAAATCTAAAGAAGTTACTGTCGTCATTTTCAAGGAAGCTTGCAATCAGGATGAGCATGTGCGGCAGCAGTATAAAAGCGACTAACCAGAAGATCATCACTGATAGTATAACCGAACGCAAACCGCCTTTATTAAGCATTCAAAATCACCTCCCATCCTTTAACCCAGTCAATGGTTACCTTCTCTCCTCTTCTATAGTCGATAGATTCATGCGTCTCATCAAAGAATTCACTGGCTAAAAGTTTCTTGCCGCTTTCAAGCACGATCACGGAATCTAAGGTAGCGCCTTTATAATTTGTTTCTTCAATAAATCCTATAAACTTACCCGCGCTGTCCTTTTGCCCTTTATACTTGCTAATCCGCAGGTCTTCCGGGCGGAGCATTAGCTTGACATGATCATTGACTTTAAAACCTTTTTTTATGGTGGTGCTGTATACTAAATTATCTTCTATATTCATTGTCAGTTTGTCCTTGGTCGCTTTTTTCACTACGGCATCAAAAATATTAGCTTCCCCTATAAACTTAGCCACAAAAAGATTTTTCGGACATTCATAGACATTCGTTGGTGTATCAATTTGCTCCACAACACCTTGATTCATTACCACAACCCTATCAGACATAGAAAGCGCTTCTTCCTGGTCATGTGTCACAAAAACAAAAGTGATACCAAGGTTGCGCTGAATCTGTTTAAGTTCTATCTGCATCTGCTTTCTCAGCTTATAATCGAGGGCGCTAAAAGGCTCATCCAGCAATAGTATCAGAGGCTTCTTCACTACTGCCCTGGCTAATGCTACACGCTGTTGTTGCCCGCCTGAAAGCTGGGCTGGCTTTCTATCTGCGTAGCCTGAAAGCTTAACTAATGCCAAGGCCTCTTTCACGCTTTTATCGATATAGTCATTATCCTTTTTCTCCATACGCAGACCAAAGGCTATATTTTCATAAACTGAAAGATGAGGAAAAAGAGCGTAGTTTTGAAATACAGTATTGACCGCACGCTTATTAGGAGGAATATTATTAACTATCTCTCCGTCGATTACTACATCACCGCACACTGGTTGCTCAAATCCGGCTATTAGCCGCAGTATAGTTGTTTTCCCACAGCCTGAAGGGCCAAGTATAGTAAGGAATTCTCCATGGTTTATAGTAAGGTTGAAATCTTTTAGAACCGTCTCATTTCCAAAAATCTTGATTACATTCCTGAGTTCAGCAATACGCTTTTTGCTTTCCAATACCTTACCCCCCTAAAAATTGAAGTGATAATATGCTATACCACTCTTTTGTGTAGCGCAATAAAAAAGGGTATTGTGTAGGAACTCAAGCTATGGTCACTACAATTAAAGTTGTGATTTCTTTTAGTAATGAATAATGCTAGTATCTGCGCGACTATCTATATATAAATAGGTTGCTAAAATGTTAAAAACTGCAATTACTAAACTTATTTTTGAAGCTTTTAATACAACAAGGCGCTTTCCACTACCGGCTTTGTGTAGCCTGCTTTTTTGTTCCATTGCACTGACTAACGTTTATAATAATTATGCCCTATTTCTTGAAGACTCATATTATCTACAGTTGATTAAAATACTGTTCTTTGGATTTTTCTGGTTCACAGCGCTTAAGTTGTTTGTTGAGCGCCAAAAGTGGAATCATCTCAAGCACTACACTCTGGGGTTATGTGTTCTTGCAGCAATTACTTGCCTCAATATGACGTACCATTCTAGCACATCATTTTTTTATATGAGTGGTGGATTATTTCTTATGGTATTCTTGGCTCCTCTTTTGAAAAAGAATTCAACCTCGATTGAATTCTGGGAATTTAACTATCAATTATGCCTGAATCTGGCATTTGTAGTTATAACAGCTATTGTCTTATTTTGTGGAGTCAGTGCGATTGTATTAGCGATAACTTACTTTTTTAACATTAAATTTGATAGTGATATTTATGTCTATATTTGGTTGATTGCAGCCACACTATTTGCGCCCTTGCTAGCACTTTCCCTCCTACCGAAACGACTTGATAAATTATCAAGAAACTATCCTAAGTTTCTTGAAACCATTTTGTCTTACATTATTATCCCATTTATATTTATCTTCACTGCAATTCTCTATATCTATATTGCGAAAATCATTTGGGTCTGGGAGCTACCTAAGGGAGGTGTAGCTAATATTATAACAATTTTCGGATGCACAGGTATGCTTGTCTACTTTATGAGCTACCCACTACATAATTCACAAAGCATTATTGGCATCTTTCACCGGAACTTTTTTAAAATCATGTTAGTACCCATTGTCTTACTTATAGTCGCTATCGGCTACCGGATTAAGCAGTACGGCATAACTGAAGAAAGATACACAATTTTGCTCTGGCTTACTTGGTTTATACTATCAATGATTTTTGCTTTCACTTTACCTGTAACCAGAACAGCACGATTAATCTGCTTAAGTCTCATTTCATTACTGTTATTAGGTTCATCTGGACCATGGAGCGCTTCTAATGTTTCTCTGCTCAGCCAGCTGCATCGCTTGGAATCAGCTTTGATTAAAAATGGCATATTGGTCGATGGTCAAGTCACAGCCAAGAAGAGAGATTTAAATGACCAAGAACTCAAGGAAATAACTTCTATGCTCAGCTATATATATCAGTCAAAAGGAATCGGCATGTTGAAACCCTGGTTTTCTAATATGCCAAATGCAGAAGTTCATAAGAAACCTGACTATTTCACGATCGAACTTATATTGTCTGATATGGGGTTATCAAAATCTGATCCGAGTACTTTGCCTGATAAATCAGTTGTTGAGTAATTAAACTAATGTAATTGCTCAGCTTGCTTTGTCTCTTCATCCTTATTGAGTCTTCCCACAAATCCAGGAGCTAAAGTTTCAATGTTCTCATCTTGAAATTTAACCAGAAAGTTTGGCGTAGCAGCAAATACGCACACCTGGGTAAGCAGTGCCTCAGGCAATTTCTTAAATATATTTGTAGCACCCTTGCATAACTTATTTAATGTTGCATTTTGATAGATGATTTCCGTATGACAGGCATTGACCTCTTGCGCTATTAATGCTTTATAAGCTTTAGTTGTTGGGCAGTTATTAGCTGATTCACCAAAAGTTTCAAGCCACTCGGGGGATTGAAGTGTATTAGGGTCAACATGCGCAAACAAGAGCGGTAGAGTTCTTTGATGTACCAGGATTAACCCTTCATCTTTGGCTAATGCAGACTGAAGCATCATTTTTTTTAAAATAGGATTGGCGGCTGCCAATAGAAGCTCAGCCATTCTGGTTAGACCACATTTTGTAATGCGACAAAACAAGTTAAATCTATCTACTTTTATCATTGACTGCCTGCCCTTCGGCTCAACTTCACTCAATAAAAGAGATGCCACCTTGAGTCTATTATGTAATACAGCCATATAAAATGCATTGAAGTCGTTAAACCGCAACATTACTTGTTTATATTCTTTCGCTACTTCTCTTAATATCAACACAACAATCTCATTACGCCCATGTTTTGCGGCTCGAATTAGAGCCCTACATTCATTGGCGTTAATCATTTCCTGCTTGCTATCTGCGGCGATTTCTTTTATCAACAGCTCAGCCGTTTTAACATGACCATGAGCGCAAGCCCTACAAAAAGATTTATAACCATTCGATTTAATCATTATTTGCTTTTTCTCGGCCGCGATCTCATTTAATAATAGCACCACAATTTGCTCATACCCTAATGAAGCAGCAAGCTGAAATACCGAGAAACCTGCAAGTTCGATAAATTCTTGCTTTCTCTTTGATGAAGCTGCGGATAATAGCATTACCACAATTTCAGACTTCACCACAATTTCAATATTATTTTTAGATACCAAGTTTGCTAAAATACTTGGCTGAACCTTACTCAAAATTTCTTCCCGTTCTGCAATAGACTTATGTAACAGAATATTTTTAACCTTAGTGGAATCGCCTGATGAGACAGCTACCTCAAGATTTAAGGCAATCTTATATGATAGATCCTTACAGTTAAAAGCAGTCAGCGCTTGTTGAACTTGCCTTTTCATTATTACCACTCATTAATTGGACTAATTTAATTTTGGGTAATTATATCAGAAGGATCATCAAGCATTAAGCCTTATATCCCAGCCACTTTACTTTCTTCACTAGATACCACCCTCACATGCCGTACATATTTTCCAGCATTTTCCGCTTGATCTATCCCTCTAACCCTGCAAAATTCATCTATGCTATCTCTATATTCATCAATTTTGAAAGCAAATTGGGATTGCAACGAAGTCAGAATCTCTTGTTTTTTATCAAGTATAATATCTTGTATTGCTTGTTTTTGATTTTGTTTAGCAGCCTCAGAATATTCCTCACTTGCCAGGTAATCACTTATTATTTCACGCATTTTCACCTCAATATCAACTCCAAGCTGAGTAAATATTTTAGAAACCGATCTGGAAACTTGTATACCTTCCCCAACTTGTTCTGGGGAAAGGTTTGCAGGATCTGCTGTATTACTATCACTTACCTGTTCAGGTACAGGATTATAATAATCCGATACTATTACCTTACCAAATAAATCTAATTGTTCTTTAATTAAGTAATGTAATTTCAAATTTAACAAATTCATTGCTTGGTCATTCAGCACCGTTATAAATATCTGCCCTAAGATCATCCCATGAGTCTTTATAAATAAACTTTCTACATTTTCACGCGTAGCTACTATATTATTTCTAGCATCTTTAAGAAACTTCTCTTTACTATCAGTTCTATTGCGGAACTTTTGTTTCCTTTCTACTATTGCCTGAATTTGCTCAGCTGAAAACCATTTTGGGCTTTTTTCTTTTAGTGAAAAAAGACCTGATACTTGGGGGGGATTAAACTTAGTAATTTGTTTAGGGGTTATTTCTTTGACCTGTTCTAGTGATAATTTAGTCATTGCTTCTGCGCTCAAACAAGGATGTTGTCCTAGCGCCTGAATTTGATTTGCTATAAGGTTACCTTGATCTTCTGGAATGTCATGGATCAAATCAAAAAGTGCTAGGATTTGAGAAAAGCTGAACCAGGAAATCTGAGTTGGGTTAAGTCCACCTACTTCTGCAATAGTTAGTCTCCTGATTTGCTCAGGAGTTATTTTTTTTACATGGTCATGCGTTAATACAATTGCACTTGTATTTAACAAAGGATGTAGGCGTTGTCCTTCTGCCTGAGGATCAGCTGATTTAAGTCTATTAGCAAGATTGAAAAAAGCCAGTAGCTGAGAAAAGTTAAGCCAAGCCATCTGCCTAGGGGTCAAATCAGCAATTTGCGCTGAAGTGAATAAGCTTATGTGGTCTGTTGTTAAGCCCTTGATTTGATTTTGCGTCAGTCCCGAAATTCCCCCTACAGTCTGCACAGGACTTTCACCTTGTCCATTTAGGTCTTTATTTGACAACACTCTCTTCAGCAAACTTGTACCTCCAGTCTGCACAGGACTCTCACCTTGCGCACCTAGATCCTTCTTCGACAATCCTCTCTTCAGCACAGGTTCACCTGCAGGGTGTACAGGACTTTCACCTTGCGTACCTAGATCTTTTTTTGACCCCCCTCTCCTAAGCAAATTTACCCCTCCAGACTGCACAGGAGGTTCATCTTGTGCGCCTAAGTCTTTATTTGATAACACTCTCCTCACAAATTTTCCCCCTATAGTTTAAACTCTGAAACTATTCCAGATAAAACCATATAATTTACCCATTTACCAGGCTTTTATTTATGCAGCGTTTAAATGCGTAAAAGATACTATATTAAGCAGCTTTAGTTGCAAAACTCCACATGTAACCATTCAAACACTGGGTTTGGTACATTCGGTCGCCCCAAAACATGTTGTCCAGTGGCATGGTGATCTTACCACCAGTATCTTTACATTGCTGATAGTGCTTATCAACATCAGGCACATAAATATATAGATTGATCCCCTGTACGTTATTAGTTGAAGCTGCACTACGTGCTGGGCTGTCAAATGCGCCTTCAGGAGCGAACATAATAAAGCAATCCCCCAGCTTCATTTCCGCGTGCTGCACCTTTCCGTTTTCCATAACAGGATCTGATCCCATCTCAAACCCATAAGTGCGTTTATAAAACTCTATGCTTTTATCGGCATCTTGCACGGCCATATATGGGATAAGCGTAGGATAACCCTTAGGTTTAAAATCATTTTTCATAGTTGCCTCAGATATAATTAAGTATGTAAAAAACATACCTTAAGTCATGACTACAGTCTATCCGCTTCTTATGGAAAACATAGTACTGCTGCATTGCTTTAAGAAATTATCCAACAGTAGATAAAATCTACTAATGCTTAGAATATTAATCAATTATTAATACTATTTCAATATCATAAATATAATGACTTATTTATGAGATTGGCAATGAAAAATACAAGTTTAGGGGACGCCTTCTTAGCCGACATTACAAGCTTAGAAGAAGAGCTGAAGAGGCAGTCAAATAAACTAACAGGACGTATCGCAACCTTGCAAAAGCAAACGGCAAGTTATGAAGCAAAATTTAGCGATGCAATAAAGTCTAGGGACTCCGCTAAAAGTAAGAAGCTTTCGAATAAGCTAAGCCAAAACAAAGAAGAAACTAACTATTATGAGAAAAGCCTGCAGTTTATAGACCTTCAATCTCGCTTAATCCATGCTATAGGAGTTAATTTTAGAATCGAATATGATATTGATCCTAAACTGGCGACAACTAATGCCTTAGAAAAACTGATGGAATTTGAGGATGCTCTCAAGAATTACAGAGATTCAGTTGTAGCTAAAGATATGGTCGGAAGCGCTGTTGTGCTCTTAGAACGCAGCAAGATAATGGTTTTAAAATACGCGAAATATGGAGTAGAGTATACTCCCATTAATGTGGGAGAACAGCGCAGCCAGGCTGTTGAACCTGTTATAAACCTAAAAAAAGAAGACATTAAATATATGACTTTTAGTGGAGGAGGAGCCAAAGGTACTGCCTATGGCGGCGTCCTTCAGGCTCTAAGCGATAATGATATACTACCAAACATTGAAGGGGTAGCCGGGTCATCAGCTGGGTCAATGATGGCAGCTTTCACTGCAGCCGGAGTAAGTGTCGCTGAAACACTTGCATTATTAAAGGGTTTAACCAAGGAAGTAATAGAAAAAAACTTAGATGACTACGTAGAAAAAGGCATAAAAACAAGCATCGTAAATTATATTTATTTTGAGTCATGCAAACCTAATAGATTTACCGGCAGCCTTGATTCAATAATCGCGGCAAATCCTGATAAATCCCCGGAGATTCTGGAAACTTTATTTGAAATATATGCAGCAGTATCTTCTGTGCGACCCGTTACTTTTGGAGATATTGCCAAGTTGCACAAAATTGATCCAAAAAAGTTTAAACATCTCCATATCACCGCCACCAATACAACTACCAATAAACTGGAAATTTTTAGTTCCGAAACCTTGGATAAAGACTCTAACGTTTCGGTAGCTCGGGCTTGCTTAGCATCTTCTGCCTTACCGTTAGTTAGGCCAGCAGAAACTATCAAAGGCCAAAAATATAAGGATGGGGGAATATTGGATAACAACCCAAGAGACTGTTTTAAGAATCGTCCAGGTCGGACTCTTGCTTTTTACTTCCCCAGCAAAGCTCGTGATAAGGCCATTAGAGGCGACCAAGAATATAGCGGCGAAAAAGGCTTGATGTGGAAATTAGAGAAACTGGCTACCAAGAGCACAGTCACTGGTTTTCAAAGGTCTGGCGATCTCCATGAACTATCAGTAGAAAAACAATTTTATGACGTCTTAAATAACCCGTTCGAAACTATAATAATAGATACAGGCAGAGTCGGAACAGTAGACTTTAAGAAAGGCACAAAGCAAATGGATTACCTTTTAGTTAAAGGAGAGATACAGACGCAGCAGTACTTAAACAATGTCGTCAACGATATTACTCCGGATTATACATTGGACTTCAGAAGTGTGCTGCTAAAGGCCTATGAGATTTCTATGAGGCAAAAAGAGCTCCCAGGAGTTCCTAAGGTAAAGTTTCACTTAAAGCCTGAAACTCCTAAATCACCAGAAGGAAAACTACACCTATTGGATTACTGCAAGAAAAGTAAATGGGAGAATGCAATTGCAAATAACGTATCAGGCCAAATAAAAGAAGTTGTCACTTATCTGATGCAAGATTGTTTTCAAGACTTAAATAGAGGAAAGCAACATAAGCTAGCAAAAATTCTAACACAAGTGCTTAATGATACTGAATGCCCATTAAAAGTAAAAGAAGCCTTTATAAAAGGGCTCAATCTATCACGAGCACCTGATGTTTCAAACATTGCAAATCATACAATTAAAGCTGAAGACTTTGAACCTTTTATAACAGGGCTAAATAGAGGTACTGTACTTAGCAGATAAAGGCCTAGACTTCCTTCACATTGTATTTTTCACACAGACGGAAGTATTTTTATAAAGAAATGGGGGGACATCACTAGCAAATTCAAATAATCATTATTTATATTAATTATTTCTTAATCTTTTCTTAATATCATTAAATATAGCAATATATTTTCGAGATTGGCTATGAGAGAAGATATTCCATCGGACCGGTTTTTAGCTGACATTAGACTCTTAGAAGATGAGTTAAAAAAGCATTCAGCTAAGTTGACAGAGCATATTGCAATTCTGAACAAAAAGAAAATAAAACTAGAAGCAAATTTAGCATTTGCAAAAAAAGATCATAACTCATCTCAAATCGATATTATTTCAAATGAACTAAATCTAAACATTGAAGACAGGGTCTTTTATGAAAAGTCCCAAGAGTTTATAGAATTGCAAACACGCTTAATCCACGCCATGGGGGTGAATTTTACATCTGATTATCTTATTGGCCCAAAAGTTGCAGCGACTAATGCCTTAGAAAAGCTTGCTGAATTTGAAACAATTTTGGAAGACTACATTAAATCTGCCGTCTCTAAGGAAATAATCGGAAGTGCTGTAGTGCTTTTAGAAAGCAGCAAGAAAATTCGTACTCAATATGAAAAGTATGGTGTGAAGTATGAACATATGAAGGTGGGAGCCGAACGCGGCCAGAGAGTTGAGCCTGTTTTACACCTAAAGAAAGCGGATATTAAATTCATGACTTTCAGTGGTGGAGGAGCCAAAGGTACTGCCTATGGCGGCGTTCTCGTTGCATTGGACGAAAATGGTATATTACCAGGCATTGAAGCGGTAGCAGGCTCTTCAGCCGGATCAATGATGGCCGCTTTCATCGCAGCAGGAGTAAGTGTATCCGATACGCTGTCATTACTACAGGGTTTAACCAAGGAAGTAATAGATAAAAGTCTAGAAGAATACGTGAGAGAAGGCTTAAGGAAGAGCATTATAAATTATATATATCACGAGTCATGCAAGCCCAATAAATTTACAGGTAATCTAGATATGTTAATCCAGGCAAATCCTAATATACCATCTAAAACTTTGGAAACCTTACTTGAAATATATGCGTTTGTGACTACTGGAAGTCCTGTTACTTTTGGACATATTGACAAACTGCACGAAATTGATCCCATAAGATTCAAACATCTTCATATCACTGCTTCAAACATAGATCAAAATACGCTGAAGATTTTTAGCTCGGAAAACTCGGAGGACGCAAATGTTTCGATTGCTCAAGCTTGCTTAGCATCATCTGCTTTACCGGTAGTTAGGTCGGTGGTAACTATCAATGGCAAAAGATATAGGGATGGCGGAGTCTTGAATAATAACCCTAGAGAATGCTTTCCTCCCGGAAAGGGTCGCACGCTTGCCTTTTATTTTCCCAGCGAATCTCATGAACAAGCACTAAAAGGTCAGGAAGACTACTCAGGTGAAAGGGGCATGATGTGGAAACTAGAAAAACTAGCGACCAAAAGTAAAGTCACAGGATTCAAAAGGTCAGGCAAGCTCCATGAACTAGCAGTCGAAAAAGAGTTTTACGACATATTAAACAATCCGTTTGAAACTATAGTGGTAGACACGGGTACGGTTGGTACTGTGGACTTTAAAAAGGGCACAAAGCTCATGGAATATCTTTTAATTAAAGGCGAGATGCAAACACAACGCTATTTAAACAATGTAGTCAGCGACGCAATGCATGACCATACTTTGGAATTCAGAAGCGTTATGTTAAAAGCCTTCGAGATTTCAATGAAGAAAACTGAACTCCCGGAAGTAAGGTTCCACATAAAACCTGTAACTTTTAAATCACCCGTTGAGAAAATGCACCCTTTTAAATCACCCGTTGAGAAAATGCACCCTTTTAAATCACCCGTTGAGAAAATGCACCTATTAGACTTCTGCAAAAAACCCATTTGGGAGCATGCATTCGCAACCAACATATCAGGTGATATAAAAGAAGTGGTCTTTGCAGCTATGAAAGATTGTTTTCAAGTCTTAAAAATAGATAAGCAACTTAAGTTAGCAAAAGTTCTAGCGGAAGCCCTTAATGATACCGAATGCTCGCCGAAGGTAAAAGAAGCATTTATAAGGGGACTAAATTTGACACAAACCCAAGATATGTCTAAATTGTCAGATGAACCAATGTCTCCTAGCTCAAAGGTAGCTAAACATAGAATTAGTGCAGAAGATTTCAGGAGTTTTATAACAGATCTAAACAGAGAGTCAGCACATATCAGATAATGGCCTAACTGGCTCATTACTGTATTTTTAAAATAGACAAAGATAATTTTATAACATATAAGTTTTCTTGCAAATTTATTATGGAGTTACTTATGGCTGAAACAAATCTGAGCATTAAGATAAATGGCACTAAGTCTGTACCTATTCCATTGTTATCTGAAGAACAAAAAGCTGATCTACTCTCTAACTTAACCAGTATTGAAGAGCATTTTGAACAGCTTCTTGCAGATAGAGAGAATGCTTCACTAGCAGATGGTATAAAGACTAATTTTCAATACATTGCTAGCACAATACATAGCTTTTTTGACAATTCTGATAACTATACCCCGGAAATGTCAAAATTATATAAAAATAATAAAACCGCTCACTTTGCCGAAATGAGACGTCTAGAAACAAACCGAGTTGATTACAATTTTAAAGTAGTGAGCCAATTTGTTAAAGAAATTGAGTCTTCGCTATCTAGCTCTAAAGCTCTAGCCATCACAAAGGTAGGTTGCTATACATTAAAGCCACCCCTTCACGCGGTAAAGTTTGCGGGTTTGTTTACTAAGCTTAGCCAAGTTTTTGAAAAAAGTATAGATTGCGCAACAGAATTGTGCAAGCAGATTGAAAATATAAATAATGTGTACGATGCGAACACAAATATTGTAGATGTTGTAGATATTGCAAATGTTGGGTTATCCCAAATATCCGAACTTGTTGCGAATCCAGCATTGCTATTTACTGGAGGGATTCCCGAACACGAGGATCTATAATTATGACAAGACCTTCTTATGTTAAAATTCAGAAGAAGGTCTCTTGCCTAAAGCTCACGGGATTTGGTTGGTTCTCAGAAATTACTATTGATTAGCGACTCAAATTTCTTTACATTTTCACTAAATATATTTGTATAGGATTCACAATGAACGAAACAACAGACAAAACCACACCAGCGCCTGAACTAGCTAATGAGGTTAAACCGCAAGCAGTAGATGATAATATTAGAGCTACCATAGTTGAGCCAAACCCCTTTAATATCGTAATCGGCAAACTATTAAAGCTCATTAGTAAAATAGATACCTATACTGATACATTCATCAAACCTGAGCCAAAAAGTACAGTTGATTCAATCAAAGAAATGATGGGTTTAACAACAAATAAGCCTGATAATAATTTCGAAGTATTAGATCAAATAATCCAAGAAAATATGCCTTCATTATCTCCAGCATATGCTTTGACTCTCGCGACTCGAGAATGCTCCTCACTAAACATACTTTCAGATATGATTAATGCTGCTAAGCTCTCCAATGATACTGTTGAAAAAGACATATTTCATCAAAAACTTCTCAATCATACTTTGCAAGTATGCAATCAGATCGGTACTTTTGAAAATTCAACTGATCCAAGCTCCTCAAATATAGAGGCGGCGTTTTATCAAATGGCTATCCTTATTGCTGAATATGAGGGAATTTCAGTTTCTTAACTAAGTATAAAAAGACTTACCGCAGCCGCAGTTGCCTTTTTCATTGGGGTTGATGAAGACAAAACCTGAACGCACTTTCTCATCCACAAAGTCCAAAGTGGTGCCGATTATATACATAACCGCTTTGGGCTCTACCAGAACATTAACACCTTTATCCGATATCATTTCGTCATGTTGCTCTTTCTTCTCAGCATACTCAAAGGTATAGGCCAGCCCAGAACAACCACCGGATTTCACGCCTACCCGTATGCCTATAGAAGGCTTATCGCGTTTGGCGAGCAGGTGCTTCACCCGTTCGGCAGCAGCGTCAGTTATTGAGATAATCGGCTTAGCCATTGGCGACTTTCCCCTGGAAGTCCTCAATTGCCTTTTTGATTGCATCTTCTGCCAGAACCGAACAGTGTATCTTCACTGGAGGCAACGATAATTCCTCGACAATATCTGTGTTTTTAATGGCCTTAGCTTCATCCAAAGTTTTGCCTTTAAGCGACTCAGTTGCCAAAGAACTTGCTGCAATTGCAGACAGGCAACCAAAGGTTTTAAACTTGGCATCTTCGATGATTCCGGTTTCCGGGTTGACCTTAATCTGCAGTTTCATCACATCTCCGCACGCCGGTGCCCCGACCAGACCTGTGCCAATATTAGCTTCATCCTTAGCGAATGAACCAACATTGCGGGGATTTTCATAGTGATCTATAACTTTTTTACTATATGCCATTGTTTCCTCTTAATAATATTTCTAGTGAGCTGCCCAGTTAATCTGCTTTATATCTATACCTTCTTCCATCATTTCCCAAAGTGGACTGAGTTCCCTCAATCTTGTAATTGCCTTAGTAAGACAGTCTATTGCATAGTCTACTTCCTCTTCAGTAGTGAATCGGCCGAAACCAAAGCGAATCGATGTGTGGGCGAGCTCTTCGTCCACTCCAATCGCGCGCAGGATATACGAGGGCTCAAGTGAAGCCGACGTACAGGCGGACCCCGAAGAAACAGCAATGTTCTTAATAGCACCGATCATTGACTCTCCCTCAATCCCAGCGAAACTTATATTGATATTTCCAGGGATGCGGCTGGTTCTATCACCATTTAAATGAGTGTGCGGGATAGCAAGGATAGCATTGATAAACTTATCGCTCAACGCTTTAATGCGCTTATGCTCAGCACTCATCTCTTCTTTAGCAATGCGGGTAGCAGCACCCAGACCAACTATCATCGGCGTAGGCAATGTTCCGGATCTCATTCCCCTTTCCTGGCCACCACCATTAATCAACGCTTCCAGCCGTACACGCGGATTACGTCCGACTAATAAAGCGCCTATACCCTTAGGACCATAGATTTTATGCCCGGAAATACTCAGCAAATCTATTTGCATATCCTTGATATCCAGTGGTATTTTGCCGAAGGCCTGAGCGGCATCAGTATGGAAAAACACTCCGCGCTCACGGCAGATTTTACCGATTTCCTTAAGGGGCTGAATGGTACCAATTTCGTTATTAACTGCGAGAATGGATACTAAAACAGTTCTCTCTGTTATAGCTGACTTTAGCTCCTCCAGATTGATAAATCCCTGGGCATCAACCGGGAGGTAGGTTACTTTAAAACCTTCCTGCTCCAGATGCCTGCAGGTATCAAGCACACATTTATGCTCAGTAACGGCAGTGATAATATGATCCTTTTGCTTTTTATAAAAGTGCGCGACACCTTTGATCGCAAGGTTATTCGACTCAGTAGCGCCGGATGTGAATATAATTTCACGTGGATCAGCGTTGATAAGGTCAGCAATCTGCTTTCGCGCATCTTCAACTGCTTCTTCTGCTTCCCAGCCAAACTGATGGCTGCGGGAATGTGGATTGCCAAACTTCTCAGAGAAGTATGGTACCATCTCCTTAAATACCCTGGGGTCAAGAGGTGTAGTTGACTGATAATCCATATAGACCGGTAGTTTTATTTGTTCATGCGTCATTATGCTGCCTTTATTAATTCATTAGATTTCAAATACAGTTGTTTCCAGAGGACTATAAATTCTTTAGCTTCAACTATGGTATTGTTTATGCCCAGACTTATGCGTAAGGACGTGCGTGCTATTTCTTCGCTATATCCCATAGCCATTTGTACGTATGGTAGATCAACCCGACCAGAAGAGCATGCCGAGCCAGAGCTGACAGCAACCCCATTAATATCAAAAAATATGACCTGAGTTTCATTGCTAATTCCCGGCATAGATATAGAACTGGTATTAGGAAGCCTGGGAGCATTTTTACCAAATACCGTAACTTCCGGGGCAATTTTAATAATTTCCTCTTCAATATAGTCCCTTATCTCACTGACGTAAGCAAAGCTATTCATAGTGCTAGCAACTATTTCCGCCGCTATTCCAAAACCATGAATAGCTGCAACATTCTGTGTACCTGAACGAAAACGCATTTCCTGTCCCCCACCGCGCATCAGCGGTTGCAAAGGCAGACTTTTTTTGAGGATTAAAGCAGAAGCACCAACTGGCCCACCAAACTTATGACCGGTAATTGTCAATAAATCAATGTCATACTCAGAAATTGAAAATGGAACTCGCCCAAATGCCTGTGCAGCATCGGTATGCATCAATCCATTATACTTGTGAACTAGCTTTGTAATCTCGGCAATAGGCTGGATAACTCCGGTTTCACTATTAGCAAACTGAATGGAAACCAGCACAGGCTGCTGAGAAGAAGCAAGCAGATGCTCAAGTACATCCATTTCAACTATCCCATTTTTATCAACAGTGATCTCCCCTTTTCCAACCACTTTTAACACCGACTGATGTTCGACTTCTGAAGTGAGCAACTTATATCCTCGCATGCCCAATAGAGCTGTGTTGTTGGATTCAGTGCCAGTCGAAGTAAAAATAACCTGGTAGTTGTCAGAAGCACCTAGGAGTTCCGAGATTCGGGATCTGGCTGTGTCGATAATAAAACGAGAATTCCTGCCATATGTATGGAGTGATGATGGGTTCAGCGGATTGCTCATAATGTCATACATTGCGTCCTTAACAGGAGTAAGGCAAGGCGCAGTGGCATTATAATCAAAATAAATTTGCTTAGGGTTTAACATAATGCACCTCGTTAAGAAAGGTTACATTGCGTTTACAAACATCTTCAAGGCTTATAGAACTTAAAAAGGAATCGATATGTTTGCCCATCTGATCCCAAAGGTGATGGGTGGCGCAGCGCGCTCCTTCATTTAGGCAACCCGCTTTTTTATCATTAGAGCACCGGGTCATTTTCATATTTTCATTAACAGCTTTCATAATCTCGCTGATTTTTATAGTAGCGCTTACCTTTGCAAGTTTATAGCCGCCACCTGGCCCTCTTACAGCTGCAACTAACCCAGACTTTTTGAGTTTTATAAATATCTGCTCAAGATAACCCTGGTCGATCCCCTGTCTTTCCGCTATGCCAGCCAAAATAACAGGCGAGCTATTACCTCGAAGCGCGATATCAACCATAGCCATCACAGCGTATCTGCCTTTTGTCGTCAGCAACATATTTGACTTCCATTTTTATTGACAATCTGCTATTATCACATATTGCGATAGTGATTATAAGATATAATAACCTACTAGACAAGTAAACTATTATCAAAATTTAAATTGAGGCACTAATGGTATCGGAAATAATTTTTAATGGCCCTGAAGGTAGATTAGAAGCACGCTACCATCAAAGCGAAGAAAAGAATGCCCCAATTGCTTTGGTTTTACATCCTCACCCTCTTCATGGCGGCACCATGAACAATAAGGTAGTTTATAATACTTTTCATACGCTTTCAGATAACAAGTTTTCAGTGCTGCGTTTCAATTTTCCTGGCGTTGGTAATTCCCAGGGTGCTTACGACCATGGCGTCGGCGAGCTTATGGCGGCAGCTGCGGCACTTGACTGGCTTCAGCTTCAAAATCCTGATGCTTCTGGCTGTTGGGTAACAGGCTTTTCTTTTGGCGCCTGGATTGCACTGCAACTGCTGATGCGCAGGCCTGAAATTTTAGGCTTTATTGCGATTTCACCACCAGCCAACAAATATGATTTTAATTTCCTTTCACCTTGCCCGGCACAGGGCCTGATCATTCAAGGCACAGCCGATGAAATTGTTCCTGAGCCTGTAGCTTATAACCTTTTCGAAAAGCTCGACAAGCAACGCAACTCCAATGTAGAGTATTGCCCGATTAATGGAGCCGATCATTTTTACACTACTAAGCTTGAGGATCTCAAGTCAGCTATAGATAGTTATATTAAGCCGCGCATCAGCACTAATCCTATGCCTAGGAAGCTGAAACGCGACAGAAGACGCCGCCAGATAGCGGTTGGCGAGTCCGCGTAGTTTCAGGAAAGCTAATCGGCAGATTTCGGTAAGAACGTACTGCAAGATACCCAAATGCATGCGCTTCCAGAAGATCACCATCTATGTTATGCACATCGCATTTTTGTACGGGGATTGCACCAAAATGCACCTGTAGCCTCTCCATTAGGAAGGTATTTTTCCTTCCTCCTCCTGATACGATAACCATTTTGGGATGGGATTTACAGTGTTGCAGACTTCGCGCAATTGCAATTGCAGTAAATTCAGTAGCAGTTGCGACCGCATTTTTTGGTGGAATACTATCGAGTTTCTGACTAGCAAAATGGTTTCTATCCAATGACTTAGGTGGTTTCTGGCTAAAATAATCATCTTCCAATAGATCCTGCAACAGGTTAGTATCAATGCTCCCACTGCGAGCAGTATCACCATCTCGATCAAATGGAAGTTTGAAATGTTTATGCATGTGGTCATCGATAAGCGCATTTCCTGGTCCTGTATCAAAAGCCAAAACTGATGTCTCACCTAAGTAGCATATATTAGCCACTCCCCCAATATTGACAAGCATGAGCGGCTTTGGCATTTTTTCTGTCAGGTATTTGAGGTAAATGGGAACCAAAGGTGCACCCTGCCCGCCTGAGCTCACATCACGACTGCGAAAATCTCCTATTGTGTTAATGCCTGTGCTGTGGGCAAGACCCTGTATATTACCGATCTGCCAAGTAATACCTTCAGTTGGGTTATGAACCACTGTTTGCCCATGGAAGCCCAACAAGTCGATCTCACTGGATTTAAGCGCTGACTTCTTTAAGAGCGCTTGCACAGCTTC
>Ga0206827_1007_pt1 | contig 50290 bp, 33 predicted proteins | sample Alteio_BWOrgCont_77_FD_152852 | JGI IMG/M metagenome (GOLD analysis project Ga0206827, IMG submission 152852) | Enriched cells from forest soil in Barre Woods Harvard Forest LTER site, Petersham, Massachusetts, United States -... | ecosystem: Environmental > Terrestrial > Soil > Temperate forest >...
CTTGCATAGAAATTACTTAAATATTTCGAAACAAACTATCACGGAAGCGATAGAGGAAGCCAAGAAAGGACCTCAAAGCATACTTCCTAAGTCTGATAATAAAATGGTAACGAGATCTGTAACAAAAGAACGCAGACGATCATTACCAGAATCGAGCACAGATGCTGTTAATCCAGATAGTTCACCTAAAACTTCAACTAAAACGCGCGGACGGTCATCTTCAGCTTTTGACAAACCATCCGCTTCTTCCCAAAAGCCAACAGTCGCAGCGAGGTCTCCTTTAGTTACGGAACCAGAAGCAAGGACAGTAAGTGTAGAGCAAGCAGAACCAGAAGCAGTAAATATATACGGGACTGAAGTACCACAGCAAGTACAATTGTACCCTAATGATATAAGTGCAGATGAGATTTCTCGAGCTAAAGCTGCAAAAAGACAAGCAAAAGGTAAGTTGTATGAAGAAATTGATATTGCTAAAGCGGCTAATGCTTGGGAGCTATCGCAGGAAGATGTGAAAAAAGCATTTAAAGCCGCATATAAAAAAGTTGCAGATTCAGGTCATGATGTGACAAAAGATGCATTGAAAGTAGAATTAAATCTTGAATTGCTTTTCTTAAAGCGAGGAGTTCCTTTTGCACAACAATATGGCCTAAATCCTGCTGATGTAAAAAAAGAAATTGAAACGGTTTACAATAGCTATCGTAAAAATTTTCAATACTTAGAAACAGGTGATATAGATTTAACACCTATTGCCGAAAGGATCGAGCGTAGATTGAACAAACTGCGCCGTCTTCAGGAAAAGCCAAATATAGAGTGGGGAGAACATGGAGATCTTAGGCCATACTGGCTAAAAGAACTAGAACCTTTGGGAATTACTGAGCCTCAGTTAAATATGGCAATGAATCAGGTTTCGCAATCGTTCAAAGATACTTCAGGAGGATTAAACTTAGATGTTTTTAAATCACTCTTAGCTGTAAACATCAGTCAAAACTATCACAAAGATCATAATGAATTAAGTATGGCTATAAGTAGAGGTAGTACTGCAGCTATTAGTGAAAGAATAAGCCGTCAGTCAGTGCATGCAGTGACAGAGGCTGAAGCTCCTTCTCATGAGCCGGAAGCGCAAATAATTGCAGAAGAGCCGAAGTTCGATCCAGAAAAAGATTTTGAGCAATTAATAGAATCTATGGATATGTTGAGTGAGGAAAGTCAAAAGCTAATAGTAGAGCAGGTACTCCCGGGCGTGAATATGTCTGTTAAGGAATTACATAAAATCAGGGCCATAAGTAAGGCAGTGGAAAAGCTGCCTGATGCTGAGCAAGAAAATACTGATGCAATAGTTAAGCAGTTACAGCTAGATCATGACGACAATTTTCCTGACCCATCTAAAGAAGAGGTTGTAAAATTAATGCAACTTATGGTTGTCTCTACTGTAAAAGCAATGCTTCCTCATATGCATCAAGGTGACTATAAAAAAATAGCTGCTCAGATAGAAGAAGATGATGAATTATTTGAAAGAATAAGTAAAGAATTATTTGCAGGAATAGGTAAAGGTCAGCTAGCAGGTAAAATAGAAGAACTGATAAATCGCCAACAAGAGCTTAGCCCAGAAGAAGCGCTAAGGCAGGAACTGGATGAAGTTGTAGCAGCAAATGCTGGACTTGCTGCGGAGCTAGATGAGTATCGTCAAATAGAACGGGCTGGAACAGATGCTAAAAAGCTTTGGGCTTTAAGTGAGATTGTAAATAGGCTATTGGTGACTGAAGCTATAACTGATGATTTTAATGATCGAACAAACCTAGGAAAAATAGCAGCAGCATTAAAAGGAGAAGAAAATCTTACAGAAGGCATAGATGAAATCATCCGTAACCTTCCTGATCTAATTAAGGAAACTCAAAAAGTTCAAACTGTGGCAGGAAATCTTAGTGCCGGATATACTGAGGAAGAAGAACTAGTTGGTGAATTAATACAAGATAGAGTGGATTTATTTGGTTCTGATAGAGGAGCAATAAAAGAGACGCTCCTTCGGTTAATGACAATGGGTACTGAGTTTAATGTACGTTATGCGCAAAGATCAAGCAATATTTCTCAAGGTAAAAAACTTAGCAAGACACAAGGTGAGAGTGTGAAGCTTAAAGAAGAAGCAAGAGCGAAATCTGCAACAGTTGAAAGGTTACAAAGAGAATTGCAGGAAAAACGATTAAAAGATGCTGAGCAAGAAACTGAACTGCAAAAGCTTAAGCTAAGTAAAGGTGAAAATGATAAGGCTGTGTTAGATTTAAAAGGTAAAGTAGAACAGGAAAAGGAAACTACTGCAGCTGCTTTAAAGCAAGTTCATGAGGCGCAAGAAGCCGCTAGACTTGCAACTGAGGCTGTTAAGGCGCAAAAAGCCGCTTCACCAATGTTCCATGTTGGAGTACTTAGACACCCAGAAGAAAGGGGTGGTGATGAAGCACTAGATTTGCTAGCTCAGCTAGTAGAATTGCAAGAGAAACTAGCAGTTGCAGAAGGGGCAAATGCTATATTCGCAGGCCAACAAAAGGGTCGGGTAGCTGCAGATAGGATACGGACTGTTCTGGATGCTATAAGCAAACTGAAAACAAATGATAAGAAAGACTATGATGCTATGGCAAAAGCGCTAGTAGGAAATGTGAATTTTCCTGATCAAAACCAGCAGAGTATCAAAGCTGAAATTGAAGTTATAACTGCAAATTTACAAAAAGTTGGTGCACTACACATTCTTTTAGAAATTGGTGAATGGCAAGATAAAGAAAATTATTATGACCTTCAAAAAATAGCCGATGCACTTAAGGAGGGCGAACATTTTCCTAATCAAAATGCTGATAGTATAATGGCTGAGCTCCCAATGCTTTTAGCAATGAATGATGAAATGAACAAGTTTAGTGAGGAAGAGCAAAAGCGTAGTGAAAGTTTAAGGCAGCAACAAATTTTGGAATCGACAATTAAACAGTTCAGGAAAGCTCAAGAGGGTAATGCGAGAGCTTCCGCCGAGCTTCGAAATAAATTATCTCGAGAAGAAGCTCTGCGAACACAACTAAGTGAAGAACAAGCAAAAGGGAACAAAACAAATGCTGAGACCGTGGCTGATTTGCAGGCTCAACTAAAAGCTGCAGAAGAAGAAACTGCAAGATTTAGGTTAACTGCAACTAAGGCGGAACAAGAAGCCGCTCAGGCTGCGGCTGCGGCTGCTAAAGCGCGAGAAGCTGCTGGACAAACTCATTTTAGAATTGAACAAGAATTTGATTATACCCCGTACGTAAGTGATGTAGATGAATTTCTAAAGCAATTTCGAAAAGATTTTGCAGATGCGCTTAATGGGTTGACTAATCCTGATGAGGAAGAACTGAGTGAAGAAGTGCGAATTGGAGAAATAACAATTAAAGATAAGGATGCAATAGCTCATCTTAAACAAATGCAAAAATTGCGAACTGAAATTGCAAAGTTAAAAGCGATGCAAGCTAAGAGTACTGAAGCAGTAAAGCCTGGCGCAATTGAAGAGTTAGAAGAACAGTTAGTGAGAGTTGAGGCAGCTGCAAAATTTCATATTGCTAATGCTATGGCAAATGCAACAGGCGCTGCTTTGCCTAAAACCCTGATGGCGGTGTTACCAGCAGTTGCACCGCAACGCCTACAATTTTTCCAAGCTCCGGGGCCAGTTGCTGATGTCGCTAAACCTAGTGAAGCAGATGTAGAGGCACTGCGAAAACAGATTGCAGAGTTGCAAGCAGCACTAGATGTAGCACGGGCACAGAAAGCTCCAGAGCCGGTGCCAGCAGTCGAAAAAGCAGAGCGAGTAACACCGGAACACTTAGTATTATCAGCGTCAGATGAATTGGTTCCAGCACAAGATCTGCTTGAGGCCCTGAGTGATAATGAACAACTTCATCTGGAGAATGCGCGACTTAAACTTGACATCAAAGGTTGGGATGAAGCTTATGCGCAGCTTCAAATTGCTAGTGATGAAAGCGATAAAAATTTAGAAGCAGATAAAGCTAGATTAAAAACAGAGATTGACCAATTAAAGACTAAAGCAGAAAGAGAAGCAGCGAAAAGAGAAAGTGAGAAGGCAGAAGAAGCAAGAAGAGCGCGTGCTAAGGAAAAGGAAATAGAAGCATTGAAACTAGCTGAAAGCACATTGAGAGAGGATAAGAGAAAATTAGAACAAGGTAAAAGCGATTTTGAGGGAGAAAAAAGAAAACAGGCAGAAGAGATTGTCAGACTGATTGATGAAAATGAAGCTTTGCAGGAAAGTCAAGCTGATAAGGCTACTAAGGCGGCTGACGAACTCAGAGTTCAACTTGCAGCTGCAAAAGCTGCTTCATCTGGATTTTCTGCTGAGCGATATGCCGCTAAAGCTGAACTTTTTGCTGCTAAGGCTGCACATTTTGATGCACAACTTGATTTTGCCAAAAAGATAAGAGATTTGCAAGATGCGCATAAAAAAGCAAAAGAAGATCTTGAAAGAAGAATTAGAGAGTTATCAGAATCAGCAAGTGTACAAAAGAATGCAGTAGTTGGTGTGGCTGTACAAAGTCCAGATCTGGCAGCGTCTTCTGCTTCAAATGACGCTGCAATATCTAGCCTTAGGATGCAGTTAAGAGAAATGGAATTGCGACATGCGAGTGAGTTGGACGCAGCGAAAAAGCAAACCCCGGGAACTCAGTTTACAGTTATACAAGCTGGTGAGGGAAACGCAGAAGAGGTAAGCAGATTAAAAGAAGAGCTTGCAAGATTACAAGCTGATTTTGCAAAGAAAGAAGCAGAGCTTAAAGAAAATGCTAGATTAGCCACAGAGGAGCAAGCAAAGCTCAGAGGTGAAATAGAGAAGCTTAAAGCGCAAATAGAAGAAGCAACAAAAGCAGGAACCGATTTGGGAGAATTAAAGGCTCAGCTAGCTGAAAAGCAAAGAGCCTTAGAGGAAGCGAGCAAGCATATAGAGGAGTCTACGGCAAGTTTAAGCGCCCTCAAAGATGCTCATGCAAAAGCTATAGCTGAAAATGCAGCAGCTATAGAAGCACAAAAAGCGGCACTTGCTAAGCTAACAGAGCAGGAAGCTGCTATACGAGAAAGGTTGGCTGCCCCAGCAGAATTGGAAAGAGGTCTTAAAGCCAGAGAAGAAGAACTAGCTAAGAGAGAACAAGCCTTTGCAGAACGTGAAGCAGCTCTTAAGCAACAAGGTGATGAAAACGCCACTAGAATTGCAGAGCTGGGAGCTAAAATAAAAAAAGGAGAAGGAAAAAGACAACAGATAGCGGAGTTAACTGGTCAACTAGCACAAGAAAAAACAAAGGCTGAAGAAATTACAAAACTTAAGGCAGAGCTTGAAGCTGAGAGGGCAAGGATAAAACAGGAAGCAGCATCTCAGAGAGCCAAAACTAAAGAACTTCAAGCTCGTTTGGAAGCAGAGCTACAGAAGACAGCGCAGACAGTACAAGATGCTAATGCTCAAGTTGCTGCGGCTATGGCAGCAAAGCGAGAAAAAGAGCTTCAGGTACAAACTATATTTCATGATATGAGAGAAGATGTAGAGTTCGCGAAGCAGGCCATGGAAATGTGGAAGGCTCGGGCTTTAGGAAAAAAACCGGCAGTAGCTGCAACGCAGCCAGCAGCTAACGAAAAAGAACTAGCAGGGCTGCGTGCTCAGATAGCTCAGTTAAGGAAAGAACTTGAGACAGCAAAAGCTAATAGCCCACAAGGACAATTTGTAGGTACTACTGAGCTTGAAAAACATAGACAGGCGTTAGTTGCAGAAATAGAAAAGCTTAAGAAAGAGGAGGAAGAACGTCGTAAAGGGCAGAATGCTCCAGGACGGCTTTCTCTAGCTCAGGCAGGCGCGATGCCTGTAACTACGGGAGGTGAACAATGGCGAATTAGGTATTTAAATACAAGTCCTTTAGAGGATGAGGCAGTATATATTATGAAATGGGTTCTGGGAGGAATTAAGGGACCTATTGATTTTGGTAGACTGGCGACCGATACAGGTATAGGTGAAAATAGATTAATACCTGTGTGGCAACTTATGGTTGTCAAGGAAGCCGCACAAAAGCTTGCAGCAAATGGGGGAATCCCTAATGCAGAAGGTATAGTGGCATTAATACAGAAAGAGAATCCCGAAGTTTTTGCAGGTCCGCAACAAGAACAAATCAAAAGTATAGCTAGTAATTTCCTAGATCCAAAACGCGCTCCGATAATCACTCCGGAAGAATTTGCAAAATTCGAACGGTTCTTTGCTCAAATGCGTGATGCAATCTTTGGCCAATCGCAAGGCAAAATGGGTTATATGCCTGGGGCTGTTGTAGTTGACGATTCCGCATTGAAAAGGCTGGAAGCAGAACTAGCTAAGAAAGAGGAAGAATTCAGAAGTTTAAAAGAAGCAGCAGAAGACAGAGAGAGTGAATTAGAACGCTATCAAAGAAAAGACCAGATTGCACTGAGTGCTTTAAGGTTAGTTACCTTACAGCATGTTATAGATCAACAAAGGGTTGATGGGAAGATAACAACTCAAGGTAAGCTGACAGAAGCTGATCTTGATGTAATAGCGAAGATATTATTTGATAATAAAGAGCTAGGTTTTCAAAGCCAGATGACTGCAAAGACGCATATTCCAGCAATGTTAGAGAAATTAGATTTCATTACCACTAAGCGAGAATCACTACTAAAAGGAGGTAATTTTGGTACTAATCTAGATAATGCATTACAAGAATATCATAAGGGTAAAGGAGTGGATCCTGGACTAAGAGAAGAGTTATATCACTTAGTGCCAGTATTTTATGACAAGGAATATGAGGCAAACTGGCGGGCACGCGAAGCAGAATTAAGGGCCTTGCGGGCAGAACTGACTCGATTAAGGAAAGTTGATGAAGATCTGTTAGCTCTTCGAGCTGAAAATGAAGCGCTTGTTAAAAAGTTTGCAGTAGAGCAAGCGGAAGCTGAGAGGTTATTTGCAGAAAAATTGCAGGAAGGCCAAACGAAGTTTGAGAAAGAAAAAGAAGAGCTTGAAAGACACCATAAGGAAGAACAAGAAAGGTTAAGCGGGCAAGCTAGTAAGTCGCGTGAGGCAGAGCAAGCTTACAAAGTAAAGGTTCAAGAGTTAACTAAAGCTCATGAAGGTGCAATGAAATTACTAACCAAACAACATGCAGAGCATACTGCTGCACGAAGGGCTGATCAAGAAAAGAGTGCAGAAAGGATAGCTAGACAGCAGGGTTTAAAAGAACGCTGGAAGTTGGAGGTCGATAAAGCTCATCGAAATTATGGTGGGTTGGCAAGATACGCTTCAGGGTTAGAAGGTCAAATAGCTTACATGGCTAGAAAGAAAAGTGAACTAAAACGGTTACTTGCAGAGAAAGAGGTGGAATATAGTGTAGCACTGCAGGAAGAGACGAGAAAATTTACTGATGAGTTAGATAAATATATAGGTTTTGGTGAACAATTAGTAGCAGCGCAAGAAAGTGTAGCAAGATTAGAACAATTGCTGGCGGAGAAAGACCAGCAAGGAGGTCAGAATGCTGCTGAACTAGAAGAGTTAAGGAGGCAATTAAAAGAAGCAATTGAACTAACCAAGACAATACAAGGGGAGTTGGATGCTATGAGTGCAGCAAATGCAGATCTTCTTGCACAGCTTCAGGCTCAAAAAGAGGCAGCAACAGTTGAAATGGATACAACATGGAAAAAACAAAAGGAAATTAGTGGGCTGATTAAAACGATGCAAGAACTACATGTAGACGAGTTACAACAAGCCCAAGAAAGGTTTGATCAAGCTAAACATGATCTTGACGAAGCTCATAGTAAAGAAATAGTAAGATTAAAAGGTCTAATACTACCATTGCAAGCAGCAGAGCTAGAGTTCCACCAGAAGTTGAAACAGCTAACGGACGCTCATGAACAAGAAACTCGAGAACTTAAAGCGAAAAATAAAACTCAAGTAGCTCAGCAAGTTCAAAATCACCAACAAGCTTTACTGGAACAAGCAGAAGCATTCGATAAAGTACAGGAAGCTCAAACAAAGCAATATGCTATTTTGTTCACTGCTCTAGGAATAGAAGTATCAGAAGTAGGACAATTGCAAAGACAAAAAGCTGTAGGAGAAGATCCAGATGGCTTATTACAGCCTAAAATAGAAGCAGCAACTACAAGAGTAGAAAAGATAAAAGCACAGTTAGAGAAACTGCAAGCAGAAAATGCAAGTCTTTTAGACAAGCTTGAGAAACAAGCAAGAAGCGCTCGTGAACGTATATATAGTCGTGAGCGAAGTTTAGCGCAAATAATATTTGAATCTCATGGGCCGGGTTTTATAAAGGATAAGCAATTTGCAATCATGAAAGTTAATTTTGACGAAGAAGAAGGGCAATTGCAGTTAGCACTTGTTGAAGAAAATTTTATAGGAAATATGTTACATGGTGGGCTCGGTGAACAAATTGGTCAACTTGCTCATTTAATGTTAAGTCCTTCAAACGCAGAACTATTGAGTTATGTGCATAAAGGCGTGGTAGCTTTAGCTCCACAACTACAGGGTCATGCTAAAGCACTATCTGAAAATAGTGCTCAATTACTTAACATAGCACTAGGTTTCGCAGATAATCCTATACGTGACCGAAGTCTAATGGTTTCTCTTGCAATTAAAGACTTGCAAGAAAAACAACAAGTTCTGCAAGATGCACTTGGAATTGCGTTGCCAGTGCCAGGTAATGTTGGTGAATTACGAAGCTTATGCGATAAGTTGAATGCAAGTTTGAAAGCTGTTCATGAGGCAAGCGAGCGGTTGCGGAGGGAGCAGGAAGCATTACATATGGCCATGCTTAATTTGCAAAGGAGAAATGCGGTAGCCAGTGGACTTGCATCGGCTTCGGCTATGCCACCATTCGGCATGGCGGGCGGTACGCCAGGCATCACTATAGCCCCAGTTTTCCATGCGCCAACTTTCTATCCGCCAATTTATCCTTCTTTTACGGGTTACCCTCCTCCGCCTGCGTCGGTTCACCATCATCATTATCACGCGGCACCGTCGCCATATGCGCCGCCGCCATATTCAGTGCCTTATGCGGGGCCATATCCTATGCCATATGGAACGCCGGCAGCTGGTTACCCAGTAGCTACAGGTGGTGGAGCAAGCTGGACTGGAACTCCGGTAGATGAAATTGACTATTCACCTGTGAAAAAAACGATTATCCGCCCAACAGAGATTGAGGATTTATCGGGCAGGGCGCCAACTAAAAGGATTACCAACATGGGAAGCGTGTTGTCAGTCTTAGCTTTGATAGGCATATTTGCTATGATGCTGTGGTTCCCAGGAACCGTTGTGGTCGCTCCGATTGCAACCGCAATAATGCTGGGAGGCGCCTGTGCTTTGGCAGGGTTCGCCGCCAAGAATGCGCTGAACAACAGCTTTGGTCCTTTGATGGCTAATCATCCTGGCTTAATGAAAACCTTGGGATTTGGTGCTGTTGTATTAGGCTGTTTAGTTATTGCTGCATCAGGTTTTGGAGCCCCATCAATGATAGGGCTAGCTATGATAGGTTTTGGTGCTGAAGAAGCGGTCAGACGACCAGAGCTCACCCCTGCAGCCTGGGAGAAACAGAAAGCAAGGATAGCGGAAATCGAGACCGAACGGCAGCAGGCAATCGAACTTCAAAAACAACAAGCTCTGGCAGCGTCCCCATCACATGCTTCGTATGCAGCGCTTCCGGTTGCGGCACCTGGTTCGCCTGCGCCGCTTCCGTACACGTCACCTAGTATGCTGCCACATACGTCTGGGGCTTCTGTTTCGCCAGGGTCAACGCATGCAGCTTCAGCAAAAGCAAGTACTTCACTTCCAGGTTCACATATGCCTCCGCATCATATGCCTCATCATAAAGGAGGTGCTTACGGTAGTTCTACTCCTGGTGGCAAAGTCTCTACTCCTTCTCGACCTAACGGTAGGCTGTTTTAACCCAAATTTCAATAGTTCTTGAAATTTGTCCCGGGAAGTGTTTGAATAATGGCGCGTACAACCAGGATGAGAACCCTATGTTTGCTTACCGTAATCAACTGCCAGCTCCAAAGCCCAGCAGCGAGGAAAACGACGGCATATTAATAAAACTTAAGCGTGTAGTTTTGGCTGGCATATTGGCGATATCTATACTCTCATTCTCTTGGATTGCCTACAGCTCCTACAAATACTCCGGTAAGCCCAATAATATTGAAGAAGTTAAGCTGGTGCGCAAAGATATAGCGCCAGTCCGTGTAGCGCCTGTAGAGCCCGGTGGAGAAGTGCTTAACAACCAGGACAAACTGATCTATAAGAATTTTGAATCAACGCGCAATGCCGATGGCCCAAATAAGCCTAAAGCCAATGCGTATGCCAATGATAAAGTCGCAGATGCATATGAAGAGACCACCCCGCCTGTAGCCAAGCTGAGCGAGGAGAAAAAGCCTGAAGTGAAGAAGGCCGAAGCGGCGTTGCCAGAAAACAAAAAGCCAAAGCCTAAGGAACTTGCAAGCAGAAAGGATGAGACTAAAATCCTTGAAGACAAGAAAAAAATTAACAGCGTGTTTGATGTAATTGAATGATGGATTTTACGCCCAAGGATCTGTTTAGTCGGTTCCTTCTCATCATACTGATCCCAATATTTCTACTGCTGGTTATTTCAGCCTACATATTTTATGAACGGCATTGGGAAAATGTTTCGAACCGCATGCAGGAATCTCTGATCAACGAGATTATGCTGCTTGTAGAAATAGAGAAGAAATCACCATCTTTGTTTGCCAGCGCCTCTTCGTCGCTGAACTTTGAAAGCGAGGTGATCCCAGGAGGTGAAGTTTCCGAACTGATTAAAAACCACCTTCCGATAACCGATTCGGAGCTTGAATTATACAATCAGAGCCTGGCAATGAAACTTGGGAAAAGAACTCTATCCTATTACCTGGCCCACAACTCCCGCATTAAAACCTATATAGAACTGGATAACAAAGTGGTGGCCTTCAGTTTTTCTAATAAAAAAATCCACAGTCCTACCACTATGGTTTTTATTCTTTGGATGGTCGGAACTGCAGTGCTTTTGGTCACAATATCTATCACGTTTATGAAAAATCAGGTGCGTGCGATTGCCAATCTGGCCATAGCTGCTGAACGACTGGGTAAAGGGCAAGAAATTGGGAATTTTCGCCCAAGTGGTGCCAGTGAAGTGAAGATTGCCGGCAAGGCCTTTTTGCGTATGAAAGACCGGATTGAGCGCCAGATAACTTATAGAACCGAATTGCTCGCCCATATTTCGCATGATCTTCGCACACCTCTAACCAGGCTGAAGCTACAGATAGCCTTGCTTAAGGAAAAAAATCCCGCAGCGGGCATGGAGGCTGACATAGCTGAGATGGAAAAACTTATCGAAGGTTACCTGACATTTGCTAAGGAAGAAGGCAATGAAGTGGCTAGCAAATTCAATATAATAGCCGGCATTCTGGAAGTTGCACAAAAGTTTAATGATAATCGTATCAAATTAAATCTGCCCAAAGCCCCGTATATTGTTACTTTAAAGCGTGAGGCTCTCAATCGAGTGATTTCAAATCTAGTAAGCAATGCCATAAAATACTGCAAGAAACAGGTGGAGATCTCATTCTATAAAACTGCCACACATTTCTATATTACTGTTGACGATGATGGCAAAGGGATACCTGAAGATAAGTTTAATGCGGTATTTGATCCATTTATTAAGCTTGATAGTAAAAGTGATGGGTTTGGGTTGGGCTTGGCCATTGTCAAAAACATTGTCTATAGCCATGGCGGAAAAGTCATGCTCTATAAAAGCGCCCTTGGCGGGCTTAAAGTAAGTGTCCGCTTCCCCACTTAGATTTTTTTAACGAGCAGAGCGAGTTTAGAAAATCAAGTGTCGCCCCGTAGCTTTAGCGAAGGGGGACTAGTAAGAGTCATATACACTTTCAGTCTTGCGAAGTGCGAAGCCAAGCCGTAGCAATAAAAAAGAGGCTTGGTCTTTTATTTTGGTGGTTGTTTGCGGAGTAATTCTTCGATGCGCGCAACCATTTGCGTGTAATGATCCCGGGTAGTTGTGCTGGTAAACTGTATGCCGCTTTTGGTGACTACAAAAGAGCCATAGCGTTTGATCAGGAAGCTTAGCACTGCGCTCTGGGCGCTAAATATATCAGCATCCCGTGCGAAATAAAATCTTTCTTCGGCGGTAATCCTACTTTTTTCACTTTCCCAGAGATTGGAAAGCAATCGTCTTTTCTGGTCATCCTTTTCTTTTTCCAAATAACTACTAATCTCCCTATTGCTACCTTCAAGGCTGGCAAAGAACTTAGTTGAAAAAGAATCTATAAACCTAATAACTTGCAAACTGCTCTCATACCGGGTCTGAAGGTCGGCTAGTTCAACGCCTTCCGGAATGTTAAGTATGCCTTGGTAGTTGGCTATATAAGAATTGTACTCGTCCATTAGCCCAGCGGTTTTGGATTGATACTTATTAAAAAGACTCATGAAATCAGAATTTAAAGTCGTGGTGCCTGGGTTGAGTTTTATAGCAGTTGCCTGAGGCTTAATGAATACAGTTTTTATAGTATCCCCTGGCATAAAGTTCCGGCTGTTTATGAAATTCTCAGTTGACTGTATCCTCTTAAGTTCAACAGGGTGCCTAAAAAGATAGTCCTGATATTCTGCGGCTACACTGGAAAAAGCCTGTCTGAATTCGTAATAGCCGCCAATGTTCCCATAGATTTTATTTATGGTTTCGATAGCTTGATCATCCGCTTTTATTTCCTCATCCTCAGTGTATTTCTGATTCCAGAAGTAATCTGGGCTTACAATAAGTTTGCAGAAAAAGTTGTCAGCGCCAAAAGTGCGAAACAAAATATAAAGATTAACAATGTTGCCACTAAGATCTTTTAAATAATCACGGTCTTCCATGTGTGCGAGTTCATGTGCGATCATATAAGTCATCAAATCCTCAGATTTAACCTTATATAATAAATTCTTGTATATGACGATATTGCCTGCAGGGTAGGTAACTATATCCACATTTGGTTCATCTATAACATAGATATGTGGTGTGTATTTATTAAATACTGTACTGTATGGCTCCAGATTACTCAAAATAGTATTGAGCTTAAGTTCTGCATCCGCCGTCTCTTGGCTTGTACCCCTGTTCTCCAGTGCCTTGTCCTTGATGTAGCTCCAAAGGATCTCTTCATCTTCGGTCGATAGATTATCCAAAAGATACATAGAGAGCTGGGTATTGGCTGCGCTTATCATCATCACAACAACGGTGATGATCAAAGTTGAAAACACCATATTGCTGATGATGGAACCTCGACCTGCATGGTGCCGAGGTTTATAATGCTCAACGAGATTGAAAAGGGGCAAGGTGTCTTCATACATGAATAGGGCAGTACCATAAGCATGGACTTGAATGCCAAATCGCCCGAGTTTTTTGAACTTCAGCTTTAGATTAACAATATAATCAGCCTTTGGAGAGCACTGACGCATTTTCGCTATTGCAAGTCTCTCTGCTATTTCTTTAGCATGCTCAATGCTTCGGATGTGCTTAACAAATAAATTATTAATAAAAAAGAAAATAGTTCTGAATAAGCTGATTCTTATTGTAGCGCTGCCCTGTATCATCTCGAAATTCTCAATAGTGAAAGCCGAGATATGTTTGCCGAAATTAAATACAGGTATGGTTTTGGGAACTTTCTCATATTCCTTTAATGTTTGCAATAACCTCAGTTCCTTAAGGTAGCTCGTGCATAACCCAATAAAAAATAAAGCTATAAGAAAATAAATTATTCCAAACATGATTGTATCTTATTGCAAAAGCTATTAGCCAAGTTATTATCTCTCATACTATAATGCGTTATGAATAACATATGCTGCAACAATAAAATTGAAATGAAAGAAGATCTTATAAATAATGCTAAAGAAAATCTCTTAAAAAAGGCTAAGGCTAGTAACAGTAAAGCTGATCTTGCCAGGATTTCTAAAGCGGTTGATATGTCGGTAAAAGCTCACGAAGGCCAGTGTCGTGCTAATGGTGAGCCGTACGTTATGCATCCCATTGCCGTAGCTGAGATTTTAACTGAGCTCAAAATTGACTCAACCTCAATTATTACCGCACTTCTGCATGATACCCTGGAAGATACTAAAGTTACCATCAAAGATATCGAGAAGGAGTTCGGCACAGAAGTAGCCAAGCTGGTCGATGGCGTCACTAAGCTTGCCAAAATCGAATATCAGCCCGAACATGTAAAACAAGCGGAGAACTTTCGTAAGCTTTTGCTCGCGATATCAGAGGATATTCGGGTACTTTTGGTGAAGTTAGCGGATCGTCTGCATAATATGCGAACTATAAAATATATTAAGTCGGCTGAAAAGCGGCTCAAGATTACCCATGAAACCATGGAAATCTACTCGCCACTTGCCGAGCGCATTGGTATTCATAAGTTTAAAAATGAGCTTCAGGATTTGGCATTTGCCGAGCTGCATCCGGAAATTAGAAAATCTATAATGAGCCGTCTTGAATTTTTGCGCAAAGAGGGTATTTCACTGGTTGAAACCATTGTTAATGAAATCGATGCAACGCTTAAAGAAGAAGGAATTAAAGCAGAGGTTACCGGGCGGGAAAAAACTTCATGTTCAATCTGGCGTAAGATGGAACGCAAGAACGTGGCTTTTGAACAGCTTGCAGATATCATAGCCTTTAGAATACTTGTCAATACAGTGCAGGAAGCATATCAGGCGCTGGGTGCTATCCATGCAAAATACCACATGATTCCCGGCGGGTTTAAAGACTTTATAAGCACTCCGAAGAATAACGGCTATCAGTCCCTGCATACTCTAGTTATGGGGCCGGAGCAAAGGTGTATTGAAATCCAGATACGAACATTTGATATGCATGAAGTCGCCGAACTCGGGGTGGCAGCTCACTGGGCTTATAAACAAAACCATGCGGTGAGCACTGAAGGAACGCAGTTTAGGTGGATTAGGGAATTGCTCGAGATACTTGATAATGCCTCGAGTGCTGAGGAATTTCTCGAGAACACCAAGCTCGAGATGTACTATGATCAGGTTTTCTGCTTTACCCCTAAAGGCGAGCTGATTGCATTGCCTAAGGGAGCTACCCCAGTTGATTTTGCTTTCTCTCTCCATTCAGATATTGGGCTATCCTGTATTGGAGCCAGAATTAATGGAAGGATTGTGCCCCTAAAAACGCAGCTTGAAAATGGTGATCAGGTTGAAATACTTCGTTCCAAAACTCCGATGCCATCGCCGGCCTGGGAGAAATTTGTGGTAACTGGTAAGGCGCGGGCTGAGATCAGGAAATATGTGCGTTCAAAGCAGCACGAGGAATATGTTAATCTGGGTCGCGCCATGCTAACTAAAACCTTTCAGCAGGCGGAAAGAACATATCATGAAAAGCAACTTAGCAGCATTCTGGAAGAATTTAAAAAAGAATCGGTGGTCGACCTCTTGGGCAGTATCGGGGAAGGTGTTGTAAATCGCATCGATGTTCTAAAGGCTATGTATCCTGAGCAAAAGATAGATAAACGCTTTAAAAACCCATTTTCGCTCCTGAAATTCAAAAGCAAAAAGTCTCCGGCTATAGAAAGTAAATCATTGCCCATCAGTGGCTTAATCCCGGGCATGGCAATCCATTTTGCCGGATGTTGCCATCCGCTGCCTGGGGATCGGATTGTCGGCATTGTCAATACTGGGAAAGGTATTACCATTCATACTGCAGATTGCGAGATGTTGGAGAACTTCTCGGGTACACCAGAACGATGGATTGATGTGAGTTGGGAAGGTACCGGGTCCGAACAATATGTAGGCCGGATCAAAGTTACTTTGTCCAATGAATCCGGTAGCCTCGCAAATATTACGCAGCAAATTGCTGCGAGTGGCGCAAATATCTCCAATATAAAAGTCGCCGGGCGCTCTCTGGATTTCTTTGAACTATTCCTCGATATTGAAGTTAAAGGTGTGCATCAGCTTACAGATCTCATTACCTCCTTGCGTGCCCTCGATTGTGTCCACAGCGTCGATAGATATAAAGCTTAGGCTATTCGTCATCACGAACCCCCTCTTGTGGGGTGAAGTGATCCAGTTGCGAGGCTGGATGAAAAACTATAATATCGAGTAAGAGTTGAGACTGGATTACCACGTCGCTTACGCTCCTCGTGACGACGCAAAGTGGGCTATATTTCCCATTTTTTAATTCGGGTTGCCCCGTGGCTAGATTTCTGTTGACCTTTTACCATGCCATGGAGATGATACTTCCAATTAATAATTTATAATGAGGTTCAGGATGTTTGTAAAACAGTTACAGGAAGAATTAGACCACTACAGCTTGCTAAAACATGATTTTTATAAAAGGTGGAGTTGTGGACAGTTAAAAATGGAAGAACTTCAGCATTATGGTGCGCAGTACTACCATCACGTCGATGCCTTCCCCAGGTATATCAGCACAATCCACAGCAACTGCCCATCTAAGCAAGCCAGGCAAATACTGCTTGGAAATCTGATTGAAGAAGAGCAGGGGGATGAAAACCACCCTGAGCTTTGGCTGAGATTTACCGATTGTTTAGGGGTGAAGCGCGCTATTGTTAAGCAGGCGGCTTTAAATGATGAAACCAAAAACCTGGTGGATGGCTTCTTTAAGCTCTGCCGCTCCTCATATGCTGAAGGAGTTGCTGCGCTATATACCTATGAGCAGCAGGTTCCCAAAGTGGCGCAGTCTAAAATTGAGGGACTGAAGAAGTATTATGGGATTGAAAGCGAAAATGGGCTCAAGTTTTTTAATGTTCATATCTCCGCGGATGAATGGCACTCGGAAGAGTGCGCCCAGCTCCTTGAGCAATTGCCCGCTGAAGATAAGCCCAAAGCTCGCAATGCTGCCCTAAAAGCCGCCCAGTTGCTCCTTGGCTTCCTCGATGGAGTCGATTGTCATTCCGAGGAGCGTAAGGGCGTGGCAAACCAGTCTTAAGGCTGGAGTAAAGTAATAATGTAGCCAAGCATTTATGGGTCCTCCTTCGCCAAGGCTTCGTAGGACACTCCAACGCCTAATCGTCTTCGCTTAAACTGGCTTTAGTAAAATAAAATCCTATAGTAAGCATAGAAACTGGCGTAAGCCACACGAAGCCGAAGGCGTAGTGTGGGCTGCCGCGCTTCGCTCGCAATGACGTAGATTTGGCGCCCCATTTCGCCTACCTCGGCGTATTAGCTCCCACTGTAATTGCAGTAGAAGTTAGCCCATCAGTGGTATTGTAAGTATGCAGGGTAAAAGAAGGTAATCCCATTCTTACAGCAGAAAAAGTTTCTGCATCAGCGTGATCAAAGTAGTGGGTTGGCGCAACGCTTGGGCTTATCCAGCAGTTTTTACCTGCGAACATTGCATTTGTAGCCACATGATAATGACCAGCAAGAATAGCGATAATCTGCTTTCTTTCTTTGAGAAACTCTTTAAATGCATCTGCATTTCTCAGCGCGATATCGTTGAACAATTTATGGATAACCCTGCAGGGGAAATGGTGCATACAGAGTATTGCGGGTCGTTCTTTGTCTTCATCTAAGATCATCTGCATCCACCCCAGGGTTTTGTCATCGATCAAACCATGGGAGTTTTGGGGGACTAGGGTATCAAGCATTACGAAATTAACCGCATGTTCACCTAATACATAATTAAAATTCGCATTTTGCTTCAGATACATGTGTTCTTGCCTGAATACCTGGTGCAATTCAGTGCGGCTGTCATGGTTTCCCGGGATAATATAATACGGCATGCTGAGCTCATCAAGAATAGATTTGGCAAGTCTATAAGCTTCAGCATCGCCATAATCCACAATATCACCCGTATGGATCACGAACTTGGGCTTGGGGTTAAATGCATTTATTTCTTGTACTACTTCTCTTAAACGGTTTGCCATTATAGAGCTTTCAATACTAACCCATTTTTTGTTGGTAGGAACAATATGAGTATCAGTAATTTGTGCAAAAATCAGGGTATCTTCTTTTTTCATTAAGCTCCTTTTTTAGTCCTGACCAGAGACAAAATTATAGAGGATATTAAAATGGATACAATAAATAATAATGAAAACTGAACGGGGATAACATTGCCTTCGTGAACAAACAACATCTTGAGGCCAACAAATCCGAGGATGACCGCAATACCATACTTGAGGTAAACGAACTTATGCATGAGATTTACCAGTAAAAAGTAAAGCGAGCGCAAGCCAAGGATCGCAAATATGTTAGAGGTGAATACTATGAAAGTATCCTGAGTTATCGCCAATATTGCTGGGATGGAATCAACTGCAAAAACGAGGTCGGTTTTTTCAACGATAAGCAGGACAACAAATAGCGGGGTGTAATACAGCTTATTGTCTTTCTTAACAGTAAAGTTATGCCCATGTAGTTCACTGGTAACTGGCAGGAATTTTTTAATAAACTTGATGAACTTTACATTCTCATTGCTAACCGAATCATTGTTATCCTTGGAAACTGCTATTTTAAATGCGCTATAGATAAGGATAAGACCAAATATATAAAATACCCACTCGAAGTGATCTATCAGTAAAATACCGCCGGAGATCATAAACAGCCGCATGAAAATCGCTCCGATAATCCCATAAAACAGCACTCGGTGCTGGAATTCACGCGGGATTCGGAAGTAAGAAAATATAAGCGTAAAGACAAAAACATTATCCATACTGAGTGATAACTCAACAATATAGCCGGTTATAAACTCTAAAGCCTTCTGTTTATCGGAATAAAAATAGATAAGACTGCAGAAAATGGAGGCAAGCAATACCCAAATCATAGTCATATTCAGGGCGGATTTGAAGCCTAAGTCCTTATCTCCTTTATTAAAAAAACCTAGATCAGCAACCAGCGCACAGGCAATAAAAATAAAAAAACCTATCCAAAGGGGAATTGGGAAACTCATGCTCAAACCTAAAAAAGTATTTTTTAGAGTTTAGCGCTTGCTACATAATGTTCAAATCAATATTTTGGATTACCGACATGTTTTTATTGTATGATGTTAACCATTTTTTAACCAATTATATTTAATCTCAGATAATAAAAGGTTTGTGGAGAGTTAGAATGAGCAAAAAAATTATATTTGTACTGGCAATGATGTTAATCGTTTGCGGTGCAACCCAGGCAAATGCTGATCAATTTATCAAAAGAGTGAATGACTGGCTGATTATGAGAATTGAATATCAGGATGAAGATACCCCGCAGTACTGTTATTTGGTGAGTATGCCTTTCAGAACTAAAGTATACCATGGTGATAAAATCAGAGAACCCCACTTTGTTGTGATTTACCGAGCTCCTAACGAGTACACTATTGATGTTGATTTGGATTTTGATATAGATCCTAAACGTGGAGTAGTAGTTGATATCGATTCAACCCCGCGGATGCTTGAACCTACCTTCGATAGTGAGATCGTGCATACATATTCAAGTGTCCAGGATATTGCAATGATAAATGACTTAATGCTCACAGATGGATATTTTACCGTGAGAAGTTATGATAAAAATAATAACCAGGCGCTTGACTATTATTCCTTGAGAGGGTTTGGAAAAGCCCTGCGTTTAATGACCAGATCATGTAGATACTAAATGCTAGTACTTTCGACATTATTCTTTTTGGTTACCGGGTATCCCCATTTTGAGCAAGATGTTGGGGGCTATGATTATCGTCCCTTAGTTGAATCCATTATTCTTGAGCCGGGTTGCGGCGAGGCGGTCTATGATACGGTGATCGCACATGATTCTGGCAAAGATTTGATGAATAAACATATCGATCAGAGAGCTGATGTTCTTTCTGCCTTAGATAATATTCAGAAGCAATACCCCAACCTGAAAAATGTTAGCGTGGTTGTTGGGTGGTTTGGCGATACCGTCCAGGCTGGTAAAATGACAATTGTACCTAGGGTTGAGCAGAAATACATTTTTAAAAATGATTCCTGGTCGGTGGGTGCATTGACCCGCAAAACTGCCAAACGGGTTTCTAAAGGCGCAAATGGCCAGGATAACTGGGGTGGTACCCCATCTGACAGGTCTTTATCCAATTTAATTTTTGAGCTTAATAAGCGCGGTTATAATGTCACCTTATACCCCATGTTGTTCATCGATGCTAAATGGCAGCCCTGGCGCGGCGATATAATAGCGAAGACTGATGATGAGATTGATGCGTTCTTTAAGGAATATGAGAAGTTTATCTTATTCTATGCGAATTTTAGATATAATGATTTTATCTTAAGATATCATGTGAAAACTTTTATAATCGGCTCTGAGCTGATGAGCCTGACTAATCGCAAGCGCGGAGTGGATAATCTGATAAGCCTGGCTGCGAAGGCGAGAGAGGCTTTGGGTAATGATGTTAAGATCACCTACGCGGCAAACTGGGATGAGTATCATCACGACTTGAGTACCGGAAGCCGGTATCTTGACGCGCTATGGGCGGATAAAAATATAGATTTTGTAGGCATAGATGCTTATTTCCCATTAACGGATAATTTGCCGCAACGTCTAGTGACTCAGGATGTACTTGCTAAAGGCTGGGAAAGTGGGTTGCTTTATGACTATGAGATGAGTGGATTAAGGAGGATTCCACTTAAGCCTGAAATGGCCATAAAGAATGTTGAATACTGGTGGAAGAATGAACACTTGAATCCTGATGGCAGTAAAACTCTGTGGCAGCCAAAAATGAAGCCGATAGTGTTCACGGAGTATGGGTTTTTTCCGACAGACGGCACGGCCAATGAGCCCAGTGCTTTTTATGATCCGATGAGCCGCGATTCGCATTATCCTCCTACATCCAAAGGGAAATACGATATCAACGCCCAATCGATCGCCCTTAAAGCCTCTGAGGAATTCTGGCGCCAGAAGTCAAGCCAGCCCGGCAACGAAGGCCTCGCAGCTACCCGCTATATCTGGGCATATGACGTGAGCCCACCGGATAAGCCAGTAAAGCAGAGCGCAAAGGGTAAAGTTAACTCTTAATAAAGCCATTTCAACGTCATTGCAATGACGGTACCATGGCGCTATCTTGTTGTTTGATCAGCAAAAGACCTGTTGCATTAACGCACACACGCCCAATAAGCTTTATTTGCATATAAAAAAAATTGTTGTTTTCTTTTTAAATATATTTAATGTCATATTTAGTATTAACCTAACCAGAGGTAATTGCTTATGTTTTCCAAGGAAGAATGTCAGTCGGATATACTCCAAACAGTAAATAGCGATCTATCCACCTTTTTCCCAGGTGGCTGTGAAGACTTTGTAAACAATGCAGTTACTACTTTGACTAACGGCGCAAACGCAGTTACAGAGATTGGAATTATTAATGGTGTAGGTAATGCTAATATAGGGACAAATCCTGGCCAAATTGGGATTACAACTCCAATAACAAGTCCAGCGTCTGCAACTAGTGCAGTTGGGCAATTGCAGACAACTAACAATGGTAATCAGGCAGTACTTACACTTGACGGCCCAGGTAATATTAATATAGGAACAAATCCAGGCCAGATTGGGGTTACAGCCCCAATAACAGATGCGGCCAATGCTGCAACTGCAGTAACGCAACTGCAGACCACTAACAATGGTAATCAGGCAGTACTTACACTTAACGGCGCAAGTAATGCTAATATAGGGACGAATCCTGGCCAAATTGGGGTTACAACTCCGATAACAAATGCGGCCAATGCTGCAACTGCAGTTGGGCAATTGCAGACCACTAACAATGGTAATCAGGCAGTACTTATACTTAACGGCGCAGGTAATGCTAATATAGGGACGAATCCTGGCCAAATTGGGGTCACAACTCCGATAACAGATGCGGCCAATGCTGCAACTGCAGTAACGCAACTGCAGACCACTAACAATGGTAATCAGGCAGTACTTACACTTAACGGCGCAGGTAATGCTAATATAGGGACGAATCCTGGCCAAATTGGGGTTACAACTCCAATAACAGATGCGGCTAATGCTGCAACTGCAGTAACGCAGCTGCAGGCCACTAACAACCTCGCGCTAGCTGTTAATTTATTGAATCACCTTAACGGTAATACCGGAATTGCTTTGCAAACAATAACTAATCCATCTGTGCCAGTGCCTGCTATATCAAATACAAACCCTGCACTAACATCAGCACAAACTCCTGGTGAACTTAAGCAAGATCTATACACGCTTTTTGCTGACTTTACATCAGAGCCAGCCCCAGGTAATACTTTCATACCAAAAACTGATGCCTTAGGCACAATACTATTTTTGAGTCTAGTAAATAATGCTTGCTCAGCAGCTGGGGTGTCAGGTACCCCTCATGGAGATGGGCTCAGTAACCTTTGTCACTTATTGTGTGCTTCTGGTTCTGCTTTTACCAATTTTGGGTGGACTGACTGCAACTTAACTTAGTAAAACAAACTTAATACTAAATAATAAAGGAAAAACTATGAAACTGAATAATTTAATTAAAAATATCTCAATAATTGCGGGTTGTGTTGCATTGGCATTGCCGGCAACTGCCAGTGCTGCGGCGGGTTTGTATAATATGAGCTATCCGGCGCATAAACGGATATATCTGCGTGCTGATATTGGAGTCGCGTGGCCTTCTGAGATGAATAACCGGTTCTATGATGACCAAAGACCGGATAGCAGCCTTTATTATGGTGTTGGTGCAGGTTACCGTTTTGATGATAACTGGCGTGCAGATATCACCTTAGGAGAAATGGATAGTTTTAAGTTTGGCAGAATTGTTCCTAGCCCGGATATACTTGGTACTAATATTCCAGTTAAACAAAAGCTTAAAAGCACACTTTTAATGCTCAATGGCTATTATGATCTGCGCAATGGTAATCTGATTCCTTATATAACCGGTGGGTTGGGAATCGCATACAATGATGCAGGTACCTATTCGTTTCCTGGTGGGCATATATCCGGTGAGAAGAAAATGAGGCTGGCGGCCAACATTGGTGCGGGCATGAATGTTAAGATCATTGAATGCACCAGCGTGGATTTTGGTTATAAATACATGTATATGAATAAATTTGAAACTTCAAAAGTTGCACATTTTGATGCACAGCCTGATGTGGTTTTAAGCAAGCCAGTAGGAGCACGGCTCGGCGCCCACACCTTCACCGTTGGTGTAAGACAAGGGTTTTAAGTTCTTGAGTTTACTCTAAAGTGAGCTGTTTCACCGTCATTGCGAACCCCCTTTAGTGGGGTGAAGCAACCCAGTCCTGAGACTGGGATTAAAAGTCATAGTTTTGCACAAGTCTCACGACTGGATAACCACGTCGCTTACGCTCCTCGTTATGACGAGTACTGACGCTATTTGAAATGTGGAGGTTGTTTAACGGGGCCAGTGCGTTGTTGTTCACGTTGCTTTTTAAGAGCATCAACAAAGCGGTGTTCTGAAGCAACCTCTAAGCCTTTACGTTGAGTCTTCTTAGAAAGACCCTCTTTCTCTGGCGGTTTTTTCATTGTGCCAATGGCGTCATGAGCACACTCCGTGAATGCAGCATTCATGCCTTCTGCTAAAATCCTCGATGATTCTCTCTTCTGCGTTTCGTTCATGCCTTCCTTTAAATTTACATCTGGCTCTCTAGAAATTTGCTGAGGATCCAAAGCGCTCTCAGCATGCTTATTGTATGCTGCTTCCATAGCCTTTTTCATATCAATCATTAGATCGCCCATTTATGCTCCTATAAATCATCTAATTAAAGGTAACACACTAATAGTTAATAATTGGTTAATTTAGCGCAAGTATTTTTCAAATTCTTTTAGTACATTCTGATAGAGTGTTTTTTTGAAAGGCACAATAACTTCTGGTAAGGCCTGAGGGTCTAACCATTTCCAGTTGCTGAACTCAGGGTTTTTGGTGTGTATATTAATATTCTCTTCGCTTTGTATCTGCATCAGAAACCATTTTTGCTGCTGTCCCAGATACTTGCCGCCCCAAAACTCTTCTATCAATTCAGCGGGCAAGTCGTACTTAATCCAAGCGGAGCTTTCTGCGATTAGAACCGCATCGCGGGTTCCTACTTCTTCTTCCAGCTCGCGCCAGGCAGCCTCTTGTGGGGTCTCACCCTCGTCGATGCCGCCCTGTGGCATCTGCCAGGCATTGGAAGTCCGGTCAATGCGCTGACCGACAAAAACCTGCTTAGCTGGATTGATGAGCATTACTCCAACGCCCTGACGGTATCTGGTATCGCGATCTGAACTCATATCCTTTAATTAAAAAGGAATTTCATCATCGAGGTGTTCTGCGGCATATTCCGGCCTGTCCTTATCATCGATATGGGTTGGCTCGCGCGCAGGAGCACTGCTATCAGAGCCATAGCTGCCTGCTCCGTTGCCAGGAAGGCCTGTACCTTGCCTGCTATCAAGCATAACCAGCGTGCCCTGATAAGATTGCAATACCACTTCGGTTGTAGTTTTTTCCACGCCGGCCTGGTCATTCCATTTGCGGGAATGAAGCGAACCCTCGATATAAAGCTTCGAGCCTTTCTTAATATAGCTTTTAACAATATTGACCAATGGTTGCGAGAATATCACTACTCGATGCCACTCAGTCCTTTCCTTGCGGTCACCCGACATTTTATCTTTCCAGGATTCTGAAGTGGCAATCGAAAAAGATGCAACTTCCCGCCCATCTTGTGTGGTTCTGACTTCTGGGTCGCGACCGACGTTACCGATGAGAATAACTTTATTTAGACTTGATGCCATGCCAAACCTGCGCATTAAAATAATAATGCCCTATTAGAAACTATGCTTATATATAGGTCAATATTTTATTTTTAACGCTGATTAGGAGAGATCGCGGCCATTGACAGGAAGATTTTGAAAAGGTATTTTGAACTTAACTAATAATTATAGGTATTATATGTCGCAAGCAGTAACCGATGCAGGTTTTACTAAGGAAGTAACGGAACATAAGGGTTTTGTTCTGGTGGATTTTTGGGCTGAATGGTGTGGGCCATGCAAACAGCTTGGGCCTTTAGTTGACGAGCTGGCAAAGGAAATGGGGGATAAAATCAAGGTACTTAAGATGGATGTTGATGCCAACCCGGATGTCCCTTCAAAGTTTGGTATACGCGGTATTCCTACCATGATCATTTTTAAAGATGGTCAAAAAATCTCCACTAAAGTTGGCTCGCTGCCTAAGAGTGCACTCCTTGATTGGGTGAACTCTGAAATAGCCTAGTCATGGGCTATGATATAGATCAGAACTCCCTATTTAAACTGATCGAAAACTTTAGTGCTGAATTATTCTCCTCATATAAAGTCCGACCTAAGATTGGAGCTGAGGTCGAGTTCTACTTGCCTGGTGCAGAAACTGAAATTCAGAAAGCACTTCAAGCCCTTGGCAAACAAGGCGTTATTATTGAGAATGAAAAAGGCAAAAATCAGTATGAATGCGTGCTTGAATATTCTGGTGACCTGCCGCAACTGAGCGCGCAGATCAATAATTTGCGTGATCTTATCCAGGCTATCGCCAGTCAATATTCGCTTAAGGCCATATTTGACGCCAAGCCTTTTGCGGATGATTATGGTTCGGCGCTTCATCTGCACCTATCTTTGCATGATGCAAACGACAATAATATATACGCGACCGGGAGTATCGGAGATAATAGCTTTATGCAGAGATCGATTGCAGGTATCCTGGAGCTTACAGCTGAAGGCATCTATATAATCTGCAATACAGATCAGGATTACTTGCGCTACTGCGCTCAGTTTATGGCACCTACAAAGCTGAGCTGGGGTGGGAACAATCGGACGACAGTTATCAGAATTCCCGATAGTAAACCAGCGCACCGCCGCATAGAATACCGGGTTGCACCGGCGCATTGTGATCCTATGAGATTGATTTTCCTCATGCTTTTGGGAGTATATCACGGCTTGCAAAACCAGTTGCTGCCTCCGCCGCGAATATACGGCAATGCTTTTGATGAGCAATATTTATTAGAAGAATTGCCTGCAAATTCCCTAGAGGCAAAAAATATCTTCCATAATCGCGGAAATATTGCTAAATATATACACGAAGCATTTCAAGAATCCTAGGACTTATCAACATGACAAAGCACGTTGCCGTATTAATGGGGGGCTTATCCCCTGAAAGAGAAGTTTCATTTATGACAGGTAAGTCAGTTTGTGAGGCGCTGGCCAAACTGGGGTATAAGGTTTCTCAGGTTGATCCTGACCGCGATATTCATAACAAACTCAAGGAACTTAACCCTGATGTCGTGTTTAACGCGCTGCATGGCACTTATGGTGAAGATGGGGTGATCCCTGGGATACTGGAGATGATCGGTGTGCCGTACACCCATTCCGGTGTTATGGCTTCCGCTATTGGCCTCAATAAATCCATTACTAAAAGCATTCTGAGAGAGCATAACATACGCATTCCGCAAGGTTTTGAAATGAGTGTAGTTGATCTTTATCAGCAGCTTAAAGCCGGGAAACATCCTATGGAAATCCCTTATGTTGTAAAGCCTGTGCAGCAGGGTTCCAGTGTAGGCGTGACCATTGTGCTTAAGGAAGGTGATATTGCCGCTGCGACTTTCTCGCCAGAAAACTGGCATTACGGAGATACTCTGATAATTGAAAAATACATTCCCGGTAAGGAACTCAGCACTTGTGTTGTGGGAGATAAAGCGATAGGCACTTTGGAACTCAGGCCGGTTAGCGGGTTTTATGACTATACTGCTAAGTATACCGATGGTAAAACCGATCACATCTATCCGGCAGAAGTGCCTGCTGAAATCTACAAACAAAGCCTGGAATATGCTGAGGCTGCGCACAAATGCATCGGTTGTCGTTCAGTGAGCCGCACTGACATGCGCTATGATGATAAGGAGAACCTGCTTTATGTTCTTGAGATCAATACTCACCCTGGATTTACCTCGCTTTCAATCGTTCCTGATATAGCGGCTCGTAATGGGATGCCTTTTGAACAACTGGTAGACAAATTAGTAAAAGAAGCGCGTTGTGATATAAAATCATAATATACCGAAAGAGGTTTAGTTTGCGAAATATTAAAAGAGCTCCGATGTTGAAGGCGAGTTCGCTTATTAAGCTTGCTATCACTGCTGTATCTGAGTCCCGCTTTAATGATGCTCTAAGACTATACACATCTTCAATTGAATTATGCGAACCCTATGAAGAGAATATTAAGTTATTAGCCTGTAGTTCAGTATGTGAAATATATACAGTTTTTGGAGATACTGGGAGTTTTTTTGCATTTGTAAAAGTGCATCGCCTGCTTCCCGAGCATATAAGTTTAGAAAGGCTTACCTTGCATAAGGAAGCTTATGGAAGGATATTTAAAGCTGCTGGCACTATTTACAAGATTGGCAATGATCTGATGAAGGCAAAAAGCTATCTTATTAAGCACCTAAGTTTAATTACTGATAGTTTTGATGCTGCATTAGATCTTATCAATGTTTACATAGACGGTAATGAGTGGGACGCTGCATTAAAGAAAACCCAAGAGACAGAAACTCGCCTCCTTGCTTTAGAATCGCAGGGAATAAGGGCTAAGGGTGACACCAGCATCATCGCGTACAAGGCAAAAATCTGTGAGAAGTATGGGTTAATCTGCCAAGCTTCTGAGAATTTTTCAGAGGCTGGCAAATATTATTTTAAAGGGTTAAAACTAATTTCTGAAGAGGAAAGGAATATTAACGAAATCAAATTGGTAAATATAAGGCAGAAAAAGCTAATAGATTTCAGTATGTTGCAATGTGCACTTACGTTTCCGCTTGCTGTAATGAAACTGCAATTTATCCTGGAGAATAACCCGGACAGTGATATCAAAGTCAAATTTGCGAATGATCTTAACTTTATTCATGCTCTTATTAATAAGGTAAAGAAAGGTTTAGCAGAAACTAAAAAAATAATATCAAACCAGTCCCACCTATATCCTAAGTTCTTAAATAATGAGCTAAGAGCTGAGGTCGTCGGAGTATTTATCATGACTTATGTGAGCCCAGAGTTAGCTTTGGTAGATACTAAATTAATTGAATTAGTGCAGAAGATCAGGCAATCATCAGTGTGTAGTGATATGTCTATTATTGCTCTGATGATGAAAGCGCTTCACGCACGCCAAAAATATAGCGCGATAATAGCTTTGAAAGATCTTGTTGATTTACCCAATAATTGCAACATGCTTGTGGTCAGTCAAGCTTTGGGTACTGCTTACTATCAAGTTGGGAATTATAGACAAGCCTTAGTATATCTTGAGAATCTATGCGTGATGGATGAAGACGCAGGGCTCGCGAATTTTATTGCAAGCATTTACTGCATGCTTGGAGAGTTTTCAGAATCGCGGAGATACTACCGAATAGCTTTAAAAAACTCTCCCGACAAGCATCATCTGTATGAGCTGCAGATTAAGATAGTTGACTTGTTAGGTTTCTTTGTTTTTAAAGAGGAAAGTTCGGAGCTTAAGCAAGGTAAACTAAAGAACTTTCTTAAAATTGCTAAACAACTATTTGAGGAATTCCCAGAGCTATATTCTGATAACTATGTAAGAGATCCTTCCTCGCCATATGACGAGGCGATTTTATTGCTGAAATTGGTAAAGGATATTTGTCAAAAATCTGAGCTCTGGGATAAAATTAAGTCTCTGAGAACTGAGGCAAAAATTGAAGCAATTACGCCTGCAGAGGAAGAAATGTGCGTTGATGCATTTAAAATCGAGCGAGAGGCTTTGATTCAGAAGATTAAGGAATACTGCTATAAAGATAAAGAAGGATCACCAGTATTCCCCGACCCACTAAGAAGGTCGTCTAAACCTGCTAAAGAGGAAACTAAGTCGGCGTTTCCTCAGCCTGGAGATGAGGGGGTGTTTTTATTTAAGGCAATGCCTGCGGATTCAGGTAGACGAACCTACAGTTGGTTTGACGTTAATAGACTCAGGAAAGTGATCAGTGATGATAATATTGAGAGAGCCAAAAGACTTGTTATAAACTGCGAAAGGCTATTGGAAGATGATGGAAAAGATAAGCCTGGCGTCAAAAGAGATAACCATAACTTATTTATTAGGTTGCCTGAAGAGGTTAGGATACATGGCAGGTTTATCATGCTGGGTACATACAACATCATTACCTATCAGGAAGGCTTTAACTCGCATGTGGCCTATGAGAAAGCAAGGCAGGCAGCCGCATCTCACAGCCATCAAAAATAAAGCTGCAAGTAGTTATTAACTTGTGCTATATCTGCTGTAATTTCTCTTTAGGGTCCCCTATTTAAGGAAGCAAATTTAATTTTGTGAGAGGATTAAGTTGCGTAGTATAGATCTAAGCCGATTGTCGCTGGCAAATGTTCTGGCAGAACTTGCTAGTGCCTCTGTTTCCCAACAGAAATTTGATGAGGCTATAGGCATATATAAGGAATCAATTAGATTATGTAAGTCTTGGGAATTAGACTTAAAGTTATCAGTTTGTGCAGCTGTATGCGCCATCTATTCCCTGTATGGAAATGCAGACGATTTTATAGCTTTTACCAAAGAGCATCGCCTTCTTAAAACAACCAAGCATATCGATATCTATAAAGCTTCCTATGCCAAAATATATAAGGCTGCAGGAGTAATATTTAGAATTATCCGTGACTTAGATCAGGCAAAAACCTATTTACAAAAATGCCTTCACTTGTGCCCTGAATGTTATGATGCAAGCTTGGAGTTGGTAATAGCTTTCATAGAAGGTAGAGAATGGGAAGAGGCGCTAAAAAAGTTAAAAGAAATCGAAGCTAACCTTAGTCACTTAGTATCGCAAGGCGTAACTTATATAGGTACTTATAGCGTTTTAATGTATCAGCTGAGGACATACGAAAAGTTGGGTTTAGTTTACCAGATGTTAGAAAAGTTTAAGGATGCGCAAAACTACTATGTTCATGGGTTAAGCCTTGTAAAAATAGAAGAGAAGCGCATAAATAAACTTATGGATGAAGAAGCCAGAATTCAGGCTAGTATTAGTTTAAATAATATCTACACAACCTTGTCCTTATCTTTGGTGTTGATGAAAATTCAAACTGTCATGAATTATGAAGGTATTGCAAACGAAGTTAAAATTAAATTCGCCAGTGATTTACATTTTATGAAAGCATTGCTTCTGAAAGTTAAAGCGAATTTAAGTGTAACTAAAACAATGATAATTGTTGGGTCACCATTTTATATTCAGTTTTCAAATAATGAACTCAGGCACCGGATTCTAGAGGTCTTTATAGCTGTATATACCCAACCGGAAGCAAGTTTTATCGATACACAATTGGCTGCAATAGTTGAGAAAGTTAAGCAGCCTAATACTTGTTGTGATTTATCATGTATGGCTATTCTTTCTAGAGTTCTCTCCTTACGAAATAAGTATCCAGATATAATTGCCTTGAAAGATCGAATTGCGCTCTCTGGTGATGCTAATACTCTTATTATACTTAAGTCGCTGGGACTAGCTTACTATAAAACTGAAAGCTACAGTGCAGCGGCTTTTTATTTTGAATGGTTAATAGATAAATGTGAGCACATAAATATAGCTCATACATTAGGCACAATATATTGTATGTTGGGGGACTTTAGTAAAGCGCGTCAGAATTTTAAAATTGCTTTAAAACTAAGTAATGGCAACCACCTATATGAGCTGTTCATAAGAATAACTAAACTGTTTGAATATGTGATTTTAAAAGATGATAACTTTGAATTTAGGTTGGATAAGCTGAAGCTGATTATTAAAAACGCACAACAGCTTTATAACGAATTTCCTGACCTATATAATGATGAAATTGTATTAGATTATAAATCACCTTTTATTGAAGTAATATCTTTGCTTATCGTATTGAAGTTTATCTTTCAGGAAACTGGACTATGGACTCAAATTAAAATGATAAAAACAGAACCTGAAATTGAAGCTTTAACAACTGATGATGCGGATAGATATTTCTTAGCTCTATCGCAAACAGATAAAGCAGCCTTCATTGAACGAATTCGCTATCAGTGTCAGTACTATAAAGAAAACTCACCTGTATTTCCAGACCCTTTAAAAGCCCCTAAGCCAGCTAAAGAAGAATCTAAATCAGCACTTCCTCAACCTGGTGATGAAGGGGTGTTTTTATTTAAGGCTATGCCAGCGGATTCTGGGAAGAAAACCTATTGTTATTTTGATAAAGACAAACTCAGAAAAACTATCAGTAAGGAAAACTTGGAAAAGGCTGAAAGACTGGTAACTGAGTGTGAAAGGCTATTAGTTGATGATGGGCAGGATAAGCCCGGTGTCAAAAGAGATAAGCATAACTTTTTTATTAAGCTGTCTGATGAGGCAAGAATCCAAGGGATATTTATCATGCTGGATACATACAATATCATTATCTTCGATGAGGGTTTTGGTTCACATGTTGCCTATGAAAAGGCGCGGCAAGAAGATACCTCACAGTGTGCGCAAAAATAGCGCTGCAAAAATAAATGAACCTGTGCTATACCTATTTTAAATTTAAATGGATATGTTGGTATGACAAAATTTGAAGAAAGGGCTAAGGCTTTTGAAAATCATTTTCACCATAAAATTGATGTCAACCTTGCTATCAAAGCGAAAGCTTATAAAATGCTTGGGTTTTGGGCGGCAGGCTTGTTAGGTGTTACAAATCAGGATGAGGTTATTAATTATTCCATGGAACTGGTGATTTTTGAATATGACCCTAGTCACCAAGGAAATGCAGTTGACAAATTAATGCAGGACTTCGCCCAGAATAATATCAATGTAAGCAGGTTTGATATTGAAGACAAGCTGGAAGAAAGCAAACAACAGGCCACTGCCGAAATTATGGGTGAATAATGAACTTTAACTATCTTGAACGTGAGCCGGGATCAGGCGGTGTTCCCAAACAACTTGTCGTGTTTCTGCACGGTTATGGTTCAAATGGAGCCGATTTGATTTCGCTTGCTCCGGAATTTTACCAGGTGTTGCCTGATGCACACTTTGTCTCTCCTGACGCGCCTTATCCCTTTGAGGGTGGACTCTATGGGGCTTTTCAATGGTATGGTTTTGCAGATCGTAGTGATGCTGGCATGTTAAATAATGCCAAATCAGTTGAGGGTGAACTCAATGGGTTTATCGATCGGCAGCTTGCAAGATTTAAACTTAAAGATAAAGATCTCATTGTTATGGGTTTCTCTCAGGGCGCTATGATGGCGATACACAATGTCTATCGCAGGCCCCATAAGGCAAAAGCCGTGGTTTCATTTTCAGGATTTATGGCAGGCTTGCGGGAATTCAAGAAAGAGGTGAAATCGAAGCCGCCAATTCTGATAACCCATGGTACTAATGACACAATCGTGCCTTTTAAGGCGCTTGATATAATGGTTAATACCCTAACTCAATTGGATATAAAGGTTACTGAGCATGTCTCAGAAGGTTTGGGTCACGGAATAGATGCTGAGTGTATCGAAGCTGCACAGAAGTTTTTGAGTGCGCTTGTATAGATCATTGACCTATATTCCTTTTAAATTTAGTGTTTAAGGTATATGGCATTTTAAGTATCAAGGTATGATATTGTGAAACTATGGGACTACTCTAGAGATTATTTAAAGAAGTATGATTTTAAGAAGTACGATAAGACTGTAGTGACAAAACATAAGAAGCTGATCTGTGGCATCATTGCCTTGGGGATATTAGCTTTCATAGCTTGGTATTTCTTAGGTATGCATCAAAAGGAGAAGCATAATGCTTTGCCTGTGGCAGTAGCAAAAGTAAAAAGAGAAGACTTTAGTTTTTATATATCGGCACTTGGTTCAGTTACTCCTCAATATTCAGTGACTATAACTGCGCAGGCAAGCGGTAAAATCCAAAAAATCCATTTTGCAGATGGGCAAAATGTTAAAGCCGGGGACTTGCTTGCTGAGATAGACTCGGCGCCATACTTAGCTCAACTACAGCAATTTGAAGGACAGCTTGCCAGGGATATTGCTTTGCTTGATAATGCGCGACTGGACTTAAAAAGGTATGAAAAGCTATGGGAGCAAAATTCGGTTTCCAAGCAGGTTTATGATACGCAAAAAGCTTTGGTTGCACAGTATGTGGGCACTGTAGAGATTGATAAAGGTTTAATTGATAATGCTAAAGTGAATCTCGAATACTGTAATATAAAATCCCCCATCAGCGGTAAAATAAGCATCAGGTTAATTGATGAAGGCAATGTCATACAAAGCACCGGTCAAACGCCGATTGCTGTTGTGAATACAGTAACACCGATAACGCTGGTATTTTTCCTCTCAGAGAAATACTTGCCTAAGCTTTTAAAGAACAGCGACAATCTTTCAGCATTAAAAGTTGAAGCTTATAACCATGATAAAACCGAATTGCTGGCCACTGGGAATTTAATCGCGTTGGACAATCAGATTGATCCGACAACCGGCACCATTAAGCTTAAGGCCGATTTTTCCAATGAAGACTTGAAATTATTCCCTAACCAGTTTGCTAACGTAAAGCTTTACGTAGAAACCATAAAAGACGCGTTAATCATACCAACTGCTGCTGTACAGCACAGCAACAAAGGCACTTTTGTCTATGCCGTGACCAATGAAAGCAAAGTCAAGATCCATAATATAGAAACCAGTATGAATTCAGAAGGGAAGACGGTTGTTGTAAGTGGGGTTAATGCCGATGATATAGTGGTAACTGAAGGTACGGATAAATTGGTTGAAGGGATGCTGGTGTCGACATCGGATAATAAAAACGAAAACCATGCTATTTCTAAGAAAAGAAAATGAATTTATCCAGCCTATTTATATTAAGACCAATTGCGACTTCCCTGCTCATGATTGCAATCCTGTTAACAGGAGCATTTGCATATACTTTTTTACCAGTTTCATCGTTACCGGATATAGATTATCCAACAATCCAGGTTGCAACCTATTACCCTGGGGCATCACCGGAAGTTACTGCTACTTCGATTACTGCTCCGCTTGAACGCCAGTTTGGGCAAATGCCAGGCTTAAATCAAATGCTATCAGTAAGTTCGGGAGGGCTTTCCTTGATAACCCTGCAATTCAGCCTGCATCTTAATTTAGATATAGCAGAACAAGAGGTTCAGGCAGCGATAAATTCCGCAGCTTCCTTTTTACCTGGTGGTATACCAAATCCTCCTGTGTATAGCAAAGTCAATCCTGCCGACCCTCCGATTATGACTTTGGCTCTTACTTCTGATTCAGAACTTTTATCGAGTGTTGAGGACTATGCGGAAACTAAACTGGCGCAAAAGATTTCCGAGATTTCCGGAGTGGGATTGGTTAGCATAAGTGGAGGGCAGCGACCAGCTGTGCGTATTCAGGCAAATCCCACAGCACTGGCTTCATATGGCCTTACTATGGAAGATGTGAGAAATGCCGTGGCCTCTGCTAACGTTAATGCAGCTAAAGGTAGCTTTGACGGGGAGAGCGTCGCATACGCAATTAACGCAAATGACCAGCTGACTACCAGCAGGGAATATGGTGAAATAGTCGTAACTTATAAGAATAATGCACCGGTACGTATAAAAGACGTGGCTACCGTTATCAATGGTGCTGAAGATGTTCTTCAGGCAGCCTGGGTAAATTCTTCTCCTGCCATCATTATTAATATCCAAAGGCAGCCGGGTGTAAACGTCATAAAAGTTGCGGATAACATAAAGCAATTGCTGCCTAAATTAAGCGCATCTCTACCGCAATCTGTTAAAGTAACTATCCTGACTGATCGCACCCTCGGCATCAGAAATTCCATTGATAATGTAGAAGTTGACCTGCTGCTCGCAATTATCCTTGTGATTCTGGTTATATTTGTATTTCTCCACGATGTCCCGGCAACACTTATTCCTGCGATTGCTATACCTATATCGCTGGTAGGTACTTGTGCTATTATGTATCTCCTCAATTTTAGTGTTAATAACCTTAGCCTTATGGCCATGACTATCGCCACAGGCTTTGTAGTTGATGATGCTATCGTCATGATAGAAAACATTGAAAGATATGTGGAGCAGGGGTTAAGCCCTAAAGAAGCTGCTTTAAAAGGGTCATCGCAAATAGGATTCACTATTATATCGCTTACGGTTTCTCTGATTGCAGCGCTTATTCCGTTGCTTTTCATGCAAGACGTTGTGGGCAGGCTATTTAAAGAATTCGCGGTAACGCTTGCAGTTGCCATTCTTATTTCCGCTTTTGTTTCACTGACGCTTACCCCTATGCTCTGCGCCAAAGTATTGAGGAAAAAAGCCTTAAGCAATGCGAGTAACCTGGAACAGGAGTTAACCAGATTATTCGATAAGGTTATAGAGAAATACAGCCATACTCTCAAAATTGCTTTAGATTATAAGAACTTAACTTTAGCTATTGCTATAGCCACTCTGGTGTTAACGATATTGTTGTTTTATATTATCCCCAAAGGCTTTTTCCCGGAACAGGATACCGGAATTATTCAGGGCATTACGCAGGCCTCGCAAAAGTCTTCATTTGAATCTATGCAGGAACAGCAGCAGAGAGTTGTCAAAATAGTTCTCGAGGATCCCTCAGTAGAATCAGTTTCATCCTATGTGGGTATAGATGCTACTAACACTACGATTAACAGCGGGCGTATGCTGATCAATCTCAAGCCAATAGGTGATCGCAGTAAGAGTATGGCTGAAGTGATCAAGCAAATTATCCAGCGGGTAAATGATGAACTTCCAGTGGTCTTATATTTGCAGCCCATTCAGGATTTGTCGGTTAATGACCGGGTAAGCCGCAGTCGTTATCAGTACAACATCAGCTCTCATGATGCTGGTGAACTGCAAAAGTGGAACCAGCTTTTAATCGATAAACTTAAGGAGAATAATAAGCTGCTCAATGTGGTTGATGATCAGCAGAGCAATGGTTTGCAGACGTATATAAAAGTTAACCGTGACCTGGCTTCCCGATTTGGCATATCCATGCAGGAAATCACTGATACTTTATATGATGCCTTTGGGCAGCGCCAGATATCCAATATCTTAACCGAGCATAACCAGTATCGTGTAGTTATGGAAGTGCTGCCTACACTTGGCAGTGGGTTAAAGTCGTTAGAAAATATTTATTTCAAGGCCAGTAATGGCGGCATAGTGCCGCTATATAACCTTTCTGATATAACTGTAGAAAATACCCAACTGGTGATTACTCGCCAAAATCAGTTTCCGGCATCAACTATCTCATTTGATCTCGCATCAGGTTTAGCGCTGGGTGATGCGCTTGATATTGTGGCTGCTGCTAAAAAAGATCTGGCCATGCCAGCTACCATTGAAGGTGGATTCCAGGGAGAAGCCGGTATGTTTGAAAATTCGCTGGGCAATGAATGGCTGCTCATCATTGCTGCTGTGACAGTTGTTTATATCGTACTAGGGATTTTATATGAAAGCTATATCCATCCTGTAACTATAATCTCAACTTTGCCATCGGCTTGTATGGGCGCTATGCTGGTGCTTTATCTCTCAGGTAGAAGCCTTGATATAATTGGTCTCATTGGGATAATCCTGTTGATAGGTATTGTTAAGAAGAATGCGATCATGATGATTGATTTTGCTTTGGAGCAGCAGCGTGTTTATGGCAAAGAGGCCTATGATGCGATTTATAACGCCTGTTTGCTTAGGTTGCGCCCTATTCTTATGACGACAGCTGCCTCCCTACTTAGTGGTATTCCCCTGATTTTGATGAGTGGCATGGGATCGGAGCTGCGGCAGTCACTTGGAGTCACTATAGTTGCCGGGTTGATTGTTAGCCAAGTGCTAACACTTTATACCACTCCAGTCGTGTTCCTCTTTTTTGAAAGCTTGTCAAAGAAATTTAAGAACCTGCAAATAATAAAAGTTACAACGCCTCTTGCAGACAGCCCTCCAGTGCCGGGAGTATGATATGAACATATCGGCACCATTTATCGCAAGGCCTGTAGCTACGACTTTGGTGGCTATTGCTATAGCTTTAGCAGGGATGCTGTCATTTTATGTGCTACCAGTGGCACCTATGCCTCAAATTGAATTTCCCACCATCACAGTTCAGGCTTCCTTACCAGGCGCTAGCCCTGAAATCATGGCGACCTCTGTTGCCACTCCACTGGAGCGCCATTTAACGCGCATTGCTGGTATTACTGAAATGACCTCGAGCAGTACTTTAGGTTCAGCACGAGTGGTAGTGCAATTTGATTTATCAAGAGATATTAATGGGGCTGCCCGTGATGTCCAGGCTGCGATAAACGCCTCTGCTGATGATCTGCCAGCTAATTTACCCACTCATCCCACCTATCGCAAAGCCAACCCTGCTGATGCTCCTATCATGATTATATCGCTAACCTCTGATATCTATGACCGGGCGGTTATGTATGACATCGCGAGCACCATATTGCAGCAAACGATTTCAAAGGTTAGTGGAGTCGGGCAAGTGACTATAGGAGGAGGATCGCTTCCAGCAGTGCGTGTTGAATTAAATCCCATGGAGTTAAATAAATATGGTCTGGGGATAGATGAAATTGGCAAAACCATAAGAGCTAATAATGTGAATTCAGCAAGTGGTCAGCTATCCCACGGTGAATTTGTCTCAAATCTGAAGTTAAATTCTCAATTGCTTACTGCTGAACAGTATCGGCCTATGATAGTTTCCTATAAAAATGGTCAAACCATAAGATTATCTGATGTTGCAGAAGTGGTGGATTCCGTGCAGGATTTGCGTAATGCGGGAATGCTTAACGGTAAGTCGGGTATATCCATCATCATTTTTAAAGAGCCTGGTGCTAACGTTATCAATACAGTTGATAATGTCCGAAATATCATGCCGCAGCTGAAAGAGATGATAAAGCCAGGTATTGATATGCATCTCGTGCTCGACAGAACCGTGACCATCAGGGCAGCCTTGCATGATGTCGAATTGACCTTGATAATGTCAGTAATTTTTGTCATCTGCGTGGTCTATGCATCTTTACGGAACGTAAGAGCGACAATGATACCAGGTACTGCCATGGTACTTTCTTTGTTGGGTACGTTTTGTGGAATATACCTTGCAGGCTTTAGCCTCAACACCCTTTCGCTTATGGCATTAACGATTTCCACAGGGTTTGTGATTGATGATGCGATTGTAGTACTTGAAAACATTTCCAGATATATTGAAGGGGGAATGAAGCCTAAAGAGGCTGCTCTTAAAGGTACTGAAGAAATAGGCTTCACTATATTATCAATCAGTGTATCACTGATTGCAGTTTTTATACCTATTCTCTGCATGGGAGGGATTGTAGGAAAAATCTTTAATGAATTCGCATTTACTTTGGCAATGTCGATTTTCATTTCCATGTTAATATCATTGACCATAACCCCTATGATGTGCGCCTACTTGTTAGAATCAGGGACGGTAAAAACCAAAACTGTAGTCAAAGCTACCAGGTTTTATGAACGCACATTAGCGGTGGTTTTGAACAAAGGGAATTTTGCGATTTTAGCTACATTGCTAACGATAATAATATCGATCTTATTATATATTGAAATCCCCAAAGGATTTTTCCCCCAACAGGATACAGGTAGGATTGTAGTCAGTATGGTCTCGGATCAGGATATTTCATTCCAACTGCTTAGGAAGAAATTTGAAAAAGTAATGGCTACTATCCAGCAGGATCCTGCTATTGAAAACGTTGTAGGATTCATAGGTGGATCAAACGTGAATTCCGGGACTTTATTTATTATTCTCAAAGATATAGGAACTCGAAAAGTCACTGCTGATGCAGTGATAAACCGGTTGAGACCTAAACTCTCTAATATTCCGGGCACCTCTATTTATATGCAATCCCCGCAGGATATCAGTGTTGGGGGTAGGCAGGCAAATGCGCAATTCCAGTATACGATTTCTGCTGATAGCATCCAAGATGTACAGGTTTATTCTCAAAAGATTATGCAGCAGCTTGCCAATCAAAATGGTATTGCCGATATCAATAGTGATCAGAGAGACAAGGGCAGACAGATCACCGTTAAGTTAGACTATGACGCTGCTGCAAGTTACCATGTGACTGCGGCCCAAGTTGATAAAGCACTATATGCGGCTTTTGGGCAAAGCCTGGTTTCAACAACTTATACTGTGCTCAATCAATATTATGTCGTGTTGGAAGTAGCTCCCCAGTACTGGCAGAACCCGGATATACTCCGTGATATGTATGTGCTTAACAGTAATGGTGTACTGGTGCCGTTATCGTCATTTGCATCCTTTGAACCCACTACAACTTTGCTCTCGGTCACTCATCAGGGACTGTCGCCATCGGCGACTCTTTCATTTAACTTAATGCCGAATGTGGCGCTAGGAGATGCTGTAGCTCAGGTTACTGATGAGGTGAAAAATATGCACCTACCTAATACTGTGCAATGCATCTTTCGCGGAACTGCAGAAGCTTTCCAGTCTTCGCTTAAGAACGAACCTTATCTGGTTTTAGCAGCAATTATTTCAGTATATCTGGTTTTAGGGATGTTGTATGAGAACCTTATTCATCCCATTACCATTCTATCAACTATCCCTTCTGCGGGTGTTGGAGCGTTATTGGCATTGATCTGTACGCGGACTGAGTTTACAGTAATCGCTTTGATCGGCATTATTTTGCTGATTGGTATTGTGAAGAAAAATGCCATTATGATGATTGATTTTGCATTATATATTAAAAAGACCGGACAGGAATCATCCCGCGAGGCAATTTACAATGCTGCCCTGCTCAGGTTTAGACCGATTATGATGACTACACTAGCCGCGCTGCTTGGTGCATTGCCGCTGGCTTTTGGCTCCGGTGTGGGTTCTGAATTTCGCAAGCCGTTAGGAATTTCAATTATTGGAGGATTGATTATCAGCCAGATGCTTACGCTTTACACCACACCAGTAGTTTATCTTGCCATGGAAAAGGTGGCCAATTATTGTAGTCTTATGCCAGCAACATTAAAAAGACTCGTTAAGAAGGCGGTAGGCAATGAAATTTAAAAACCTCATCTCTACTGCGATAGTTATTGCTGCCCAGCTCTTATTGCTTACTGCCTGCAGTCTGGCTCCTGAGTATAACATACCCGATACTCATGTTCCCGAAAGCTTTGATGCTACTGGTCTCAAATGGACTGAACCACATCCTGATGATGATTGCGATAGGGGTGACTGGTGGACCATATTTCAGGACCCGCAATTAAATGAGCTGGAAGAGAAGCTCAATAAAGATAACTTTAATATCGCTGCTGCAGCAGCTCAGTATAAAGAGGCTTTGGCTTTAGTTGATCAGGCGAGAGCAGCTTTCTTCCCGGTGATAAGTGCTACCGCAAATGGTATGAAACAAAAAACTGTAGGAGCCACTAAAGCGGTAACCACTCGTACTTTAACATTAAATTCATCCTGGGAACTTGACCTTTGGGGAGCAGTGGCTAGCAATGTTGATGCCAATATCGCTTCAGCTGAAGCTTTAGAATATGGACTTGAGTCAGTGCGGCTTTCGTCGCAGGCATCACTTGCCCAATTTTATATAGAATATTGCACGGTGCGGCATGACGATGGGATTTTAGATCAAATTGTCCAGGCTAGTGATAAAAATCTGAAATATATGCGCAGTCGGTATAAGGCTGGCGTAGCTGGCAATGCTGATATATTGCAGGCGGAAATTTTACTCAGTAACGCGCAAACCGAGCTCATCAATAATGGCATTAATCTCAATCTTTACCGCCATGCCATCGCTGTACTTGTGGGCGAGCAGCCTTCTACATTCAAACTAGCACCATGTGCTTATGATCACACCCCACATAATATCCCTTTAGGCATTCCATCAACGTTACTGGAACGCCGTCCTGATATTGCGCAAGCGGAACGGCTTATGGCGCAAGCTAATTCAGAAATAGGGGTGGCTAGAGCCGCATATTTTCCTGCAGTATCATTATCTGCTGCTAATATTGTTCAGGGGAATGGTTTGCACAACCTATTTTCTTTCCCACTGACTGGATGGTCAGCAGGTGTAAGTGCCGTGCAGTCTATTTTTAATGGTGGTGCGCAGATTGCAGCTACTACTGCAGCTGAAGAAAAATTTAATACCAATGTGGCAGCTTATAGACAAACTGTGCTCTCGGCTTTCCAGGATGTTGAAGACAACATTGCCACTCTGGATCATCTTCGTGACCAGGAGAAAGTGCAAAAACATGCAACTCAGAAAGCAAAGAATGCATTTGCTTTGGTCGAGAATCAGTACCGCGCCGGCACGGTAGATTATGCTTCGGTTCTGGCCTTCCGCATCACCTATTACGATTCATTAAGAGCATCATCTGATGTTGAGGGCTTGAGAGTATCATCTGAAATTGGATTGATAAAGGCACTAGGGGGAATGTGGAACACCGAGCAGGAAGAGAGTCAAACTACAAAGGAAGAAGAGTGTGACGACCAAAATTAAAATTATTTGTATAACCAATTTACCAGAGTAATATAAATATAAGGTATAGTTTACTTTAAAAATATGGATAATATAAATCTAATTGTAGGTTGGAAAGAATGGATAGTCCTACCAGAATTAAGTATTCCGGCTATAAAAGCCAAGGTTGATACGGGTGCGGCTACATCTTCATTGCATGCATTTAATATCGAATACTTCAAAAAAAATGGTTTCAAATATGTTAAATTTGAGGTACACCCTTTGCAGGGAAATAAAAGGATTAACCGTTATTGTATTGCTCCTCTTATTGACTCGCGGTATGTAAGAAGCTCCACTGGAGAAGAGCGAATTCGACCGGTGATTAAAACGTTGATTTGTATAAGTAATACTCAGTGGGAGATTGAATTGAACCTTACCAATCGCGATTCAATGGGAATGAGAATGCTAATTGGACGTGAAGCTCTGGCAGGCAAAATGCTTGTAAACCCAAATCATAAGTTTCTCCACGGTAAGACTAACACTAAAAAAATTAAAGAACTGTACAGAATGAAAATATGAGAATTATAGTACTTTCCCGGCATCCCAAACTCTACTCTAGTAGAAGACTTATTGAAGCTGGAAAAAAACGAGGACATGAAGTCGTTATTGCAGATGCGCTAAAATGCTATATGAATATCAATTCTCATAAACCTGAGATCCATTATAAGGAAGGCTATATCCTTGAGAAGTTTGATGCAATAATTCCTAGAATTGGGGCCTCGATTACCTTCTATGGTACTGCTGTGCTCCGGCAGTTTGAAATGCAAGGAACCTATGCGCTTAACCAATCTTTGGGTATTACCAGAGCGCGGGATAAACTCCGTGCCCATCAGTTATTATCAAGGAAAGGGATTGGGATGCCTGTAACCGGGTTTGCCCATTCTCCACAAAATTCTAAAGACCTGATTAAAATGGTCGGTGGAGCCCCGCTAGTTATAAAGCTCTTGGAAGGAACTCAAGGGGTAGGGGTAGTACTTGCGGAAACAGAAAAGGCAGCCTCGAGCTTGATTGAGGCTTTTCGTGGCCTTGATGCTTTCTTTTTGGTTCAGGAATACATCAAAGAATCAAATGGTGCAGATATTAGGTGTTTTGTTATCGGTGACAAAGTCGTTGCTGCTATGGAGCGCCAGTCTTCAAGCAATGATTTTCGCTCCAATATTCATAGAGGCGGCACAGCAAAGGTTGTAAAGATCACACCTCTGGAACGTAAAACCGCGGTACAGGCCGCCAAAATTGTCGGGCTCAATGTTGCTGGTGTTGATATTGTACGATCCAAGCGCGGGCCTTTGGTTCTGGAGGTTAATTCTTCTCCAGGGCTAAAAGGTATCGAAGGGGCATCTGGACTTGATATCGCTGAAATGATAATAAAGTACATAGAGAAAAATTTAAAAATATCCCCACATAAACCGAAGAAAAAGGTAATTGCATGACAAAATTAAAGGACTTACCTAAAAATAAACAACCTGCTAAACTCAGAGGTAATAAATCTGCCTTTACAAGAACCGGAAGTAACTATTCAAAAGTTGACCAAAACTCCAGGGCGGAAATCATAGATATCCGCAGCCTTATGCAGGCGGTTGATGAATTGGTGAATCAGAACAAACTTGCATCCAGGCTGGATAGCTTTATTGCTAAGGATGCTAACGCATTTAAACAAGCTAGTAACGTGTTTCCAGAGTTTGCTGCGAATAACTTTTTTCCCCAGTTAATAAAACTTTTTAAGTTAATCACAGTTGGTAAAATTGATCGGGCACTGCCTGAGCAAATTCAAATGGCTTTGCGTGATTGCGCGCATATTTTTCTCCAAACCGTAGAGGCGCCATGGCAGCTTATACTTCTTCCAATGATTAGCCATGGTAAGTTTGTGACTATCTCTTGCTACCTAAAGGATACGGATTACTTGCCGCCTGATGACGATAGAATTCAAGTCACCTATAAAAAATTTATTATTGAATTTGAACACGATCTCTATGAACATATGAGAATTGAAGGCGTGTATAGCCAAGAGCATGTAAACAAACTGCAACTTGAAATTAAAACCCCATATTCAATTCCAGAAACCAAGGAAAATCCAATCAGAGAACTCTTTAAAAAGGAAACGGCTGCCAGTAATATTTGTGGCACCATGTCTTTCTCAAAGCTCACTGGTCTGGAAGAGAAGCCATTTGGTCCTATAGCACAACACTATTGCCTGAGTAAGGTTATTGCAATGGCGCTCTAGCTATCTTGGTTTTCGAAAGGCCATAAATTTACCAAGTCTTTTATTTAATAGATACGATCCGCGTGCAGCTGAGCCGGAGCTTGCAAAATTTGTGTGCCCTAATTTGAAATTTGTAGTATTATGCAAGTCAAGAAACGTAACTTAGGTTTTGCCATGTCAGAAAAAGTTATGCCTAGAGTCGACATTGCGTTTAAGAAACTTTTTGGAGTAGAAGAAAATAAAGACTTATTGATCTCTCTAATCAACTCTGTAGTTTCCAAAGAAGACCAAGTAGAGACTGTTGATATCCTGAACCCTTATAATTTTCGAGATTTTAAGCAAGAAAAATCATCGATACTGGATATTAAGGCCAAAGGGCCAACTGGCAAGCGCTACTGCATAGAACTCCAAATCAGTGACGATGGTGATTACGATAAAAGAGCTTTGTACTACTGGGGCAAAGCGTATACTCAGCAGCTGTCAATAGGTATGGGTTACTCCAAGCTAAATAAAACGATAGGAATCCACATACTGAACTTTATAAGCATCCCTGAAACCAAAAAATATCATAATTTTTTTCGCCCAACCGATACAGAAAGTGGTGTGCATTATTTTAAGGATATGGAGTTGCACACAATTGAGCTCAGCAAGTTTGAGGATCAGATCAAGGGTGAACAACTTAATGAAACAGATGAACTCAAACTACTAGTGTCGAAAGTAAAGACCTCCCTTGATAGATGGGTAGCATTTTTAACCCGGCATAATTTATTAAATAAACATAACCTCCCTGAAGAACTAAAGGATCCTCAAGTAAAGAAAGCTCTTGAAGTTATAGAAGTGATGAATTTGAGTGATGAAGAAAGAGAGGCCTATGAAGCACATTTACACTGGCTGCGAATCGAAGAAAGCACTCTTAAGAAGGCTAAAGAGGAAGCTAGAGAGGAAGGAATAGCTATAGGTGAAGAGAGGGGTATAGAGAAAGGCATAGAGAAAGTTGCTAAAAATCTGCTATCTCAGGGCGTTTATATAGAGGTGATTGCAAAATCTACGGGCTTGACTATAAACAAGATTGAGGAGCTGAAAATAGATAAAAAAGTTGTAAAAGAAGCTTCATAATATTATGAAACTCTGCACTAGATAAACACTTTGTCCGGCAATAATTTTGCCATTGTCTTATTATATACCAAGTCTCTTTTTTTAATTGATAAAATCCGCGCGCAACCGAGCCGTAGTTCGTAGAGCGAAGGCTGGACAACGTTGCAATAAAAAAGGGATTTTGTATTATTATACTTACCATCTTCCCAACTTACTGCTAGAATAACTCCATGAAAGGATTTATTGAGCAAATTTGTCAGGCGATTCCGCCTTCTTCATTGATTTCCCGCAAGGTGCAACTAAAGCAGCGCGGGGCAGATGAGTATTTGGGGTTATGCCCGTTCCACAATGAGAACACCCCATCCTTTTCTGTAAGCGATAAAAAGGGTTTTTACCATTGTTTTGGTTGCGGTGCCCACGGCGATATCTTTGGCTATCTAATGAAACTTGAGGGATATACTTTCCGTGAAGCTCTGGAAGAATTGGCGCGCCAGGCCGGTGTTAGGCTCCCCAAATACACCCCTAAGCAAATTGAAGAAGAACAAAAAGCCAGTGTTCTTTATCATATTTTTGAAGCTGCAACCAAATACTACCAGCATAAGCTTCAGGGTTTTGAAGGTAAATCAGCTATGAGATACCTTAAAAATCGCGGCTTAAGCGAAGAAATCATAAGCCAATACCGGCTGGGCTTTGCTCCAACTAATGATGAACTCGCGCAATTTCTCCTAAAACATCATGATCACAGTGATATCATCGCATCTACAGTTCTGATGCAGGGAAGTAACAGTCTATACAACATGTTTCGCGGCCGGATTATTTTCCCTATAATTGATAAGCGAGCAAGAGTGATTGCCTTTGGCGGACGTATTCTGACTGATGGTGAACCTAAATACCTTAACTCTCCTGACAACCCTATTTTTAAAAAAGGAGCTACCCTATATGGTATGCATAACGGCTTTGAGAGCGCGTACAAACTCAAAGAAGCTATAATAGTCGAAGGGTATATGGATGTAATTTCTCTGGCAAATCAGGGAATTACCAATGTGTTTGCACCTTTGGGGACGGCTTTGAGGATGGAGCAAATCGCACTGCTCTGGGCTATTTGCCCCGAGCCCACTATATGTATGGATAGTGATGCTGCCGGGCGTAAGTCCACTGAGAAAACTGCTATTGCCGCCTTACAGAATATTCTTCCGGGTAAATCATTGAAATTTACCATGCTCCATGAAGCTAAAGATCCCGATGAAATGGTTACAAAATTTGGTGTAAGAGCTTTTAGAACCGCGCTGGCTAATGCTAAGCCTTTGGTAAATATGCTCTTTGATATTGAGCGTTTAAGAAAGCCATTAAACACTCCGGAACAGCGTCTGGATCTCAAGCAACGTCTGCAAGAGTTATGCGAGCATATCAAAGAAGAACAAATGAAAAAAACTTACCGGCAGTTTTTTATGGGTAAGTTCTTTGAGCTGTTTTCCAGAAAAATAGATACACAAACTGCTAATGATAATGACTTAGATCAAGGTGCAGTAGTTTCTTCAGTGATGGAAAGAGAACATCCATTTGAACGTGAAATTTTATCTATTATTATCCAATTCCCTCACCTTTTGCTGGAAAAAGACATTTCTTTACACCTTCTTAATATGGAAGTTTCATGCAAAAAGCTTGACATAATAAGGAATAAGTTGTTAACTATTATCGATTTTGGCCAGCTTGAAGTGATGAATAAAGGGCAGGAAGAAAAACTCAGGCAAGAAATATTGACATCCTTAGCACCAGAAATTATCTTAGATGAAGTTCTCGGTTTTAGGGAATTTCTGCACTTAGAGGATCCTAAACCACACTTGGAAAGATTATTTAAGCTCGATGAACTGAGATGCCTGCAAGATCAGGTTGTGTTTGTTCAGGAGAGTTTTTGTAAGCAGCCATCAACGGAGCTTTTTGAAAAGCTAAAGCATTTAAAGGATACAGAAGAGCAACTAAAATTACAATTAGGGATTAATTAAAATGGCTACAAAAATGTCTGCAAAATCATCTGCAAAAAAGCCTGTTAAAAAAGCTAAAGTCAGTGGTAAAGGCAAATCCTCAGCCGAGAGCGGTATGAAAGATCTATTGGATAAAAGCAAGAATTTGGGATTTGTGACCTATGATGAGCTGAGCAAGATGATCACATCAGATGGTAACTCCATAGAAAAACTTGATGATGCAGTGTCATTCTTTGTTGATGAAGGAATTAAGATTACCGATAAGTCCCCTAAAGAAGATGAAGAAGAAGAATTCTTGTCATTGGCTACTCCTGAAGAACCTGAAGAAGAGGTGGAAGAAGAGGGGGAAGACACTACTACTCGCAGCGATGATCCAGTCAGATTATACCTTAAAGAAATGGGAAATGTTGAATTGCTTTCCCGTGAAGGCGAGGTGATAATTGCTAAAAGAATTGAGGAGGGTCGCGATCTGATGACCAGCTCCTTATCGCGCACACCCATTGCGATTCGCGAATTTATGCGGTGGTATGATGGCTTGATCAATGAGAGAATTTTATTACGTGATATTCTTGATCTTGATGCGACTTATAGTAAAGAATTTGGCAAAGATTTTTCCAGTGGGGAAATCGCATCCCATGATGAGATAGATTTGGATGACAAAGAAGAAACAGAAGAGGCTGCTTCTGAAGAGGAGGCTGATCCAGCAAAAAAAGCCAGTGATTTTGTGACCGCAGATGATGGTACTAGTGATGCCCTGTCAATCATCAGCATGGAGACCGAACTTAGACCAAAGATGATGGATGTCTTTGGCGAGATGGCTGAGTATAGTGGCAAGATTATCAATCTTCAGCAGGATATGCTTAATGCTGCTATTAAAAATTCCAAGCCCGACCTAAAGACTCATAAAAAATATATCACCCTTAGTGATGAGCTTTCAGAAATAGTCAAAGGCATAAGGCTTAATGAATCCAAGATTGAAAATATTTTGAACACCTTATATGCACAAAACCGCAAGCTTATTCATCTTGAAACCAATTTGCTTAGACTTGCTGAAGGCAAGGGGGTTAAACGTTCTGATTTTCTTAAAGCATACCAGGGTAATGAGTTGAATCCTAAATGGCTTGATTCTTTGAAAAACTCAAAAGTTAAGAATATGTCCACTTTTGCAAAGGAGTGTAAGAATGAAACCAAGGACATCAAGAAAGAAATAGAAGAAATTGCGCGTGAAGTAGGGCTCGATATCACGTCTTTCAAGGCGTTGGTATCAGATGTACAAAAGGGCGAGCGCATGTCCAGCCGAGCTAAAAAAGAGATGATCGAAGCTAATTTAAGGCTTGTGATTTCTATCGCTAAAAAATATGCCAATCGTGGCTTGCAATTTCTGGATCTTATTCAGGAAGGTAATATTGGGCTGATGAAGGCAGTGGATAAATTTGAATACCGTCGCGGTTATAAGTTTTCCACCTATGCGACCTGGTGGATTCGTCAAGCTATCACCCGCTCTATTGCAGATCAGGCGCGAACCATAAGAATACCAGTGCATATGATTGAGACCATCAATAAAATCCTCCGCACTTCCCGGCAGATCATTCATGATACCGGTCGTGAACCGACCCCAGAAGAAATCGCAAGTAAACTGGGTATTCCGGTCGATAAGGTGCGCAAAGTTCTCAAAATAGCTAAAGAACCTATGAGTCTTGAAAATCCGGTTGGGGATGATGAAGGCAGCATACTTGGAGATTTCATTGAAGATAAAAATGCGATTAGTCCTTTAGATGCAGCAACCCTGGGCAACTTGCGTGAAGTTACCACTCGCGTTCTTTCAACGCTAACGCCAAGAGAAGAGCGGGTGCTCCGCATGCGCTTCGGAATCGGTATGAATACGGATCATACCCTTGAAGAGGTAGGACAGCAATTCTCGGTAACCCGTGAGCGTATCCGACAAATTGAAGCTAAAGCGCTGAGGAAACTCCGCCACCCTAGCAGATCCAAGAAGCTGCGCGGCTTTGCTAATAATTAGTTCTACAATCTTGCGCCAAATCTCCGTCGTCACGAGGAGCGAAGCGACGTGGTGACCCAGTTGCAGGGCTGGTGGAAAAGTAATAATGTAGCTACGCATTCATGCGTCCGCCTTCGCTAAGGCTACGTCGGACACACCTGCTACTAATCGCCTTCGGTTAGACTGGTTTTAGTCAAACAAAATCCTAAAGTGAGTTCATAATCTGGCGTAAGTCACCCGAAGCCGAAGGCGCAGGGTGGATTTCCACGCTTCGCTCGGGACGACGATATGATATATTTAAAATGCACTTTAAAGATATTATGATTTTCAAATAACGCATTATAAAGAGATTAGTATTCGCAACCCCGAACTAGTTGTATCTTCTATTTCTTGTTAATGTTTTGTTAATATTTAACAATATGTAAAAAATCTTAAACATCTTGAATTTTATAATATTTTCTATAAAGTAATAATAGGGAGATTTGATGGGGAGAATTGTATGCCGCTCATTGCGCATATTGCACTGCTATGCCTGATTGCATGGGGCTTATTTACCGTTGTTAAGATATTGTTTTCTCTCCTAACCACCATGAATTTTTTAGACTGTCTTGATTTAGCTGATATGGGAGGAGGAGGTAGTGGTTCAAGTGATGAAGCAAAAGAGAAAGAAAGGCAAAGACAAAGGCAAATTGAGATTGAAGCCTATCAAAGATATTTAGCTGAAATGCAAAAATTTATGACCTCTGAATATCTTATGGCTTCCGCGCTGGCTGCTAATGAAATGTTGATCCGCAATGAGCAAATCCATGCCTTTGACGAAAACAAAGAAAAGGAACTAGTGAAAAGCATTAAAGATACTGCGGAAAATAAAGATAAAATACACTCTTCCATCGATCCATTAGCTAAAAACCTTGGCCATGTTATGAGTACTAGTCTTGAAGATAAGGGGCTCAAAGCCTCTGGTTTACTGATCTTTATCGATCCCGAACTGCTTGCGTATAGAGAATACAAAGTGCTAAGTGACTCGTGTTACAGATGTGTAGGGTAGTTCTAAGCATAGATAATATAATCGCCTTGTATGTATATTTATCAGTAAAATAGCATTTATATATAAAATTGTAATAATATCTTAATATTATTAGTGTATAATCTATTTAACAATTAAAATAGTGTGCGCTATGCCTAGTTCTTATGTTAAAGCTTCAGAAATTATGTCTAAACATGGTTTGACAGATTTAGATGAGCTTGCAGCAAAATTCAGGTCAGAAAAGGAAATTTTAGTTCTTGAACACGTGCTTAAAAATGGTCATGGTGCTGCTACGGCTTTAAAATTTAAGGATGAAAAGGGTCATGTTTTTGGAGAAAGCTCGCCTCAGTTCAAGGCATTGGTAGGAGGAGCGCATGTAGATACAGCAATGCGCTTTAGCAATCCCTTTCAAGTAGAGGCTTTCAACTTAAAAGTTCCAGTAGAGACAGCATTAAAATTCTATTCACAGTTACAAATAATTATTCTCAGGCAAGTACTGGAAAATGGTCATGATCCGGAAACTGTTTTAGATCGTGAGCCATGGATGCGTACTATGTCTTCTG
>Ga0206827_1016_pt1 | contig 49913 bp, 41 predicted proteins | sample Alteio_BWOrgCont_77_FD_152852 | JGI IMG/M metagenome (GOLD analysis project Ga0206827, IMG submission 152852) | Enriched cells from forest soil in Barre Woods Harvard Forest LTER site, Petersham, Massachusetts, United States -... | ecosystem: Environmental > Terrestrial > Soil > Temperate forest >...
CTTTAATAGCCTGCCTGCTTTGCTTGCAGGCTTTTTATTGCCTGGGGTGTGGTTTAAATATATCAGCGCCAAAGCAGGTATGTTCCGGCGATACTATATATCTTTCAGTAAGCGGCGGAAAAGGGCCTTATGTTTGGAGGTTTTCATTAGATACCTCATGGTCTGATACCGGACAAAGTATAATAAATGTTCAAAATGTAAAAACCACTGCCAATATTACTTTTTATGTCGCTGATCTTGGTTATTCAGGATGCTATGATAGCATAACCATAAAAATAAACCCTTTGCCATTGGCAGATCCCGGGCAGGCATGGTACACAGCAATCGGGGATAATTTGCAAATTGGCGATTCGGCAGTTCCGGGAAATACATATAGCTGGGTTTCCGACCCGCATGGGTTTGCTTCTACTTCGTCAGCACCCTTTGTGAACCCCACAGTTAACACTATCTATACCCTTACGGAAACAATAATGGCAACAGGATGTCATAACATGCATATCTGTCAAGTTATATCTATTGCAGATATACTTGCCGATACCTCAATTTCATTTGATATTATATACTCGCCTTATATATTTGAGGGCAAAGTATTAAACGCAATCGGTTTTCGAAGCCCTTATTCAGATTCGATTATATACACATCAAGTATTGTCCATATAACCAGAGTTTTTAAAGGGGATATCAATTGCGGTGATATTGAAATTGTTAATGTTGGTGGTCAGTATGCGAATGATTTTTTGTCTGTAGAAGGAGCTTTATCTCTATATCCGGGAGAGGATGGGATTTTTATGTGTAATATAACAGGACGTCCGTCCTTACAAAAAATCGAAGCGAATGCATATTCCTATATGCCTTTTAATGAGCAGGAAAGTTTTCTGGAGCTGGATACATTTATTTATTTCAATAACAATATAATGACTGATACTGTAAAATATTATGATTATTGGTTACAACAGCGCTATAGTCCCTATGCTGCGTACCAACTACTGGTAAACCAAACGGGGCATTATCCTCACCTCTGCTATAAAGATACGTTTAATGATCCGCTTATAGCCACGAATAGCAACCCTTTTTCGCTCACCAATGCTCAAAATGTAACCATTGCTTCCGGCATAAATATTCAAAATAAACAGCCCGGCATAAACATATATCCCAACCCATTCACCAATACCCTCAATCTTACCATAACCGGCCTTACGCCGTCAACAGGCAATATTACCATTATCAATTTGCAGGGGCAGATAGTGTTTTCGCAAGATTGTGCTTTTACAAACGATTTTACTAAACAGGTTGATTTAAGCACTCAACCGGCTGGGGTTTATTTTGTAAAATTAACAAGTCCTTATGATGCTTCTACTTTCAAGATCATCAAAAATTAAGGTTTTTTTTATATCTTTGCCATATAGGGTTTTAGTTGTGTTAATACCTTTCCTGTATGGCAAAGATTAAAAATTTTAAGATTCCTGCTTTAATAGCCTGCCTGCTTTGCTTGCAGGCTTTTTATTGCCTGGGGTGTGGTTTAAATATATCTGCGCCAAAGCAGGTATGTTCCGGCGATACTATATATCTTTCAGTAAGCGGCGGGACAGGGCCTTATGTTTGGAGAGTTTCTTTTGATACCTCATGGTCTGATACCGGGCAAAGTATAATAAATGTTCAAAGTGTAAAAACCACTGCAAGTATTACTTTTTATGCCGCTGATCTCGGCGGTTCGGGATGCCATGATAGCGCAACCATAAAAATAAACCCTTTGCCATTGGCAGATCCCGGGCAGGCATGGTATTTATTTAAAGGCGGCATCTATCCATATACCCAAATAGGCGATTCGGCGGTTGTAGGAAATACATACAGCTGGGTTTCAAATCCGGAAGGTTTTACTTCTACATTGTCCGCTCCCATTGTCGGCCCTTCAGTTACTACCATATACACCCTTACGGAAACTATAGTGGTAACTGGATGTCATAATATGCATAGCTGTCAAATAATACCTATTGCTATTGCCGACATTAATGACAATAACGATACCTCAATTTCATTTGATATTATATACTCGCCTTATATATTTGAGGGCAAAGTATTAAACGCAATCGGTTTTCGAAGCCCTTATTCAGATTCGATTATATACACATCAAGTATTGTCCATATAACCAGAGTTTTTAAAGGGGATATCAATTGCGGTGATATTGAAATTGTTAATATTGGTGGTTGGTATGGGAATAATTTCTTGTGGGTAGAAGGTGCCTTGTCTTTATATCCTGGTCAGGAAGGAATTTTTATGTGCAATATCACAGGCCGCCCGTCTTTACAAACAACTAAAGAAAATCCCTACCCATATATGCCTTTTAATGAGCAGGAAAGTTTCCTGGAATATGATACCTTGCATTATTTTAACAATACCGATACAGTAAAATATTATGATTATGGGTTAATGCAGGGTTATAGCCCGCACGCTATATACGAACTACTGGTGAACCAAACAGGGCATTATCCTCAGCTCTGCTATAAAGATACGTTTAATGATCCGCTTATAGCCACGAATAGCAACCCTTCATCATTCACCAATGCTCAAAATGCTGTTGTTTTATCGGGCATAAACCAAAATACAGCAGCTATAGAAGGCAACCTCAAAATATATCCGAACCCCGCCATCTCCACCCTCAAAATAGAATCCATCACAAACCCTATCCAGTCCATTACTGTTTTTGATATTACCGGTAAAGAGGTTTATGATATTGCAAATCTGAAAGCACAAAACCAATCCATTCCTGTTGGTAATTTCCCATCAGGAATTTATATAGTGAAACTGGAAACGGATAATGGCAGCTATATGGCTAAGTTCATGAAAATGTAGGGGCACAATATTTTGTGCCCTCTCCCTGCTTATTACCCGGAAATAAAAAAGGCGGATATTTCTACCCGCCTTTCATTTTATTATTTTATTGTATCTTAGCGTCCGCCCGGCCATGCCATTCGGACGGGTCTTGCGAGAAGCCTACTTTATCCCGAAAGCTTTCTTTACCTTGTCCACGTAGTCGAGTTTTTCCCAGGTAAAGGTTTCCACGTTCCGGCTTTGTCCGTTCACGCCCACCTTTTTGGTTTCGGGGGTGCGGCCCATGTGCCCGTAAGAAGCGGTTTCACTGTATATCGGGTTTTTCAGCGCCAGCCTGTTGATGATGGCTGCCGGGCGCATATCGAATAGTTTCTTTATCGTTTCACCTATTTGCTGGTCGCTTAGTTTTTTGCCATCTTTGCCAGTTACTTTTGCTGTACCGCTTGTATTTACATTAAGGCCTACCGGCTCTGCTACGCCGATGGCGTAAGCCACCTGCACCAGCGCCTGGTCTGCCACTCCCGCAGCCACGAGGTTCTTGGCTATATGCCTTGCAGCGTATGCAGCTGAGCGGTCTACTTTAGATGGGTCTTTCCCGGAGAAAGCGCCGCCGCCATGAGCGCCGCGCCCGCCATAAGTATCTACTATTATTTTACGGCCTGTAAGCCCTGTATCGCCATGCGGGCCGCCGATAACAAATTTACCGGTTGGGTTTACCAGGTAGCGGATATCGCCTTCAAAAAGTTTCTTTACCCGTGCAGGCAATTGCTTCTTCACACGCGGTATCAGGTATTTTATTATATCCGCTTTAATGCTTTCCTGCATTTCCTGCTCAGCTTTCTTTTTGGCTGCGGCAGTATCTTTAGCCGGTTTCCACTGGTCATCGTGCTGCGTAGAAATAAGGATGGTCTCTATGCGGATAGGCTTGTTATTGTCATCATATTCGATGGTTACCTGTGCTTTGGCATCCGGGCGAACATACTTCATCACCTTTTTTTCGCGGCGTATTTCAGCCAGTTCTTTTAAAAGGATATGGCTTAGCTCCAGCGTCAGCGGCATATAGTTGTCCGTTTCGTTGGTAGCATAGCCAAACATCATACCCTGGTCGCCGGCGCCCTGCTCTTCTTCACTGGCGCGTACCACACCCTGGTTAATGTCCGGGCTTTGGTCATGCAAGCAAACCAGTACACCACAGCTATTGCCGTCAAACTGGTATTCGCTTTTGTCATACCCTATTTTATTGATCGTGTCCCTTGCTATTTGCGTATAATCAAGGTGCATTTTTATATCGGGCCTCACCTTTATTTCCCCGCCGATCACGGCAAGGCCGGTAGTTACGAAAGTTTCGCATGCTACCTTGGCATTTGGGTCATGCTTTAGTATTTCATCAAGGATGGCATCTGATATCTGATCAGCTACTTTATCAGGATGGCCTTCCGATACAGATTCTGAAGTAAAGAGATATGACATTATATTTTATTGTTTAGGCCGCAAAAATACAACGCCTTGTATTTTTAATGGCATAAAACTAAAAAAAAATGAAAATGGAGAAAAATAAAGCCGCCATCCTATGCAATGGCGGCTTTATAGAGAGAGTGGAGATAACTGTTAAAAAATTTAATAAAGCGCTAAGTTGGCGAAAATAACAAAATGACAAAATCAAATTTTATGGTAATACAACCCGATATAATAATAATATTCAATTTTTAAGTTTTATTATTCAGTATTTTGCATTTAAAAATATTACGTAATTAATTAGTTTAGGAAGACTATTTAAAAAAGAAAAATAACAGAAAGGCCAATATTCTGTAAAGTATTTTAAATTTGGCAGGCGGGAAATAAAAAAACCTGGTAAAACGATGGAAGAACCTAAAGATGCCCCACCGGAGCATAAACCTTACATATCTCCTAATGATTTTATTCCTGAATTTACACCAAGGGCTATTATCCTGGGATCTATTTTTGGGATCATTTTTGGGGCTGCAAGCGTATATCTCGGCCTGAAAGTGGGGCTTACCGTCAGCGCCTCTATACCCATTGCCGTACTGGCTATCTCTATCTTCAAAAAAATGGGGAATGCAACTATCCTCGAAAGCAACATAGTGCAAACCATCGGCTCGGCGGGTGAATCGGTCGCATCCGGGGTGGTATTTACTATTCCGGCCTTACTCTTCCTTAATGGTGGGCTTGATTATTTTCATTATTTTCAAATATTTGTCCTTGCCATTGCGGGGGGCATACTGGGCGTACTCTTTATGGTGCCGCTTCGCCGCAGCCTGATAGTGAAAGAGCATGGCAAGTTGCCTTATCCGGAAGGCGCCGCCTGTGCCGATGTGCTCATAGCCGGAGAAAAAGGCGGCAAGCTGGCACAGAAAGTATATTATGGGCTTGGCATTGCTTTTTTTTACAAACTTTTAATGTCAATTCTTGGACTTTGGAAAGATACGCCTACGCTTACTTTTTCACGAGATTCTGCTATACCTAATGGCAGCATAAGCGGTGAGATAACCCCTGAACTCCTTGGCGTAGGCTATATTATCGGGCCGCGCATAGCAAATATCATGGTGGCAGGCGGCGTACTAAGTTATCTTGTGCTGATACCGCTTATTACTTTTATTGGCAATTCTTTAACTACCATAGTACCACCGGCAGACATGCTTATTTCAAAAATGGGGCCTGACGACATCAGGGCATTTTATATAAAATACATCGGCGCGGGGGCGGTAACCTTTGGCGGGATTATGACACTTATTAAAACACTCCCGACTATTCTCAGCGCCTTCCGCGATTCATTTGCCGACCTGCGAAAAGGCAGTGGGCCGGTTGCTTCAAAAATAAGGACTGAAAGAGATATGCCTTTGATCTACGTGCTTCTCGGCAGTTTGGTTTTGATATTATTTATCGCGCTTATACCACAGATACACGCCGGGTTTTTACCTGCCATCATGATAGTTGTTTTCGGATTCTTTTTTGTTACCGTTTCATCACGGGTAGTAGGTATTATCGGGTCTTCATCCAATCCTATTTCCGGGATGACCATTGCCACACTGATGGCTACCTGCCTCATATTCGTTGGTATCGGTTGGACGGGAGATGTTTACCAGCCGATAGCCTTGGTGGTTGGCTCTATTGTATGTATTGCATCGGCAAATGCCGGGGCTACTTCGCAGGACCTTAAAACCGGGTACATTGTCGGGGCGACGCCTATAAAGCAGCAACTGGGTTTGCTTATCGGGGTATTGGTTTCCGTTGTTGCCATCGGGTTTACGTTAATATTGCTTACCGATACTTTTGGCATCGGGGTAAAAACAGCAGCGCACCCGCATCCGTTGAGCGCACCACAGGCTATATTGATGTCAACAGTTATAAAAGGGCTTCTCAGCCACCAACTACCCTGGAGCCTTGTGATGATAGGCATGGGTATATCCGCAGTGATGGAGCTTTGCGGTATCAGTTCCCTTGCTTTTGCCGTAGGGGCATACCTGCCGCTCTCGAGCACCAGCCCGATATTTATAGGCGGATTGGTAAAATGGCTTGTAGAAAAAAGGACCAAACAAAAAGAAGAATCTGAAATAGGCGCAGGAGCATTATTCAGTTCCGGGCTGATAGCCGGCGGCGCGCTTACAGGCATACTGATAGCGGCATTAATAGGGACTCAGGTGGGTACCGGCCCAGATGGCAAAAGCATGTCCATAATGGATAAAATAAATACAGGTATCGGCGACAACCTTGGAGGCACGGGAGATGCTATTGGCCTTGCGGCGTTTTTTGTATTGGCCACTATCCTGTATATGTATGGAGTAAGCAAAGAGAAAGACAAGCTGGCAGGGTAAGGGGAAGGCGTTGGAACTTTTGCTGGTGAACAGATGCTGCCGAACAGGCTACTTCTTTAGCTTTTCAGGCTCCTGTCTGCAATCAAAAATTCTTGAAACATAAACCTTATTTTCAGCTTCATCAACCCGGTAAATGATTTTGTAATTTCCTTCAACAAGATAACGAAAGCCTTGTTTACGATAAATAAGCAAAGGTTCTTCCTGCCCCATATATGGCTGTTTAGGCAGGCGCATGTAATGATCACGGATATGTTTAACTATTTGCAATGCTATTTTGCGGGAAACTTTTTCAGTAAAATAACTGGCGATATTTTTCAAGTCTTTCACTGCGGGTTCTGTAAGAATAACCTTCACCCTACCAGTTTTTCATTTCTTCATCAAGGTCTTCCGCAGAGATAACCCTCCCCTCCTTAATTGCCTTTTCAGATTCCTCAATGCGCACTATATACTCTTCCATCGTCATCCTATTGGGAGACGTAGCAGCTGCCATGCTTTTTTTGCGAAGTTGCTTTATTTTTTTCAGAATAGTTTCGTCCTGCTCAATAAGCCAGGCAATCAGGTCTAATCTTTCAGCTTGTATATCCATGCGTATTAATATTACCCTTTAGTTTTTAAAACATTGCAAACATAATAAAAATTTCAATATCTATAGCCAGCGTTTCCGATAGGGCTTTTCGTAATAATCCCCCAAATCTTTCCATCCTAAAAATCCTAATTCCGACATTTTCCCCATATCTTCGTCTAAAAAATACCACCCCATGAAAAACACCCGGTTTTTTCTCTTTCTTTTTCTCCTCCTGCCAATTTGTGCACACGCCCAAAAAAGCGCCCTGCAATGGGCTACCTATTTTGGAGGTGATTCGGCAGTTACAGGTACTTCGGGTTATTTTGGCACGGCCGGTGAGTGCGTCGCCGATACCTCTGGAAATATATATTTATCAGGTTATACTTATAGCCTGTCAGGTATTGCCACCTCCGGAGCTTACCAGACTTCAGGGGATAGCGTGAATGGCGATGCTTTCCTTGCTAAATTCAATAGCGCCGGCAAACTCCTTTGGGCCACTTATTTGGGTGGGAAAGGATTTGATGATGCTGATGGTGTAGTTATTGACAGATCCGGTAATGTTTATATATCGGGAACTACATCAAGCACCTCCGGCATTGCTACCACCGGCGCCTATCAGACATCAGGAGATAGCACCTGGGATGCTGCTTTTTTAGCAAAATTCAGCCCTACGGGTAATCTCCTTTGGGCTACTTATTTCGGAGATTCTGATGATGTTTTCGGCATGACAATAGATACTTCTGGAAATGCCTTTATATCTGGTTTTACATCAAGTGCTTATGGTATTGCCACAAAGGGCGCTTACCAAATTACAGGAACAGCTAATGGTGATGCTTTTTTGGCAAAATTTAACCCTTCAGGCAGCTTGCTTTGGGCAACATACTATGGTGGTAACGGCGGTGGGTATAGCAATGCTGTAACTACCGATATTTCGGGGAATGTATACATGACTGGAGCCACAAGCAGTGATTCTGGCGTTGCTACCTCCGGCGCTTACCAGACTACAAGGAACAATAGCTCTGATGTTTTTTTGGCTAAGTTCAGTGCATCAGGTAGTTTGATTTGGGGAACATATTATGAAGGTTATTGGGGTAACGGCATAGCTACCGATTTACATGGTAATATATATATAACTGGGCTTGTGTACAGCTCATCCGGTTTAGCTACATCCGGGGCTTACCAGGTTACGGGCGATAGCATAAACGGCAGCGCCTTTTTGGCTAAATTTAACCCATCAGGCGGCTTGCTTTGGGCTACCTATTACGGTGGAACTGGTAGTACTTTTGGGGAAGGTATAGCCACCGATGTTTATGGCAATGTATATTTGAGCGATTATACCGCCAGCAGGACTGGTATAGCCACAGCAGGCGCTTTTTTGACATCCAATACCGGGGGTTATGAAGCGTACCTGGCAAAATTCAACCCATCAGGCAATTTGGCCTGGGGTACTTATTATGGTGGAAACAGGGCAGTTTACAGCCAATGCGTTACTGTAGGTGATTCTGATAATATATATATATCAGGGGTAACTAACAGTATATCAGGAATAGCCACCTCCGGCACTTATCAGACTTCAGGCAATGAGGCGCAGGGCGATGCTTTTTTGGCTAAATTCCGTATCCCCACTTTTTATAATGACGCGGGAATTTCTTCCATTCTTAGCCCGGGCAGGAGTGTATGTGCAGATTCAATACCTGTGGAAGTCCGGCTAAAAAATTATGGTCCGGATACGCTGAAAGCAGTAAAAATAATATGTTCCATAAATAACGAAATTAAATTTAACTATACATGGGCAGGAAACCTTTTAAGTGGTAATTCGACTTCCGTTTCCTTAGGAAATTACAGTTTTAAACCTGGCATCGATACCATAAAAGCATGGACAGAACCTATCGGGTTTACAGATACGGTGCCGGGCAATGATACAGCAACCACTATTATTACAGTCAATCCCCTTCCTCAATTAAAAACCAATATTACCGACAGTATTTTTTGTATCAACAGCGGGCTTCAATTATTAAATGCCGGCCCTGCGGGTGGCAACTGGACAGGTAACGGCATGAATGGCAATTATTTTGATCCTTTTGCTGCCGCATTACATCGCACCGATTCTTTTCATGAGGTTTATGAATATACAGATACAATAACGGGTTGCGCAAATTCGATTTCAGCAAACCTGTATGTTGTGGATACACCGATTGTTAAGGTTACTGTTCCCGATTCCGGCTGTGCGGATAGCGCTATTCATTTTTCTGCTACTGTATCCATTGCCTCAAAGCATATATGGTCTTTCGGCGATGGCGGTACTGATACTTCACTAAACCCCGTGCATAAATATACCAAACCAGGCGTATATACTATTACTTTTGGTGTCAGTTCTAAAGGAGGTTGCTACGATTCTATCTACAGGACAATATATATTGATAGTCCCTGTTCTGTTGCTACAGGCATACCTGTTTCAACCGAAAATCCATCCATAAGCGTTTATCCTAACCCTTTCACTAACCAAACTACTATCACAGCCGTAGTGAAAGGAAATAGCGCCGTTGGTCTTACTATTTATGATATGACGGGGAGGGTGGTTGTGGCACAAGCGGACGCTTGCGTCGGGGGGAGAAAGAGCGGAGAGAGGTTTGAATATATTTTTGATGCCTCGCAATACGGCTCCGGCATCTACATTGTAAAGCTAACAATGGGGAATGAAGTAGTGACACGGGAAATAGTGAGGATAAGATAATTGGCTACAGCTTAATAGCGTAGGGCTTAAGCCCTACGCTATTAAGCTGTATACGCTACCTGCGAAATAGTCCGTATCTTAGGGGCAGCCCTGGAAGGGCGCAATCCATCAGCGCAGGGTGTAAGCCCTGCGTTCAATAGTCCGTATCCGGTAAGGACGACCTGCGGTTGTCCATAGATATTTCCACACCCGCCAGCGGGGGATAGCGAAATTGCTACGCAATTTCGCTGCTTGCGTAACCATTTATGGTTACGCAAGAGGGGTGACCGCAGGCCGCCCACCAATACCACAAAATTTTCTGCATGATATTTGCCCAATAGACTCCAAATTCCAGTTATGCGTTTTATCCCGGACCTGAAATTAAATATAATACTTTTACTTTTATTATTCACCGCAGGCAGACTGTCAGCGAGGGGCTGGCATGTAGCCCCTGACGGTAAAGATTATACCGAATATACGCCTGCCCAGGCGGGAGATTATTTTCACCCGCTAAAACTTGAATTTGTATTAGCCAACAAATCTTCTGGCGGTGGTTTGCTTGTAAGTCCCGGAGATACGGTTTGGGTGCATGGTAATTTATATAATTTCTCTGAAAACAATCATAACCTGCATTACAAAACTGAGGACTATACACCCTATACAGGGTACTATGAAGCCCCGCTTTCTTACAAAAACCACAAGGCTATTCCTGAACTGGTGCCAGTTTCAAAAATCCCATATAGTTTTTTTACAAACCATTGCTTTTCACCTGATGAAATAAGGCCAGAATATGACAGCGGCCGGGATTACAATTTTAAAATAGGTGAGGAATATCCGGATCCGTGTACGGGAAACCTAAAAAAAGATTCGACCATTTACCACACCCATATCAAAGGCTACACAATATTAAGTATTAGGTTCCCAAGTCTATATATCAGCAAACTACAGGGCTCTTCTTCAGGGGGCTCCGCGGCCTTTAACGGTGAAAAACCCGTGATTGTACGCGCTTACGGAAATGAACGGGTGGCCATTGATGGCAGTAATATCCTCCAACCTACTGCTTTAAATTGTTTTAAGGAATTAGCGAAGGCGCTTGGCAAAAATCTTAATACAACTGCACTGCTTGTTATTAAGGGCCAATACACCTATTTCTGGGGAATAGAATTTACAAATTCCTGCCGCCAACATATAAGCCATATATCTGAAGGTCGCCGCATAAATGATATAGAAGAGGCTGGGGGGGTAGACATCAACGGTAAGGGCAACCGGGTAATAAATTGTGTGGTCCACAATTTAGTGTCAGGTGGAGTTTCCTCGTTCTCTACTGCTTCGCAATCTAAAATCGATGGATGTGTGATATATAACGACGGATGGTCAAATACTTCGGTAACAGACCGGGCTCACGGGCATGGTATATACTCTGCTAACAACCCTGATTCTGCTCATTCCTTTAAGGAAATTGAAAATAATTTCCTGTTTGATTGTTTCGATATGGGGATGCATATCTTTAAAACGGATAAGTCAGACGGCCCTATTACCGGATTTAAAATACACGACAATATCATTTTTAATAATGGGAAAATAGCAACGAAAATAATCCCTTCCTCCTGCGGCTCCCCCAATGGATGTTTATTTGATCTGGAAAACCCGGTGGAATGGAACGGCGTGAAATATTATCAGAAAATATTTTTTTCATACACAGCTAATTTTATTCTTGGTGGCCATTCCGGCATGAAGGACGTTGATGTATTCAATAACCATTGTTACCAGGACCTTAAGCTTGAAAAGAATGATAAAGCTTCGATTTGTGATAACGATAAGGATTTTGCCGATCGTACCCCTGATAACTTTGTAGTCAGGAGCCAGGGGTCAAAAAAAATTTATGACAATGTTAATATTGAAAACAATGTCTTAATTGGCGGAACACCTGCCCAATTGGAAGATCTGCGGCATAGCAGGTTCAGGAATAATTTTATGTACGGGAATAAAAAATTGTTAGAATACATTGAAGGCGTTGATTCCAATGCTTTTGCTTTTTTTCCTGACGGTAAATATCATCATTATGATTTAAATTGGAACGATAATAGTTATGTTTATGATCACAGCTACTTTACTTCTGATTCAAATTCAAAAAAACACCCTTTGGTTTTCTTTTGGACATTCAAATATAAAGATACCATAGTAAATATTGTAACTATGCACAAAAAGCCTGTGTTTAAAACATACACTTTCTCCAGTGATTTGATTATACAACAAGGGGCAACAGTTAATTTCTCCTCATCTGAGTTCGACGGCAACCCGTGGCAAGGGTTTCAATCTACACTTGGGCTTGAATACCATCCAGCCTGGTATAGTGATAAAATGCCAACTGACTGGAATACCCCCAAAGAATTTTTTATGGGCGGCCAGGATTCCGGACGAAAGGAAATGTTGGTTTATAATCTTGGCGGCAAACCTGCCGATTATTATTTCAGCAAACTCGATGGTTTGGTTCCAATTGGCCACCAGTTCAGGATAAGGGATGTCCAGGATTACTACAATAAAGCTCAGCAATTTACAGGTACATATACAGGTATTCCAGTGCCTGTAGAATTGCGCTATTCAGTCAGCACAAGTACCTCGAACCCTCCTGGTGCAGGTAAATTACCCAAAACTAAAGAATATCCTGGTAATGGCTCCTACGATGGTTATGTCAAAAACTTTAAACCCGAAATTTCCGGCATCACTGACGGGGTGAATAACGTAGGAGATAGTTTTCATACGGGTATGGGATTCAATACTTTCATTCTTGAATTTGCCCCTGCATTTAGTCTTGAAGCAAAGAACCTCGGAGATGGGCGATATGAGGTATCATTGAAAAATGCAGAAGGCTACATCCCCGGCAATTTTGAATGGTCAAATTCCAATGGCTTAAAAATGGAAGCCGGAAGTACTCCCGGTTCGCGTATTATTACCGTAAAAAAAGGTAAATGCGTGACTATTTCAGCTACCGGCAACTATTTTTATAACGGTTTGTCAGGCACTGAAAAAATGGAATTATGTAATAAGTAGCAGTGTAAAATTCTATTCTCTTAACAGTTATTGAAAAAGTAATTGGTGTTTTTTTTGTTTTTCTGAAAAACTCTTCTTTATATTTGTTTTTTGCTAATCTAAAAAAAACAAATATATGTTCGATACAGGTACCACTGGCTTTATGCTATTAGCTACGAGCCTCGTTATGTTAATGACTCCCGGGCTGGCATTCTTTTATGGCGGCCTTGCAGGCAAACGCAATATCCTGGGCATCATGATCCAGAGTTTTGTTTCTATGGGCATTACCACTATTATGTGGTTCATCTGCGGTTATTCGTTATGCTTTAGCGGTGGCGAAGGTGGCATTATCGGGGATATGCATAAAGCATTCATGGATGGAGTAAACCTGAATACCCCTTTTCCGGGAAACCATAAATTGCCTGAGTTTGTATTCTTTGCTTACCAGATGATGTTTGCCATCATCACCCCGGCGCTGATAACCGGGGCATTTGTAAACAGGGTTACTTTTAAATCTTATCTGATATTCCTGGTATTGTGGCAGTTGCTTGTATATTATCCGTTCGTACACATGATATGGGGCCATGGGCTCCTTGCCAAATGGGGCGTGCTTGATTTCGCAGGCGGTATAGTGGTACATACTACCGCAGGCTTCGCTGCCCTTGCGTCTGTAATATATGTCGGCAAACGCCGGGACAGGCAATCACCGCCAAATAGCGTACCTTTAATTGCCATTGGTACGGGTTTGCTCTGGTTTGGCTGGTACGGTTTCAATGCGGGCAGTGAACTTGATGTTGATGCCATTACCGGGCAGGCTTTTATAAACACTGATGTGGCTGCTTCATTTGCAGCCATCGTTTGGCTGTTTATTGAATGGAGCATGGCCAGAAAACCAAAATTTGTCGGGCTATTAACAGGTGCAGTTGCCGGGCTTGCTACAATTACTCCTGCCGCTGGTTATGTTACCTTACCATCTGCGGCTATTATTGGTATAGCAGCAGGAATTATATGCTACCTTGCCGTAAGCCTGAAAAACAAAATAGGCTGGGATGATGCGCTTGACGTTTGGGGCGTACATGGTGTGGGCGGCGCTTTTGGTACTATTATGCTGGGTGTTTTTGCCACAAAAGCAGTAAATGCTACGGGTGCAGACGGGCTGCTTCTTGGTGGCACGGGTTTCTTTGGCATACAATGCCTTGCAGTGCTGATGGGCGCGGCATGGGGCTTTATATTCACTTACGGAATGCTTTTCCTTATAAATTTGGTAACCCGTGTAAAAGTATCGGAAGCGGAAGAGGATGCCGGGCTGGATGCTTCTCTTCACGGGGAACTGGCGTATGATGAAGGGGTGTTGTAGTAGTCTGAACCTTGATTAGAAAGATTAAAAGGATTTACCTGATTTTGAAATATTATGAAGTGAAACAAGCGACCATATTGGGGTTTGTGTTTCATTTACCGCTTAGTGCCTTTTTTGAATTATTCTTTCTTAATTTTGTTTTGAAAAGGAATAAATGATATTGGATAAAATCAAGCATAATGAGCATTGAAAATATTATACAGGAATTAAATTCGTTATCTCCCGAGCTGCAACAGGAAGCAAGTGATTTTATTTCGTTTTTACATAGCCGACAACAAAAGGAAAAATCTTTAAAACCAGGGAAGAATCTAAAATTGGCGAATGAGCCATTTATTGGAATGTGGAAGGACAGGAAAGATATGCAGGATAGTTCAACATGGGTAAAGAACATCCGTAAAAAAGAATGGCTGAAACAATCGTATCTATAAAAACCTTATCATTCATAATTTAAAATTGCCCCATGTGCCGCTTATTAGCTTATACAACAAAAAAACCTGCCGAATCAACCGCCCAGTTGATAGAGGCGCTTAAGGAATTCCGTACTCTCGCCGTGAAAGGCTGTGTACCCTGTGGCAGCGAACCGGGCCATAATGATGGCTGGGGAATAAGCGCCTATAAAGATGGCGCAGTGGCGCTATATTACCGCTCCATAAAACCAGCTGGAGAAGATGTGGAATTTGAAAATATGCTAAAAACCATTACAGATATACAACCCGAACTATTAATTGCCCACCTTCGCAAAACATCAATGGGAGGGAATGTCATGATCAATACACAACCTTTTGTGTCGGATCTTTATACATTTTGCCACAACGGGACAATAGAAATGGAAAAGCAAAAAATCAGCGATTCACTTCGGTTCTTCAGGGATGTGATGGAAAAACACCGGGGAGACCAGTATGCTTTTGTGAATGCGCACCGTGAGATGGCAGAGATGTATGACTATACGGCCATGAATATGTTTTTCTGCGATGGCGAAAAAATTACGGTTGTGGAGGACTATAATGAGTCGCACCCTAAAGCGGAAGAACTGGGTTTTGAAAAATACTATACCCTTTGGGAAATGAAAGGCGAAAATGCTTGCTTTGTTTGTTCCGAGCCACTGAATTCGCTTGGTGATTTTGCTAAGAACCCATTGGAAAACAAGCACTTTTATTATTTTGCTGAAGGGGTTGGTACAGAGGTTACAGAGCCTTATGATTATTAGTTACGCAGGGCTTTGCCCTGCGCTGATGGATTGCGCCCTTTCAGGGCTTGCCGTGAATTGAAAGAAATTCCCGGAACTAATCTCTCCTTTTACCTTGTTACCCCAATACAAATTAAAATAATTTGAAGTTTAGCTCTTATATACTTTCAATCTGGATATTGTTTTTGACGGTACAGCCTGTACTTGCCCAAAGCGGTATATTCCATCAAAAGGAAGTTTGTTGCGGAAAGTGCTGTACTGAACATAAAGGCTGCAACAATCACGGGAATACGGGCACCAAAAGCCCGTTTGGCTGTGAGAATGGAATATGCAATCCCTTTAGCGGAAACTGTTGCTGCTGTATCACATTGAAAAGCGAAATATGCACTGTTCCTGCTTCGGCTATATCCCCGCTGGATATAAAATATTCTCTGCGAAACGATAATTGGATATCCGGTTATACCTCAGGGTGCTGGCACCCGCCAAAATTGGGTTGATCTGTCATAATGTAATTATCCCTCTTTGGTTTTTATAAATTTTAAATACATACAGCAATGAAAAAAATAGCATTAAGTATATTCGCTATCGCGCTCCTCACGGGCGCATCGGTTTTTGGTGGTTCAAGCAGTGGGAAAAAGGTTTCCGCACAATGTAAATGTGAAACCTGCGCCTGCGACAATTGCACCTGTGATAATTCTGGGCAATGCACCTGCAACCATGGAAGCGCCTGCTCAACTAAGAAATAAGTGAGAGCCGCGTAAATAATTGATCAGACATTAGCCGGACAATACCCTAAAGGTTAGTTCCGAATGAAGTATAAAGAGGAAGCCCGTTGAAAGACGGGCTTTTTTATTTTGCAATGATTTCAATATTAGCTTGTTTAGTTACCCGTACCCGCCGCACTAATTTATTATCTGCGGCAAGTACGTTTAGTTTTAAGTTTTGGAAAGTAAATTCTTCGCCAGACTGGGGTATTTTTCCGCATATCTCTATAGCCAGGCCGCCTATGGTTTCGGCTTCTTCTACCTCATCGAAAGTTTCATCGGGCAGTTCCATTATTTTTATAAGGTCACTGAGCATGGTTTTGCCATCGAATATAAAAGTGGATTCATCTATGCGGCTATAAGATATCTCTTCATCGTCAAATTCATCGTGTATGTCGCCAACTATTTCTTCGAGGATATCCTCAAGGGTGATAAGCCCGGAGGTACTGCCAAACTCATCAACCACAAGGGCAAGGTGTACTTTTTTTTGTTTGAACTCCTGGAGCAGGTCGTCAAGTTTTTTAGTGGGAGGTATAAAGTATGCCTCGCGCAGAAGGCCCTGCCACACGAAATCGTTATTTTGATTTAAATAAGGCAGCAGGTCTTTTACATACAATATACCTTTAACGTTGTCGAGGTCTTCGTTATAGATAGGTATCCGGGAATAGCGGTCTTTGTTTATTTCCTCTATCAGTTCCCTGAACGGGGTGCTGATGTCGTGCGCCACTACATCTATACGCGAATGCATTATCTGCTTGACGTAGATTTTACCGAAATTAATGATGCCCCTTAATATCTTTTTTTCCTCCTGCGTTGTGTTTTCTTCTGTCGTTATTTCTATAGCTTCTTTGATCTCCTGGAGGGATATTTCATTTGGCTGCTTATTCATTATTTTATCCATAATGGAAGTAGACTTTGACAGAAGCGCACTGAGCGGATAAAACAGCATTGTCAATAAATACACCGGGCGGGCATAGACTATAGCGAACCTGAGCTTTAACTGGGAGGTATATATTTTTGGAAGCACCTCGCCGAACAACACGATAACGAAAGTAACGGAGGCTACCTGCAAAATGATCTTAAATGTATCATTGCTAAAATGATAATGCCCGAATATAGGCCATGATAGTATAGCTACGCCGATATTGAATATATTGTCGGTAATAAGGATAGCGCCGAGCAGGATGCGGGGTTTTTCGAGCAGTTTCATAGCAAAGCGCGCCGACCTGGCATCGGATGATTTTAAAGCAGTGAGATCTTCCTGAGATAACGAAAAATAAGACACCTCGGCCCCTGACATCAGTGCAGAGAGGGTCAGAAGAATAATGACCAAACCCCACTCTGAATAGAAGTAGCCCAAATTGCTTTGCATAAGCAGGATTGCATAATGCACACAATCCTGCCTACCCGCTATAGCCTCCAAAATTTTATCATTACAGATTAAAAGGGCAAGTCATCATCAATAGGCATACTGCCCACAGGCTCAGAAGGGGTCTGCATTTTAGGCTGGCCATTGTAGTTACCGGATGATGCAGGCTTTGAATAACCGCCCCCTTCACTGCCTTCATCACTGCCATCTTCGCGCTTACCCAGGAGCATTAGGTTTTCGGCTACTATTTCAGTAATATATCTTTTTACGCCGTCTTTATCGTCATAAGAGCGGCTGCGTATTTTACCTTCAATATACACCTGCTTGCCTTTTTTCAGGTATTTTTCAGCGCGTTCGGCCAGGTGGCGCCAGGCAATGATATTATGCCACTCGGTTATTGTTTGCCATTCGCCGTTTTTGTCTTTGTAGTTCTCGCTGGTAGCAAGACTGAAATTAGCAACAGGGTTGTTTTCGCTAACATACTTTATTTCCGGGTCTTTGCCCAAGTGCCCGATTAAAGTTACTTTGTTTACTCCTGACATATTTTTTAGTTATTGGGTTATTGTATGGGCTTAAAATTTTAAGCCCATACAAACAAAATTACCACAATTTTGGAATTTGTACATATTCTTTTAAAAATTTTTCAACAGGGCGGGGGAGGGGGTATTTGTTTAGTTCATTGAAATTTATAAAGGTATAGGGTTTTAAGGCTTTGTTTTTAAGATTCTTTATCTTTATATCATAGATGGAAATTTGCAGGGTTTGGTGGGTCAACTGGTGTTTCATTTGGGCAGTTTTAATAATGTCTTTAATATCAAAGCTAAAATCCTTACTAATATTCAGGATAGTTTCTTCATCTGTTTCACCACTTATCTCCGGCATATCATATAAACTTTGCCAAATATCACCGGCAGGCCTTTGCTTAAGGCATAGCCAATCAGCGCTATGAATAAAGAGATAATTGATCCGTCGGGGAACTGGAGCTCTTTTGGGAATTTTTATAGGTAATATGCTCACTTTACCGGTTTGCCAGGCTATGCAGCAAGAAGTAAGCGGGCAAACCGAACAGTTGGGGTTTTGCGGAACACATTGCAGGGCCCCGAATTCCATCATTGCTTCATTGAACCTTCCAGGATCTTTTTTATCAAGTAAATTTTGTGCGATTTCAGAATAAATCTTTTCGGCTTCCGGGGCATTTACTGGGGTTTCGATGCCGTACAGCCGGGAGATAACCCTGTAAACATTACCGTCAAGTACCGCAAAAGGCTTGTTATAGGCAAGTGAAATAATGGCAGAAGCGGTATATTTACCTATACCTTTTAAAGTAAGCAGCACTTTATAATCATTTGGAAAGGTACCCTTAAAAAAAATTTCTATTTGTTTTGCAGTATGATGAAGATTGCGGGCGCGGGAATAATATCCAAGCCCCTGCCATAGCCGCAGCACTTCCTGTTCAGGCGCAGATGCAAGTGCTTTTACGTCAGGATATTTATCTATAAAACGTTGATAATAAGGCGTTCCTTGTGCTACTCTTGTTTGCTGCATTATGATCTCGGACAGCCAAATTTTATAGGGGTTTTTATCCATCCGCCAGGGTAGTTTGCGCCTGTGAATATCAAACCAAACACCCAGGTTTTTCCTTATTTCCGACTCTATTTTTGACACGCCCACAAAAAAAAGCAAAATAATAGATTGATTGCTTGCATTTTAAAAATAAATATTATTAAATTTGTCCCCGCTTTGTTGATTAAAACATTTTTAATAACTTAAAATTAAATAACGTGACTAAGGCAGATGTAGTTTCAGAAATCGCAGCTAAGACCGGAATTGAGAAGGTTGCTGTACAAAATGTAGTTGAAAGTTTCTTTTCCGTGCTCAAAACTTCAATGAGCCAGGGAACAAATGTTTACTTCAGGGGCTTCGGTAGCTTCGTGGTGAAAAAAAGGGCACGTAAAGTTGCGCGTAATATCGCAAAAAATACGTCCCTGATTATTGAGCCGCATCATATACCGGCATTTAAGCCTGCTAAAACTTTCGTTGAGGAGGTTAAAAGAAAAGTAAAAACAAAGAAGTAAACCCTTTTACTAAGGCATAATGCAATCAACCCGATTAAAGCAGGTTTTAGCTGTGCTTTTAACTCTCGGGTTGATTGCATTTATTTACTTCAACGGAAGAAATAATTCTTCCGCGCTTAACAAAGGTACATCTATGAACGATGACCACCCGGGTGGCAGTACAGCCATGCCGGGTAGTGCTTTTGATTTTAAGTTACTTGAAAGTGATATTAAGTCTAAGTTGCCCGTTACAGCAGCAGCAGCTATTAATAGCGTAGAGAAAAGGGTAGAGACGGGGAAACCCTCTGAAAAGGACCTTCTTCTATTAGCTAATAAGTTTGACAGCCTGAAACAGCCTGCGCTGGCTGGATTTTATTACAAAAAGCTGACTGAGCAATATCCAGGTAACGAAAAATACCTGGCTGGTTGTGGCGAACGATTTTTTGAAGCAGTCGGACAAGTAAATGATTCGCCATCTATGGCTTATTTCGTAGATTTGTCGATTCAAAACTATGAGAAGGCTTTGAAGATGAATCCGGGGGACTTAGATTCAAAGGCCCACCTTGCTGTAGATTATATAGATGGCAAGGGCGATGTGATGAAAGGAGTGGGGATGCTACGGGAAGTAAACCAGGCAGACCCGGACAATAAATTTGTACTTTTTGAACTTGGAGTTTTATCCATGCGCAGCGGCCAGTGGGACAAAGCGGTGGAAAGGTTCTCAAAACTGGTACAGGTAGAACCGGAAAACCCGGACAATATGCGTTATCTTGGCCAAAGCTACCAGGGCCAGGGAAATAAAGATAAAGCGCTTGAAGCTTATCAAAAATATAAACAAATGGTACAGCAGCCACGCTTGAAAGCGGAGGCCGATGCCCTGATTAATACGTTAAAATAAAATTTAAAATACTTCATATATGCCTTGCGGTAAAAAAAGAAAAAGACATAAGATAGCTACTCACAAAAGAAAGAAGAGGCTCAGGAAAAACAGGCACAAGAAGAAGAAATAACTTCTGCCCAGTGGTGAAAGGAATGGCTCTGCCGGGAGACTTCTTTTTTCACAATATAATGTGCTATAGTTGAATAAAGACCTTATAATTCAAACTTCCGATGGGGGTGCAGAGATTGCTTTGCTCGAAGACAGGCGATTAGTGGAGTTGCACCATGAAGAGGTAGACGAAGATTATCTTGTTGGCGACATATACCTAGGAAGGGTACGCAAAGTACTGCCCGGGCTCAATGCTGCGTTCATAGATATAGGCCACGAAAAGGATGCTTTTCTGCATTACCTTGATCTGGGCCCAGATGTCCGCTCATTTTCAAAATACGTAGACCTCGTCAGGCGGGGCCGGATGAAAGATACACGCCTTGAGAATTTCCGGTTTGAGCCACAGATTGTTAAAACCGGCAAGATCGATGAGATCCTTGCTGCCAACCAATATATTGTTGTCCAGATTGTAAAGGAGCCTATTTCCACCAAAGGGCCACGCCTTACTTCCCAGATCACCCTTTCAGGAAGATATATCATCCTTATACCTTTCAGCGATGCTCTTTCCCTTTCAAAAAAGATAAAGCTAAAAACGGAACGCGACCGCCTGCGGAAACTGGTCAGCGAGCTGAAGCCCAAAAATTTCGGTGTGATTATCCGCACCAATGCTGAAGAAGCCCCTGACGAAGAAATAAGGCAGGATATGGAAAAACTTATGCGCGGCTGGGACAACATGATAAAAGAGCTTGAAGAAGGCAAACACAAACTACACAGCGAACCGGGAAGAAAGGAATCCATACTCCGCGACATAATGAATGATACTTTCAGCCGTATCATGGTTGACAACCCGAAAGTGCAAAAACAACTGAAAACTTACGTCCAGCAAATATCTCCTGGCCAGGAAGATATCGTGAAGCTCCAGAAGGGCGACCGGCCTCTTTTTGAGCAATTTGACATTGATAAACAAATCCGTTCCCTCTTTGGCAAGATCGTAAACCTCGGCGGTGGCGCATATCTCATTGTAGAACATACCGAGGCCATGCACGTGATAGACGTAAACAGCGGCAGCAAGCGCAACAAAGACGATAACCAGGAAGGCAGCGCCCTGAAAATAAACATGGAAGCCGCCATGGAAATAGCCCGCCAGCTGCGTCTCCGCGACATGGGTGGCATCGTGATCGTTGACTTTATAGATATGCGGAGCGCCGCCAACCGCAAACTTGTATTCGACCGTTTCCGTGATATAATGAAGGACGACCGCGCCAAACATACCATACTGCCCCTCACCAAGTTTGGCCTGCTACAGATCACCCGCCAGAGGGTACGCCCTGAAATAATCCTGAACACCTCCGAAATATGTCCCGTGTGCAACGGTACCGGCCAGGTAGACAGGGGTATAAACATCACCGAAGAAATAAAGCGAAGCATAGACTACAAGATAAAAAAGGACCATATAAAGAGCCTGCACCTTATAGTACACCCCTACGTGGATGCTTTCCTTACCAAGGGCCTGGTATCTACCCGCCTGAAATGGATGTGGGAATACAAATGCCGGATAACCATAGAAGACAACTCTGAGTTTCTGCTAAACCAATATGAACTGGCCTAAACATACAGTAAAATCTTACGCGCTCAATCACCGGCCCGCTCCAGTTTTTCCTAAAAATTAGTGACGCTTTTTGTCCACTTTTGCGTGGTTTTTGTCATTTTTTGCATTTTTTAGGCTTTTTGACCACATTTTCGATGCTTTTTCCAAAATAAAAACCTCATTTAGCCATAGCTGAGACCTATTTTCTCGACTTTTTGCGAAATAGAGGGGGATGCCGCATATTATGGGTGATTTCTATGATATATCTTACACGCGTAAAGCCTAAAAAAACAGCTCACCAATAAATAAACTCCGCCAACTGCGGACCCCACGAAATCTGTCTTCCGCAATCCGAATATACAATATATTTGTCACATAACAAAAAACTAACCTTGTTTGATTATTTCAGGAGGCATGTATTTTGTGAATATAGTCAGCGATACTTATCAGCATACCTTTAAAGTAAATAAGCTCTAAGAATGAATCAATAAAAGGAACTACCCGGCAGTTATATATTTCCCGAGAATGGTAGCAGGTCGTGAGGCCGTAGAAGAAAAGATAGTGAGGATACGGTAGAGGGCATGCCTTTTAAACCTGAATACTATTCCATGCAAAAAAGATTATCTTTGGCGCTTAAATATAAATTTAAGATTATGAACAAGTATTCTACTTTTTTAAAGAAGACATTAATTATCTCCCTTATGTTTATCTCCGGCATCGTTTCGGCGCAGCATACCGGTAGCTATGATACCTCAATTACTTTTATGGGAAAGCCGCGTAAAGTTTCTCTCTATGTTCCAACTAACTATAATGCTTCCAATAAATACAGGCTGATGATATGCCTTCACGGCCTTGGCGATAACTGCGCCAACTACAGGAATAGCCTTATGTCTATTTTAAGCTGGAATACTTATATCACAAATACCATTTTTGTTTGCCCCGAAGCGGATACTACCATTGTAGATTATTACGACCTGTCGGGATCAGAGCAAATAATACCAACCAGTGTGAGCCTTGCCAAATCCTTATATACTATTGATACCACTAATATTATTTTGCAGGGCTTTTCTTTAGGTGGCAGGGCAGCATTACGGTACGGCCTCAGCAATTATACTTCATTCAAAGGGTTGTTACTGAATACCCCTGCTATACAGGGCGTGAAAAACGCCATCAACCTCATTTCCACTTATACTTTTGATTATCAGAATGCTTCGAAGATACCTATTTATATTACGCACGGAGAGCTGGATCCTGCTTATGAAGCGCCCATTGATTCAGCCCTTATAAGGATGATGTTAAGTGACGGCAAAGTAAGGAAATATGAATTTGCAAATATGGGCCATGCTATTCCACCTATTACCGGCATAATCAATTTCCTTTCGTTCTTTGATACTGCCGCCTCCAAAGGTTATGACCTGGGGGTAGAAAAGGTGATAACACCTTTGTTCTCCTGCTCTTCTATACAGGCTTCCGTACTTGTGTGCAGCCTAGGGCAGGATACCATAAAATCCGTTACCCTCCAATATATCAATAGCGGCAATACTTTGTCATATACCTGGAATGGTACTTTAGCGCCATTTCACCATGCTATTATTTCTCTTCCTTCCATCACATCAGATTCGGGCTATCAATCACTCGTAGTGCAGGTAAAAAACCTGAATGGAAATATTACGGATACCGTTACTGCCAACAACTCCGATACCGGCCTTTTCACAATAGAAGGCAAAGCGCTGCCTCTGCCTGTATTTGAAGGTTTTGAAGAACCAAAATTCCCTATAAATAATTGGGTGTTGAGTTCTTATGACGATTATTTGAATGGATGGTCAGTAAATACTCCCGGGCTGTACAGCGCAAATTCAATAACCGACTACAATACGATCTTTGAATTTGACAATTCCACCATGAAGGATGATCTCCTATCTCCTGAAATAGACCTAAGCGCTGTTTCAAATGCCTACGTCCATTTTTATGTTTCTTATAACTATGACGAATATACGCCCCCTTATGCTACAGGTGATCTTTTTCTTGCTGATACGCTCCAGGTTCTTATTTCTACCGATTGCGGCCAGTCTTTTCAGTCACTTTATAAAAAAGGCGGTTCACAACTTGCCACTTTCGCCAGTCCTATTATAAACCCGCTTAGTATACAGGCTGATATTTTCAACCCTGCCGACAGCAACTGGCGCGGTGAAACAATAGATATTAGCTCTTACATAGGGAACAACGTCATCATTAAATTTAGCTATATTTCTGATCTTGGAGGCCTTATTTACCTTGATAATATAGGTGTTAATTCTACGCCGACCGGAATAAAAACTACTGTGCCTCTTTCTTATAAAATATATCCTAACCCGGCCACCGACTATGTATATATACAGCCTGGCAGTGATGCGATAACACAAGTGAATATAATGGATATGACTGGAAAAAGCATCTTTTCGCAATACAATGCCGGAAATAGCGGCAGTGATATGATAATAAATACATCCACCCTAAATGCCGGTATGTATATATTCCAGGTAACCACCCTAAATGGCGCTCAATCAAACAAAGTGATGATAGAAAGATAATTGATTGTAGAGTTCAAAATTTTGAACTATTTTTTTTAACCCTATAGCATGGCTATTTTTTTATCTTTGCATTTATATGCAATTATCTGAAATAATAGAACCTATTATCGGCAACCCCCTCATGCATGCTAAATGGCTGAATACCCTGAGCATGATGGAGAATACAGGTGCTCGAAAAATATCCGCCTCTGAAAGCAAAAGCAAAGTAACCCTCATGGTACTGAAACATGCCGCAGAAGAAGCCCGCCATGCCTACTACCTGAAAAAACAGATCACTAAAATTGATTCGGCCCTTTGCGAAGATTATTCATTCGCTAATTTATTAGCGCCCGCAAAAAGCTTCTTTTACCTTCACCAGCTTGATGTAGAAGTTAGCCGCTACCTGAAAAACGAAGTGGGCCTGCAAGGGGAGAGCCTTAAATACGGGGCCTACCTTCTTGTTACTTATGCCATTGAAGTACGGGCAGATGAGCTATACCCAGTCTACCAGGACGCCCTCACAAAGGTGCAAAGCAGTATAAATGTAAAGTCAATTATTACAGAAGAAGAGGGCCACCTGGCAGAGATGCTTCACCAGATGAAGGGCTTTTTCGACGGATGGGAAATACATGCCGATGAAGCCGTGAAACATGAAACAAAACTATACGAAGAATGGATTAAAGCACTTGCAATTGATATATCCAGGTAGAAATAAGAAACGGCGAGGGAGTCGCCGTTTCCATACATAGAACAGTTGTAAATATTAGATCGTACAAACTAACCTAATTCGATGCTAAGGTACAAATGCTTCATTTAAGTCAAAAAGCATATTTTTGCTAATATTACGCGTTTAACCAAGGTTTTTGCTTTAAAAAAGCAACTAACGTACTGTATGGCAAAGTATTAAAATTTCACTTTCTTACCTGTCACTGGTCATTTTATTCTTTAAAAAAGTATCAAGACTACCTTTCATTGTGTCCATATACTTATAAAAGTGCCTGATATCCTTTTTTGAGAACTCCTCCATTGCAATGTTGTTCGTTTCTTCCATCGCTTTATGTATTTCCGGTAAAATATTTTTTGCCTTCTCAGTAAGAAAAACAAAATGCTGCCTCCTGTCATAAGCATTTACGCGCTTATCCGTCATACCATGCTCCGACAGGTAATTCATTATTCTTACCATACTGGCTTTGTCTGTTTTTAAAAAATCGGATATGTGCTGCTGCGTACATTTTTCTTTATTTCCTATAAAAACCAAAATTGAGTAATAGCGCTCTATTTCCAGGTGGCCCAGTTTTTGGTGAAATATATCCATATAACCTTTGGAAATGATTTCCATATATTTACCCAAAGGCAGGTTTGCCTGCAATATTTTAGTCTTTGCCATATCATTTTTTTACAAACAAAGATACATATCCCCCTAAAAATAGTTGACACTACCAACGGTAATTAATATTTTAATAATGTATCTTTGAGAAAAACTTATATTCGCCAGAGATTTAAAAAAAGGGAAGGGCTATTGGGATATTCCGGGATTTTATTATCTTCGTATCAAGAAATTTCTATTAACACTAAATTAATGTTTAAACCAATGAAAAAATTACAAATTTTAGCGGCAGTACTTGTTTTGGCAGTAGCTATATTTTCATCCTGCAAAAAGGCAAGCTCAAACAATAATAACTCCACCTCTACCAGTACTTATTATGTTACTGCAACTATTGCAGGCGGCAACCCTCCTACCTGGGTAGCGAGTACAGCTTTAGGTAGCAATTCAGGCCCGTTGGGTTCAGGGAATATAGCAGTTTATGGCGCTATGGCTGACGGAGAGAGCATTAGCATAGGTTTTGCCAATAATGTTACACCGGGGACCTATCAGTTAAATGCCGCCCCTGCTTACGTTTCTGAAAGCTATACTATAAACTCAAGCGCTTCAGGGCAATATGCCGCTACATCCGGCTCAGTTACTATTAAGAGTATTTCCCTTACTGGCGCTGTATCTGGTACCTTTAGCTTCAGTGCATTGGATCAAACAAATAACTCTACAGTTACTATTACCAGTGGATCGTTCAATGTAAAACTTTAATGATGAGAATTGATAAAACGGTTAAGTAACTAAATCTGATGAAAACTTGCCTCCTGTTTGCTTTTGGTTCTTTATCGGTCATTTTTTCGTCATGCGACAAAGGGACAACTTATCCTGCCGCCCCTGCGCTGTCTGCATCGATAAACAATATCAACTGGACTACAAACAGCGTAACGCTAAACCCATCAGGCAACCAGTTGTCTGTAAATGCCCCTAACCCTTATGGTGGTAATTTTATGATAAATATGCCATCGAATATTACCCCGGGGACTTATACCCTTAGCCAAACAGGCCAATACAATGCAATATATACCAATGACCTGAATGGCACTGTCAACAATTTCTATTCCGTGTCAGGCTCGCTGGTTATTGCACTTTCTCCACCGGGGCAGTTAGAGGGCACATTCAGCTTTACCGCCGCCAATATTTTGAATTCTTCTGATATAATAGTTGTAAACAACGGGGTCTTTTCTTTGAATAATTTCTAAAGGGCGCCGTTGTTTTTTCTTTTTCATCCTCTTTTCCTTTTTGTACTTTGGCAAATAAATTATGCCTAAAATTGCAGGGCAAATAACCCGGATGGCTAAGACACCCTACACTGAAAAGCGCAACGTGATGCGGGTAACGCTGATAGTGGGGGTAGCCATTGCAGTATTAAAATTTGTAGGGTGGCTCATTACTTCTTCAGATGCCATACTCTCCGATGCGCTTGAATCGCTGGTAAATATAGTCGCAGGTGCAGTAGCAATCTACAGTCTTTCCTACGCCGAAAGACCGAGGGATACAGACCATCCTTACGGCCACGGCAAAGTCGAGTTTCTCTCTGCCGCCTTTGAGGGCGGCCTTGTGTTTTTTGCAGGTTTTGCCATTATTATTAAGGCCCTTTTCGGCTTAATTAATCCGTTAGAAGTCAAGTCACTCAACATCGGCCTCGTGTTCATTGCTATTGGCGGAGTGGCTAACTTAGTATTGGGGCTGCGCCTGGTAAGTAAAGGCAAGAAATTAAAAACACTTATACTGGAATCTGACGGGAAACACCTGTTATCAGATGCATATTCCAGCGCAGGCATTTTTGTGGGCCTCACCATTGAGTATTTTACACATATCCACTGGATTGATGATGCAATAGCCATGGCGCTCGGTGTTGTTATTTTGTGGTTGGGCTTTAAAGTCGTTCGTAAAGCCATCAGCGGACTGATGGATGAGGCCAATATGAAAACCCTGCATGAAATTGTGGACATACTCGAGCAAAACCGCCGCGAGCCCTGGATAGACATACATAATATGCGGGTAATACAATATGGAAATTACCTCCATATAGACTGCCACGTTACCCTGCCCTGGTACTGGACCCTGCAACAAAGCCACGAGCAAATATCTGATATTGAAACCATAGTAGCGAAGCATTATAAAGAGAAAGTCGAATTTTTCATCCATTCAGACCCATGCCTGCCAAGTTCATGTGCAGTATGTACTATGAAAGATTGCAATGTGCGAATGCACCCTTTCCGTGCTAAAATAAAATGGGAACTTGATCTCCTGCTAGCAAACAGAAAACATGGAATTGATGAAGCTTAGTTGAAAAGCTTTATCAGGCAAATAGTGCGGCAACGGGATCAATTTTGAAAGTAGTCCTGGAAATGCACTTTTTCACTGTTTCTTCAAATGCATCCTGATAAATACATCCAAAACCATTTGGTCCAAAAGGGATTACATTTGGCGATTCCAAAGACACCTCAAGAACACGCTGTACTTTTAATGCTTCGGCAATAGCGAATGGCATGGACTGATTACCAATAAACAATTTGCAGGAATTAATAATATCCGCCATCTCAAGAAAATTATCAACCTTTATCCACACCAATGAAGGCAATTCTGCTTTCATTGATTTATATTCCTGTTCAGTACCTAAGAAGGCCAAATCCTTATATCCACTCAAAAATACGCGGCTAAGGTTAGGGTTTCCATATCTTTTAGATCTTGATAGAGCAATGCAATTTGAGTATTCTTCTTTTTTACTGGCATATAACCAGGGTTTGGTAAGGTCGGGAAACACGTTAAAAGCAAAAGAATACCAGGAAGCAAGGTTACTCCGGTCAAGTGGTATATCGATAAACCGAAACGCGTCCATATCCACGTCAATGGATTGTCTGCTAAATATTCCCGCCTTCTTTAAATAGGGTTGGTACTGAAGCAGGGGAAGAAGCATTTCGACTGTTTTTTCGTTAAAATGCTTATCCACTTTACCGCTATGTGGCTGTATAATATTTAGGTATAATTCGATGTCATTACCAAACCGGTTCATCTCGCGCATTGCAGGAATGGCGTAGATAATATCCCCGCTTTTGCCGGAGTGCATAAAACGGACCTGCCTTTTATCTAAATAACCTGAATGAGGATATTCAGGCTTAAATTCCTTTTCCTTTTTGTTAAAAATGTTTCTCATTGCCAAAGTGATTTGTTGGTCCTAATTAATAAAAATGCATGACAGGTTTTATCACCCTTGCATATATGCAAGACGAACCTAAAATGTAAAAGGTTAGTTGGGCGGCTTTTTACAATCCCTGGCGCCACCGAAATGATTTCGCTTGCTTTCCGTACCTTTGCAGGATGGAAAGTAAAAGACAGGCCAAATTTGGCCGTCAGGTGCAGAAAGATTTGAGCGAAATATTTTTGCGGGAAGGCAAGGCCCTTTTCGGGACTCAGTTTATTTCCGTGAGCCAGGTAAGGGTTACGCCGGATCTGAGTTATGTAAAAGCATACCTTACTTTTTTGAATGAAAAAGACCCACAACGCATGCTGAACCTGGTAAAACTGCACAATAAAGAATTGCGCACCATGCTCGCTTCGCGCATCCGCAACGAAGTGCGCAAAATACCCGAAATAGAATTCTTCTATGACGACACAATGGAATACGTGGAGAAAATGGATAAACTTTTCGCTGAACTGAAAGCAAAAGAACAACCAAAGCAAGAGGGGGATGAACAACCGAATAACGAATAATAGAACATTTGAATAACGAATTACTTCGCTATTCAAAATTCTAATGTTCAATTGTTCAAAATTCAATTTTTATAACCACTTAATTTTTTCTGAATTTGCCTCCTATCCAGCAAAATAAATCACTTAAACAGTTCAATACTTTTGGTATTGATGTTTCTGCACGGTATTTTATTCAAATATCCGGCATAGCCGATATGCTGTATATCATACATAATGCCAGGCTAAAACCCCTGCCCTGGCTTATCCTCGGCGGGGGCAGCAATATTCTCTTTACCCAGAATTTTGATGGCCTGGTGGTTAAAAACAATATACGCGGTATAGAAATCCATAATGTTACCAAAGAATCTGTCAGCGTGAAATGTTTCAGCGGGCAGGTATGGCATGACCTGGTTTTGTTCGCCATCAACCAGAACCTTGGGGGTATTGAAAACCTTTCGCTTATTCCCGGTACCGTGGGCGCTGCACCCGTGCAGAATATTGGCGCGTATGGGGTAGAACTAAAAGATACTTTTGAAAGCCTTGAAGCCATTGACCTGCAAACAGGGGAATTGGTTGTGTTCTCTTATGACGCATGTAAATTCGGCTACCGCGACAGTATTTTTAAGAACGGGGCTAAAGGCAAATACTTTATCTTATCCGTTACTTTAAAACTTTCAAAAGACCCCAAAATAAATGCTTCCTATGGCCTTATTTCCAGGAAACTGGAGAATGCCGGGATAACCAACCCAACCATCCGTGATATAAGCCATGCAGTTTGCGAGATACGCCAGAGCAGGCTGCCCGACCCGGCAGTGATCGGCAATGCAGGCAGTTTTTTCAAAAACCCCGAAATAGAAACCTCTCGCTACGAAAAAATAAAAATAGAACATCAGGAAATGCCGGGATATGTAGTGAATGAAACCACTACTAAAATACCCGCCGGCTGGCTGATAGAACAATGTGGCTGGAAAGGCAAACCTGTTGGCAATACAGGCACTCATCAGGAGCATGCCCTGGTATTAGTGAACTATGGAAACGCCACAGGCGATGAGATCAAATCCCTTGCCCTCGAAATCCAAAAATCAGTAAAAGATAAATTCGGGATCGAGATAGCGGCGGAAGTGAATGTGGTGTAAAGTTAATAACCTAAACTATAACCGAGTTTATTTTCAGATACACTATAAAAAATTCTTTGAGCTTCTTTTAACTCTTTCTCAACTTTTACTTTCTCCTCTTCTTTTGCAAACATGATTTTGAGAAATTGTATAGTATGTAAATGAGTAATATTATAATAGTCAGCAACAATTTAAGAACTTTAGAAAGTTTGCTGACGAAGTTCAACTCAAACTTAAAAATATAAATAGTAAAGAGAGAACCCCCAATTTAAAATCCTAAAATTCAAAAAATATTAAGCGAAACTATTGATTTATATGCATTAGGAATGTATAGATGGTCGATTATTGCTTCTGCGAGTGTCATTGGAAGGTAAAATGTATAGAACAAAAGGAGTATCATTTATTACATGAGTTAAGACATAGTCGCAATGAGCTTGTTCACGATATTCAAACACCTATAAGTGAATCAGATGCCGTAATTATGATACATATTGTTTTTAAAGTTATTAATAGGTTAAATCAAAATAGATAATTCCTTATTCATAGCTCGCCGTAGGGATTCAATATTTTGAACCCGGCCGCAACAGGACATAAAATATTATGCCCCTACATATTTCTAAATCTTTCCCTTAATTTTGTTTTTTAAAATGAAGTGCCAAAACGACTTAAATAATACTAAACTATTATCCTTAGCGGTATGAGATGTAATTCAATTATTTTTAGCCTGTTATTCTTTTCACTAATTTCAACCAGGTCTTACGGGCAAATACCTATCCGCGAAGACCTCAATATCAATTCGCATGATATTATTGCTAAAGTAGACGAGGATGTTGAAAAGGAAAATTATGCCGATGCTATAGACCAGCTTGGGCGGATAACCCGCAATGACTCTAACTACGACAGGGCGCAGGCGCTCCTCTGCCAGGTATATTCGTACAACAAAAACTATGATAAAGTAATAGCTCTTGGCACTAAAAACCTGGATGATGCAAGATATGCGGAAGAATATTACAGGCTGCTTATATTGAGTTATTCGGCGCGCGACACCCAATCGGTAAAGGGCATAGCGCTGGCTGACGAAGGGCTGAAAAGGTTTCCGTATTCTTCAAAAATAAGATACGCGAAGGCCCTCACTTATATGAACGCAAAGAAATTTGAAGAGGCGCGGCCGGTATTGTATGACGCAATAAAGAATAATCCGTTTTACCAAAGGGCGCATTACCAGCTTGGTTTTGTGTACTATAACGAAGGGAAAATAATTCCTTGTTTTTTGGCTATGGTATTTACAGCAAGCCTGGACCCGGAATCTGATTACGGAAAATCAGCTGTAAAAATATTGGAAGAGCTTTCAGCGAATGGAATAAGCCTGCCAGCAGCAAAAGTTAAAAACATCAAAGAGGATGGCGATTTTGGTACTTTGGAAGACCTTTTTGTATCTAAAATAGCTACGAAAGAGGGTTTTAAATCGGAGTATAAGCCAAACTATACTTTGCTCCGGCAGCTTTCCCTTGTTTTAGACCAGTTGCAATACAATGGTGCCGACAATGGTTTTGCCATGCAGTTTTATGCACCCTTTTTTCTTTCAGTAAAAGACCAGAAACTCACAAAGACTTTCGGCTACAGGCTTTATTTCGGGTTCCCCACCAGCGAACCGGCGAAACTTGCTGAAGCGGATAAATCCGGCAATAAAGATTTCAATAATTTCTTCACCAAGTTTATTGATGATAACTATAATGTGCGTGAAACCGATTGGGACGGTAAAAAACAAAAGATGCGTTACTGGTTCCTGAATATCAGTCATATTGAAGCCATAGGCAGCCTGAATGGCGCAAAAAAAGATGGCTACTGGAAACATTTTTTTGATAACGGGAATATTTTTTCCGAAGGCAGATATGCAAACGACCTTAAAGACGGTTTGTGGAAATTCTATTATGGAGATGGCAAACTTGAAAGAACCGAAGAATGGACAAGCGGCGCAAATACCGGTACAAACAAGCTTTACAATGAAAATGGCAACCTGCGGCAGGAATACACAGTAAAAGCCGGTAAACTGGAAGGGACGCTGAAAAACTATGCCGTTAACGGAGCTTTGTTAAGTGTTTTTGAATATAGTGGCGACAAAATGAACGGCCCTGTAACCGTGTATTACCGCAGCGGGGAAGTAAATGTACACTACAATGAAGTGAATAGCCAGATGGATGGCGAGGCAAAAGAATTCAGCCCTTTTGGGAAAACGGTAACTGATTTGAATTTAAAGAATGGCACTAATGATGGCCCCATAAAAGAATATTATACCGATGGTACTTTAAAGCTCGAAGGGAATAACAAAAACGGCAAAGAAGATGGCAAATGGGTTAATTATGGCCTAAATGGCAAAGTAACTTCCGAGCGGAATTATATCGCGGGTGCTGAGGAGGGTGAGAGTAAATTTTACTATCCAAATGGTGTTATTTCCGAAACACAAAACTATAAGAAAGGCAAACTGAATGGCAAGGAAACCAATTATGATGTTTTTGGAACGAAAATATCGGAGTTTAATTATTCCGATGATATAGCTATAAGCTATACTTATTTTGGGCCTAAGGGAGAAATACTATCACAGGGCAGCGATAAAAACGGCAATTTGGACCAGGTAAGCAAAAGCACCTCTGGCATTACCCTGATGGAGGGTAAACTGGAGAATGGGAAGCGCAGCGGCTTATGGAAGTTTTATTATAAAAACGGCGCGATACAAGAAGAAGCCAGTTATGAAAACGGCCTGCCTGAGGGGGAAGATATTGAATACTACCTGAATGGGAAAATTGAAAATAAATACAATAATGTAAAAGGTAAAATAGAAGGCTATTTTGCACATTATAATGATAAAGAAAACCTTATACAGGAAGGCAACTACGAACATGGCGTGAAACAAGGCTATTGGATGAACTACTATGACAACAGCAAGCCAAAAGAACTTGCCTACTATGCTGACGACAGGCAGGAGGGCTACCAGGTTAGCTATCTTACGAGCGGGGAAAAGGATTTTGAAGAACTGTATAAAGATGGACTTTACATGGGCTATACCCAATTTGGCGCCAATGATTCTGTCCTGTTTCATGGGGATTATACCAAAGGAAGCGGGGATTATAAATACTTGTTTTCCAATGGAAAACCACAACATGCAGGGCAGTTTGAAAAGGGCGACAAAGCGGGAACATGGCATTACTTTAACTATGATGGCAAGCCAAACGCCGATGAATATTATAAAAACGATTTCCAGGATGGCAAGAATCTCTTTTATTATGATAACGGTGAAAAACGTGTAGACGGAAACTATGCACTTGGCGAAAAAACAGGTTCATGGAAATGGTACTATGAAAACGGAAAACTGAAAAGTGAAGGCAGCTATGTGAATGGAACGGAAAATGGAAAATGGAGCTACTATGACTACGATGGCAAACTATATTCCGAAAATAATTACAGCTATGGTGCGCTGGAAGGTGAACAGGTACGTTATTCCCCGGAAGGTGATGTGCAGTTTATTCTCTATTTCAATAACGGCGCACTCACTGCCTACTCCTATTATCTGCCCGATGGCTCATTGAAAAAAATACCTGTTACTGATGAAACAGGGGAAGTAAAAGCATATTTTAAGAACGGAAAATTGTCTGCTGAGGTTAACTATGTTGCCGGAAATATAAACGGGGAGAAAAAGTTGTATTATTCCAGCGGGCAGTTGCGCAGCCAGGAAGATTTTGTTTATGGTAATACTGAAGGCGATGCCATTACTTATTTTCCTGATGGAAAGGTGGCAATGAAGCAGCATTATGAAAATGACAAACTTGACGGGCCAAGCATAATTTACGATAAAGACGGCACTGTAATTGAAGAAGCTAACTATACCGAAGGTGACCAGAACGGCGAAACGAAGGAATACAAGGACGGGAAGCTGGCGCAAACGAAGATTTACATTGACGGTATTTTGATTGATATAAAATGAAAAGTATAATAAAGATAATCATTGCGGGATTGATTTTGATGGGCGGATACATTTCAGTAAATGCCCAGAAAAGTTTAGATATATTTAGCCAGTATAAAAAGCAATTCCCTACGGAGCATGGCATTACACTGAAAAGCAATGTTGATGTAAACATAAAGCAGAAAGGTGAAGATGTACAGATAGATGCTGATTATTACGAAGAAAACCTTTTTCTTGATGTAGATGGCGGCGACTACTCTACCCGTAGCCTGTACTATACCGACCTGGAACAAATTTCAGACCTGAAAGCAACTACATTTGTAGCAGATGGGAGCCACACCAAGGAAATGGCAGTAAAGAATTTTCTCACAAAAGATTATCTTGATGATGGTATTTTTTACGGGAGCGGCAAAGTGATAAACTTTATTTTCCCTGGCATAGTAAACCAGTCGCGCACAGTACTTTCTTACCATACAAAATACCTTGACCCACACTTATTGTCACCACTGGAACTGATTGGCACTTTCACTACTGCAAACAGCAGTGTAAAGCTTTCATTCCCCTCATCTGTTCAGGTAAAATACCAGATGTTTGGCATTGATGATTCTATTAAAAACAAGATCACTTTCAGCGAAGAGAAAAAAGGTGGTAGTACTACCTATACCTGGACGGCCCACGACCTGAAGCATAAGGATGAAGAATCTGGCGCCCCGGCCTACGCGGAAGAGCAGCCCCAAATTATTTTCTATATAGAAAGGACAGAATATAAGGGAGTTCAAAAAGATGTGCTTGCCAACACTGCTGACCTCTATAAATGGTGCCACGACCTTGCCGCTAAAACAGATAATACCAAGTCGCCCGCTTTTATACATTTAGTCGACTCGCTGACAAAGACTGCTAAAGACAATACCGAAAAAGCGAAAAGGGTCTACCAGTGGGTGCAGGATAATATCCACTATGTGGCTTTTGAAAACGGGTATGAAGGCTATATACCCCGCGCCTGCGACCAGGTTTTTTCCAAACGGTACGGCGATTGCAAGGATATGGCCAACCTGATAGTGAACATGCTGCAGGTGGCTGATGTACCCGCTGATATGACATGGATCGGTACGCGCGATGTAGCCTATACGCAAAAGGACCTGAGCACGCCGATGCTCTTTAACCACATGATAGCCTCTGCCATGCTGGATGGCAAACGGGTATATCTTGACGGTACAGGCTCTTATACGGCCTTCGGCTACCCTACAACTATGATACAGGGCCGTGAAGGCATGATAGGCAATGGCAGTACCTATGAACTGGTAAAAGTACCTGAAATACCGAAAGAATTTAGCCAGGTAATTGACTCAATGGATATAACATATACTGACAATAAGATAAGCGGCACGGGAAGTTCTACCTTTAAAGGATATGATAAGGAATACCTGATGTACCAGATCAAAAACAAGGACGATAAGGAAAAGACCAAATACCTCTCAAAATTCCTGGGCGAAGGGAATAATAAATGCAGCGTGGATAATATCACCACACAAGGGGACGACAGCCGGGATGCGCCTGTATATTTTAATTACACGGTGAGTATTCCTGACTATGTTACCAGTACTGATAACGAACTGTATGTAAACCTGAACCTGAATAAATACCTCCAGGATGAGGATGTGGATACCGCACTGAGAAAGTTGCCCATTGAATATAATTACAAGCACGAACTGCATACCCGCTATAAATTTAAATTGCCTGACACCTATTCAGTTGACTACCTGCCACCTAATGCAGAATATAACGGGAAGGATTTCGGCTTTGCCATAAAATACAAAAAGGAAGAAGGCTATATCTCCCTCGACAAAAGCGTGTATGTAGATGAACTGGTAATGAATACCAATGAATTCGGTGCCTGGAATGACATGATAAAGCAAATCAATAAAGCCTACAAAGAAACTGTAGTGCTGAAGAAGGGGAAGTAAAGTTAATACCGGTTTGCTCTATCGTTTCAATATTACAAGACATTTCAAACTGGTTTTTTTTGCATAAATTTGATGCAAATTAAAAAAGTTGACAAATCATAAAATAATAAATGGTGATAGCAGGAAAATGACTGAATTAGCCAACAATTCAGTTCATTTAGTGATTACATCCCCACCTTACTGGCAACTTAAAGATTATGGCACCGACAACCAAATTGGCTATCATCATAGCTATGAAAACTATATCAATAACCTGAATTTAGTTTGGCAGGAATGCTATCGCGTATTACATAATGGTTGCCGCTTGTGCATCAATATCGGCGATCAATTTGCAAGGGCTGTATATTATGGCCGTTATAAAGTTATACCCATACGGGAAGAGATAATAAAATTTTGTGAAAACGCTGGCTTCGACTATATGGGAGCGGTTATTTGGCAAAAGGTTACTACCTCCAATACTACTGGTGGCGGCGTTCAAATGGGTTCATTTCCATATCCTCGCAACGGTATTTTAAAACTTGACTACGAATTTATTCTGACTTTCAAAAAGCTGGGCGATGCACCTAAGCCATCAAAGGAATTGAAAGAGCAATCTAAAATGACCAATGAAGAATGGAATACGTTTTTTGCAGGACATTGGAATTTCGCCGGGGCAAGGCAAGACAACCATATTGCCATGTTCCCCGAAGAACTTCCGCGTAGATTAATCAAGATGTTTGCTTTTGTTGGCGATACAGTGCTTGACCCATTTGCGGGAAGCGGTACTACTTCGCTTGCGGCTAAAAATCTTGGGAGAAATTCAATTGGTTACGAAATTAATCCTGAGTTTATTCCAATAATAAAAGAGAAGTTAAAAGTTCATCAAAAAGACATAGCAGGCAGCACTTTTGAATTTATAATACAACCCAATCCAGGGAATCTTGAAAAGGAGATCCAAAACCTCCCCTATATCTTCAAAGACCCTCATTCGCTTGATAAAAAAATAGACGTTAAAAAACTCCAGTTCGGTTCCAAAATTGATAAGGATAGTTCCACAAACAGGGAAGAATTTTTTACAGTAAAAGAAATCATCAGCCCTGAAAAAGTCAGGTTGAGCAATGATTTGGTCATTAAACTAATCGGCATAAAAGAAGACCCTATCATAAATGGAAAAGCCACTTCATATCTGATAGAAAAGACAAAAGGCAAAAGGGTTTTTATTAAATATGACAATGTGAAATATGACGGTAACAACAACCTTCTTGGCTACCTGTACCTTGAGAACAAGACTTTTATAAATGCACATTTAGTTAAGAATGGGTTGGTATTGGTGGATGAAAGATTGGAATTTAAATATAAAGAGAAATTTATTAACCTGTTACAAATAAAAAATGGCTAAAGAATGGATACTTAATAGCGCAATGAACCGCTTCCAACTAAATTTCAAAAGAAATGTTGGCCCTACTTCCGAATCTATCAGAAAATGTTCCCCCAAAAATCTTGATGAATGGCGTGAATATTATTTTTCAAAGGTTAGGCCAAAAGAACATATTGAAGAACTAGGTAAAAAGCTATATATAAAAATAACAGAAGTAATTCAATCAGAAGTAGCAGAATTAACAGAACAGGATTGTATTGATTATATGATACAACTGGTAATTGATAGGGCGTTTGATGGATATATGACCGAAATTCAGACTGTTTATGGACAACTGGAAAAACTTCTTGGAGTTAAGATTGAACCTGCACCGGATGAATGGGATAGGCTTTTCAATGTCGATTTTTATATTAAAGTGAGAGAAAAATATATTGGTCTTCAAATTAAACCTGTTAATTCGGGTATTCAATTACCCGAAATTTTCAAAGAATATGGAATACAAGCTGAAACACATATAAAATTCACAGAAGTATTTGGCGGAAAAGTATTCTATTTGTTCTCCGCAAAAGTTGGTGAAAAAAAAGAAATCCAAAATAAGGAAGTGATTGAGGAAATATTAGAGGAAATTCAACGATTGAGCAAATAATAAATTCACAAAACTTAAATAAACAAATTGCTTTTTAAGGCGCATAAATTAGAGTAAAAACACCAAAAGATATAAGCCTAAGCCCACCCCCTCCGAACAATTCCTCCTTTCGGTTTTTAATATAAGAGAATTAAAATTTACAGGCATGATACGCAAATTAAAATCGGGGCAATACAGGATATACTCCCGCAAGGTGGATGAGAAAACCCGCAAAAGGAAAAACCTCGGCACTTTCGATTCGCTGGAAGCGGCCAAAAAGCATGAGAAAGAAATACAGTATTTTAAGCACCATAGCCTGTAAAACGAAGGCTGGCCAGTCGGCTAACAAAATTAAAATTCCCCTAAACCAACTTTCAAAAAATTAAAATCCATTATTTTGCAGAAAATTCACTCCTGTACTGACCAGATAATGAAAAAAATATTTTTGATAATTGCCATCCTCTTCATGGGAATTTTAGGCCTGCGGGCTCAGGTTCTTTTTGAATACCAGGATTATGACTGGGATGCCCAGCCCATCATACAGAAAATAGATACTGGCGATGCAAGCAAATCAGCGGTAATATTGAAAGATCTCCGGATATTCGAATTCGTTTCGTTTCAGAATAACTTGCTAACCGTTGAAACCATGCACAAAATCATCCGTGTGAACGATGATAAAGGCGTAGAACAATATGGAAGGGTATATTTGCCTATCGGCGAAGGGGATAAACTCATTAAACTAAAAGCCCGTGCAATATCTCCCTCCGGAAAAATAACCGATCTTGACCTGAGTAACGTAAAAGAAATTACTGAACCCGGCAACCTTCCTGTATATTACCAGGACAAGCATTACCAGATATTTGCGCTGGAAGGCGTGGAAAAAGGCGGCGAAGTAGAGTATTTTTATTCCATTGCCCGCTCTACATCCCATTACCGCTATGGCAGCGAGACCATACAATCTGATGAGCCTGCCTACAATATCCACCTGGAGATAATAGCTCCAGATTACCTGTATTTTAAGACGAAAGGCTATAATGCTTTCCCCCATATCAGCAATTTTTCGTCTGCCGGTAAAACCTTCATCAAAGTAGATACTGCCTATATGCCGGGCTTGGTAAATGAGCCTTATTCCGACTATGGCAACAACCTGGCGCGTATGGAATACAAGATACAGCGGGCCAACAACAGCAGCGCCGATCTCTATACTTTTGAAAATGCAGCCACTACTTTCAGTGATGCATACCATATAAAAGAAGAGAAAAAGCTGAAAAAGTTCGATAAGCTGATCAAGGAGAATAAATGGGCTGCTTTAGAAGGCCAGAGCCAGATAAAAGCCATTGAAAGTTATATCAAAGAAAATATAAGCGAGAAAGAAGGCGGCGGCCCGGAATTCAGCGACCCTGAGAAGATACTGAAAAACAAATACGGCGACCAGGTAGGCATTATGCGTATCTATACCGGCGTGTTTGACAGGCTGGGTATCAAATTCCAAATAGTGATGACAGCCAAACGCAAAGAAAAGCTGTTTGATGAGACTTTTGATAGCTGGGATTTTCTACAGGAGTTGCTTTTATATTTCCCTTCGGTAGATAAATATATTGATCCCGCCAACCAATATGCCAGGCTGGATTATCCTCCGGCAGAATATGTAGGAAATAAGGGCTTGTTCATAGAGGAAATAACACTGGGAAAAATAACATCAGCTATACCCAAAATTAAAATGATAAGTCCGCCGCCCTGTACAGATGTTTACCAGGGTATAAAAATGAATATCACTTTTGCCGATGATTTTGACAAGCAAAATATTGACGATGAGGAAGATTACGCCGGATATGACCCGGGTTTTGATATAAAAGCCTTTTTTAAGCTGGCAGAGGATGATAAGAAAAAGGAACTACTGGAGAATATCTTCAAATCCACTTTCCCTGACGCAAAAGTGACCGGCGCCACCGCTGAAAATACAGATATAAATGTTTCGTCTTTTGATAAACCAGTCATTTTAAAAGCAAAAATATCTACCGGGTCACTTATTGAAAAGGGCGGCAATCAATACATATTTAAAATCGGCATGGTAATAGGCCAGCAGGATGAACTCTATGACAATAAGGAACCGCGCAAATTTGATATTGTGGCTGAATATCCGCGTTCCTATATCCGCAATATTACTTTTGAGATACCGGAAGGGTATAAGGTAGAAAACCTAAGCGCGCTGAGAATAGATAAACATTATCTTGACGGGCAGGACACTACCCTTGAGTTTAAATCTGACTATACAGTTAGCGGCAATACAGTAAACGTAAAAGTGAACGAATATTATGCCCGCCAAACTTACCCGAAAAGCATATACCCAATTTATCGTGAGGTGATCAACGCTTCCGCTGATTTTAACAAGATTAAACTTGTTTTTAAGAAAAAGTGAGCGAGAGAGTGAATATTGGGAAATGGAACATAAAGCTATGGCATTTTGTAGAAGTTTTAAATAAGTAGAAAATATATGACGCCAAATCTTTCAGAAATATTAAAAATGAGCATACCAGAAAGGATTATGTGGGTAGAAGCAATTTGGGATAGTGTTGCGATGGAAACAGATAAAAAACGTCCCTACACTCTTAGTGATGAACAAATAAATATACTTGAAGAAGAAATGGCAGCCTACAAAAAAAACCCGGCAGAAGGTTCATCATGGGAGGAAGTCAAAAATAGGATTACCGGCAAGTAATGGTTTTCACTATTATTGTCCGTAAACGGGCTGAAAGAAATATTGCTGAAGCTTTCAATTGGTATGAAATGAAGCAAGGAAATTTGGGCTATGATTTCATCGAAAATATTGAAGCCGAATTAAATCAGATTCATGAAAATCCTTTTTTATACCAAACCAGGTATGAAAGTATTCGTTGTGCGCTTATATCACGTTTTCCTTATGGTATATTTTATTGGGTTGACGGTAACAAAATAATAGTCCTGACAGTATTGCATCTGAGCCGCGACCCAAGGCTTTGGAAAATCAGATAAGAAACACCTGATTTAGCTTCTAATAAACTTTCACCTTATAATGGTTCACTTTCAGTTTATCAAACAGCGCCTGTGTTTTGGCTATACCCTCTTTGGGGTTCATGTCGTAATAATAGAAGGTCTCGTAGTTAAAAGCGGTCATCATTGTCAGCTCATTAGCAGACGGGGTTTTGCCTTGCTGGAGTTCTGCTATTAGCCGGTCTGTTTGCCTCACGCCGCCCATCTGGGTGCTTCCCTGGCTTTTATGTTCCGCCACGTCCCATTGGGTTACAAGCCTGTAATCAAGAGCGCCTTTAAAGCCAAACTTCATGGTTTTATCGAATTTAAATACGGGTGCGTCTTTGTTGATCTTTGTTTCCTTATAGTTTTTTAGTTGAATATACCCCGAGTCTTCCTTTGAAAATATGAACCCCATTCCAAGGATGATGGGTTTATTGCCTGCCGGAAGTGCCGCCACCGTTTGCAGGGCAAGGATGCCTGATGCCTTATGGCCTGCATGGGTACTGGGTACAGGCAGCATATTAAATATAAAATCATAATGCCCGGCGGTCATGATTTCCATCATTCTTTTTTTCGTGTATGGTACATCCCAAACAGTATCAAGCGGGTCGCGCTCATCGAGGCTGTACTTATCGTCCACCTGGTCAAGGAAAAAATAATTGCGGATGCCAAGCATTTTACCTGCATTCATCAGTTCCTGTTTACGGATAGCGGGCAGGTACTGGCGGCCGTTTTTTTCATCGGTCAGTTCTATGCCATAATAAGCCTCCGCAAGAGTGGAATATTTGTAGCCGCCTTCACCGTTGGTCACAAGGCACAGATCCACTTTTGCGCCAAGGTCATGAGATAGCTTATAAATAGTCGCCGCCATACCGGATTCATCGTCCGGGTGGGCAGTAACGATAAGGACTTTAAGCGGTGAATCTGTTTGTGCAACTACCCTTTGAAAGCAAAGGGTTGCAAACAGAAAAAGAAAAGTAAGCTGGATTTTATTAGAAACTGTTATCATATTAATTCATATTTAAAAGTATTGCAAAGTACGTTAAATGTTAAGACAGACTATGTTTTTTAAACCACCTTTATCAGAGGTTTTCCAGCTTCATGATCAAGCATTTTTCCTATGGCAATTGTAAATTCTGACAAGCCATTTTCTTTCATCATGCTTTTAAATTCTTTTTCATGCACCGGGTCCACCGCGATAAGTAACCCGCCACTGGTCTGAGGGTCAGCCAGGATATTTCTTACATTTTGTGAAACGGGACTTATTTTGTGACCATAGCTGTCCCAATTGCGGTTGGTGCCGCCGGGTACGGATTTGTTTTCAATATAATATTCAATATCAGGCAGCAGGGGTACATTCTCAAAGTAGACTATGGCATTGGTATTACTGCCTTCGCACATTTCCACAAGGTGCCCCAGCAAACCAAAGCCTGTTACATCGGTAAGGGCTTTAACATAGGATAATCCACCGAGGGTTTCGCCAATTTTATTCAGACGGGTCATGTATTTTGCTGCAAGCCCGTAATGCTCAGGCTTCAGTATTCCCTTTTTTTCGGCAGTGGTTAGTACGCCAATGCCGATAGGCTTGGTTAAGAATAAAAGGTTTCCCGGTTGTGCGCCATTATTTGTTTTGATATTTGAAATGGAACTTAAACCGTTTACAGCAAGTCCAAAAATAGGTTCCGGAGAGTCTATGCTATGGCCGCCTGCCAATGGGATACCCGCTTCTGCGCACATGGAGCGGGCGCCTTCTATCACTTTCGCTGCAACGGACGGAGGCAGTTTATCCACCGGCCAACCCAGGATAGCGATAGCAAGAACAGGTTTGCCGCCCATGGCATACACATCGCTGATGGCATTGGCAGAGGCTATCCTTCCAAAATCATAAGGGTCATCCACTATTGGCATAAAAAAATCTGTGGTGCTGATAAGCGCCATGCCATTCCCGATATTATATACTGCCGCATCATCGCGTGCATCATTGCCCACTATCAGTTTGTCATTATCAGGCCGGGCTTCATTGCTGTGCAGTATCTCCGATAATATCTTCGGTGATATCTTGCAGCCACAACCTGCGCCGTGACTGTATTGAGTGAGTTTAACAGGGTGTACTTCCGTTAGCATATTCTTTAATAAGAGGTAAATTTAATAATTCCCCGGCAATTACATTCACATCGTATGTTTCCGGTTCAAAATAAAATACTTTTTCTTTTTCCCGTGCATCTATTCCATGCTGATACGCTTTATCGTAATAATTTAACAGGATTTCGGTGGTCGTTTTCGCGTCATTATTATGCAGGGCATCCAAAGCCTGCTTCCATGCCTGGTTGCCAAGCCGTCCTTGTATCTGGTTTATTGAACCCTCAATTTTCTGTATATCAAACTCTCCGTAAATGCGGACAAGATTCTCTACTCTTTTTTCAAAAGGTAAATCGAGGTATAAAACATTGGCAATTTGCATTCGTTCCCATACGCCTGCAGGTATTATTTTTTTACCGATCATACGGCTTTCATCCTCCAGCCAAACACTTTCTTTATCCGGAAGATTTCTCCATGCGATGGCTAAATCGTTTTCAAATTGTTCCTGGGTGGGTTGTTCCGCTTCGCCGATGGCGCCAAAAGCAGAGCCTTTATGATGGGCGAGTTTTTCAAGGTCTATAATGCGGGCGCCCTTGTTTTCCATCGCCCAAAGAATTTCTGTTTTTCCCGCGCCGGTTTTCCCGCCAAGGACAATGAGTTTTTTAGGAATGCCGAATGAATTTAAAACCCAATTCCTGAATGCTTTATAGCCCTTTTGAAGGGTAAAGGTATTGAACCCATACAGATCAAGCAGGTGCGCCACACTGCTGCTGCGCATGCCACCCCGCCAGCAGTGGACTAAAACCGGATTATTATCTCCTTTTATTTCTTCTGTTTTTTCAATAAAACCCCGCATTTTGGGACCAACGAAATCAAAACCTTTTTTCATGGCTTCTTTTCTGCCCTGCTGTATATATAGCGTACCGATAAATACACGCTCTTCATCAGAGAAAAGTGGCAAGTTAATGGCGCCGGGGATATGGCCTTTTCCAAATTCTGCGGGTGTGCGGACGTCTAAAACCGGGAACTGTTTTGCCTTTTCAAGAAACTCATCAATGGCAAGCGGTTTTGACATGTTTTAAAATATTACCTTAGCCTGTGAGCCGGCCGGACTAATTTTTCATCTTTCATTACTTTTGAAGGCCTTTGATAAAACACTTTACCTACCCTTATAATATGCTCTCTGACTTCTTTATCCAGCTTGTCGTTGAATATTAATAAATCGAAGGTATAAGGTAAAAGCGAGTCGTCAAATTTTCCGTATAAATTCGCTAAATCATCATGGCTAAGTTTTTCACCTTTCAGGGCTAAATCAATATCCGAACCCGGCTTATAGCTGCCTTTGGCCCGTGAGCCAAAAATGATTGCTTCATCTAAAGGCTCCACAGAAGCAAGAATAGAGTAGATTATCTCCAAACTTTTATTGCTTAACCCAAATTGTCCTTCCATTATTTCTTAAGCAAATTCTTCTTTTTCCAAACGGATCAATAGCTTATGAAGCAAACCAAAATATATATTTTTAATATTTTCAGCTACTTTCAGGGCTGTTTCTTCATGGTATGTATGGGCGGTTAAGTTTCTATTATCAAGCATATCCATCCATAGCTCCCCGTCTTCGATCAGTCCTGATTTGAAGCCCTGCCTGATAGCGTCCCTTGGCCCTTTTATTTCAAGAAAGCCCTGGTTGACGAGAAAATCTTTCATTGTATTCCATGCCAGTTCGTAAGTATATTCAAAACGCTGTATCATGCCTTCGCGCTCAATTTCCGACAGCTCATTCATTTGAACTGCTTTTTCAAGTTGTGCGAATGCTTTTTTAAAGTTTGAAAAGCGCTGAAGCCACCGTATATCTTCTGTTTTTGCCATAAATAAAAGGCCGATTTGGTTTATCCTGCTAAGTTAAATAAATAATATACTTTTCAAAATTGCCTTTGGCAGATTAAGGTTTCTTTTGCCACAAAGGCACGAAGAAATAAATATAACATAAAGCAAAGATATAAGTTATTATTCTCTTTCCGCTCGCTTCCTTCTTACCTCAGCCTGTCTGCCGACCGGACCAATTTTTCATCTTTCTGGATATATCTTCCGGCCAGAAAAAATAGTATTAATGACACTATTGGCAGGTAAATGCCTAAATCATAATTATTATTTATCATCTGGAAATTAGTCCCTATCTTCTGAAGGTTGGAAGCATCGTCGGCAAATGATTTCCTGGCCTCTTCGGTATAGTATAAAAGCAATATGACGAAACCGGCTGTGAGCAGGATCAAAAGCCTTGATATCCTGATTTGCTGCATCCTTTTCCTGAACAGAAAAATGCACCAGCCAGATAAAAATATTATCACTGCGTCAAAGCACTGGAATACATACAGGTTCTTTGAGTCGCCTACCGAATCGATCTGTCCCCTGTAATTTTCAGACAGGGTACGAACAGATAATGAAGCCATTGCGCTTTTGGGTTGGCCGTTATAGTCAACGGTAGCATTTCCTTTCCAGAAAGGCATAAAAAACAAAGCTATTTGCAAAATAATAGCCCCTAATAAAAAAAGAGTCTGAGCTCGTTGTATCATACTTTTGAATTTTGGTGCAATTTAGGGAGAAAGCAAAGAAAATCCCGCAAAGGCGCAAAAGCGCAAAGAAAAAAGTTTAAACGTAAAGGGCGCAAAAAAGAATGAAACAGGTTCGCTAAAGCGAAAAAAAGAAATTCTGCCACAAAGGCACAAAGAAAAAATGCCACTGATTCACAGATTATAATTTTTGCTGCAAAGCCCTAAAGCGCATGGAAGGTAGTTGCAAACTGCCATTATAAAGCCGCATAAGTGCGTTGACACTTAAACTTGCGAGTGAAGTTAGTTATTGTTCTTGTACTTTTGCAAGTAAGTAATTTGCATAAAAAATGAAAATAAGTGATTGGTTCGTCGTTATAACTATTCTGATTGCTACTCTTGCTTTTTTTACGCAAGCGGAAAGGACAGTCCTTTTACTTAAAATAAACAAATGGCAAATCTGTTTATCAGCAATCACTTTAATTTTATATCTTCCATTTTTACTTTTTTATGATGATTTTATTGCTTTTATACCCATTTTGGGCAGACCTCCTTTCAGTATGTCATTTAAATTCTTACCTACGGCTTCAGGGTGGGCATTTATTATAACTTTGCTCACCATTTTTTTGATAATATGGTCATTATGGAGGGTTAAAAAAGTAAAACCTACTACTAAATTAATAGACCACTATAAAGAATGTCTAAATATTATGCCATTTGAGGATTTATTCAGATTGTTTGTTAAATATGAAGCAGTTCAGGTGCAGAATAGTGATAATTTTAAAACTTATTCTAACCTTTTAACAGATAAAACATTTTTTAATTCAGCTTTAAACTTTAATCCAAATTTTTTCTTGGGCATAGTTAAAAATTTTGATTTTCAGACAATTTTAGATTCCGAATTGCCAAGGATTATCATGGACAAAGTGAACAACATTCTGGCAGAGCAAAAAAGATTAGGAGTATTGTCGGTCTATAATTATGAGCCTGTTGATGAAACAGAAATGCCTTTATTCCCATTGATAAATTGCTATTTTGAATTAATGACAAAATGTATTGATGCTAATAAATTTGATTCATCAAGGTTTGGGATGTTAAATTTCTTTCCGGAAATGATGTTTGAAAATATTTTAGATAGTATTAATATTCCCGAAGGATTGGATATTGAAAAAGAAACACCCACATATTATCATAAATTATTGTCAGATTTTTTATCCTCGTTTGAAGATTGGATTGACCATAGCAAAAGCGAAGAATTGGCTAATGCCATTGAGCATTTTATGGTTCTTTTCTGTAATTGTATTATAAAATTAATAATATATAGAGATAGTATTATCTCTTCTTACTATTTGAAAATTCAGTTTAATTCATTTTTACGCTTGTATTTTGACGAAAATTTGAATAATGTTATAGATGTAAAAGAAGAAATAGAGGGTGAGTTTTTAGAAGCAATACCATCAGATCATCAACAGAAGAATTATTATAAAAACAGATTTAAAGAATGCTGGAGATATTCAGATAATGTTTTTTTTGTGGGTGGAGCAAGCGTATTTCCTCACGAAAAGAGCAAAAGGGATAGATTTATTGATAAAGTATCCCCCTTGCTCGCGCCATAGTATAAAATCTGGTGGGATAGTTTCAATAACGCCATTTGTGCTATTGAATTTAAAAAGTTCCTTACATGAGGACAGCAAAGAAGAAGTGGCTGCGGGATTTGGAAATGTCAAAATAATTTCTTATCTTAGCTGTGGGTATGATGGAAACTATACTAAGAACGCTTCTGAAAGCGTGATGGACCTTGAAAAACGAAAAGTGAAAAATTCCTCTATTAAAATGAATATCCCTCTATTTTTTTCGCCATTTTTTGCAGAAAGTTGGTTTAAACGCTATAGAGGGCTGTTTTTAAAGGTTTCCCCTCTATTTTCCCTCTATTTTAGAGGGAAGCTACCATTAAAGTAATGACAAACAGTAAATTAAATATTATGCTATTAACCGGAATATGTTTGTGCAAAAATGATATTTGAAGGAGAATTTGCACAAAAGCGGTACAAAACTTACATTTTCGTGCATAAAATGTCCACTAATAATGGAGCAAAAAAATACAATAACATGATATACAATTGATTGAAAAACATACCCCCCTCTATTTCGCGAAAAGTAGAGGAGGCTTTCGTTCAACTATCTGAATACAAATGAATTATTATAACCTATTAAGAATTGCAATTCACTAACCACTTTTTTTGTTTTAGCTTTGCAGTATAGTTTTTGGTTAGCGCGAATTTCTCTAACCACTAATCACTATACACTAAACCACTATGAATACTGTATATATTATTGACGCTGTTCGCACACCAATTGGGAAATACGGCGGGGCGCTGAGCGGGGTGAGGCCGGATGACCTCGCGGCTATTGTTATTAAAGCGCTGATGCAAAGGAACCCTGCTATTTCTCCGGAGGAAATCGAAGAAGTGATCCTTGGCGCTGCCAACCAGGCCGGAGAAGATAACCGGAATGTGGCAAGAATGGCTTTATTGCTGGCTGGCCTTCCTGTAAGTGTGGCAGGCTCTACGGTGAACCGCTTGTGCGCTTCCGGTTTGCAGTCAATCATAGATTCCACAAGGGCTATAAAAACCGGAGACGGGGAAATATACATTGCCGGCGGGGTTGAGAGCATGAGCCGTGCGCCGTATGTGATGAGCAAAGCCGGTACGCCGTTCGACAGAAATGTGCAGATGTTCGATACCTCGCTTGGGTGGCGGTTTACAAACCCGAAATTAGCTGAAATGTATTACCCTTATTCTATGGGCGAAACGGCTGAAAATGTGGCTGAAAAATATGGGATAACAAGGGAAGAGCAGGATATATTCTCCTGCCGCACCCAGGAAAAATATGACGCGGCAAATAAGGCCGGGAAGTTTGCCAATGAACTTATCTCAGTAGAAATACCACAACCCAAAGGAGAACCGGTTATTGTAAATAAAGACGAATTTCCGCGCCTCTCACCTGTTGAGAAACTGGCACAATTAAAACCTGCTTTTAAGAAAAACGGGACAGTAACGGCAGGTAACTCTTCCGGAATAAATGATGGGGCAGCGGCATTATTGCTTGTAAATGAAGATACAGTCAAAAAGCTAAACCTGAAACCACTTGCCCGTGTTGTAAGTATGGCAGCCGCGGGGGTTGACCCTGCTTATATGGGTATAGGACCAGTACCGGCAACGAGGAAAGCGCTCCAAAGGGCAGGACTGAAAGTACAGGATATTGGTTTAATAGAATTGAATGAAGCTTTTGCAGCACAGTCTATTGCCTGTATCCGCGACTTAGAACTGGATGAAAATATAGTGAATGTAAATGGCGGCGCTATTG